>Ga0179593_1597547_pt1 | contig 14126 bp, 20 predicted proteins | sample CZODoug2_1_08_16_FD_185931 | JGI IMG/M metagenome (GOLD analysis project Ga0179593, IMG submission 185931) | Vadose zone soil fungal communities from Angelo Coast Range Reserve, California, USA - CZODoug2_1_08_16fungal (PacBio error correction) | ecosystem: Environmental > Terrestrial > Soil >...
CCGGTCCCCTAAAAAAGGAGGGAAAAAGGTAATGGTCCGCTCCCTTTCACAGAGAGGGGACAAAGAACGGCCTCCACTACGAAGGGAGAAAAAAGAAAGTGTGTGTGCGGGGGGAAGAGTTTCCCCTGGAAAACCCAAGAGGGGGGAGGGGAGAGGAAGGTTCTGGAAGAAAAAAGGCGAAAGCACCGTCGTGGCTGATCGAGGAAAAACTTAGAAAAAAAAAGGGAAAAAAGAAAAAGACGACACCTCCAAAAGTGCCTTGCGCCCTCGACAGAAAAGGGAACTCCTTCCTACCGGGAGAAAAAAAACAAAAAAACGAAAAATGTTCTCACAGCAGAGGGAGGAAGGGGAAAAGGTATGGTCCTCATCTTCCTGAGCCGGCGAAAACAACGATCTTCACCCGGGGAGGAAAAAAGGCACGCGTGCCGCGCAAAGGGGGGAGGCCCCCTGCCACCGGACTGTTTCGAAAATTATGGGGCCGGAAGGACGAAAGAAAAAAAAAAAAAGAGGCGGTCGCGCCAAACCGGGGGAAAAAAAAAGAAAGCCAATAGAACCGGGGGGGAAAACGGAGAGAACGCCCAGTCGGCGGGGAGAGGAGAAATCGGTTGGCGAGTTTTCTACAGAAAAAGAAGACCGCACCGCCCTCTCCGAAAAAGAAGCAAAAAAGACCCAAGCGGGAAAAAAAAAAAAAAAAGACACTCTCTCCAAAAGAACCTCCAACCTGCCGATTTGTGCCGGAAAAAACCGTGCTTTAAAGAATCGGTCTCCCAAAAAAAGGAGGGGGCGCACGATCTCGAGGGAAAGACAACAAACAAACGGAGGAGAGGAAAGAAAAAAAAAGAAAACCCCCTTCACGTCGGGGAGGAAAAAGAAAAGAGTCACCGATGGCAAGCCCGCGAAAAAGCGGGGTGGAGCAAAAAAAAAAAAGAAAAGGCGCCGCCCGGGAAGGGGAGGTTTTCGGCGAGGAGTAGAGCGGACGGGGGGGGGGGGGGAAAAAAAAAGGAGACACCGAAGCTCCCGCAAAGGAGAAAAAAAAAAGCGCCCGGCTCCATGAAAAGAAGAAAGAAAAAACTCCCCACGACCGTGACCAATTGAAAAAAGAGAGCCCGCCAGCGGGAAAGAAAAAAAGGGGGGGGGCCCATACCCCGGCACGTTTTCCGACCTCATCGGCGAGAAATATTTTGCCCATCCCTGCGCCACGCGAAAAAGAAAAGGGCGTTGTGTCCGCGCCCCTCAAAAAAAAGAGGAGGACGCACCGCGGCCCGCTGTGCAGAAAAAAAAGGAAAAAAAGGACGTCCGCCGGAGTGAACAGGATGAAGTGAAAAAAAGGAGGATCGAGCAGGCTGATCAAAGGGAGAAAAAAAAGAATGGAGAATGGAAATCGCACCCGCTGCCGCAAAAAAAAAAAAACGGCCAAAGCCGTCGCCTGCACAGGGAAAGGAAAACAAAAAAAAGGAACCACCGTCGAGAGCACCCGAAAAAGAGGAGGGGACCGAGAAATGATCGGGGAGCAAGAAAAGGGGAAAAAAAAGGAAAAGGGAGGGACGGTCGCGGTTGCGGGGACCACAGGAAAAAGAAAAAAGGGAAGAACGCCGTCCGCCAGCCAAAAGAAAAAAAAAAAAAGGGGGAAGAGGAGGGTGGCGGTTCACAGAAGAAAGCGCCTCGATTACCCGGGGAGGGGGAGTCCTCTGGTTTTCCACGAGAAAAAAAGGGAGAGGGGCAGACCAGTGCAAATTGGTCCTCGGCAAAAAGCCGGCGGCCGGCGCGAAACAAAAAAAACAGAAAAGGCGCCTGTCCGGGAAGAGGGAAAAGAGGACCAGACAACATCGGTGCCGCAAAAAGGAAAGAGAACATGAAATCCCTGGGGGAAGAAAGGGTCTATCATGTCAAAAAAAAAGGAAAAAAGATAGAGGAGACTTCTCGGCAATCAGGGCGATGCAGGAGAGGGAAAAATAAGATTCTGCAACCGGTGGAGAGGAAGAAGGGGCGTCTCCAAAAAAAAAAAAAAAAGCAAATGATGAAGCTAAACCGCGCACTGGGAAGAAAAAAAACGCTGCCCTTGAATGAAAAGCAGGAGAAAAAAGAAAGAAAAAACGGAAGCCCGAGATCAAAAGGGAAGAAGAAGAGAATAGGCCCCATCGAGCCGAAAAAAAAGGAAAAAAAGAGAACACCAGATAGGGTCCGGAGGAAAGGGAAAAAAAAAAAAAGCTCCTTGGAACACTTTTGGAGGAAAAGAGAGAAACAGAAAATGGGGGCAGACAGCCTACTGAGCGGGAAAAAAAAAAAAAAAACCTGCACGGCCAGCGGCCAAAAATCAGAGGGAAGGAAAGGGAAAGCCATGGCGAAAGGGGAAAAAAAAAAAAGGATAAAGGGGACCATGGAGGACGTCATCCGTGGCGAAAAGGAAAGAACCAACAACAACGGAGGGTGAGGAAAAAACCTTTCTCGCCGAAAGAAAAAAAAGAGGCAGGAGCCGGCTTGCTCCTTGACGGCGAAAGAAAAAACCGCCCCTGGCGTGCCCGGGGGGTAAAAAAAAAAAAAAAAAAAGAACCGCGAGGGAGGGGAGAAAAAAATGTCCGTTTGGCGACGATGTAAAGAAGGTCAAGGAGCCTGGCCAAGTAACTTAGGGAGAGAGCCTCCCTAATCTGGATAGGGTTTCGAGTGGTGCCCAGGAAGATGGGGCCGATCGAGGAAATTGTGACGAAAGAAAAAAAAAAAGACGCCTTCTTCGATGGACCACGGGGGGAAAAAAGAGCAGGGAGCCAGCGCGAAGCGAGAAGAGGAGGCGGAGGGAAAAGACCGGCGACTGCTTGGGCATGGTGAGAGGAAAAAATCCCCCTGCCTACTTTAGAAAAGAAAAAAGAAAGGGGGGCGCTAAACTGCATCGACCTGAAGAAAAAGGAAAGCGTATTTCCCACGGTGGGAAAAAGAGGAAGGCTTCCAGGGCCTTCCTTTTAAGGAAAAAAAAAAAAAAAAGGGTGCGCAACTGAGGTGCTGAAGAGAAAAAAAAGGGGCGGAAAAAAACCGAAAAGCCTGTGTTTCCTGCGGAGGGCAAATAGGGGAAAAAAAGGAGCCGTTGCCGCCTTCGCCAGGGAAAAAAAACCCTATCCCCAAAGGGGGGAAAAAAGGGGGGGGGGAGAAAAAAGGACCCGCTGCGCTTCACCAAAAAGTGCGCCAACTCGCAAGGGGGGGAGGGCTCCTCTCCCTCACGGAGGAGGTTTACCTCCCCCTCCCTCTAAAAAGGGGAGGGGAGGTGAGGGCGCTCTTTAGAAGGAGCACAATACACTCTGTTCGGAGGAAAAGGGTTAATCAAACTCTACCCGGGAAAAGGGGGGAAAAAAAGATAGTCACCGTCATTTCACGCGCCGGGTCTCACCGATTGATGGGGGGGGGAGAGAAAAGAAGAAGTCTCTACCCCTCGGGGAGAAAAAAATCTTGGAGGGGAGAAAAAGTTTGTGGCTTAACACAAAACGAGGAAGGGGAGAAAAGCACAAAATGCGAACGCTTTGGGGGGGGAGAAAAAAAAGGTCAGCAAGAAGGGGCTTCATCGTTCAAAAACTTCTCAAAGAAGTCCCCCTTCGGAAAGAAAGGGAAGAAGGGAAAGAGATAACCTCCAACGGGTCCCGAAAGACAATAATCTTCAGCGGAAAAAAAAAAAGGTCACGAAAAGGAGGGTCGAAAAAAAAAAACGGTCTATCCCTTTCTTTTTGAAGCATCGAAAAAAACACGATTTCTTTCACTCTTTCTCGAAGGAGAAAAAAAGGAGGGAAGGAAAAATGCAAAATATACTTCCCAACACTTCCACAAAAAAAAAGAAAAAAAAAAAAGTGGTTCGACGAATGATGTCACAAAAACACGAAAAAAGGGAGACAGTGACGGAGGGAAAAAAAAACCACCTGTTTTTACAGAAAAAAAAAAAAAAAAGAAAAAATCCGGAACGTCGTGGGGGAGCAGAAAGAAAGTGCGCCGGAGAAAAGAAAGGAGACTCCTCTGAGGGGAAGAAAAGGGGCGATTTTCTAAAAACGGAAAAGAACCGCCCCCCATCTGAAAGCTACGATCCCTCGGAGAAAAAAAAACGCCAGGGAAACAGAAAGAACGCCCGCGCCACAGCCGCACAGCAATACCAAAAAAAACCGCCGATGTGCAGAAAAAACCGAAGAAAAGGCCAAGGGGGGGCCATCCGGAGGGGGGGGGGGGGTGGCGCACCGACGTGGAAGAAGCAGCTCAAAAAAAAAAGAAAAGGGAAAAGGATATTATGAAAATAGATAAGATCTTTGAGAAAAGTACGGTGCGCCCACCTGATTCTCGAAGAAAGAGGAAAAAAAAAGGAATCTGTCCCACATCGGCAGGTGGGATCAAAAAGGGAAGGGGGGGGGAGGTTTTCTGCGATCGCGAAGATGAGAAGGGAGAGGACATTGCCGGCGTATTCTACCCTCGCAAAAAAAAAAGAAAAGAGGACCGCGATCTCTCCTGAGGGGGAGAAAAAAAGGGGGAAAAAAAAAAGGGGTCGAACGGCCCGCCTCCAAAACAATACGTCCCGGATTGGTAAGCAGACCAGGAAAAAAAAAATCAGCAGTCCCGTGTAGTCCCCTCCAGGGGAGGGAAAAAAAAGAGAACAGTCCAGGGGGCAGACGACGTATTTTGCATCAAACAACGAACGGCGCAATCGATCCCGGTGAAGGAGAGGGGGAAAGGGAGACGGACCGATGAGAAATAGGGCTCGAAGAGAGGAGAAAAAAAAAAAGGGAAGAGCGCGTTAACGAGCCCGGCAAGCCCCGGCACTGTGGAGGAAAAAGGACCCGGATTGCACCTGGATAAACCTTTCTGGCATTATAAACGCTTCCCGAAAGGAGGGGGGAGAAAGAGCTCCCAATCGTAGAAGGAAAGAAAAAAAAAACCCGGTGTGTATCAAACGCCCAAAGGAAGAAAACATCGTAGTTGCTGGAAAGAAAGTACGGTTATCAGCGCGGAAAATGAAAAGTCGCGTTTTGCAATGAACCGAAAAGGGAAAAGAAAAAAGGCCCAAGCGTTGTCATGGCGAAAAAGAAAAAAACTAACCGCCTTGGGCGCGGAGAGGATGGGGCGAAAAAAAAAAAAGGACGCGCGGCCGCCCCAACCAAAAAAAACAGAAGGAGAGGTGGTCCGCTCCTTCGGGGAAAAAAAAAAAAAAAAAGAAGGAAAAAGGGGGACTCGGTCGTCGAGCAGGGAAAAACGCGGCCTCATGCTCGCAGGACGGGGAGGGGAAGCCCTAGGAGAGGGACGGGGCAAAGAGGAAAACAGTAAGACATGGGCCGAAAAAAAAAAAACAGTTCACCACCGTGGACAAACAAATAGGGAAAAAAAGTAGCGCGAGCAGATCGGAGAAAAAGAGGGAGAAGAGGGGGAGCACCCTGACGGCGCTCCTCGGGAGGAAAAAAAAAAAAAAAAAAGGGAAAAAATTTGATTAATCTTAAAAACGCTCAGAAAAACCTTCTCCATTCAAAAAAGAAAAGGGACACACCCATCGAGAAGCTTAATTCCGGATAGAGGAAAATGAAAACTACTCTAATCGTGCAACACGAAGGGAAAAAGAAAAAAAAAGCGAACACCATATCTTGAGGAGGGGAAAAAAAAAACTACCGAGGAAGTCGGCCAGCCCTCCTGGAAAGGGGAAAAAAAAAAAAGTCGCCACCTAACATTTGGGGGCAAAAAAAAAGAAGAAAGCCGCGCACCCCTTCACGCCAGAAAAGGGGGGGAGATAGGCCGGAGGATCCCGCGGAGTGAAGATGGGGAGGAGGGAAAAAAGAAAAAGTGCGCCGTCATCGTGAGAAAACAATAAAAAAAGAGCAGATGCTGCGCGCCACGAAAAAGGGAAAAAAAAAGCCCCCCACCGAACTACTTCTTGATAAGAAAAAAAAAAAAAAGTCCGCGATCGAACCGGGGGAAACCGCTGCCGTGCAATGGTGGGAAAAAAAGAACACAAAAGAAAACCGCGAGGTCGTGCTGTGTCGGAAAAAAAAAGGCGTTCCGACGCCAAAATGTGGGCAAGGAAAAGGAAAAAAAGCTTGCGAAAGTCCCCTAAGGAAGGAAGGGGGGGCCCAAGGACGCCGTGCTCGAGAAATGGGGAAAGAGCCTCGCTCCCCGCAGAAAGAGAAGGTTCCGCTTCTCGATGGACCACGTTGGGGAAAAAAAGAAAAAGGAATCTGGCAAACCGCGAAAGGGAAAAAAAAAGCGCGGGTTTTCCCCAAGGAGAAGGGCCCCGGCCGACGCTGCTTGTTGAGCCACGAAAAAAAAAAAAAAAAACGCGCCCCGCAGAGAATAGGACAGAGGGGGAGAATGCCGGCCGCTTACGGCAAAAGGGAAGAGAAAAAAAAGATAGAGAAAGGCGATGGCACGGGGGGGGGGGGGGGGAAAAAAGAATGCGCTTTCGGCCAGCCTGAAGAAAAAGAAAAGAAGAAAAAAAAAAAAAGGTGGCGCAACCGCGGTGCTGTCAGGGAAGAAAGGGACCGGCGCCACTCCTTAGCGAAAAAAAAAGGAAAAAGAAAAAAGGCCGCCGTCGAATGACACGAAGAAAGGGTGCCTGGATCCGAGGGAAAAAAAAGGACCACCGCGAAAGGTGAGCAAACTAGAACAAAAAAAAAAGAAAGCGCCGCTGCCCGAAAGAGCCCCTCCTCCCTAAAAAAGGAGAAGGCGCGCGTTTCTACGAAGACACGCTTTGGCCGCGGGAGAAAAAAGGAAAAAGCCCGAACCGTCCAAATCAAAAAAAAAAAGGGGAAGGAGGGGTCCGCGCTGCTCACAAAAAACGATCATGAAAAAGACCCCGCCACTCTACGATGGGAAAGCACTCCGACGTGTGGGCCGTGATCAACAACGGCAGGGAGGTCGTTCCCGGCGGCATTAAAGACGAAAAAGGGGTTCGCCAGAAAGGGCGGCCAGAGAAAAAAGAAGATCAGAATGCGCCACGAAAAGGAAAAAAAAGCCAGGTGATCCGCACTGTGAGAATCCACGTGGCCGCCGTCCTCGAAAGAAAGGACACGCCGGCGAAAGGAAAAAAAAAAAAAAGAAGTGGTTCCGCACAGAACGCCAAAAAAAAAAGCCGTCTGGAAAAAAGCCGGAAGCGAGGAAAAAACAACATCGAAAAAAAAAGGGGGAAACCGTTGAGAAGGAAGCGCAGGATTGCAAAATACGTCGTGAAAAAGGGAAAAAAGGCACCGTACTGGTTACAAAAGGAAGAGACGCCCGAAGGAAGGAAAAAAAAAAAAACAAGCTGCGGGCCGCAACTTTTCATGGAGGGGAAAAGAAAAGGTCCGGAACGTCGTGTTTGGGAGGCAAAAAAAAAAAAGGCTGGGGCATTTGCGCCAAAAAAAAGAAGAAAAAAAAAAAAAAAAAAAGAGAGGAATCCTGAAGGGGGGGGGAAAAAGAGTTCTACTTTAAACGAAAAGAAAACCGCCCCCCTCCCGAGAAGACCTTAAACCGATCCAAAAGAACTCAAAAAAAAAAAAAAAAAGATTAACTAAAAAAAAAATGCGAAAGAAGAAGGTCCCTCCCCCCCTAAAGAAGATGCCGCCACTCTCGTGAAAGGGAAAACTGGTCACCTCCTATGGGAGAAAAAAGGCCTCTTGCAGACCTTGGGGTTTGCCATCGTCGGTGGCGCCACCAGACAGGGGGGGAAAGGGACACTGATCCGGGTCGGAGAGAAAAAACAACGTTATTATTATTAAAGAAGGAAGGGCGGCAAAAAAAAAGGGGGAAAAGTCCTGTTCGCCCCCCAACAGATGGAGGGAAAAAGGGGGAAAGAAAAACTTCACAAGGAAGGCGCGCCGGAAAAAAGGGGCTCTCCTGGGAGTTCGGGAAAAAGCGGGCCTAAAAGGAGATCTTATCTCGTGTGGAAAGTAGGTAGACAAAACCCCGATCTCCACAGGAAGGGCTCAAAACGGCGGAAAAGAACCAAAAAAGAAAAAAAAAAAAAGACCACCCCCTAAGGAAAAACTGGTTCAGACCATTACCAAGTGAAAAAAACCACAAGTGAAAAGAAAGAACTCATCCCTTCCTTTTTTATGGAGAAAAGAAGGCGTTTTCGACCGAAAAAATCGTCGACATGACAACGGAAAAGGGGGTTGCCTCAAGACGCCAAGAGGGGCCGCGAAAAAGGGAAGACGTGTGGTCGGAACGGACAAAAGAAATACGGGCAAACCGCCCTGGGGGGGGGAAAAAATGCTCGGAAGGGGGAGGGACGTCCGGCCCGGGGGAAAAGGACATATGGTCGAGCGCAGGGGGGGTGATCCAGAGAAAGGGAGAACACCTGCGGACGCCGGGGGGGGAAAAAGGAATTCCGAGATAACAAGCAAAGAAAAAAAAGAAAACTTCTTGGCTAAAGCCCTGCGCAAGGAAAAAAAAAAGGAAGACCGGGGAAACAAGCCGTGGGGTCAAAAAAAGGAAAAAAGCATCGTAGTTGCGGCGCGAGGGGAAAGGGGGGGGGGGACAGAGCGACATGAAGGTACCTGAAAGGAGGGACGGTCGAGGGGGGGGGAAGGGGCGCCGCGCCAAGCGTGGTAATGGTGGGAAGAAAAAAAAGAAAAAAAAAAAAAACCCGCTTCGCTTAGAGGGGAAAGCGCTTCCTCCAGCTTAGCCTCTATTGGGCCCCGGCGGGGAAGTCGCGGTGGTGTTCCTCGCCGAGAAAGAAAAAAGGGAAAAAAGGGGTTCTCGCGGTCCCTGAAAAAAGAAGGCGCTCAAGAAAAAGAAAAGGTCGGTTCCGCCGATGGCAAAAAAAAAAGGAGGGTGCGCCACAGGGCAACGAGAAAAAAGGGGCCCGAGCGCACGTCCATATTCATAGCGAAAAAAAAGTGCCCCTCGCTCAGAGGGGGAAGGAGGAGGACCGTAGCTTCCGAGCAGAATCGGAGAAGTCCGGAAGAAAAGAGCGCCGGGTGGCTGAACTAAACAGCAAAAGAAGGGGAAGGGGGAAACCTCTCCTCAAAAGAAAGGCGTCCCTCTCAACAATGGAAACAAGCTGTCCACTTTGGGACATAAGGAAAAAAGGGGGGGGCCCCCTTCTAGCAGGGAGAAAAAGAGAGCGCAACCCAATCTCGCTCACAAAGGGTCCTTGCAAACTCCGAAAACAGAGAAGAGAAGAAAAAAAGAGGAGGAAGTCGTCCAGCTCCGGGAAAAGGGGGGGAAGTCTGCCAAGCAGAAGAGAAAAAACCTACAATGTTGGCGCAGCAGGGGAAGGCCTCCTCCACACCTGGAAAAGGGGAAAAAAAAGAAAAGTGTCGACTCCGGCAGGAGCCCGGGGAAAAGGGAAAAGTTAAGAAGTCGTCCTGAAACGAAAAAACGAAAGTGGCGCAGGGAAAAAAAAAAAAAAAAAAAAAAAAAAACAAGAAAAAACAAAAAAAAGATCGAGAAAAAATCAACAACAACAAGAAGGGGAAGGCGCCACGATTACTTCCGACAAAAAAGGAGCCGGACGCTTCTTTAGCCCATGCGAAGGAAACCCTCCGGCTAATCCAACGAAATCAGGGGGAGCAGTGGTGCGGCTGCAAGGAAAAAAAAAAAAAAAAAGGGCGGGCACCTGTTCTGCACAAGGGTAAAAAAAAAAGAACGCAAAAAGTGTTCAAGGAAGCGGAAAAGGACCAAAAAAAAAACGTGCCTCGGAAAAAAAAGAATCGGGAAAAGGGGCCCGAAAAGGAAAAAAACGAAGGAATGCAAATCTCGAAAGGCCCGATCTACGGCCAGAGAAAGTCCTCGAATTGGACAAGCTTGCAAAAAAAAAAAGGGAGCCCCGCTCGAAAAAAAAGGGAAAAAAGAGGAGATGTTTCCGAGAGGAAAGGTTCCTGCCGGTGGCCGAAATGAAGAAAGAAAAAAAAAAAGGAAGAGGGGCGAGAAAATCCACAAGCAGTAGAAAGAAATCTCCTTTCTGTCCAGAGTACGGAAGGAGAAGAGAAGGGAGAAAAAGAAAATGAAGCTATTTCACTTTTGTGGAAAAAAAAAGGGGATATGACGTGCGCTTTCGGCCATGGAAGGAAAAAGCGCTCCTGCTCAAAAAAAAGTCGCCCGTTGGAGAAGAGGGGGAAGGCATGGGCAGACGCGGACACGACCGGCGCCGTCCCCCTGGGAAGGAATCGAACTTAAAGGGGAAAGAAGGGGGGAATGCCTATCCCCCCCTGGTGAAGGAAAGGACAGAGCCCCGACGGAGAGGGGGGAGAAGGCGATTTGCCGACAAAGAAAAAAAAACGGGTCAATCCCGGGAAAAAAAAAAGAGGCGCCCTAGAGGGGAGCCCCCTCATCCTAGGAAGCGCATCTTTAGTGGGAGCGTTTGTGGGAAAAAAAAAAAAAAGGGAAAAAAAGGCTTCTCCCCCTAAAGAGAGGGGGAGGAAGAAAGAAAATCCCCTCAGGTAAGGGGGAGGAAAAAGCAGCTCCACCTATCATTTCTGGGGGGGAAAAAGAGAAGACCGCACTACTATGCGGGGGGGGGAAAAAAAAAAAGTGTGGGGCGTGAGTACAAAAAAAAAGAGGTCGCGTCGTTCCCCGCGGCAAAGGAAAAAAAAAGCGCGGGTGGGGTTCGCCCAGAAGGGAGGGGGGGGGGAAAAAAGGGGGGGGGGAGGGGGAGGGACGAGAAGTCTCCACGTGCCGGGCGAGAAAAACAGGCCCTCGAAATCACAAATCCAAAAGGAAAAAAAAAAGACATACCAAGAAAAGTAAAGAGAGCCGATGTTTCCGCAACAAAGCCGCGGAAAAAAAAAAAAGGGGAAAGAGGTTCCGGAGCGGACCAACAAAAAAAAGAAAAAAAAAGTTCTCGGGCGCGAAAAGTCCCGGCTGCCACCTGAATGGTGTAGAAAAAAAGGGGGTCTACACGAAAAAAAAAAAAAATGCTGAGTGTGAAGGAAAAAAGAAGCCAACCCTGTTCATGTATGCAGGGAACCGGACTGAAAAAAAAAGGACCTTCTTGTTTAAGGGAGGAAAAAGCGCGCGAAAAAAGGCTATCTGAAAAAGGTGCGAGGTCTACTAAGAAAAAAAAAAAAAAAACACGCCCGCTCTAATAACTATCTTCGGGCGTAAGAATAAAAGAGAAAAAGCATCCCGAAAATCCCCTCACTCTGACGCCCTCACTCGAGAAGAAAAAACAGTCAGGGAGAAAGGGGAAAAAAAAGAACTTTTCCATTCGAAAAATCTTTTCTGGAACGCTACGGTGAGGAGAGTGAGGGTCTCAAACAACAACAAAAAAGGAAGAAGAGGGCTCCCCCCTTCAAGGAGGGGGAAAAAAAAACACGAGTCCCCGAATTGGGAACAGAACGCGGGAAAAGGGGCGGCGCTTGCGTCGCCCGAGAAAAAAGGGGAGAGCACGAGAAGATCCTTAGAGCGGGCGGGAGGAAAAAGGGCGTAGTAACCCTCGCAAAAATAGCAAAAGTCCCGCTATCCGAGAAAAAAAAAAAGGCAACCAGCCTGTCCGCCGAAAAGGAACGTCCCGGATTTGGCGCAAACGAAAGGAGGAAAAAAAAAAGCTGCCTCAGCATGTCCCCGGGGGGGAAAAGGAAAGAATAATCTTCACCCAGGAAGGTGAAGAAGGAAGGGGGGGGGGAAGCCTGGCGCGCCCGTCGACGGGACGCAGGAAGGGGGGGGCGCGCTCCGGACCGATGATAAAGACGGGAGAGAAAAAAAGAAATAGAGACCTCGTTGAAAGTCGAAGAGGAAAAAAAAGAAGTGTCGAGCTCGGGGAAACGTGAAGAAAAAAAATGCTCCGCCGGTCTTTTCACCAGGGAAAAAAAAAAATGGGGCCGCCCTCTGGCGAAGAGAGGGCAAAAAAAAAGGAAACGGGACGACTCGACGCCGTTTTGGGGAAAAGAAAAAGATCTTATTGCGGGAAAAAAAAAAAAAGGGAATCGGGGAAAGCAGCGCGGGACCTGACGACCTGAGGGAGGGGGAAAAGGGGGGACCTAAACCTCAAAAAAAAAGGGGGCCTTGGTCGAACGCGGGACAGCCAAAAGGGAAAAGAAGAGAGGGGGAACAGGGTAATAAGAAGGAGGACGATGCCCCGTTCGAGTTGCGCAAAAAAAAAAAGAGAAGCGGGGCCGAGTCTCCACGGGCAAAAAAGGGGAAAGGGGAAAACGGCGGCACTCGCGAAAACGAAAGAAGAAAGCGGCGCCCGTTAAGAAGAGGGACGAAGGGACCTCCAGCAAACCAAAAAAAGAAAAAAAAAAAAAAAGGTGGCGCCACCTGGGCGGGGCGGCAAAAGAGAAAAGGGAACGTCATATTCCGAGAAGGGAAAAAAAGACCCACTCCCGCCTCTCTATCCGTCCTCGGCAATCAGGGGAAAAAGCAGATCGGAGAAGTCTCGGCAGAAGGGGGGGGAAAAAAGAAAGAGCGCCGGGCGGCGGAAAAAAAGACCAGGCCGGCACCTTGAAGGAAAAAAGGCCTCCTGCGAAGAAAAAAAAAAAAAGGGGGGGCTTCCATGCAGAAAGAAAAAAACGGGGTCCCTCTAGAGCGGAGAAAAAACGGCGGAGTCGATCGAGGAAAGAAACCATCGAGAAAAAAAAGGGGGGCGTCCTGGGGCAAACTCGGAAAAAAGGGGAGCACGCGGTTCTAAACAAAGGCGAGGGGGGGAAAAAAAAAAAGGGGGACACTTTTGCCGTCGTCAAGAGGGGAGAAAAAAAGGGGGGAAAGGAAAAGCCCCGACCTCGCCGTTTTCGGGGGAGAAAAAGAAAAGAAAAAAAAGGAAAAACGCATCGGAACACCAATCATAGGGGGGCAAGAAAGGCTTCCGCCTGTTCTAAGAGAAGGGGGAAAAAGAAAGAGCGAAAAGCCAGTGCGCAAAAAGGAGTGGGAAAAAAAAAAAAGGCAACAACAACCAACGAGGGGAGGGGGGAAGGGGAGAAAAGATGACAGGCTCACCGAGAGGGGGGGGGAAAAAAGATTTCTTATCCCATTCGGGACCGACGTAAAAAAAAAAAAAAAATCGACAATCTTATTGTGTTCTCTTGAGGGAGGGGGGGAGGAAAGAAAACCGCTAGTAAAAAGGGAAAAAAAAAATGTTTCGGTTGCGAAACTTGGCAAAAATGTGGAAGAAGAGGGAGATCGATGCGAACCGCGTGAAAAAAAAATAGACTGGTTTTTTTCGAGTTTTGACAAGAAGAGAAGGGGAAAAAAAAGAAAATGGGGCCGATCGAGAGGGCTGCAAAACTAAGAAAGATCCTTCTGCTTCCCGAAGGGAGGAAAGGGGGCCTACCTGCACGAAGGGAAAAAAGAAAAAAAAAAAAAAAGAGGCGGAGGTTCCGCCTTAAGAAAGGGAAATGTTGAGCACGCCCCGGGGAGGCAGAGAACATATCCAAAAAAAAAAAGGCCGAACGGAAAAAAAGGGACGATCTTTCCCCCGCCCCAGGACTGGGCAGAAAGGAGAAGGGGCCGATAAGATCTATAGCGAGGGGGGGGAGGAGAGAAGAGGACGTTGCGCTTCCGCAAGGCTTGAAAGGGGGGGGGGATGGCAAAAAAAAAAAAAAAAGCGCCCGGTTCGCACAGAGGGAAAAAAAAAAAAGGAAACCCGAACCTGCGGCCGCCCTGGCAAGACAAAAAAAAAAAAAGGAACTCCCGCCCCGTTCAAGGCGAGAAAAGAAGGACCCCTCCTGTGCCGGGGGGGGAAGAGGACAGGAGGGGAGGACCCCACCAGAGGGACAACTCCAGAAAGCCCAGACGAAATTGCCTCTCGGGGGAAAGAAAAGACCCCCCTCCCTCTCAGAGACAGGAAAGAAAAAAAGAGACGTTTCGAACAATGACGCTGAAGAGGGGGGGGTTACCAACTCGAAAAAAGAAGAAAAAGGGGCAACTCCCCCTACAGGGGGGGGGAAAGTGTCCGCAAAAAAAAAAAAGAAATCTACCTTCAGGGAAGGAAAGGGAGTGCTCGACAAAAAAAGCCTCACTACACGAAAGTGGAGGGGGCGTGATTCCACAACGGCGGAGGAAGAAGGGGGGGAGGACAGGAGACGCTTTTTGGGGCGCGCGGTTTTTGTGAAACAGCGTCGGTTCTGATCGGAGGAAAAGGTAACGGGGGAGGAAAGGCCAGGGGAAAGAAGAAAAAAAGGAAGAAAACTCCACGTGGCCCCTCGTAGGCGACATATGAAAAAAAGAAAAAGACGTCACTCTCGCCGGAAAGGGAAAGAGAG
>Ga0179593_1818219_pt1 | contig 14126 bp, 21 predicted proteins | sample CZODoug2_1_08_16_FD_185931 | JGI IMG/M metagenome (GOLD analysis project Ga0179593, IMG submission 185931) | Vadose zone soil fungal communities from Angelo Coast Range Reserve, California, USA - CZODoug2_1_08_16fungal (PacBio error correction) | ecosystem: Environmental > Terrestrial > Soil >...
CCCTTATAATTTTAATTGGGGTTTGCGGGAATGGCCAGAGGGACAGAGGGAGGACAGAGAACTTTGAACGAAAAGGCAGCCCAGCGGGGGGGGAAAGGGAAAAAACTGAACGGACGAAGGGTCAAAGTCGAAAAATTGCTTCCAACTGAAACTTCCATTTTAAGAGGGCGGAGGGACGCTGGGTCCAAAGGTCTTGGATAGCGGTGGGGACGTTTTAAACTTGCTGGGCAAACCCCCAGTCGAGGCCGCCTGTGAAAGAAAAGAAAACTCTTTAGGGGCTTACGAAAAAGGCTACTCATACACGGGCGCGAGGAAAAGCCGGCAAACAGGTCCTATTAAAAAAAAGCTTCGGACCTTCTTGGCAAAAAACGCAAGAGTGCCACCGGCAGGGAAGTGAGCGCTCGCCGTGGCTCATCGTCGCAGGCAGCCCCCTAAGATGCGTGAGGTAAAAAACAAAGCGGTCATTTGCCGGAAAAAAAAAAAGGGGGGGACAAACATTGGGATTGAACAGCGATGGGGGTGGCGCGAGCAAGGGAAAAGAGCACTGAAAAAAGCGGGCGCAAAACTTATGGCCGCACACCGGTGACGTTCTGGTCTCGCATGGCAAACATGAACACGAGGAAGCAAACCGCTGACAAGTGGTGCATGATTTTCGGCAGTTGAAGGAGCGGGAATAGTGTCACACGGAATATCGGAACTGAATGTCATCTGAAAAACCGCGAAAACGCATTTGTCTTACGGGCGGGAAATGAGAATGCAGGCACCGGGGGGACCGACGGAAGCTCTAAATGGCTGGGGGAAGAAATGGATCTCAACGCCTGCTGACGCACTAACCCCCGAATGACAAAAGACCTCCGGGCGATGTACGGGAGGAAGATGGGGAGAAAGGAAGAAATGTGCAATGTTGTTTAAGACAGGGCGGGGTGCATGGAAAAAAAAAAAAGGATCATGAAACGATAGGCCTCGAGGAAGCATATTGGCGAGGGGGGCATAAGTTTGGGGCTAAGCAGAATGCGACGAGGGTGGTGTCAGAAAGTGACGACTCGAGGCGGGAAAAACGCGGGGTGTCATGGGCTGGGAGAGGGCGAAATGCGAGGCAAGGACGTGATCGATGAAGCGAAAAGAACGATGTAGTGAGGGCCGGAGCCCTCCTGGGAACCCGGAATGGGAGGGGGAGCAATGACGGGGGGACGTCGTCGGGGAGACCAAGGGGGGGAAAAAAAAAAGGATGCCTAAAAAGGAACAGAAGCGTTGAAGAAGGAAAGCGAGCGAGCGGCATTCGTCTCGGGCGTGAAGGGGGGGGCACTTGTCGCGATTGGCCGAAAAACGGTAAACCAAGGGGGGAAAAGAAACGGCTTTACGAAAATGGCGGCGGGGGGGCCGTCGGCGAATTGATTTTGAAAAACAAATGGATTGCGGAAAAATAGGAAAGGTGCTGTGGAGTTGGAGGAGAAAAGCGGGAGGAACGCACGCTATAGAAAGAGGAAAGTTTCGCGCCTTCGAAAAAACGGAGGGAGTTTAAAAAGAGCGGGGCAGAGTGTGTTTGGCGGGAGACGAAAGGAAAGTGGAATTGCACCAGAATTGTCGGGGGGGGGGAAAAATCGACGGAACCCTTGCGGATAAAAAAGGTGGACGAGTTTCCGGCAGGATGGGGCTCACAAAAGGATGTTGAGGGGGGGGAATCCGAAGCGATACGGGACAGGATTAGGAGTGCGGCAGGGGGGGTGATACCTCAATGATGACCTTTTGGCTAATTAAAACGTTGACGACGGTGGTGATCCAGCGGGTAATAACAAGGGGGGGGGGGGGGGGGGGGGACAGGGTTTCCATCAAGCAAGGTGCCCAACGCATGCACAGGGGAAAGGAGACTCGGCGAAAAAAAAGGGTCGAAATTAAGCAGGGGGCCAAAAACGGTGTGAGAAAAAGAAGGTGAGAGTGCACCCTCAACAATGGAGAGGACGGGGCCGGCTATCGGGGGGAAGGTGCCCCATTCGTGACGGTGAGTCAAAAGGAAGCGAGTTGGTTCAGTTTGTGCGGCGATAAAGGCACTAATTGTTAAAACGAGAAAAGTGCATCTTACAAAGCAGAGTGGAAGATGAAGAGCCACAGGGGCTACAGATTCCCCACTTGTCAGGGGGGGAAAGGGGGGTGGCGCCAAAGGCACATCTGGAGTGCGGGATCATTTCGCCATGGGGTCGATTGCCCGCGGCAAAAAGTGGGCGTCAAAGATTGAAAAAAAAAGAGGTAGGGGATCATTCTTTGGGACACAGTGCGATGCTTTCGTAGGGGGTCCCGGAGGGGAAACGCAGGAACCATTAAAGGCGATGATCGCGAGGGAAAAAATGCCCATGGGCGCATCGTTCCCTTTTTCCTCGAAGCTGGAGGGAGTTTAGAGTTGCAGGAAAAAAAAAGTCGAGGCAGGGAGCCTGAGGGGAGACGCATTCATTCACGTCCGGAGGCGAAAACGATGGCCAGACAAGGGTGGACTAAGACGTCGAAAAGAAAAACAAAAGTCGCCTTGAACCAATAAAAAAGAAAAAGGGAAGAAAATAGGCCAGAATTGTGTATAGAGGGGGGAGGGGGGGCATAACACTCGAACTCGGAAACGGGCGAGGGGGGGGGGCCAAAATCAGCAAGTCGTTTCGATAACATAGGTGTTTCTTACACAAGAGAAGCGGGCTTCTCTTTCTGGTCACAGGAGAATCCGTGGGGTTTTGGAAGGGGAACTTGTAGCGGTTCAGCAAAGGTAACATGCCCCGAACCCCATGGTCCATGTTTTCAAGGAAAAAAAAACGTAATTCGTCCTGGACTCACCGCAGCGCAGCTGGATGGAGATTCATCGAGCGTAGACACGGTCACCCTCCCGCGTCAAGATTGGACACACCACTCGAAGCAAAAAACGGCTGATGATCAGAAACCAGGCAAACGCGGAGGACCGGATCGGGGGCTGAAATCCCTTCTGCGTGCAAGGGGGGGGGTGGAGATGAGGAGAAACCCCTTCCCTAAAGGCCTCGCCGATGGATGAGCAGGTTCTTCGCCACCGGCATATGGGGGGAAGAACCACCAAAACTGCGGTGTGAATCGCCCAAAACCTTTACGGCGCCAAAATGATGAACAACTTGCCTTGGCCGTGGTGCCCATGTGGGGTACGACCACCCATGACATCAAACTTCCCGTTAACCCCCAACATTTTCCAGGGGAAAAAAACCCTTTGGCGCGCAGCAAAAACAAGACGCACAGCGAGGGAGCGAAAGGACAGTAAACGAATGGTCGCAAAACGGATATCCGGCGAATAAAAGTCGAAGTCCCGTAGTCCAAAAACAGTGGACCGGAAAGCACCGCCGCACAAATCGGGGAAGCGAATAAACCGGGGACGATGGACCATCAAAGGGGGACCGCACCGTGAATGAGCGCCGGGAAAAAAGCTGTGGAGCCACCGGCAAAACGGAATCGTCAAATGAAGGGTTGATGTCACCGGTAACTCATAGAGAAACGCGAATCACGGTTTAGGAAGCGTCTGGGTGGAGCGACGATCTTTTCGCAACCTCGGGTATGCGCGAAAAAGAAGGCCGTGGGTCCTCAAGCCCCGGCCGCCAACCATGCCCGACAGAGCAAAAAAAAAGGGGGAGGGGGGAGGGAGGCGAGGGTGGTCACCTCCGAAGCGTCCATCGATCACATCGCGTCTCAGTAATAGAGCAAACAAAAACTTTATCGGCGCCAAACGTCACATCGACAATCGTGGGCCCTTCAACAAAAACACGCCCGAGGGAGTAAGCTGCACCCGGTGGTGGTCAAGTACCCTGCCCAAAGGTGCACATCTTGACCCAAAACCCAGTTACGGATCACCGCACCAGAAAACTGGGGGGGGGGGGAAAAAAAGAAAACACACAAAGGGGTTCCGGCAACGAAAAAGCTCCTTTTTCATCGAGCTAAGCCGGGGCCCCGGATCGAACCGGGTCGTCAAAAAAACGCCAACCCATGCATAGAGGGGAGTGGTCAAGCTCGTGGGAAGAAAGGCTCGATTAGGGGATAACGTTGAGGCGCAGCTAAGCAGGGTCGAACGGCATGTCAGCACGATCCCCACGATAACTTGAGCCCGATCGACAGAACTGGAAGAGTCGGTTACCAAACAAGGGGGGGAAAAAACCGCGCGAGTCAAGTGGCAGGGCTTCCACCCTAAGGGCCGTACTCGCTGTTGTGGGCGATATGGTGGGGCCGGTTCGTTTGCATGGGAAGGGAAAAAAAAAAGAAGATTTCATTGAGGAAACTCCGAAATCCTGCAGTTCACCAGCTTCGCAAAAAACACGGATAGCAAACCGAAACGAACGGGCCTATCTTAACTCTCTGAAACAAGACTTCTCAACAACAAAAGAACCGACCACCAAAAGGGGCGTCTGCCGGAAGGGGAAAAATCGGGTGGAATAGAGACCATCCGTGGGTCCAGGCAAACGATGGCATTCGAGTAAAAACGTTGAAACGCGGAAAGGAAAAACAGATGGCGAAGGAAAAAGGCCTGCGAAACACCGCCTCGCAGCGAGGGGGTTTTCACCTTCCCAAAAAACTGCCGATGAAAAGGTCCGAGGGGTCATGTACGAACCCCCGACGCCTGAGAAGGAAAAAACACATGGGCGCAAAAAAGGGCGGCGCAACGACGTGAACGCGCCCAAATCTCTCAACAGACACAAAAAAAGGGGGGAAATAGAGAGAGGGGTGGGGACTTTCTCGTCGTACGCAAAAAAAAAGCCGCGTGCCAAGTGGTTTCACAGGCCTCAAGGCTTTCGTACATATGACGCGACCTCCGAAAAAAAACTCGGCATTCGGGCAGGGGGAACGGAAGGCTGTGCGGCCTTGTCGAAAGGAAGACGTCCAATCGAGGTTGGACAAAATCTTTTTCCACGGTTTACCGATGCCATCGCCCCCCGTTCGAGACACGGATGGGTGAAGAAAAAAGATTCAACAAAGACCCCAAAAAAAACGGGTCGAGGGGTTGAAGGGAGATGGGTCCTGGAAAGAGAACCCTTTACGTCGTGGGGAAAAGTTTGCAAAATCGGAACGAGGGGCGAAGATGGTGAACGTGGGGGGGTCGGCGTCCGCAGGAATCTTCTTCAGCAAAGCAGGGGGCAGAACCGCTAACCCCTAAGCAAAGAAAAATGGATGGGAAAGGGGAACAAAAAGGTTGATCGAGAAAAGGCTGTGTAAAGAGGTGGTTGAACCCACTTCAGTCCCGCTGGTTTCGGGGAGGGCGAAGTGCGTCAGGGTCCGTTCTGGAAAAGGTCGACCGCTTCGCTGAGCGCACGTCAAGGCCCCGAAGCGCCAGGCCTACAAGGGGGGGGGCGCGTCGACACTATAAAAAAAAAAAATCTGCCCCTGGGGTTGGGGGGGGAGTCGGCGGACGCCAGGGGGACGATCCGGGCTTCAAGGAGGGGGGTATGAAAAAAGGGCTGACGGCCGGGGGAACCATCGGGTGTGATTGCCCACCCCGGTTTCCGGGGGGCCGGCAGTCCTCGTGAGCGGTCATTGGGTCCATGTGCAGGGGGGGGAGGGAAGATTTACCATAACCGGAAAAAAAAACGCTTCCGAGTCGACGTCGGTTGTTTGCACAAGGGGAGTGTCGATGTTATCGGGGGGGGTCGCCGCTCCGATCAACGTTGTCCCTAAGATTAAGAGCGCGATTGATCGAGTGAAGAGAGGAAAAAAGGGGACCACAGAAAAAAAAAGGTCGCCAGACGCGGAACTCTTTCGCGGAAGGGCGGCGTCGGAGCCCGGTCGCGAAGAGGTCCCGTAAAAGGCGCGTAGCCCTAGCGGTGCCGTGCGACCAAAAAAGAGGGAAAAAAGCGCGACCAAAAAAAGCTCTATCGTTTTTGGGGGGGGGTCCGTACCCGACAAAATCTTCATGCCGACCGCAAAGGGAGCGGCCAAAGCCGGTGGGGGGACGGCCGATGACTTTCACGGCAAAAAAATGCGACCTATAATCGTCGGTTCATGCGAGGAGGAAAAAAAGGGTGTGGCGGCGGTGATCCGGAAAGACGGACTTCGACGTGGCGTTTCAAAGTCGCCTTTAATATCCGGGCGGGGGGGAACAGGCGTACTGAATGGTGGCAAAGGCCGCTGTGGTCTTGGAAAAACACAACGGGTTTGGAAAAAGAAAATGTTGTGTTGGATAACGACGGCCAGGGGGAACAAGGAAAACAGGGGCAAGGAAAGGCAGGTCCATCATTGAAGGCGCCGGCAACGGGGGGCGATTTGGAAGAAAACGTCTAAAGGGTCCGCCCCGACTGCCGGTGGGACCCGCCGAAGACTGATCCTCCATCCGCGCCGGAACAAGGCAGGGCGCGAAAATATCATCTGAAGGCGCGCAATCCGCAAAGGGCAAGGCCACGAAAATCAGAGCCGGCGTTGTGGTTAAAGTTTCTCGATGGAAAGAAAAAGCGGGAAACCCGCCGGGTGATCTGAACGACCGGGGGGGGGCAAAACACAAGAGTGATGATCTATAAAAAAATAAACAAATACGCATAACAAAAAAAAAAAAACCAAAGGGCGGTTCGAACCAGAAGTCTGTCCGGGAAAAGGGGGACCGGTTAGGAAATGTTGGACCATGCGGACCGCTACAAGCAGTTCAAAAAAAACAGACCTTGGGAGCCAGAAACGACGAAGCGTCCCGAGGGATCTGGTGTTCAAGAAAAAAAGGACGAGATCGAAAGCAAAAAAAGACTTACTGCATGACCCCCGGACGGGGAAAAAAAGGTTCGAGGTGCAGAGTGTGGGACAACAGCCACAGCTCTGGTCTGGCCTATTTCAGAAGGGGAGTGGGGTAAAGGCGCCGAAGGGGACGTCAGAACGTCGAAATGCTTGGCGGCATCAAAAGGCGCGCTCAGACGTGGGGGGGGAAAAAAGGAAAAAAGCGCCAAAGACAACTCGACGGCTACGCACTCGTAAACACCTCCACTGCTATGTAAGAGCGCAAATGGAAAGTTCCGAAAAGGGGGGGGGAAGATCAGCCCTATGTGGCAGGGCAGTCAAACGACTCCTGGACCGCACATACGCCATCGCCGGGACAAGAAGTGAAAAAATACTCGACAGGAAGGGGTCCCACGCCCACTTTCCGTGGGAAGGGAGAATGACAGAAACAAATGGGACGAAATGAATGTCCCAAATCCAGATGTGAAGGGAAAGCAAAAATGAAATCGGAACAGCGGGGGAAAGCAAAGGGAGGGGGGACTGTGCTACTTCAAAAAGAGGGGGGGTTTGTCCACTCTGCTTGGAAGGAGCTTCACTTTTCCTTCCGCGTGCCAAAAAAAAAAAACATTCTGACATGTATCGGCGAAACACGAACAACTCGCCGGAAACTGACCTCAGTCCCGAATGGGCACCTTCCAAACCCTCGATGAAAAAACCGCAGGGCCCAGAAGGCAAAAAAAAACTCTCCATGGGAGGGGCTTCCTCTCACCGTATCCAACCCGATGACCCTTCCTTCGTCACCACATTTTCGCGAGGTAGCAAGCAAAAGCGCCTGCGGAACAAAGTGCAGGGAACCCCGGGTGAAAGAGGGGGGTTAGTGCAAAAAAAAAAAAAAACCGTCTCCGTAAAAGGGATGAAAACAAGGGTCTCTCACGAGTGGGGGAACCCCCACAGGCCGACGAAAAAAGATCCTGCCCTCAAAATCGCGATTACTCCCCTGGAAAACATAAAATCCTGGCGCCATCAGGAAGGGGGAAAATCACATCGAGGACGAAGGGATTAAAAAAAAAGCGCGATTAAAAGAACGACAATTCCCTGGCACACTACCTTCGGAACCCGCAACACGGGGGAGCCCCCGCTCTGAGGACGCAACTCCATCCGGTCCCCAAAACAAAAAGAGGAAAATTCCCTCTCGCGCTCTCCCGCTTGGGGCTCAATTCCAATCACACCAACGTCCAAACCCGCTCCATCCGCAAATCTGGACCATCAATACGCCGCCGAAAGACAAAGGGAAACATTCTCGGGTTCGAGAACCGCCGCGGCGCTAAGGGTTACCGCCATGGTGGAAGTACTCCCGAAGGCCTCAAGAAAAGAACCGCCGAACGCGCTAAGTCCCCCTCTCACCGAGAGGAAGGCATGAAGAAATTTCCCAGGGTAAAAAAAAAAAATCTTTTCCGAAAAAAACGTCAGGCTCAAAGGAAATTCCAGGGTTCCGGAAAGGGAGCCTCATCTAAAGGTGGGAAAACCTGTCTTCAGAGAGGCCGTCAACTGCCAGCTCCGCAGGAAAAACCGCCTCCAGCCATGACAAAAGTCTCGTCGGCCCGCCTCAGCCACTTCCTGCCACAGGCTCCGTCCAGAGCATGCCTCGCAGAAAAAAGAAACACAAAGCCCAAAACAACCCAAAAAAAAACAAAATACAACCGCTTCCTCAATACCGTCGCAAACATGATCAAAGGGACCCCGGACACGCAACGCAGCGAACGCACGCTACCTCGAGGAAGTAAAAAGGCCTTTACGCCTCACGGGAAAAGGAAGGAGGTCCGCGGCTTCGGGGGGGGAGGGGGAACGTCATTGTGAGATCCAAAAAAAACTTGACAAGCATTTTCGAGCACGGTCGGTCCAACGATTCTCTTGGGGACAGCAAAACCCCCTCCAAATGCGCAAAGCAGGTCAAAGATGGATTCATGTTCCAGCACCCGAGACATCTCCGCCCCGGCGAAAAAAGAATCCGAAAACTGGAGCGCGTCGCTTCAGAGAGGAAAAGGACTCGAATGAGACGACAAAAAAAAAGTGGCCGGCTTCGCGGACAGGGAAAGGTTTAGGGTGGGAAACTGGTCCAGCAGGACTGATCGCCACCTAAAAAAGAAAAAAAAAAAAAAGAAGGCACTCCCAAGGGGCGGCATAGTGGTCCTGCAAAAGTTGTCGTACAGCACGCCATCAGAGGAGCTGCCGACGGAAGGAGCAAAGGCCGAAAAAGAAATCCAGTCAATGGACAGCGACCCATTCTTGCCTTTGGGGAAAGAAAAGTTCCGAAGCTTCGCCTAGGACAGGCGTTTTGCCGGCAGGAAACATCGCGGGACAGGATGGGGGGGTAGGCAGCCGATTTTCGTCCAACCATCGTTCTGGGAGTTCATGGTTTCCAACAGAACCGCGAAAAAACGGAGACATCAACTAAAACACAAAGAGAAACCTTACCTTGACCCAGCAGGAAAAACAAACCTAAAAATAGGGGGGGGGGGAAACCGTGACGCAATTTTTCGATATAGTCGTCCTGCAGCCCAAAAAAAACCCCTGGGCTGCGCGGGCGGCCGCACCTCTCTGAACTCCCAGGCGCTGGCCATACCGCAATACAAAAAGAAAGAAAGAAGGGGGGGAGAGATCTCCAACAAAAAGAGGAGCGGAAAGAAGGGAAAGAAAAGAAAAAAACACGGTATATTTGAAGTTATTGCGGGGGGGGGGGGCCAGCGCATCGTCAAGCGACAGAGCGTGGCGGCCAAACCCGCGGTGGGGGCAATGGCTGAAGGACGAGTACAACAGAAGAGGGAAAAGGGGGGTCAGGAGGCAAGTGAAACCCGTCTATTGTAGGGGAGAGGACGCTGGGGTCCAAGGGGGATCGTGGATAGCGGTTGGTGAAATTTGGACGCTTTCTCAAGACGCCGGCTGGTGAAAAATAAATCAAGAAAGGAGGTCTTACGAAAAAAAAGATCATCAAAGGCGCGAAGAGCCGGTCCACGCTGGGGAAAAGGCGAGACGGCGGAGGGACTGCCCCAACGCACATCCACAATGGACTTGGATGCGAGAGGCCTGGAACATCTTTCGTTCGTCAGCCCGACAGCGGGGGGGAGGGGATGTACGACAAGAACTATTTTGCAGAACTATGAAAAAGCTTGTGGGAGTGACAGCCGCTGCGTAGGGTGGGAGCAATTTTGAGGACAGTAAAAAAACTAAAACCGCTGGGGCAGGACAGGGATTTCCAGCGCCACAAAGGACTGTCGTCGCATTGCGGCATAGCGATGAAGCAGACAAAACAGTGCGTGATTAGAGGGGGGAAGAGCGGGAATATGGGACCACCGGAAAAATCGTGGTTGTGGGAGTGAAGGTAACCAAACCAAGGAAAAAACGCGCAGGAAGTGGGGGGGAAGAAGTTGCTGTACAAATGAGAATCTCCCTTGACCGAGCGCTCTAAAAGGGGAATGTGTCAAGGCGGATGGGAAAAAAAAAGAAAAAAAAACTGACCACTACAAAAAAAGATGCCTCGGACCAAAAAAGGGGGTGGCGTTGAGAGGGGACGTGGAGGAGTAAAAAAGACTCTGGGCAGACTGAAGACGAGGTAGCTGCAAAGTTGTTCGCTGCAAAAACGTGTCCGTGGATTTCTGATCAAAAGGTGGAAAGGATAGGCTCGAGAAAAAAGGGGGGATTTTGGCGGAGGAAATCGTTGTGGCGTGCGAAAAGATTCGACGCAAGAGGGGCAGGAGTGACTCGATTGCGGCCGACAGAAAAGAGGGTTGTCATGGCGATAGGAGGGAAAATGCGGAGACGCAGTACACGGAAAAAAAGAAGGACAAGCAAAACGGAAACGATTAAGGATGAGGCTAAAAACCCCCTCCTCGAACCAGGAATTGCACATGTTTTTCGAGCACGTGGGGCTGGTCGTCGGGAGTGAAATAGCCAGGAATTAGGGAGCTCCAGGAAGGGGAGGGGGGAATCGAGGCAGAGGCGGCAAAAAAAAGTTCCGGCGGGGCATAAGGCCGGCCTGGTCAGAAGAGAAGGCCGAGCAATGAATAACCAAGGGGGGGAAAGCCAAAAACTGCGTTCTCAGAAAAGGGGCGGCGGGGATTGAAAGGGGTCGGCGAATTGAGGGGGTCAAATGGGATGGCGAGACGGGAGCGACGTTTAAAAAGGTGATTTTAAGGGGAAAGCGGAGGACGCAGGGAAGGGATAGGAAGGGTGGCTCAGTCTGTGCAGGACCGGAGGGAGTTTCAAAAGAGCGGGGACGGAGGGGGGGTGTTGCGGGCAAGAGTGATTTGGCCCAGAATTGTAAAAAAAAGGATGGTGTAAATCGGGAGCCTGCTGGATCTATGTGATGAGTGTCCAGTCGTGGCGCCAAAAAAGTATGTTGGGAGAAAGGGGAATCCGAGCAGGGGAAGAATTGTCGGCGGAATCACACGGAAGGTGCCACTCCGTGATGAGAAAACTTGGCTAAGGAGACGGTCGGAGACGGGGGGTTCTCGGCGTGGCATAAAAAGAGAAAGGGGGTTTCCATGCGACGCCGCGCATGGCCAGGTTTGAAGGCGACCGCGAAAATGGGTGCTACTAAGGAGGCAAAGGGACCGGGGTGTTTTTCCGGGGAGCCCGTCCATGGGGGAAGAGGCGTCGGGACAAGGCGGTCGAGGTGGAAGGGTGGCAAAAAATCGTGGACGGAGGTCCAGTTTGAAACCGCGAGTTGTTCGGTGGGTGGCTCTATACAGAATGAAGCCACGAGGGGAAAAATGATCTAAGACTGAGCAGAGTGACAAAAGATGAGGGAAAAACATTCGTACTGCTTCCCGCTTTCAGGAGGGAATTGGTGGCGCCAAAGAGGTGCACAGATGGAGGAACTCATTATTCAAGGTTCGTCCCATGGGGTGAGGGGGGAGTAAAAAAACGCGTCAACGAAAGGGGGGGCGGAAATAGGAACCTGGCGAGTAGGGAAATTCATTCTTGGGCAACCGGCATGTCTTTCAGGAAAAGGGTGGCCGGGGGGGGGGGGGGGTCCCGGCCTGTCACGCAGGAAACAGTACCGCGATTTATACGGACGGGCGGCACGAAAATTCAACATTAAATCGTTTCCCTCGCTGGAGGGCCAAGGGGTTTTCGAGTGAAAAGCCGCGATGAAAATTGACGACTTTGCCCAGGAGGATGCATCACGCCTCAACGAATGCCGAGCCAACACGCCAAGAATGAAAAAAAAGGTAAGAAACCTGAACTACATACACGACTGCCGCCTTCCAGACACCGGACGAGAAATAGGCCGATTGTAATAGCTGGTGTCCCATAACACTCCTCGAACAAAGGGTACCGAGGGGGGGTGAACAACGCATTCAGTAAGGTCGATATCGGCCAACCAGAGGGTTATTGAAAACCAGGAGGAGACGCTGAGAGTGAAAAAAAAATTGTAATCCGAGGGAAAAACGGGCTCCCCCCAGATTTGGGTGTTTGGGAACGCGTATCGGTTCAGAAAAAAAAGGGATGCGAACCAAAGGGGCCCCCATGTTGCGGAACACGACTTAAGGGTGGTTCGAAGCCTCAGAGCCGGACTGGGGAGTGGGCGCTAAAGGAGCTGTCATCCAAGGGGCCCCCCTCGGGGAACGTCATATTCAAAAAACGCGGACACGCTGCACTTGACGCTCGTGAAGAAACGAAAAAAAAAAAACCTTGAACAACGCCGCTGATCGGGCTGCAAGGTCCTGCGGATTGCAGACGTGAAGATGAATGATCGCGACCTTCAAAAAAAAAAGGGCCGCTCAGGGGGGGTATCTAATTGAGGAGGGAGGCACCGGCGAAAGGGGCGAACAATCGACGGTGTTTACCGACACCCGACGCGGCATGAATGGACCTTGACAAAAATTTGGGGTTTGTGGGGAAGGGCCAGGGGGGAGAAACCAATTACAGCATCGGACCCGGTAAGCCCAACACAACAAAAAAAAACGCGTTCCATTTTCCACCACGTTGGGCACGCAGGGACAAGAAAAAAAGAGACTTCGAGGCCACAATTCAGTGTGAAGAGGTCTCGCCCGAAGATACCATGAAAGCCAACGGTAGAAAGTCCCAGGTGTCTGGCAGGGAAGCCGCACAAAATTTCAAGACAAATAAACCGGCGATGGCAACGGTCGCCAGGACAGTGAAAGGATCGGGGCCGGGGAAAAACCGGCTTTGGGGCCGAAAAGGCCGGATCAACGGAAAAGGAAGCCGGGTTTGAGGTCAAACCAAAAAAAGATATAGCAATCAGTTGCGGTAGCGTCAAAGTGTTCGACTATAGTCAAACACGCAAGCCGTCGGGGAGAAAAAAAAAGGGACCTCAAAGCGCCGGGGGGCCGCCGAAGCCACATTGCCGCAAAGAGCAAAAAGTCTGGCGGAACCGGGCGAGGGTCTCCGGAGGGTCGATACAGAGAGAGGAAAGTAAGTAGAAAAGGAACTTTATCGTCGAAGAGGAGAAAGATCACAATCGAACAAATGGCCGGGCAACAAAACCTCGAATCGACGTCCGGTGGATGGGCAAATCCCCGGCACCCAACAATGCAAAACATCTTACAAATCGACGCACCATCTCCGGATCAGGGGGCCAAGAAACCGGGGTGAGAAACCACCGAATGGTCAAAAAAAAAAAAAAAAAAAGCAGGCAACGCACAGACCCCTTTGGAATAAAAAGCGAAGCTGGAAAAAGGACGCGGGTCGGTCGAAAGCACCAACCCAGGCAAGGGAAATAGTGGTCGCGCCTTGTATGGAAAGCAAGCGATTCGGGGAACGGGTCTGTCAAATCAAAAAAAAAAGCAGGTTCGAAAGAAACATGTCAGCACAAGAGCACACGAGAAACATGCAAACCCGAGAACAACCATCTTTGGTGGCGTTCAAACATCTGAAACCCCCAGCGATCACCGTGGCGGGGAGGGAGCCCTAAAGGGGGCCGGAAGAGGCCGGTTCTCACGATAAAAAGAAGAAGATTTTCAAGGTATGGCCGGCCGGGAAGAAATCTGCACAAAACCCGTTCAACCAAGGGTCCGCAGAACGCCCCTCGGGGACCAACTCCAACGAAAGGAACCCGGGCGCCCAGAGGTCCGACCAGAGGAGCAAAACCCCTCCGACGTGTTTCTTTCTGGGGAGTGCTCTCTGGGTCTCTTTTCTTCTCCACTTATCACAAAAGTTCGTCGGCGTGCTCGGGGGGGGAGGTGGGGGGGGGGAAATCAGTATTCCACCATCCGGGGCAATGCGACGGAAGGGGCATCGGAGGTAAAGGTTAAACGCTGCAAAAAAACTCGTATTGGCGAACATGCCGGACAACCGGCCTTCAGAAAAGAAGGGGGGACACCTGGACCGAAGGGTGCCGAATGAGCGCAAGGTCGAGGTCAAAGGAACGAAACGCCCCGAACATGCTCCTTGAAACATGCAAAGGCGCGGGGCGCAACGGGACC
>Ga0179593_1323431_pt1 | contig 14125 bp, 18 predicted proteins | sample CZODoug2_1_08_16_FD_185931 | JGI IMG/M metagenome (GOLD analysis project Ga0179593, IMG submission 185931) | Vadose zone soil fungal communities from Angelo Coast Range Reserve, California, USA - CZODoug2_1_08_16fungal (PacBio error correction) | ecosystem: Environmental > Terrestrial > Soil >...
CACTCAACCGATCTCACTTTCCGGGGGGTGGACCGAATAATCAGCGAATATCCAGCGGGGGCTTGAAAGGGGAGAAGAGGGGGGACGGGGGATCAACGGGAGCAAGAAGTTTTCGCGACCCCACCGGCGGACGAGGGTGTCTCCGAGGACGGGCTGGATCGGGTACCACGTAACGAGCGAAGAATCTCACACGGAAGCAAGGAGATAAAAGGAAAGGATACCCAAACCAAGTGAATGGGGGGGGCTAACTTATCGCAAAAGGCGAGGTCTTAGGGGTCAAAAAAATGCCTCCCCCGTGTGTTCTGATCGGGGGGGGGGGGGAAAGCCAGGGAGCGCTCTAGCCATTCCTCGGAAAAGGGGGACGGACGCGTTTTCGTTGGTCCGAGGGGTACGCGACCTTGTGCAAAACGAGGGGGCGATGCCCGAAGGAGGGAGGAAGTGCGCTGTTGCGTCAAAGAAGGACAACTGAGATGTTCTCTGACCAGGAGGAAAAACCAGCCGTTCAAAAAGGCTTCGCGCGAGTGGTATACACCGTTTTCTGACGCTCAGCTAGGGATCCAAGGAGGGGGCTTGAATAAAGACCTCGGGGTAGGAAGACCTCTTCAGCATTTTAAGTGGGGGTACGTTGAAAGGGTTCGAGGAATAGTGTACTGCAGTGATTCTACACACCTCACAACGCCGGCAGAAGAGTAGCCCAAGGCTTGGCTGTTGCAGGAAAGCCACTCATTGGAAGGGGAAACGCGGGCAGAAGAAAGTCATGATTCCACTTCATTCAGCGGCGATCTGGAAGTCGGGGTCGGACGAAAAGGCAAAGATTCCACGTCTATAACTTCGTCCGGGCAGAAGGGAGGAAAGATACAAGTCAGGCCGTATATATTCGAGTTGGAGAGGTTCGCGAAGTAAAAGGGGATTGAATACCGGAATCAAAAAGGGTCCCTAAGGAATTTCCTTCAAGAGAAATGTACGGAAAAGAAGGATGTCTAGCCCCATCGTGGTCTTTCCATCTATATGAGGTAAGATGTGCAAGATACGTACGCAAGTGGGTTTCATTGGGACGAAAAGGAGGGAAAGGTGCCGTCTCCAGCCGGCCTCCTCAGAGTAGGAGGAAAATCAGTTCATTGAAAAGCCTCTTTTGTGAGGTCCTTCTTCCGATTACATGATAGAAGGGGAAGGAAAAGGGCAGGAGGAAAGCGATCTGCTGGCGTAGCCATCCTCTGCCAATTCGAGGGAGGGGGAGTGATCTGAGCCACTTCTTGAAAAGAGGCGCGGTTGTAGGGTCGCGACCTGGCGTATGTCTGGCTTGAGAGGGAGAATGGGGATCGGTACGTTCGACGTCTGGCTGAGAGAGAAAAGGCGTAACTCCTTGAATAGACAGCGATCGAAGCTTGAAAACTCTGAAACAACAACACCGGCTGATGAGTGAGAGATATATGGTCCGCATAGGAAGGAATCAATGACAACCCGAATTTCCGAAGAAAAAAATGAACAAGGAAAGGAGAGAGGGGGACCCGACAGCAACAGCGGGAAATACACGAAATTAAAGCAAAACGAAAAGAGTAGACCGTTTGAAAGGGATGGCAAACGCCAAGCATAAACCTGACTAATACCTTGGCCGGACCTAAGTCGGGGGAGACACAAAAAGCAATGGATCCGGGAAACTCTAGCTGCGCTCAAGAGGCCGGAGGAGACTGACGGCATGAAAAAGGGGAACCTCAAGTCAAACAGTCGACCGTCGCAGCAGCTGGGGAACATTTTCTTATTCATGAAGCCAACGCGATGTCTCGTGAACTTCAACTTACGGAGGGAAGAGAAAAAACGGGAAGGCAGGGCTGAGGGCGCATGTACGTGAGCAGATCGGGAACTGAACACGAACCTCTTACAGGCGAAGCGATGAAAGAGGGCCATAAAGGCGCTTGCCGACGACTCTTGCACCCGAAGGCAACGTTATAGGGAGGGGGGGGGGAAAAAAGCGGCCCCTTCGGAAGAAGCAAGATCCATGCCAGATCGCTTCACTGGGTATATCAGGAAATAGAAGCCGCTCGAGCACGGCCGCTGGCGATCCGCAAAGAAAAAGAAGAGGCCGCTTTCAGCATCACGTCGGCGTGCAAGACCGTGTCTAAAAACAAAGGGAACGAAAAATGGATCAAGTCGTACACCTGGTCCCCGAAGGCAGAGTAAGGAGAAAGGAGCACGGGCGTCCAGCATGCGACCAAGCCAACGAGACGGGAGGGAGTCAACGTCCCCACTCGCTGGAACCCCGGCCGGGCCGGTGCTGACGACTCAGGGGGAAAACAGCCCGCATGGGGATAGGAGGGGAAGAGTACACAGCTCTCATACAGATAACTCGGCACGGAATTGGTACACCCTATTTGGGGGGGGAAAGGTCAATCGACACCGGTCCGTAACCTCTCGCGTATACTGGAGAGGACGACATCCATGTGGAGCCTGGGGGAGGATACCTTTCCCGGGAACACCAAACCATTGCGGAAGGCGCTTCTCAGAAAGAAAAAGGAAATTCGGGGGGCGTCGGCAGTACAGAGGTTATCTTCCCTTCAGATGGGGAAGATATTCAGGAATCAGCCCGATCTTCGACGGGAGAATTTTCGCTGCAGCAAAAAAGACCTAGTGCCTATGTGGCAAACGCAACTTCCGTGAAGAAAGAGGGTTGAAGAGAGAGGAAGATGATTCGCCGGCCTGGCTTCGAGGATACCTCTACAAAAAAAAAAAAGAAAAAAACTGATCCGCTCGCGGGCGCTCCTTCCGGATTATCTATGGGACGAGTCAGCGGGGCTCCCACCACACAAGGAGAGGAAAAAAAGAGAGGGAGAAGTGAATTTACGAGGAAGACTCCTCATCAAGAAGGGGAAGGGGGTCAGCTGTGAAGGGGGATATCACCGGCACTCATCGTTTTCTTGCACGCTATCAATTGGCCCCACCCCGGCTCTAGTTGTCGAGACCCCACGTAGACGAGAAAAGAGTGAATTAAGCGACATGCTCACCTTGGAAAGATCGGGGTACCATAGAACGGCGAAGGAGAATCGCACCAATCGGCAGATGAAGGGAAAGGGAGTAGGGACGCCGGACTCCTTAACAGGTTGGGGCGCCGTTGAAGAAAAAAAAAAGACTGCAGAAACGACGGAGCCCTGCGTTCTGGAAACGTTAAACTGTCCCAGCTCACAAGGGTGGACATCGCTCAAGGCAAAATGATGCGCCTAACGCCCGTCTCAGAAGGGACGGCATTCGGAATGCTACGACCGGTCGCCCGGGGAAAACTCGGGGTTAGGATGCCCGAGGAGATAGTACTGCGCAAATTTTCACTCGTACCGCGGAAAAATGCGACGAGGTCAAAGCGTCAAGCAACACCGGGGACCTCGGTCATGGAGAGAAAGGTATGGGAACCATGTGTACTTCAATTCCTCGGCGAGAGATGAGAGTTTAGATGATGTAAAAGGAAATCGATTCAGGAAGGGATGGTAGTCAGTGGGAGGAAGCGTAAGCTTCGTGGCGAACAACGGAAGAGGGGAGGCGTCGCTCTTGGGAGCGGACAAAGGGGACGTCGTTGCGGAATCTTGCGGGAATAGCATGCTCGTAAGCAAACGATCACTACACGAAAGGAGAGGGGGTCTAAAGCGCAGGTCGGCCCGTACGGGAGGTCCCTGGAAAAAGCCTACGAGGACTTACGGGGGCGCGTCGGAAGGAAAAAGCGGGGAAAGGCTCGGGGGTTGTCTTCACCGGGAAGGGGGATGAAAGGTCCGGCAAAACAAAAAGACAGGAAGAACCTGGAGAACCCGGGTCTCTAAGGGAAAGGAGAACCTCGAGTTGTTCGGTCAAACGCATCTGCTTGCAGCAATGTGGAAAGGGGAGGGCCTCGCCGGTTGGGAAACACTCGTGGCGAAGGGGGGGGGGGGGGGGGGGGCGGGGGGGGGGCTGGGGGCGGGGGGGGGGGGGGGGGGGGGGGGGGGGGGGGGGGGGGGGGGGGGGAAAGGGGAACGTCCAATCCCTAGCCTAGAAATGGCATCTGGAGGGAGGGAAGAAGGCGGTTTTGTGTCTTGCCATCGAGGGGAAGGAAACGGACTTTAGCTGCGGGAAAGCTTGGCAGGGAGTGACCATTTCCCAGTGGGTAAGGGGGACGGAGGTCTAGGGAAAGGGAAAGCGACTGGAACACTCCTTTTTGATGTAGAGAATGTGAGAAAGTCGGGGTCCGGTACTTCGATAAAAAAAAAGATTACGTCAGGGGGAACAGTAGGGGGAAGGGAAGGGGTGGGGACCTTGAAGTACGCGATCTCTGGGGAAACTGACTTGAATCGAGAAAAAACAACAGATGAGGAGGGAAGAGATCAGTACTTGGAAAAGAGATCTTTACGTTCAAGGGATCCGGGTCATCGGAAGAGGGGGCAAAATCGACGGCAGATCCAAGGGGCCCTACCGCCTCCTGGAAGAAGCGAGGGCACTACAACGCGGACGAGTTCCGCAGGCGCGGGGTCCTAACAGGGCAAAGATACCAGTTTTCCGGTAATGCCGCAAGAGAGTCAAGCTAAGGCCGGTAAAGGCCCGGCGCTTCGATATTGGCATGACGACAACAAGAAGGGCGGGATCCTGAGACTAGATACTCTAAGCGGCCTTGAGAGTCAAAGGGGGCAACGAAGTCCAAAAGTTAAACCTCGGCGACCGTAGGAACTCCTAGTAACAGGCTGAAAATTGGGCGATGGACGCAAAAAGGATGGTCTTCGACTTGAACGACTACGTCAAAACCTCACCATCAGACAGGGAAGGGTGGGCTTGCGCTCGGGAATCTAACGACCTCTTACAAAGGAGAGCACACAGAGGGGGCCACAAGGTAAGAATGCGGCCAGCAAAACTGCCGACGGCCGAGGGACAACCATATGCCTAACGTATTGGCACCGTAATGCGGCCGATATCCCCAGCCGAAAGCGCCCGGACGGGGTGACGGGATTCTACTATTCACGATAGGAACTGTAGGGTCTTAAATGGACTCGGTACCTAAGAGGCGTGCCTCGCTTCCTGTGGGTAGAAAAAGTAAAAAACAAAAAATGTGAAGTAGTAAATCATTCCAAGGCATGGGCCAGATTCAGGCTGAGAGCGCGAAACCCCGAGCGATTGCTGAACACATTGCTTCATACACACTAGCTAGGGAAGAGGAAGAGAGAGGGGGGGCAGGGAACTACGCATAAACGCAGAAAATCCCACATTTCATCGAGAATCTAACAACTCATTCTCAGGCATATCCATAGCACCCGATGGGAAGGGAGGGGAAGGTACTTATCAGCGACAACGGGCCGTCCGCCTCAAGGGAGAGACTTCTTATGCTCATCATTAAGTGATCCGGGATCCTGTGAAACACAATGGATGGGGAAGTTACTGACGACCAAAAATGTCTCAGGCGCTTTCTGCAAGGCACTGAGAAAAACAGAAAACTTTCGTTGGGGGAGGATAGGAATCTTGCCCTAGAGGTCTCGGGGTTCTCGTTTCCCAGATCGTAAAAGGGAAAAAGGTGAATGTCGGAGAACCACTAACTCGTGCAAGCGAAGGGGGTGGGGCAGCTCAACTTCAAGCGAGTTGGTGGGTAAATGAAAGGCGCCGGGTAAGAGTGCGCCGTACTGGCGAGGGGGGGGTTCAAAACGCTCAAGATGCAAACCCTGAAAAAGAGGGGGCAAAAAAAAAAGCAACGAAACGGAGGTCCTGATCTTCTCACCAACCAAAGTGAAGAGAGTAAACCCTAAGAAGAAGGCGGCCGCGAGCGTTAAGGGCCGAAAGAAGGGGAATCCGGAGAAAGAAAGCGGGGAGTGACGCGAGAGAAAACAGCGTTCCAACGCTAACAGGTTTCTAGCCCCACCAAAGTCGCATCTTTTAGGGGGGGATAATCAGAAAAGAAATCATTGCGTACTGAGATGGGGGGGGAAAAAAAAGCGAGATGCAACCAGACGAAGGAATAGTAAACGAGTCAGGGGAAGCCCCGAACCACGTAACGGGGGTCAAGGCGGATAAACGACAGACAGAAGAGCTTGGGGGAGGGACCATGTCAAAAAAGTGGTGGTGTCACCGGAATCGACATGGGATGCGCTGCCAGGAGGCCGAGAGAAGGAGGACTGGAACAGCGGGGAAAACAGCCGAAGGTGAAACCAATCGGGGGGAAATAGCTGACGAGATATCGCCTGCGGGGAGAAGGTTTCCGTAGCTATAACGGGGAGGGGATGTGCAGCGTTCAGGAGGTCACGCAACCGCAAGAGAAGGAACGAAGTAGCGGGTACTGGGGACACCTTCCGTCTAGGATGCAAAGCATTGAAGCTCTTGGGAAGGAAGGACATGACTTCAGGGCACGTGAGGGGGAAATTGATACAGGGGGTGAGAGAGCGGGTACTGCTTCGGGGTCAAAGAAACCAAAGACCGATGCTCTGTAAAAGCAGGCCAGAGGCTTGGCGTTAGGATCTCAGCTTCAGGGACAAGCGGCGGGTAACGTATAAGAAGGAGAGCAGGGCGCTTCGATCTTTCTCAGGCAGGGGACAGAAGGCGGTCCATCTTGAAAACCAAAATTCTGATCCTTCGGAAGAAGGAAGGCCGGAGATTCGCGTGTCGAAATTTTCAGGCCGGGGGGAGGTTCGAAGACTTCAGATTCCAATCAAGTAAATGAAAGGGCCGGCTGCGAACGGCGGGGTGAAGGGAGACAAACTCGTAGGAAAGAAGTTCGAGGGGGGCACCAATCGATTACTCATCTGAATTCATCTCTGCGAACAGGGGAGGGTGTTCACTTTGGTCAGACGGCCTGCGGGGAAAGGCCCCGAGACCCGAACGAGAACGGTATTCGGGAGAGTCGTCATCCACCCTCGGTTTTCCTTGCCAAGGAAGGGACCGGACTTACCGTTGGTTTGCTAGGAGAGATTGATGAGCGGCCCTATGGCGCGAGGCTTCAGGATAGGGAACCCTTCAGAGGGGGGAAAAAGCGCGCGGGGGGGTGCAACTCCTTTGGTAGAGGCGGGCGAAGTCGATGAGAGGTTAAACGTGCTCTTCGAGGAAGGTCAGGGGGGGCAGCTTGAAGACGGATAGGAGGAAAGAAGTGAGGCTCATCAACAACACATATTGATGATGAGAGAGGCAAGTAAATACCTAACACTGGGAGGTACTTTCATGAAAAAAACAACCTTTCATAGAATATTGCACGGGAAGAAAATTCGCAGAAGGAGGGGCAAAGAAGCAGCGAGGACTACACCGCGACTCCGGGTCGCAGCGGAAGGCTCAGAGCCGAAAGACGCCGCGAAACGTGGCTAGTCATGTCCGACTCCAAGCAAAGTAGTGACCGAAGTAATACAGAAGGTTCACTTCAAAGAAAGGGGGGGGCAGGGAACGACAACACTGAGGTCTGTCATCTTCATAAGAATCGCCACAGAGATGAAAGGAGCTTATACTGCCTTCACGAATTCCTCAAGACACTTGGGGACCGACCTACCGCTCTTACACTTAATCAGAGGAGCTGGATCTACAAAACTATTTCTCTTTAGCTCAGAGGATATGAGAATTGGAAAGAACATTTGATGTACTGGTCCCGAATTACGGTAAAAAACAGAGGCCTAGAACATCGACCTACATCTACTAAATGACTGCGACCGGGAAGGGAAGAATGGGACCTGACCTTTCTCGGGGGGGGAAAATCTGGCCCGAACTCTATGGACCCAGATCGCGGAGGCCGTGAAGTGCTACGAGGATCTAGACCGCTCGGAGCAAGCCGAGGCAACCAAAGTTGGACATGAAAAGGCATCCTACGGCGGCCGATTTGGTCTCAAAAGAGGAAAGGATCTAGGGCAAGGGATAAAGGGAGGAATCAACGTTCCCCTGGAAAGCGATGGGGAAGAGGCCAGACGTCAATCAGATCTCGAAGCCCCAGACCGGGGCGTCTACAGCGGGATCACAAAAGGGCCCTCTAGAGGAGGGGGGGGGGAGGAAAAGACGCGACATCCAAGTTTTCTCGGGAAAGCAAACACCCGAGCAGCAGGAACGAAGAGGCGCTAGTCCCAAGGCAACGGCTGCCCTTTGGTCGGAGCATCAAAAAGCGACTGAGGTCGCAGTCGCTACAAAAGGGTATGCAAGGGACGGCGTGTCCCGTTCAAAAAAAAGGGCTCATTCTCTATGAGGCGGCACGGAAAAAGGCGCAATGGGGGGAACGTCCTTACCTCGTGGATAGACCTGCGGAGATGTTTCGATTCGGACTCTGGGAAAGAGAAGAAAACGGGTGATAGTCGCGGTCCAAACTAACAAAGGGACAGCCGGCACGTGGGGGGATAGCAACGGAAAAGGGGGACGAAAGCTGTCGATCGCGGGAAGACGCAACGGGTTACGCCGGCAGGGACGCGTGGTCTTCGAAAAACCGCTCGGGAGGAGCCTCGAGGTTCGGCGAGGAAGGGAGGAGGAGACGATCTCAGGAAAACAACAAAACGGAGGAGAGTAGAGAGATCGTCGCGCCGCGGATCCGAACCTAGCTCAAAAGGACGGAGGGGGGAAGGGGAGCGGATCGTGTTAGCCGGGATGCAGCAAAAAAAACCGGCAAGAAAGCGTGGTCTTTACCTCGATCACGGTTCAAATGAAGGAAGGGGTGGCAAAAAACCGTACGCCGGAAGGGTTCGTGTGCTTATCAAAAACGGGGACGATCCGGACCACGAACGAGAAGATCGGCAACATAGGGCGCAGAACACCCGTTTCAAAGGAAAGAAGCCCGCACCCAGGGCCGGGTGCGAGACCTCGAGAAGAGCCATGGCGTTGTGCGTGACGGTGAAAGGGGTCAATGACTCCAAAGGGGTGGGCAGAACCTGAAATGTGACGCCTCAAATCCAGTCTCCTGAAGGAAAGAGGAAGGCCCGTTAACACGGTACATTGCCGGGTACTACAGGCCCGAGAGATCGCTGCTACGCGGGGGGGGGGAGAGCGAAAACAAGGGAGGGGGGAGGTGCGCGTCCTGCTCAGCAAACCCAAGAGAGACTCGGTCTGGGGAGACTCCCGGTCTAGAAGAAGTCGAAGGGAGGTGACTAAGAGCCGGTAGCCGCATAGGGGCGGGCACGTTTGAGGGTAACGAAGGGAAAGGTGTTGAGGAGCGTTTACTGGGGCTGTGGGTCTAACACACTAAGTCCGAAGGGCGGCTCTTGACCACGGAGGGGGGGGGAGTTGCAGGTTGAGCTGCCTTCTACAGGGGCAGGGTCAGGAGAGGATATAAGGCTATCCGGAACGTTAGAATCCTGGGCTGGCTAACGGTTCTTCCCGACTTTCAAAGCGTGGGAACCACCGCAGGAAAGTCAGTACCCTTCGTTTAAAGACCAGCTTCACGTATCAGTCGATGTTTGAAGCTGACTGGACGAGTTTCGGGGGGAAGACGAAGGAAAGCGAGACATACGGCAAACGCCGGAAGGGATGGATGCCGGGGTTGGGGAGGGGGGGGCTCAGGAGGGGGGTGACAAATCGGTTCGTGCCATCTAGGCTTAGATGTGAAGGAGCGCCGGGGGTTCAAAGCGAAAGGCTTCGTGAGGCCCGGGAGCAAATCCCAGCCGAGGAGGAGGAAGGAAGGAAAAAGTAAGGACCCCGTCGGTTGTCTTCCTGGAATAACGACGTAAACGGCCTTTCGGCCGAGAGGGGGGGGAAACAAGGCCACACGTGGGGGCGTGATTTTCGGTAAGAGAGAACCGACGGCGAACAGCGACGCGGGGGGTGCGCGCCTGGCTAAACGGCGTCGTAAGGGCTATGAAGACGTTCGAGTAGGGACCCATCTGTTGGGGAAGCCTTGAATAGCAGAGCGCTAAGGAAGGAGAATAGCCTAAACACGAGGAGAAAAAAAAGAGGGTCACGTGAAGGCCAGAGAGGGATAAAAGTACAACACGGCCGGAGCGAACGTAAATAATAGCAGTCAAGGGGGAAAGCGAATCACGGCTCTCGAAAAAACGCAAAAGGGGAAGCGCGGGAGAGATCGAACAGCCCCCTAACCGGTCAGTATTTCTTACCCAGATAAGCGAGGGTAATACGTATATTGCAATAAAGAAAACACCGAAGAGGGATAACTTAGACGAGCTAAGACTCGGGTAAGGCGAAGATGGAGCGTCAGGGGAAAAGAAAAAAGGGCCCAGGCTCCACGTTTTTAACAACCGGGCTACCGGCATCCACTGCTAAGATGGAATGACACGACACTAGGGACTCTAACTTCTGAAAGAACGGCATGGAACGTCACCATTCGGGACGGAATTCATTTGAGGCAATGAGGACTGGACGTCCGAACAAGAAGGCGAGAAAAAGAGACCGCGAAGAATAGAAGCCTGGACTGCGCGCGAAGGACCAGGCTGCAAAAGGAAGGGGGGGGAAGAAGGTTCGTGGGGCACATTGCCGCCTTGTGGCACGAAAGCGAGGCCAGACGCCCGAGGGGCTTTTAGAAACTCGAGAAAGAAAGAGTCCCAAGCCGCGATCGGCAAAAAAAACTGGAATGGAAGGAGGGGAACAACAGACCAGTATGCCTGGCGATTCACTGTAAGAGATACAAGACTCAACATCAATTAGAAAATTAAAAGGAACAGATCATAATACACGGGGGACGTCTCGTCTTGAAAAAACATCTCCGTGAACGGGAGTCAGAAAAATCTCAAATAAAGAAAAAGCGTATGACTAGCAACCACAGAAAACCAGTTGCAGAGAGGAGCGAAAAACGCACAGCAGCATGCTATCTCGGGAAAGATAGTCACCAAAGCAAAGGGGGGGAGCGTGGTTCGGAAGCGACGGGCTGTCCTCTCTAAGGAAAGAAACCTTCGACAAATGGCATTGAAGAGACCACTGGGAAGGGAAAAGGGCCCGAAAAGACCACGGGGATCCAGGTCTCTAAGGTCGTCGGGAAGGGAGAAGGCGCAAGAGTCCACCTGTTTGCGGGCGGCTTCCTACATCGGTGATCTGTAAATTCTTGCCTTATGGGGCAGAAGTCTGCGCTTAGGTACCCAGAACTTGAGAGGTCCGCATCAAACACTAACGATGCATCCGTTGGGGTGGACAGAACAACTGAAAGCGCGTGAACGACCCTCTTGTTTGAGAGAGGGTCATAACAAGAGGAAAGTTCGCCGAAGGCTGATCTTAGTAACCGCGAAAGGAGAGGCGTTCCCGCGTCCAGGAGGGATCTGCGGGGGGGGGAGGAGAAAGGCTAGATAAAACAACAACGGAGAGGATGAGAGAGCTCGGAGGGAAAACGCCGCACTCTCGGGCGAAAACAGGGACGGCGGCCGCGAGCAGGGTTACCTAAATCATCAGCAAGGCAAGCGAGGGAGTGTGTCAGGACCAATCCCGGCACAGCGAAAGACCACAAAGGAGAGAAGTTGGGGTCGACCCCACCCAACATAGACCTTCGAAAAGAAAGGGTCGTGTGATGATCTACTCACACGGGGAGGGAAGATCGGTACCAAAAGATACTCGAAGGGAGTCGCAAACCAATAGCACATTAGATCACCGGAGTTCAGATGCCGCCACCCCCATTTTTCCGTGCCCGGACTACCGACACTCATATAACTTTCTGGCACAACCAGCCCAACCGTGGGGGGGGGGCACGTCGATAAAATCATGGATTCGCCTCCAGAAGAGACGAGAGAAGGGCCTGTGTAGAGGATAGCCCAGAAACCCTGGGGAAAGAGAGGCCCGAGAATCGGACTGGCTGCGCGAAAACCGTTGGTTCAAGGAAAGCGAGCAATATGTGGGCCTTCTGGTCTGCATAACACAACGGCGAGAAGGAGAAAGGCCCTGTGTCAAAAGCCTGCTCGGCGTGGGTTCTTTGAGAAGCCTCACTTTTGCCCAGGGATTATTGGGAAGTGGGATGTACGACTTGAGCAGTTGTTCGGCGGCAGGGGAGCTGAAAGTGATGGGACACCGTCAGAGACGGGGAGGAAAACTATAGGCTGCTTGGGGGAGATTTACAGGAGTTGCGGTCTGATCAGAGCGGACCTACTTGTCTCTTAAAAGGAAGTCCAGAAGAACTTAAAGAGAGGGCTGGAAGTTCAGAGAGTTCGGCCGACTTGGGGGAAGAGGGGGGCCACAGGACGATAACGGAGTCCAGGAATGTTGAAAGAGCAAGGAGGGAAACCGTCAAAGGGAGAGGAGATGGTTGCTACTTTAGTTCGTGGGGGTCAAAGAGCCATAGAAATTAAGGCAAACCGGAGGCTGGCGAAAAGGGGACCTGTTTGATGGGCATCAAAACCATCCCTTTGAGGGGGAGTTCGGGGGAAAGGAACATCGATTTTGTCCGGTCCCGAGCATCTGCACTTAATCAGACAGCAGCAAGATGTCGGAAGGGTGGTCACGGGGGGGGGGGGGGGGGGAAAAAAAAAGTGGGAAGTTCCTTCTTTGCAAGGGAACGTCTCCGGGAAAGACGAGGGATCAGTCGAGCTTCTTAAGGATAAGCCGGCGGGGGGGAAAGCGCAATACTCGAGTAGCCGGAAGGCTTAAAAAGGTCTTTTCGAAAAAAAAAGTCTTCTGGGGGGGGGTTGAAATAACTCCGGAAAAGTTGAGGTTCGTATCGTATCCCGGCCGATGGACATGAGAGGGTGTAGTCAAGGAGGGCAGGGGGCAGCGTCGGTGAGGGATTGCCGGGAACGTCGTGAAACTCGGGCGCTTACGAAGGGTTGTCGAAGGGAAAGGGCGGATCGCGGGGTCGAATGGAGAGCGCGACAACAAAACAACGGGGATGTTATATTCACGGGGGTCCGCTCAGGAGGCAGTACTTAAAGTAAGCACCAAGATCCGGGGGGCGAGGGCAAAAAAGCGAACGAAGATCATCTCCGTCCCTACCGCTCCTACCAAAACTAAAAAACCTCCAATCCGTAAAAAAAGAAACGAACCACGGGGGGGCAGAGGTATGGCGACGCCCAGAAAAGGAGTGAGGGCCGCGGGGGAGGGAACCGGTAAGGCAGGGAGAAAGGATATGGAGACGACAACACCGCGGCTTTATTCCTTACGAAGGGATCGGAAAGGAAAAAGATGAACCGGGAGTAGACGGGCAAAGCCTTCGAAAAAGGGAAAAACCGGCGACCGGCGAAGCTGGAAAAAAACAGGCAGAGAATGGACCGAAAAACTCGATGATAAACCTACGGACTGGAGCAGGAAATAACGCAAAAGGGGGGTTACAGAGAGGGGCAAGGTCGGAATCGTGAGGAAGGGGTATTCAAGAAAAGCGGAAACAAGGAGGAACACAGCGAAACCTAGTCCGGAGGAGAAAAATGAAGCTGGCAACCCGAAGAAAGACGTGAAGGCGGACTCTGACTGCTTAGTTCAAGAACGCGTAGCCATTCCCCGATGTAACGCAGGGAAACGTGGATACGAAATGAGACGATAAAGAAGCTCAGTCGCAGTCAGGCTTAGATCCATGCAACGAACGAGGGGAGCGACAACGGCGTGCCTTCTCTTAGGGGGGTGCTAAAAGAATACCGCTAGGAACAAAGTATAAAGTAAAAGAACCCTTAAAATAGATGGCCCGGCGACACTATCCTTCGTCTCAGCTAGTGATCTCGGCGAAAGAAGGGGGGGAGAGGAACACAGGGTACCACTCGCGACGCCCTCTATTCTTGGGATGACGCGGAATTACCTAAACATCCCGCAGGGGGGATCGAGTACGAAAGCTCATGTTAAAAAAGGAGTGAATCGAAGGAAACCAGATTAAAACTTCGTCAAGGGGACGTAGAAGCGAAAACGTGCCACGCTGAGGGAGACAAGGCGTAGTCTCATCCATTTATGACGATCCGTGAATAAAAAAGGGGTTGGAGCGGTGACCTTTCCCCGGTAAAGACCAATCAGGGGAGAAGGTCGAGAAATTCTCGGAGGCGAAGGGAAACACCCGTCCACCTTTCTGAGGACCTGAACCTATTTGGAAGGACGAGAGTTTGGGATCTTCTTCTGGGGGACCGATTGGGCTGAGGATCTACGATGGGGACATCCTCGTTCACACTAAAAAGAGGCATCCGACGACAGGGCTCTAAATTGATGGGAACTACGTGGAAAAAGGGAATCAGGGAAAGAAAAAAAGAGGGAAGTCTCAAAAAAATGCTCTTATACCGATGACCGCTGAGAGGAAGGGGAAGGCCAGGATTAAGCAGAGGATTTCTTCAATCCGCGT
>Ga0179593_1377702_pt1 | contig 14125 bp, 11 predicted proteins | sample CZODoug2_1_08_16_FD_185931 | JGI IMG/M metagenome (GOLD analysis project Ga0179593, IMG submission 185931) | Vadose zone soil fungal communities from Angelo Coast Range Reserve, California, USA - CZODoug2_1_08_16fungal (PacBio error correction) | ecosystem: Environmental > Terrestrial > Soil >...
TAGACGACATGAAATAATCCTAAATAAAGCCATATTGCTTACCATCTCAACGAGATACAATATCCTGGGGAAAAAAAAATCGACGGATAAAGAGGGCGAGAGAGAAATTGAAGCAAAGTACTCTCTAATAAGCAACGTACGCAATAATTTTAGGAAGACGAACGAAGGACGCGCCTGCTTAATAGACGGAGAGAGAAAAAAATCAGTAAAGGAGAGAGGAAATAAAAGGAAGGGGCCGAGGGAGAGTGCCCGGCAAAAAAACCTCGAGCAGGCTTTTATGGAATGACGAGAAAAAATCAAATAGCATCTGTCAAAAAAATCTACTTCGATAAACAGCTGAAGGCTACAAAAGGAAGTTCCAGGAAGAAAGACTAGGCAGAAAAAAACGTAGGAGGGGAAAGAGATGTAAGGGAAAGGACTCGGTCAGATACAGATGGGTACCCGGAGCAGGGACGTATTATGTCTAGAAGTGGCGGATAAAAGGATGATCGGGAAGAACCTAAGCTGAGAGGAGCGGAAAAAACACGCACTAAAGAGAATTCAGGGGAGGGAATAGAGACATCCTAGTTTAGCAGAGGAAAAGAAGCCCTTGAAAAAAAGGGATCAAAAGGGGATGAAGGGAATTTTGCAACAAAGGTGCAAAAATAAGTTCGAAGGGAAAAAAGAGAGCACTCGGGGGAAGGGGTACGGGGTACGAACCGATTGGACAACGAGAGGGGTACTTCTGGCCCTCGGGGGGGAACTTATTTCGGGTTCGGAGGCTTCTCTGAACGTAAATCAAGGAGATGCATCTACTTCGGCATTACTATGGTGGGGTGAGAAGGGGAGAGACGAACCAGCTTCACGCTCGAAAGCGCAGAAAAAAAAAAAGAAAGACATTGGGATCATCTCAAACAAAGTGAAGTGAGAATGGGGTGCAAAGGCTCGATCCGAAAAGAAGAGACGCCGCGAAATTCTCGGGAAAGGGAAGCGGAGGGAAAAGGAAGGAGGACAGAACCACAGTTAGCCAAAGGAATTACTTCTACAGAGAAAACATGGGGAAGAAAAAAAGGGAAAGCTTCGGAGGTAGGAAAAGGAGTGAGGGCGAGCGTGTTGCTAACATTGGATTCTTCGGAGAAGAGCCTTATGCCACGGACGAAAGCCAGAGAAGAAAGGAAATTAGGAGAAGATGGGCGAACCGTCGGAAACAATAAATTGATCTACTCTCGCCACTCTAAGCTAGAAGGGATAAGAATAGGAAAGGACGAGATAAAAGAGAAACAAGCGGATTCGGGAACACGGTCGGCAAAAAGGTTGTCTCCATCTAGAAAAGGGGCCGCAATCGACAAGGTCAATCGAAAGAAAGAGGAAGAATGTCAGGATCGGTACACGCCTTTATGTAAGAAACACAAGTGAAGATCCTCTGGATATTCTGTGGAGAACCCATATAAGAGGACACCCTCGACATATGAGTGGAAAAAAGACGCGGAAGAGGGGAGGAAAGACGAGAGATGACGATCTCGTTGGTTTCGAGAAATCCCCTTAGCGGGTCAGCGCGGTTCGAAATGTGAAAAGGAAGACGGAAGTAAGAAAGGCTTGGGAAGAAAAAAAGAGAGACAGATACTCTCGAGAGGAAAAAGATGGAGGATCGCGATCGACAGTGTTGACCGACAAAAATGAACTAAAATGGGGCCGCCAAGACAGGGCAGACCCAGCGAGTGATGTGACCGCTTGGGGTAAAACTTTCAAACTCTGCGGAAGGACACTTATGGGAAGAACGCGCTATCCCAGAGGCCAGAATCAAGATCATGATATTATGGGTAAAAAAAAAAGCTGTCCCTAAAGCAAAGAAAAGGGGGGCAATACGAATAGCGAGAAAGGCAACAGAGAGAAAAGGTACCGGGAGGAGAGGGAGTATAAGGCTTATGATTGGAGAAAAGATGAATAAAACTGGAAATCCGTTGAAAAACATCTTTACAATTGTTAGAAGAGTTACTCCTGCAAGTCAGGGCTCGGGGGGAAAACTGAAAGAAGACGAGAAGGGACAAAAGAAAAAGCAAGGAATTGACGCGGACAAAGCAGCGTAACGAAGAAATTAAAAGATGGACCTGAAACAAAACTCGAAACCGACGGAAAGGGGGGTCAGGATATCTAACAAAAACAAAAGGAAGGAATGATTTACAAGTAGATAGTACTGTCGTCTCGCTTAATGAAAAATCATCGGTCAAATTGGAGAAGGGAGAACGTCAAGGGTAACGTCTCAGCACTGGGGGGGAACGGGGGTAGCAAGGGAGAGGAATATCATTGGAAAAAAGTAAGGCAAGGGACGGGACGGAAAAGGAACGGGCTAAAAAAGAAACTTTCTGTCACTATTTGTTAACTGAATCTAGAGATATCTTAACTAAGAGGATAGACAAAGGAAGGAGGAAAGGAGAACCGTGAGGGGGGGAGGAATTTTGGGTGAAATGGATGACTTCTCCATGAAGCGCTAGGCGGGCCTGCAAACCTCTAAGGGCCGCTTTGGGGAAGGGAGAAGAAAAAAAAAACCAGTAAAGTAGGGAAATCTGGAGAGAGGGTGACTCTCCGCCGGGACTAGGAGGGGGTACGAAGGAAACCATCATTAAGGTCCAGGAGGGGGCGGCAAACCGGGGGGGACGTTAGAACTATCTGGGTTCAGGGAGAACAGGGCGCTAAAAACTCGCTATAGGGGGAAGTATTTTAAATAGAGGGAGTAGCTATAAAATCGCTCAAAAAAGTAAAAACTTTCTTGTCGGGGAGAATTTATAAAGGGAGTAGAGGAAGATCTGGCGAGAAAAGCAACGAAAGAATCGAAAATACTCGGGCATCTTCGAGGTAAAAACGCTTATGCACGCTAAAAAATAGTGCATCTACGTCTGGGGGGGGACAGGCGCCCAAGAAAGATAAGGGGAAGAGCGGAATTGTTAACGAAAACCTACAGTCTACGCGATATTTAAGGTAATCAATAAATGGAACTTGGGGGATGGTCGGATGGCAGAAAGAAGTCGAGAGAACGGGGGAAGAAGGGGAACGATAAGAAAGGGGTCTTGTGCTCGATCATTCACCGCAGGCAGCTAGCGGGGGGATGAGAGGGAGGGAGGGAGAGGAGGAGGCGGCCTCGGTTTGGGACTCAAAATAGGAGGGGAAAATTGGGCAAGGAAGATCTTCCGGGCAAAGAAACCTGGGGAGGGGGGGGAGAATAACTGAGAAAAAGAGAGGAGAAGACGAAAGGAACGCAGAAAAAAAAGACCACGCCGGAAAAGGGTACTCGAGGGCGGGGATGTCAGGGGTCAATAAGGGGACACTTTGCAGGGGGCGAACCGAAGAGAAGCGGCAGAGGAGAAAGGAAAGGGGAGAGGCGGCTGGGATCTTGGGAGCCGATAGGAGGTACCACAAAATGTTTCACGGAGAGGCTCAAGTCTAGATGATCTCTAGGTGTGGTGGAGTTTTCTAAAAGAAATAACAAAAAATCAAAACCTAATTCGATTGTAGCCGGCGCCGATTATAGTCAAGAAGGCGCCGAAAGGGAAAAGCAATTGCCGAGGCGACCAGAGATAAAACACAGCTTGGCAAACGGTGTCTAAAACTCGCTGAATGACGGATAATGAAAGGAAGGGAGCCCAGGAGAAGCCTAGAAGAAAAGGTGACATAATCCAATCATTTGAGACCTCTACAAAGGGGCGGCCAAGACCGCGCTGCTAAAGCAAAAGAAAAAATCAAAAAAATTAGTTAGGGCAGAGGGGACGAGAGGGGACACCGGGGGGGGGGTTGGGGAAGAGAAGAAAAAGAAGGAGAGGGTCAGTCATTCGACAAGGATGTGATAAGTCAGACGCGGCAACGGTACGCTACTTAGAAAGGGGTTCAACGGGTATAACTAAGAGAAACAACAACAACTATTATAGAAAAAGGGTATATGAGGAAAAAAGAACGGGAGAAGGCGGGACAGCGGAAAGCTTGGTAGCCTAGGATCTTAGTTCACTAAAATATCTTTGATCTCTGAGCACATAAAAGAGCGACGGGAAAAGAGCTGGACCAAGAGAACGACAACTACTGACTGGATTGTCCTATAGAAAGACTGCTTTGATCAGAGGAGGTGAAGCAGGATTCCCTGATGATGAGATCTGAAGATTGAGAAGGGTAGTGGAACGGAGGAGAGGGCAAAGAAGGACTGGGACTACGGAGCTCGGAACGCGGAAAAAAGAGGGGGAGGTTTTAGAAACAGAGATGGTTGGCACAAAGAGTGGAGAACTGAAAACTGAGCACCGCGTCCTTTATTAAAAAAAAGCTTCAAAGGCCTGCGGATTCCGTAATCTATCTCTTAATAGGGGACTCGCTGCGGGGAGCGGGGGGGGGGGGTCTATATTATATAGTACCAGCTTCGATAAGAAAATCCGAAAATCTCGAAAGATGGAAGTGGAGACACTAGGGGAGGGAAACAAAAGGAAAATGGCCAGGGGGGGGGGCCAGATCGGCAAAAGAGAAGAGGAAGGCGAAAAAAGTCCTCGATTAAAGTGGAATCGAGGTATATGATCCACATGCAAACAGGGGGCTGCGTCGCTCCCGAATGGCGCCAAAATGAGGAGCTGAATCTTCATAGTAAGGGATTAGGAGAGCGGTGGGGAGCAGGTTGATCTTCTCAGTAAGAAGATCTTTGTCCCTTACGAACCGACAGGGAAGGGATTGGGGGCAGAAGAGGGTGCGGGAACAGGCGGCCGTCATAAAAAGAAGCGAGGAATAGAAACGCTATCTTCAGCCAGAACCAGAGAGAAACTTATAGTAAGAAGAACAGTGCTAAAATCTTTAAAAAAGAACCCAGGGGCGGCAACAGGGTGAAAGCGATAGGAGGGCAAAATCGAAATTAAAAGTCAATCAAAGGAACTAATTCAAGGGGTGAACCTGGATTTAGGTTTCCTGAACAATTTGAGATCCGTATGAGGGGGTCGCTGCCAAAGCAAGAGGAAGGCTGCGACGATGCCTACGCTGGGTACATCTGAAAGGGATAATAGTGGAAAGCTGAAAGAGAGGGGGGGGGGAGAGAAGAAGAGGGGGGCGCTCAGGGGATAAAGGGTAGAAAAAAGGAAGGCCGACAGGTCTGTGAGCTAGACGAGACTAATCTAAGCTCTTAGGAAGCATGGGTCGGACAAGAGGCCGGGGTACAGGGAAGAGCCATAGGGACACGCAAGCGCAGGTGGAGTACAATGAGCTACCATACTAAGTGGGAACGGGGACGGAAGGAAAATTCACGAGCGCAAAGGGCGGGATAAAGGAGCATGAGGAGAAGCAACGGAGGCTCGCCAGGAGAAAAAAAGAAGTAAGATGAATGGGAAAATTCGGCAACCTGCAAAGAATCCTAGGAAGTAGAGTCATGTAGAGAGGAGAGAGAACAGAGGAGAAAAACAGTACCGGGGCGGGAGGACTTGGAGGACGTGGAGTGCTCAAAGGTAGTGTAATGTCAAAGGAGCAGAGGGCAAACGCCGTGGGAAAAAAACAAGGGAAAGTCAGTTGACCATCTTTAAGGAGGAAAAGAAGCTCATGTTGAAAAGCCATTAGCGCAAACTTGGTACGACAAGGCCATCAAAGCTGCGCGGACAAGCAGAAGGAATCCATTAAGACTCTCACCATTGGGCCAGAAAAAATATGGGGGAATGGCTCCCCGACTTCAGGTTGAAAAAATAGCCGATCAAAAACGAATGGGGGAAAAGAAGAGGAGAAGGTGCGTAGGTGAGCGGCTGAGGTCAATCTGAGGCAAGGAGATAGGATTTCCCTCACAAACTTTGGAGGTAAGGGTAGAAAACCGAGGGAAGAAAAAAAAGGCAAAAAAGAAATGAGAAAACGGAAGGAACCTATGGCTAAACTGGAGGTAAAGAGGGTTTTCATCAACGGCCTCAAAGGATCTCTATAGTAACTACCGGATCAAGACAGACAACAGTAGAAAAAGAAGAGGAAGAAGGTGACGAGGGGCTTTGTGAAGTCGAGAAAAAACCGAAGAGGAAGCGCGTGCTTCTGGGAGCGCCAACGAACTAGATCCGGCCGCGTGAAGACTGGGGGGGAGAAGGCGGAGAGACTTAAGATAAGGGGAAAACCAGACGCCGAGTAGTGGGGGGAAAGAAATCACCATCTCTCGGGTTTAGACCTGAGTGGGGGGGGGGGGAGGCAACCGTTCGTGGAAGAAAATTGGAGTCGAAAGGGCAGCCGGCGGTCCGCCATGAGGTTTACGAGTAGCTGGAATCTAAGAAACCAAGGGAGCATGTCGGAGGTAAGGGAAAAACCTTGAGACAAGAAGGAGCACGAGGGGGAAAAGCGCTCAAACCCATCAATAGTACGCTAGGGGGAGATTCGATTAATCTCGTATTCCTACGTATCAAACATAATGAGGGTCCTCTATCTTACTGTTCAAGACCCAAGAAAGATCGAGGAGAGAGAAAGGTTACGTACCCTACAGTCGTCGCGGAGAGGCCTAAGGAGCCTTTCGACTTTTAATGTGAGGTGTTAGGGAAGCAGATCAAGGGAGAAGGGGCCGCCGGGGAACGCGAGGGAAGAAAGTTGAGTTTACGATCCGACATCTAGGGCGGCGCGATGCCGAGGGGGAGAGGCGGAATAGTGAGCACGGCCCAAGGGTCATCAGCCAAGAAATCGTATAAGTCAAGAGTATCCGGGAGGAGGTTCACCTGGGGAATCCAGGGATAGAAGATCAAACTTGAAAAAAAGAAACTAAAGAACTCGCCTACGCGGGAAAGATTCCCACGCCGAAGAAAAGTTTCGGAAAAAATCCGAAATTAACAATTTTAGCATCAGAAGGTGGCATTTGGGGGGGCTCAGAAAGTCGGAAGAGGGCCAAGTGGAGATTTGAAGTCGGCTTGGTCTAAAAATGGGGGCAAAAAAATGCGAAAGAAAGGGTGGACGCTGGGCTATGAGAAAAAAGGAGCGCAGAGCTGGGAAGAAAGAGGGGGGAGAGCGGGAATCTCGCAACAAACAAGAAAATCGAGAAAAAACTCAGAGATTATAAAAAAACTCAAGGAAGACGAAAGAAAATACATCCGGGGGGACTTCAACGAGAAAAGGAAAGTGAGAAGAGGGAATGTGAGAAAACAAGAGCGTCAAGCGGACGGGAGGCAAAGCTCCTCGTCCGAAAAAACTAATCAATGATAAAAAAAAAGAAGGACCTGCTTACCTACTCAGTGGAGAAAAATAGCTGATTTCGGAAGAAAGGGAATGAGTGGGAACTCGGGCTCGGGGCACGCAAGAGCCAATGGTGAATATAATCAAAAAGATATTCTCAACCAATAGCGATTCGAGAAAAGGGGCAAGAAAGGGGACTCGAAAGAAGAAAAAGGGGGAAGGCGATCGAGAGAAACAAAAACAACGGAGTAGGGTAAAGGAGAGAGATCGGCAGGGAAAGGGATCTGGTAGGGGAGCGGAGAACGGAATTCAGAAGACTTAGATAGCGGACCCTTTGTAAAAAGGAAGAAAAAAAGTTAAAGCAAACATAAAAGAGAAAAAACGAGCGGAACGGACAGAGAAAAGCATTCGGGGGAGTCCCTCTAGACCTCCGCGAAGAGGTTAATCAGTGCGACCTCTGGGGGAGACAAGGGTAGTCTGGGACTGGCTTCCTATTGATAGGAGGCTCCATGCTCTCGAGAAGAGGGAAAGTAGGGGGGGTTCGAACAGGAGAGTGTGAGGGTGGATCGAGGCAGCGCCGGGTGACTTTAGATTCTCTGCGGATGGGCCAAGAAGAGGCGATGGGAGCGACGTCATCGGCGCTGCAAAAGGGTTTTGTTAAAAAGAGATTGTCGCCGAAAGGTACTAAACTAGAGGGAAAGGGAAGAGAGAAGATAGCATGGGGAGAAAAAGCGAACAAAATGAAGGGTTGACGAAGGTGGTCACAAATCTAACACGGCTCCAGCTCACTTACCGTCCTCTAAATTCCGAGAGTAAAGGGGGAAAAAAAGCGAAAATGTAGGATCCACAATGCCAAGGGGGGATGCGCGCGCACAGGAAGGAGATCGAACAACTTTTCCGCGTCGCGGGAAATTTCAGAAGAGTCCTGCTTCGATCGGTGTTTAGCAAGTTGGGAAGCAGAAAGATCTGGATTTCCCTTTAAAAGACGCGGACAAACAGGAAATTGGGCTAGATAGTGGCCAGAGACCCAAGGCGGCCGAGAAATCGAAGGAAGAACAGCGATGAGGAAAAACGAAGGCCTATCGAAGTGGATCAAAAAATACGGTGCTCTAGGGATGAAAAGAAAAAAAAAAGGGTAGCATCGAAGGAGGGCCGCAATCAAAATTGTCTGAAGTAGCTGCTAATAAGGTCTATAAAACGAAAGGGTGTGCCCGGTAAAAATTAAGCGAGAATCACGATCTTCTGGGGGAGAGGACAGCCAGATAGATTCAAAAGACTTCTTGCTATCACGCGGACTAGGAAAGAGGGAAGCGAGCTTAACGATCTTCGGTTGGGGGGAGCGAAATGAGAGTAAGGAAAATAAAGGGGGGCAAGAAAAGAAACGAAGGCCTCCAGTCCTGGATATTCTCTGGGAACTCAGCTTACTCAAGCTTATTAAATGGCGGGAGGAGCGCAAGGTGAAACAAAAAGAGGGGGGAAGGGCCGGGGGAAGACAGCTCAAAAAAAACATCTGAGTGTAAAAAGGAGACCAAGGTCCCTCGCGTCGGAAGGAAAGTATCTTAAAGGGAAAAAAAGTAGTCTCGGGACAGATGCAAGCGGAAGGAAGAGGATGCGTAGCGCCGAAAAAACACTAGGCTGCATATGGAATCGATCAATTAAAAAGAAAAAGGGGCCGGGCGAGATTCGACTTATGGGATTGAAAGTGCTAAGGAGTTAAAAACTAAACCTTGGGGAGCCGTGAAAAGAAACCATCGGACCTCGGGGGGAGGCCATACGTGACAGAAGGGGAATAAAAGGAGCGTTTTCACCTGATAGCGAGCGGCGGGTCTACAGAACAGCAGTTCTCATCTACAAAATCAGGCCCGGCTCCTCTGACCGGAGACCAGATAGAAATGAGAAGAAAAAAACAAGTCCGATAGCGAAGAAAAAAAACAGGAAAGGAAGAGGGGAAAATAGAGAGAAGTGAGGTCGTCGGGGAGCGGGATGAAAGTGAAGAGGAAACATTCAGATGGGTCAACCAGTCGGGGGTATCTCGCCATTTAGGGGTACAGGGACTACACGAAGAAGAAGAAAGAGTATCAGGGAAACCGAGCCGACGGACTCCTGGTCACCATATTGCAAAAAAAACTTTTTTGGGACTACAAAAAAAACCAACACAAAAACCCACGGAAAAAGCTGATCTCTGGAAAAAGACCGGGTAACGACAAAAACTCGAATCAGCACGGGGCGCCTGGGTGTGTGAATGAGCTGGGGGAAAAAGGACCAGATCTAATTAAAAAAAAGTCGGGTAAATTAAAAATAAAAGAAAGACGGCCAGCCGCTTGAATCAGGGATAAAGAAAATAATCGTGACGAGACTTAAATAATGGGAGGACGCGCCGCTCTGAAGGGTAAAAGGAATGAGGAAACATAAAAAAAAAACGGGGGTGAGGCAAAAACTGAGTTTCAAAGGAAAAAGAAATCGGGGAGGGCCTAAACGGGCGATCGATCGCCTCCATGCTTTTTAAATAAAAGGAGCTGGAAAGCCGATCGACAGGCTGGACCAGGGAGGTCTTACTGAAAAATGAAAACGAAAATCAGGGCCGGAGCACAAAAGAATCGTAGCTCGATCTGAAAAGACTTAAGGAGGACATAAGACATAGAGCTGCTGGCAGAGCCCAAAGAAATCGGAGGTAGCGGGAACGTTTTACTGGGACCCTAAATGGCGAAAAAATCCGGTGAAAAGTATGAAGAGAGTGAAAAAAAAGGGTAAGGGGGGGGGGGGGCGGAGTGAGAAAACAATATCTATGAGAACACGGTTGCCGACGGTAATCCTCTCATCAACTGGCGGTTGCTCGAGAGAATCGGCGATTAACGAAGAAGGGGGAGATTAGTCGATTTAGGAGGTCATCCTGGGGAGCGGAAATCGAAATCCTTGCATCTTGTGAGCCTCTCGTAAAAAAGAGTACAATCACTATTAGCGAAGAAACAATGGAACCAACACGAGGAAAAACTCTAGATCAGAAGATTCCTCGAAGAGAAAGGTGCGCGAGCTGTCAGTTGGCGCAAACTGTGCAGGTGCTTCACCTAAGTACCCGATGGGAAAAGTGACGGAAGAGCTTTGGAAGGAGGAAGTGCGGGGGGGGAAAAATGGAAAAAACATTCCAGGGAAAGAAATGGGTTTCCGCACTTGGCTCAAAAGTAGCTCGCAGAAAAATTGGAGCAAGGACGAGAGAAAAGTATAGCTATCCGAAAAACACCGGAAGACGGGGGAGAAACTTCCGAAGTAAGCGAGCGCGATCTGCAGAAAAAACAAACTAAGACGAAAGAGCCTAAGGTTCAGCAAGAAAAAGGAAGCAGTCAAAGGAGAGTCGAACCCAGCGAAGGAACCGTGAACTAAAAGACCCTTACTAGCATCAAGGGTAACCGAACAACAGGGGGTGATCCAATCAAAAGAAGAAAGCGGAAAGGAGAGGAGAGCGGATAGAAGGAAGGGGGTCCAAAGAATGAGTTTCGATTCGCTTCCGCGCACCTCGTTTAGGGATTACGAGATGGAACCGGGGGAGGAACATCGGCAAAAGGGAAAGAGAAATCTTAAGTCGGAAACGCGGGCAACTAGGGGACCGAGAAGGAAAAAGTTCCAAAAGTCTCTCTGAACAAAAACACCTGAGGAGAGAATCGGCCGGAGGGGGGATCTCGGTAGGGGAAAAAAGGAGGTTGCCGCGTTGAGCGACAGTAAGATCTTTGAAGGAGGGCCCGGGGGACGAGAATATCGGTTATAATGCAAACCAATAAAAGGGATCAGGGAGGAACCTAGAAAAACGAAGTACTTGGGAAGGCCGAGATAAGCCTGAAGGGGGTATAAAGCGGAAAAACAGTCTCCACTTAGGAAGGGATCAAAAGGGGGGATGGCCTTCGTGAACGTAACTGCGAAAGCGAGGAAAGGCTCCGGCGAGAGGGGCAGCGGGGACGTTTAAAGGGGGAAGGGTTTCGGAAAAAAGGCAGGAATTGGTGACACCGCGAGGGTTCGCTTCTGGGACCCCTAGGCCGGGATGTAATTTCGCGTCTTCTGGGAGGGGCAGGAAAGAAAAACGGGAGGCAGAAAACGTCGCGGGGAAGGGGCGGTTTTGTTGCGATAAGTCGCTCAAAGAACAGCGGAATAAGTCTCTGCCCCGAATCTATTCCGATCAAGAGGAACAAAAGCGAACCCAAGTGAGTTCAAGGTGGGGGGAAAAAAAACATCGAGGAGAAAACAGCCGACGGAGAAAAAAGTCCTCGAATTGCAAGTGCCAGAGGCGAATAGTGATCCACCTGCCAAGGTCCGGACGCAAAGTACCAGGGAATTCGGGCGCTATCAAAAACCTTGTTCACGGGCAATAATCGGCGGGGGGGAGGAGAATTAGGAGACGGGTGGGGAGGAAGAGGGAGGGATAATAGGAATGCGGTACTAGAGGATCAGGGAATTAGGCAATTTGGAACCATTAGGTCTAAATAGGGACGCAAAAGAACGACTATAAGGGGTACTAAGGATGAGAAAAAAGAAGTCTGAGGGAGGTCACCTTCGTCAACCTGTTGGAAATAATATAGGGGACTCAATCTACCAGGGGAGGTCAAGGCAGGCGTCAAACAGGTATAAAGGGGAGAAGACTTAAGTGGGAAAAGGAAATAGATAGAAGAGTCTTGGGCGGGAAAAAAAATAGAAGGTACACGACAGGTAAGGACCATTGGGTGTGCTAATCGCGGACGCGTAGCAATCGAAGGGATTAGAGATGAAAGGGGTGGGGGGGGAAAGGAAATGATAGGGGGCAGGGCGACGAAGGTGAAGAAATACCCGGAAAGTTCAGACAGTCGGAGATCGATTCGACTCCAGGATACAAAAAGTTAGAAGGCAGGCATCAAAGTTTAGAAGAAAACTATCACAAAGTGGACTCCAAGCAGGCTAACCAGCGGATGATGGTAAAATGTGTCCACTGATGAACTAATACGCAGCCAGGGCGGGCGTCTCACTTAGAGGTAGTAGAAGGGCAAGCGTGATCGTCCAGCCAAAGCGCAGGAAAATTTTGAGGGGGAGGCGCCGGCCAAATAAGCAAGGAAAGGCATGAGATCGGGTAGAAGGGAAAAGGGCATTAACAACGAGAAAAAAGAAAAACGTTGCCGATTCAAAACTATATTGGAGTTCGAACTGAGGGAAGACGGGGGAGCTTCGGGAACGGGAAGTAACAAAAGTGACGAAAAAAGGGGGAAACATAGGGACGGCAGTAAAAGCAGGTCTGTTGTTTGGCAAGGTAGGCGGGAGCGGATTGTCTATCAATTAAAGATAATGGCGAAAAACAGCAAGGACGGGCGTCCTCACTCAACCGTGACGGGGGAAAATATGGGGGAAAGGCAAAACTCAAAAAGAAAGGAAGATCTAGCTCAAACAACAACAACGAACTCTATATATAGATTCGTACTGGGGGGAGAAAACTGAGGTCAAGGGGTCGGACGGAAGAGAAAAGGGGGAAAAACGAAAAATTGCCTGGCCTTGTCGACACGCCGCTCGATAGTAAACCGAGCAGGAAAAAATTGACGCCGGTCACCGGGGAGAAAGCACAGGATGGTGTCTTGCAAAAAGGGAACTGAGATCGAGCGTAACCCCTGAGAGAAACAATCATAAGTCCCTAATCGCAAACATGTAACTGGGGGTTAAGAAGGACGGTGGAATGAAAAAGATGATCTAATCTCCAAATTAATGAAAGACTTGCTTTCAAGGGGAACTAAAAAAAATAGGCGATCTGAAACGCTTGGAGGAAAAGGATAAAAGAGTATATAATAAGATAATGGGGGGGGACGCGCAGAAGTCGAAGGGGCCTCAGTCGCACCAAGAAAACTTGAAGAGGGCGAAACCGAGAGCTTGGTCAAAGGAACCGCGCGAGAGATCTCCTGCTTGGTAATATCTACGGTTAGAGTAGCGACGGAGCGAATACGGTGCGGCGCGGGAGGAATTCGGAACTGGTATCCGAGCAGGAAATTGCTACCCCAAACAGAATAAAGTAATATAGGATTCGAGTAGCAAAGGAAAGCGCATTCAATCATGACGTAGACATTGAAATGCTGCACGCGGACCAAAAGATAAATTGGGCGAACTGGGGACGGAAGAGGAGGCAGATCACATTTGACTTATGAGAAAAAAATCAAAGCTTCGCCTTTGCATTGTCCGGGGATTGGAGTGCAACGGGAGTCAAAAACAATTTTTGCAAAGCCGGGAACTAGAAAAGGCAGCACATGTGACAGATGGAGCATCACGAATCAAGCGCTTCGCGGGTGATGACGAGGGTATCTAAAACTTTGAAAGATGAAAAAGGGGATAACTGTCGAGATACCGCTGCGTAAAAAAACGGGAACTACATGAGCTAAGATAAACTGAGACCACCAGACTAGCTAAACTCTAAGAAAAAGATTCAACCTCGACAGGGTTCTCGGAGGAATTAGGAATACGAGACATTCAGTTGGCCTCGTTCATCAAAAAAAATTGGCCCAGTGGGCAGAGAGAGGGGCGCGGACGTGGGGGAGCTTGGCGACAGAGTGCAGCCCCACATTCGAACTCACGGGGTGGTCAGCGAAGGAAAAGAAGCTCATCTAAAAACAGGGATGCAGAATGAAGCGGGTGGCAATAGGGAATACAAGATCTCAGCGCCGAAACGAGCGGCTCGCTTTATAGGAAATACGCAGAATAAACGAAAGAACATACATTAATTCCAGCTCAAAAGCTCTTGCACAATATCAGGGTTCGGAAAAAACCTCCGTACAAGTGACAAAAGAAGAAGGGGAGCCAGGACTCGCCTCGCGCAAGGTAACAGAGCCAATCAAGTGATCTAAAGAGTGCTACCATGCGGACAAAGGAGATGGCAGTGAGTAGGAGGGGCAGCAAGGTTGCTTCGAGAGGGCCGCTCGAGAGCTTTTATGGGATAGGAGATCAAAAAGGGAAGCGTCAACTGTCAGACGAAAGAGAGTGACGCGACAATCTGTATCAAAGGAAGCAAGTCTACCAA
>Ga0179593_1478907_pt1 | contig 14125 bp, 11 predicted proteins | sample CZODoug2_1_08_16_FD_185931 | JGI IMG/M metagenome (GOLD analysis project Ga0179593, IMG submission 185931) | Vadose zone soil fungal communities from Angelo Coast Range Reserve, California, USA - CZODoug2_1_08_16fungal (PacBio error correction) | ecosystem: Environmental > Terrestrial > Soil >...
GACTGCGGGAGCGCATTGGTATAGTGCACTGGTCTGTGGTGTAGGGGACGCAAGAAAGTGCGTCCATGTAAAAAAAGACTCACTCAAGGGCCAGGAATTGCCGTACTGGGAAAGAAGGGAATCGCCGGTCTTCTACTCAACGAACACAAGGCCACCCAACCCAGGGATCGTGCAGTTAGACCCAGGACCTGCTTCGCTAAACTGCAAGACTAAAATATACGCTTTGAATGTCACAAAACCCCAGCAAAAGCCTCGGGGGGGGGGGTAGGTTCTCGAAGGGTGGGTCAGGGTGCAGCTGAAAGTCATACTTTAAAACGAAATCGCTGACACGCAGGCGCAAGGAGTCTAGTCTCGCCATCGAAAGACTACGAACAATACCTAATCCTCCCAGCGAAACAAAAGACTAGAAGACCCGCTGGCCCCATTCAGAACACGAACTAGGGCGGGGTATGAAACCAAGGGGCAAGAAGTACTTCTCCTGTAGAACAGAAACGGGTGGCCCTCTTCCAAATGCGTCTAACTTCACATACTCCCAGAATAAAAAGTCCCTACAGTTGTTTCTTTCTATCGTGAGGAGGAGTGGGTATAAAGAAACGTGAAACTTTCCTATCGGTGCACGAAGCGAAAAAAAAGGAAAGAGTTGTCTTATCCTCGTCTTGATCCCTGGATTGGGAGTAAAAAAAATCTACCTCAGCGGCGAAGGCCACAAGACAGCTATACCGGGTCAGGGAAGAAGAGGGCCAGTTTGAAAAAATTAGATACAAAAAACCGCGAGTTCCCGTTGAGGCAGGGGGGGGCGGTTGTCAAGAGCAAGGGGTAATTCGCCCTTGCAGAGCTTGTTAAGCCCAAAGAGATTACCAATAAGAAACTGGGTGTTCAATCGCAGACTACGGGTGACTCTGACCTGGAACAAAAGCGCCAGAGACGGAGGACCGTCCCCGTGGGGGAGAGGAGGAAAGGGGTTCCGCACAAACTAAGTAGGGTACCAGTTCGGGTCTTCAGCACGGGGATACAAGATGCACGTCCGAGCCAGGAAGCGGAAAGCTCCTATCTGTGATCGGGAGGAAAGACATTAAGGTAGCGTCTGGGTCCCTACGCAGTCGGGAGAAAACTTCCCACTCGGAGTCATGGGGACTGATGGGGGAACGTGGGCACCGTTCAAATTGGGAGGATTTCGTCAAAACAAAGGGCTGTAGATTCTAGGGGGAAAGCTGAGGCCAGAAGGGGGGGCGACGGGGGGACGGGAGAACAGGGGATGGGCGGAAGACGAAACTTGCATCAGCGACCCTAGTGAGCTATAGGCATCATATGAACTCCTACCTCATTTTCCATCAAGGGAAAAGCACCTCGTTGAATGGAAAATATGGGAGGAAATCTTACGATGACCCCACTCTATAACAAAACCGCTAATTAAAGAAGTAGAGCAGTAAGAGGCCTCAACTAGGACAACTCTGTAACGGGCCTATTTGACTGGTTAAGAGTATGGCAGCGATTAAAACTGGCTAAAGGCTAAGGTAAATGTTATCTGAGCACGGATTGGAAACCATGAAAACAAAGGAGGGTCTGGTCTCAAGTAGGACACAATTTATCCGTATCAAGGGACCAGCGAGAGACCAGGGGGGGCTAAAATAACTCAAAAACGCCCAAAAGGTTGCCCCTCAATGGCTAAAGCACCAAGCCTCCGCAGTGATGGTAGACTTTTGCCGGCGTTGTCAAGGGCGCGAATGAACTTTAAGAAAGTCAACTGGAAACGATAGGAGAGATCAAATCATTGCCTGAAGGTAAAGGCATCTTGTACAAAAGGAACGAAGATGATAAGAGTGGGGGGTGGGACACGGCCACCACCCACAGTTGAACTTCATGAAATGACCTACCGAGGGAACACTAGGGAGCACCCGGTCGACGCTAAACCGACCGACTTAGTTGAGAAGGGAAGGGTTGAGGAAAAAACCGAAACGCCATGGAACTGAGCCACCCCTATCGTTACTAAACGGAAACTAAGCGCAAGGGAACTCCGGGGGAACTCACACTTGTCCATTGGAAAAAGACTTCCGCAGTCCGTGGCCGGCGGACAGAAAGAAATGATCTTCCTAATCACATCCAGTTTAAGATGACCGCGCATAAGTTGTTAAATCCGAGATCGAGTAAAGGGAGGTCACGGCTTACTGGGCACCCCAGAAAAAAATAGACGCCAGAAAAGGGGTAAGATAATGGGATCGTGGGGGGGGGACGGGCGGCGTGCTACTTAAAGGTAAGGAGCATATAAAACAGAAAAGTGATGTAGCAAAAAAAACGACGTACTGGGACTCGGGGTAGCACAAGCAGAGAGGACTGAGCCTTAAGTCCTTGGGCCTTGCGATGGGAATGAGGAGTAGCTGATTGGGAATATGAAGGGGGCATTTGGACTTATGAAGCCTTTGCGCGGATTAATCAGCTCGGCGATGTAAGAAAGGACTAAGAATGCTAACCGACCGACGGACGGGAAAAGCCTTATGAGGTGTGGGGGAAAAGGCTAAGAATAGGGGGCAGTGGCGCAGACCACGGTTAGTCAGACGATAGATGGTTTGGTTTCCCTTGTGATTGAACGTATCAGCAGGCGAAAGAGAATAAAAAAACACGTGACAGTCTGATGTAAACCTCCCATGGATGGTTGCGGAAACACCACCATACATTACAAGAACGACTGGTTTGTGTGGAAAAGAAAAGTCCATCGGACACCCGATCGTAGTAGACTCAAAAGCTTTGAAATGGGAGGTACCATGTGGGCATGGGTTGCCCACAAGACACGATGGGAACAGCAAAGGGAGCCGGGGGCGGAAGAAGGAATCGTGACACAGACAGAAATAGCTCCGTAACCATGAGGTCAGAACCTAGCTGCATGCCGCGGAGTGGGTACAGATCCAAAAGCGAGAAAAGATGCAAGGGTGGCAAAACACCCACGCCGAGTGGATGGACCGGATCCCTGCGATCAGGGGTCTTGAAGTATGGGACAAGAAAAGCTAGAATGGCTAGGGATTAAGGGGAACTCCTGGAGACATCGCCACAAGGCCTAATCAGGAGATGAATAGAGCCAACGTGGGTTAATGAATGGGGACAGGCGTTCAAAAGGAGAGAGAAGAGTAATCCTAAGATCTCCACCGAAATAAGCTTTCGGCCAGTGGGAACGACTTGCTAACCGAGGATAAGGAACCTGATAGCTCCGGGGTTTGGGTAGAATACATGGGGCATCTACTAAACTGCTATGGAGGAAAAAGTAGAGGTCTAAGGCCTCGCCGTTTGCAGTCAGCGGCTCACGGGCTCACCGGATAAAAGGAGCAGAAGAACCTTGGTCAAGAGAAGCACCCACATCTTAGGCTTTGTAGGGGAGGGAGAAAAACCCCCTTCGAAAAGTCAAGGTTAAATCATCGCCACCGAGTAGACGTATTAACAGGAGAGAACCTTCCTATGCACCTCAAACCCAAAAGTTATCAAAGTCAGTAACCACCCTTTGGGCTACGGGTCTCTCTACGTGTGTGGGGCAGAGTCGGTGGGAAAAAAGTGTAAAATCTATCCCCGAAAGGGGGGGGGGGTGAGAACTTGGTGGTGTAGTAAAAAACTTTGTCATGACTTAACGACTAGGACCTGGGCCACACAAAGTGAAAGAAGGTAATGCTCCGACCCAGTTGTATTGGGCAGGAAGGGAAATTATGTTTGAATGTTTCGCTGGCGGGTTTGCTGTAAAAACCATCTGAAAGGTTTATATTTAATTGAGAGTCAGTGGTGATTAGAAATCTTTCCCGGCAGCGTGATCTCGAGAAACCCAACGGGATGAAAAGAGAAAAAGATGGGAAAGAGGATTAACCAAAAAGGACAGGAACGCGAACACCTTAGTATCAAACAGACCTGAAGATGTCCTGGAGAAAGGGGCACAAAACCAAACTCCACCAAGACTTCAATCTTTAAAAAACTGGACGCCCGCTGACCCTACTTCTTGGTCGGGGGCAAGGCGCGGCCTCGGGTGAAAGAAAAGATCGAAGGAATCCGGGGAAAGACAAACAGAGAAAGGTGAGGACGGTATGGGAGAAAGTCGGAATTGCCATACAGGGGTCCAGGCTTCCCTCCTTCTTCACAACAAAAAGTAAAAGGGGAGTCTTACCCAGGGGGGGAATTCACAGACAGGGGTGAGGGAGACAAACGAAGGGGTGTACAAGGAAGGGGGGAGACAGAAAGTACATCATTCTCAGGGGAGGGTGGAAAGGGGGGAAAAGGGGGCATTGGCTCTTTGGACCAAAAATCCAATCGGGGACCTCGCAAAGAGGGGCGGTTGCTTCTGGACGGCAAGTGAGGAAGGGAAGGGGAGCGGACCTGGCTGGACGGGAAACGGAGCAAGGGGGAAGGCAGGAAAAGTGAGTCTTCAAAAAGGGGTTAGCCGGCCATCGCCAATCGAAAGGAAAAAAAAGTGGGCGGATCACAACCAGAGAGAACACTTCGTTAAGGATGGCAAAAGGCACCCTTTGCCAAAAGGGAAATAACCGGAGGCAGGATGTTCTGAGAAGACGCGACTGAAAAGTTGAACCTCACATCTGTTTTGACGGCCAGACGGGCAATGAGATCATCTTTGCAAACCACGGTAATATGCTATCATCGGATGTCAACCGTTTCGGAAGGGGGGAAGTGTAGTACCCACGACACCTAAACGGAGGTGTGTGGGAAAATCCCAATACTTCCAGATCCAAGCCTTCCTAGAGAATGAGAATGGAATAAATGACTCGTTAGGGTGTAAAAAACCATCATGTCCGCGGCCAGAAGAAGGGAAATGAAAGCTCGGGCGATAAATTTTCAGGAAGAGGAGAGCGCTGGAGGTGGGCACCGGCTTCATCTTCTCATGATAGTAAGGGGCGGGGTCAGATAAAGAAAAAAGGAGGGTGAAAAAAAAATGGAAAAAGACACCAAATTGGGCCAAGGAAGGGCCGCTGCGCGAGAAGAGATGAACGAGTGAAGCAATTGAAAGGGGGGGGGAGGCAGTCTTATCGGAGGGGTTTAGGTCTCCCCAAGGGAGTCATGAAGAACGAAAAGGTCCTTCATAATGAAGTGGGCCTCTCTAGAATCTCGAGACTTGGTAAAGCCGAAAACTCTGGAACCCCCACCAGTCGGCTTCTTCGTGAAATACAATCAAAGGAGCGTAAAATGGGGCCAAGACGACTACTCACTAACGCGCTGCCTTTGGGACCAAAAAAATGGCCTCCGCGTATAGAGGTAGTCGTCGTGGTAGGAAGGCGGGCTCTCCTGGGGAAAGGAGTGTACTGACACTCCGGAGAGAAAACCGAAATTCTTAGACGTTACAAAAGAAGTAGGGTGAATACTAAAATATAAGGCCATATTAACGATAAAGAAAAACTCAATAAAAGGTCGACAGGGAGAGGGAGACGTAACCTTCAACTACACCGAGATGGTTAGGGGAACGTAACAAAAAGGTAGACGTCAAATTGCGGCAATAAATAAAAAAGGTGGTTGGACGATGCCTCTTATGATACTAGGCTAGCAGCCTCCACTCTGCTAACCCTTAAAATGGGTAAACCGGTTTTTTATTATTGTTCAGTGGCTGTAGGGAGGCTGTGGACATCTTGATGAGAGAAATCTGTTCGGGCCCGAATCTCTAAAGGAACAGATGGAATGAACTTCGACGAGGGTTGCTTGGGTCACTCTTCTGTAAATTTGGCCCCACTAAAAGGAGTGAAATTGGCCCGTAGGGGAAAAAAAAGGTGGTGGAAACTTTCTCTCAAAGAACCAGGAGGCCCTGGCTTGTATTCGGTGGGTGGTTCCACTCAGGGGGAATATTCTCCCCTTTTCAAAGAGAGGGGGGGGAGACCAATTTAGAAAACCATATCTTCCTCTGGGTGCTGAAACTTAGCCTGAAAGGCATCGTCAAGCTCTAGGGTAAGGGTTGGCACAGCTATGGCATGAAAATGAACTTTCCAGACAAACTAAGGATTCCAGGTAATTAAATCTCCCTGAGAAGAATTAAGTCAACCGTAATGACGGATCGATCATATCTGTAAAGGATGGCGAAGTCGTCAAGGATACCTCGAGGGGCGTAGGGGCCAGACACCGAACCTAACCCAAAAGACCTGGAACAAGAGGAGGGGGGGCTGGTTTTCATCGCTATTGTCCACCGAAAGAAGGAGGGACGGAGTAGTCGTAAACACAGGGATTCTCTCGTTCGAGATCGGAGGCAAAAGGTTTTAAGACGGGACTGATAAAAGGAGGGTGTTCGCGAAACGACGGGATAAAGCTACAAAAAAACGTTACACGTATATAGGGATCAACGATTACACTACCTCTTCCGATCAGAACGCTCGGGGAAAGTTAATTTACGGGAGAGAGGGAAGACAGATAACTCAAAACACAAGAAAGGAAGGAAATATTGATATGCGAGCCGCGTAACCTCTAACTCTCACTTGAACGAGTGGATGGAAGAGGTAATTGAGCGTGGATTAACATTGGGGTTGGTGAGAATGGGGGGGGGGGGCTTTCGGGAGGAATGTGTTAGGGCGGCGGGATTTATGATCGGGTGGATCCAGCTGAGGAGGCTCTTCTTTAAGCTGATTCAGTAAGGGCCTCACGAACCTTTAGTGGAAGAGCGGCCCCACTGAGGGAAAACGTTATGGGCATATCTCCTATCCAAGAAAGACAGGTGCGAGATGACGAAAACCAAATTCGAGGTGGACAATAGTGGGTCGAAATACACCTCAGACAAGAAGGGGTCCTCACTAGGCCGTGAAAAGAAGACTATAAGGATTGGCTAAGGAACAGGAGGAGATCACGCTCCGTATTTGTGAAGACAGTTATAAAGGGCGAAGGCAGAAAGTGTAAGATTATGTGTGTGCACATGTAAATCATGCCCTCGGTGAAAATGGCTAGATTGGGTCAAAAGTCCATAAGGAGAAACAAGAAGACGCGCAACAGAAAAGGAGGGGGTGCGAGGATGGGGGGTCTGGAAGAGCTCCGACAGGGATCCTTGGGGCCCCCAGGGGATAGAATTGAGAAAAGAAAAAAACGCAGGACGCCGCTGGGTAAGCCAACGGTAACACTTTGGGAAAGGGAAAAGTGAAAAAGTTACTCTCTGATTGGCAATCTGACATACATTTGGCCGAAGAGAGGGGGGCCAAAAAAAACAGGGGCGGCAGAGGGAACAGCCGGTTTGACAGCCAATCGGCGAAAAGGAAGAGATTCGGCTGTATAAAAAAGCAGTCCTAGACCTCGCCAGAAAACGAAGGGGGTCAGGAATGTTATTCGATGGGGGGAGGAATTTACGAATTATACTCATAGGACGATTCAACCAAAGGTATTGCACGTCTAGTACTTGTTGGGGGGGGGGGGGGGGGGTTTGGTTGGGGGGGGGGGGGGGTTGTGGAGGTGGTGGGTTCAATACCATGGCATCCCCATCGGAAGAGAGCGGTCGGAGCCGTTCACCTCTTCTTCGGACATGGTGAAAGATGAAGGACGGATCCTTATAGGGGGGAGGTGACTAAGGAAAGAAGCCGGGTGACGCGGTATTGAAGAGAGAGGAGATGAGTATAAATAGAGAAAGCTCTACCAACGCGCGAAATCTGGACGGAACTTAAAAGTGGGTTTGTAAACTGCGAGAAGGAGAGCTTTTCTCCGGATTGAAAAAAGGGGGTAAGGAAACGCCCTGAAGAAAGAGACGTGTTTTGTTTGAAGTGTGGTTTTGGCCACTTAGAAACTAGAGACCAAAGGATGAAAAAAACACAAGGGCCTAGGAAAGTGCTTACGGAGGAAGAAAGTAAGAAATTTTTGGTTGGTTACGTACACCACTAACATTGGCCGGAAAAAAAAGGATCCTAAAAGGAAACATAAAGTAATCCCGAGCGTTAGGTCGAGATCGCATCCATCTGGGAAGTAAGTGGAGTCAGTCATGTTGGGACCATCCATCTCAGGTTAGACCACACTGATAAGGTTTGAAGTGAGAATTTGAACACAGACAATAAGAAGCACCGGGAAATGAACCATTTCCGGAGCTTCATCCAATACATTCAATGCAAAAGTACCGGGGGGTCGGGCGAGACTGACAAGGAGGAAGGAAAAAGTGTACACCAAATAAATTGGGTGGTTCAAAGGAGAAAGGAAATCGAGGGAGCTTGTAAATATGGCGACATCCTTATGATAGGGAGGCGAAGGGACAAAGGAAAAAAAGACGGCCAAAACAGGCCGACTCTGGCTGGATCGCAGAGGACCAAGGAGGTTTGTGTTGGTGATGTGCTTTCCTGGAAGCCGGCGGGACCTGAGTAAGAAATGGGGGGAAATTCCAATGCACACTACCGAGAGCTACACCTCCGCAATCGTGCTGCAGACGGCCGTGAAAAGCGTGGCCAAGGAACCGATGTTCAACTAAGGTGGTGGGTGCTAAAAAATTGGAACCTACTACGCGGGGGCGGCGCCGAAACAGACTGCCGGGTCAGGGAAAATTTGCCGGCAGCGTCGCCCTGGTCTCAAGCCGGAAGCGCACAAGAGGGAAGAAAAACGGTGCGGGCACAACCTATAAATTCTAGAAGGAGATGCGGGGAGGTGAGGAAACGACAAGGTCAAAACAGTGGGGGGAAATCAATCGCCACCGGAGAGAGGATGTGTATTTCTATAGATACCCTTAAGAGGAACAAACAAGAACCGAAAAAGAAAAGGTCTCCATACGAGTTAACCAAAGTGGGGCGACGGTGGAGACTCAGGGAGAGTGGGCAGGAGCGGGGAGTTCCAGTTGGCAAGAGAAGGGACCAATGCACTCCTAAAAATGAGAGGGGGGTGTGGCGGAAAAATGGGAATGGACAGCAGATCCGTGGGGAAAAATCCGATTGAAGGAGCCTCAAGAATGTTGGGGGGGCGGGTGTAATGGACGCTGTGAGAGGAGGGAGGGGTGCCTGTATAAAAAACCAATGGTGATATTTCCCGGAGAGGGGGGGTCTGGAAAGCTTCAGGAAGGGGCTGAAGGAATATGGACAACAAACGGAGGATATGAAAGAAGTCGCGTCATCGGTCCAGACAAGGTGGAAAGGAAAAAAACGGGGACACCAGGGAAAGAAAGGACATCCAAAGATACTTTTCGCAAAAAAAAAAGAACAAAAAAAGCTGGAACCATGGGTACATGGAAAATACTAAGACGTGGGGAGGGCGCAGGCCAGATTAAGGGGTTCCAACCCTTCTCGAAGACGAGAAGGGAAGTAAATCGAATTTCCTCGAGAGGGGATGGAGGGACCCTTCACCTGAATACATGGGTGAAGGGTCTGTCCCTCCTAAAAAACCACCAACCTAGACAAGCCAATAAAGGCAAAAGGGGTGGAGAACAAGGGATAAACAACCTTTGCACACGGGGGTGGTTCCAAAGAAAAAGGGTGCATAGGACTCATCATAGATCCTTCCATAGAGTGGAAGTGATTTACAACGGGGGGCAGGAAGGGGCAGACTTAGTTGAAAGGAAAAACCCCGACCATCTCACGACGGGAAGATCGACTTGTTTGGTCAACGCAAGGTGGAAGCCCTGCAGGGGGGGGCCAGGAGAAACGGAAAGGAGAGAACTGCGCCCCCGGGGAAACGAGGGCCGGGAGAAAAGGACTTTGAGGGAAAGAACGTGGGTTCACGAAAGCTGGAAAACGGTGAAGCAACACCACAAGGGGGGAAAAAAGAGAGAAAATGACGGGCATTTCTGGTCACTAGGGGTATCAACCCGGGGGACCAATACGAAACTCAGGGGGGGAGGATATCTTTTGCATTCTCACCCTACAGAGAGGAGGGGGCGCCTCCTGGGACATAAAGAAAGCGCCCATCTTGGAAACTCCGGGGTCCTACTCATTCAGGCGAAGCGCACGTAAAAAAAGGGTGATTTCTTCCCTTCTCTACCCACTAAAAGAAGAGGGAGGGAAGGGGTGTTCCCATACTGACCAGATGACCAAGAAAGGAAGAGCAAGAACCATTGAAGGCGGGGGGAAAACGGCCAATCCTACCCTGAAATGACCCCGAGAGGGTCTTGAAAACTGAGGAGGACAGGGAAGAGAGGATCAAAAAAGTCTGGTGGGGTGACAATTACAAAGGGGCCCACGTGATCTATCTTGGGCCATAGAAAAGGGGGATGGGGCAAACACCTGAGCCCTGTGGGATCCACAGCCCTGGCCTCGAGAAAGGAATAGTCACTAAAGAGGGGATGTCAGCTCAGGATTGGACGTCTCGGTGCAAAGGACTGAAAATTGTCTGGGGGGGTGTAAACCTGCTAACAAGCAGGGATGACGAGTACCTCTTACGCCTATCCATGGAAAGTCAGGCTCTGGTAGGGGAGACGTCGGGGAGCTCGTCTTATACTTGGTCCCAACAAACAAGGGGAAAACAACATTCTATATTCGGACGGAGAAGGGAACAGAACGGCCGCAGGGGGTACCCAGAAACCTAAGACGTAGTGACCGTTGGAACACCACTACCCTGTCGGGGAAGGAGGCTGAGGGGCTCAAAAAAGAGCGGGGGGGGGAGCCTCGCTACGAGTCCTGTAGCGACATCACGAGCATGAACGAGAAACGGACTTTCTACTAAAGGGCGCGAGGAAAAGCGCCCTACAATTGAAAAAAATCAGATACGGTCAGAGCTAAAAAAGAGGAACGGAAGAAAAGGGTTCCCCCCCTGCTACGACCGATCCTATGGGGGGGGATTACAAATGTGATAGGAAGGATCGAGGGGCGCGGCACACAGGGGGAGGACTCGCATCTAAGTGAGAAAAGTCGAAACAAGAAAAAACAAAATCGAGAAAAACTACGCTGAAACCTTAGGTGTTGAAGCTGTTCGATGCCGCTGGGGTAGACAGCAGGGGGGAAGAAAGATTTGCAGAATCAATCTCGAGGATAAAGAATGCCAGGACTCTCAGACAAGGGGTGCATTGGCTGGACGACTCTATCACCTGTAGGTCTAAAGGTCCAAACAAGCGGGGCGGAATTACATTCGTGAACAGGGGGCCCGTTTCGCGAACACCACCGCTGGATGACCTTGCACTGGGGGTCGGTTGTAGAAAAAGAACGGGTGCCTAAGTCTCCCCTTTCAGGACCGGGTTAAACAACCTCGATCAAACTCGTTGTGCTGAGAAGGAGCGCTAGGGAACTGAGCTACATCGGGAGAACGGCAAGTGAGATCGCAGGAACCACCACAATCGGCATGGAATGGAAGTGTCAACAAGAACGACGTCTTACAAGTCGGCAGGAGGAAAAAGGGCTACCATGGGGGTTTAGAAGAAAGGGAAGGAGAGGGCGTCATAGGGAAGGAGGTGTAGTTCGGAATATATAAAGCGTCTTGGCCAACCCCCGGGAAACTCCTTTACCGGGGGCCAAAGCTGAAATGGTAAAAAGTCGCAGGGGGGCTTCTTGTGAGGGGCGCTCGTTCCAGTCTGGAGCCTTGAGGGGTTCGGAAGTATTGCTTTGAACCAGTGCGTGGAGAGGGGTAGGAAGAGCCCTCAAGGGTGCACAATGTTTACGGAATAAATCAAAGGGAGGGGAAACAAAGGAATAAGATAAAGACGTAAATCTATATAAAGTTCATCAAATAGGTCTTATACCGGAGGAAAAGTCAACCTCGGGGGACGTAAAGGTATTATCTAGTAAGAAGTACAAGAATACTCCAGAAAAAAAACTGGAGGTCAGAAGAGATAGGACGTCAAGAGTTCTACATATCTCGAGAAAAGGGTAAGTCACCGGAGGGAATCTGAAAAGTAAGTTTCATACGTGAAACCCTGAGGGATTGGAAACGTAGTTGGTAAGACAGATTTGGTCAGGGAGCAACCACACGTAGTGTTGGACCACTTCACCACGTCAGTCTACGGGGGATCGAAGAGGTTATAGACGGAACTGAACCATTGGTTAACGAACTACGAGCCACGGTCCAGAGAGTACGAGGTTCGAACTCAAAAAACCGCCCTCCGGGGCACTTTAAGTTAAGAGGGTCACGTTTACAAGTGAATAAGATACTACGTAGAAAGGAATCCGAGAAGGAAGGCTTTGAAGGAATCGGGGGGTAGCCAAGTGCGAGAAATAAAATGAGTTGTTTTGACCGGAGGAAAAGCCCATTGAATCCTTAGGGCGGGAAGGGTCTGTCACAGATCAAGAGCACCCTTATAACTTTTCTAGAAAAAACCTACGTAGGGGTCGCGAGTGTTGTCTGAAACGCTAGAGGGAAAAAAAGGGACTATTGGTCCCCCCGGACTCAGGTGGTTGGGCGGTGGAAAAGAAACAAAGCGATTTAACCACAAGGGGGTTTATCAGCAAGGGTCAAAGGGGAATAGGAGTCGGCCAGAGGACGGTTGCCGGGAATACAGGGACTAGGACGAGCCGAGGGGAGGAATGAGGGACCCTCAATAAAGGTTTTCCTCACAGGATCGGGGAATGAGAGAGGCATGCCACCCAAAAAAGAACTAGGATAGCAAGCAACAATTTACTATTACTGGTATTCTAGGGGGGCTTCTTACTGGGGAAACTAAAAATAAAGACGCACCTATGAACCAACCAAAGGGGATGAGAAAGGAGACTACTGAGGGAAGCCAAGACAGGCGTCGGAGACGGTAAGGAACAAGTTGTCTCATGGGTACATAGGGGAGCGGGGGAAAAGGGGTCCTTGTGGGTCACGGGACAGGGAGAAAAGCCGTTGAGTAGAGGAAGCAAAAAGGGAGAGAGAGTGAAGGAGAACCAGGAGGCGCCATCGGATAAATCAATAAGTCTGAAGAGGTCTGGGGGGGTGGGTTAAATCCAGGAGTATTGCGGGGTCAAGAAGCCAACGTGAGGAACCTAGAGAAATTTTTGGTGCCAGGGGGGTACGTGGGACAGTATCATCTATAGAAAGCCAGCCCACACAAGTCCCGGAAGGCAGGAGTGGGGAAAGGCAATAGATTTTGAGATACAACAAGACAAGTCCTAAACCCGACCCCGAAACATCTGATGACTCCTGGGAGGATCGGAGATCGCCGAAAGCTTGGCAGGCATGGTGGATAAACGGGGGATCAGGGCCCAGAATAGATCATGTAGAAAGAGAAGAAATCGGGTAAATGAACTGTGAACAAGACCGGAGAAGAATTTCAGCGGGGGGGGGGGGGGTGGGGTTAGGAAGGAATAATTTCAATGCCCCTTCGCGGTCTGGGATTAAAGGCTCATTCAGGCAATGTGGCCACCAGCAAAAGAAGGGGTACAGCGACAAGCGAGCGTGGAAGGGGGGGGACGGTAGGAGAACCGAGATATGGAGGGGGGAGGCAGAAGGTTACGAAAATAAACCCTTGGCAAGGAAACTTCCGACGCGCGCGCTTGCGGACTCACCAGTAGGTTTCCAAATTTTCGCTTGCACAAGGAACAGGCGGAAGCAAAGTATAAAGTGAGTGGAGATGTATTACACAAAATTTGCAAACATAGCAAAAAAGCTACTCTCAACAAAAAGACGGAAAGCGTCTTTATTTTTAACGCATCAAAATCTTGTATCAATGAACCGGGGTGCTCTAACGGGTTGGGGGGCAACTGTACAAACCGCGACGACGCTATGTGCGTGGAAGAAGCCCGGGGCGAGGAAGCCGGTTGCAACCGTGGACCTGTCAAAAAACCGGGAGGACAGGCCTAACGGCAAGGCGTCGCCTCACCGGGGGGGGGGAAAAGAGCAACCGAAGGTGAGATGTCTGTTTTGTAGTAAAAGCCCCTGCAAACCTAGACTAGGGGAAATCATCGACACCGGAATGACTGTTCCATCTATAAGCCAAAGAAAGCGGGCACACAACGAAGTCCCACCGTCAATTTATCAATCGAATGACAAACTGGGGAAAAAGAGGAACGTGAAAACGACTGAAGTTGTGTTGTTTTAAGGGGAAAAAGAAGGGGAAGAATGAAAGGGTAAGCTAAGGGCCCAGTCCACTCCTCAAGAGGGGGTGGCTTCGAAAGAGGTCTATCATTTCAAAGTTCAGCAACCTAAAGGACGAAGGAAAGGCAAAGAAAGGGGTTTTAGTTGGGGACAGAGTTGGCGTCCTGGGGAGGGTTGACGGATAACAAGTCATAAAAACAAATGAGGGGGGGGGGATGTTGGTCCTTTGTTTTCTGAGGAGTTTCAGGAAATGTGGATGGACATGAAAAAAGGG
>Ga0179593_1579327_pt1 | contig 14125 bp, 19 predicted proteins | sample CZODoug2_1_08_16_FD_185931 | JGI IMG/M metagenome (GOLD analysis project Ga0179593, IMG submission 185931) | Vadose zone soil fungal communities from Angelo Coast Range Reserve, California, USA - CZODoug2_1_08_16fungal (PacBio error correction) | ecosystem: Environmental > Terrestrial > Soil >...
CCGGTTGACTCTCTCACCCACCACGAGAAAAGATTCGGAGGAGTGCACGGTAATTCCAAGCGCCTCGAAAAAAGGGAGAGCTCAGCAATTTGGAGAGACATGGACCGCGACGACCATGGCGCGTGCTTCGGAGAGACTGCAGAAATCGGGTGAAATTGAAGCCAGGGGATCACTGCAAGAAAAAAAAGATGCGAAAAAGAAGGGCCCGTTTCCCCCATTTGAAAAGAGAGAAAGGGAAAGAAGGATTACCAGCCGACGACGACACTCACAAAAAAGATAGGATGGAAAGACCTTTCAAAGCGATGCGGTTGGGGGAAGACACAGTGACATGGCCGGATTGTCAATGGGAGGGAGCCATGGAACATCGCCGGGGGAAAAAAAAGGAAAAAACGCCCGAACGAGCCAGAATTTCTGAGGCACCGTGCCGTTGAGAGGGGGGGGCGACATCTCGTAGGAAACGATTCGTGGCGCAGGAGACACGGAGGGAGGGAGGAAGAAAAAGTGTCAAGGACTTCGGGCTATGGGCGGGTGGACCCACGGGATCAGGAACGCGAAACGGGTTCACTGTGGGAGGCTCATCTATGAAGAATGGAACCGAAAGAAAAAAATCCTCGCCGGCAACATTAGGAAGAGGAAGGATAGAGGAAGGAGAAAGCGCTCTGACCGCTTTTCCGCTCCGAAAGATCTTGCAAAAAAAGGGGGCGAAACTGATTATGATGAAGGGGTAAGGGAACCGGAAGAATTGATGCGGACCATCAGCTCCCAAAGAAAAGAAAGGTCTCGCGAAAGAGAGAATTGGGAAAGACCTCGGCGAGGAGAGACTGAGTGCAAAAATAATGCCTGAGGCAACTGACCTTTACCATCGGTCGGGGAGTATCGGCGCTTGCCCGAGAACGTGTAGATCCGTGAGAGAGGCAGTAGAACCACCGGCGGAGGAGACAACGCGACAACCGAAGCGGCAAGAGAATTGAACGAAATTGAGCTTGAAGGAAGCTATAATACATGCCCGAAAAGCGATTAGGGAGGAAAGAGGCGGGGGGTATCCGGTAGGGGCTTCCGTTTAGCCTCGCTAGTAAGGGCCTTCAGAAAGGAAAGGAGTCAAATATCAGAGAGAAGTGTAGTGCGGGGGAGGGCGTCTTGGCGCCGAATAGTCTTACTAGCGAGGGAAAGGAAGCGGCGAATGAAAGAAAAAGCAAAGCTGGCGCCGGATCGCTTGGCAAAACGGCAAAAAAAAAGGAAAAAAAAGAAAAAAAAAAGAGACCGTTTTCGTAGACCCACAAAACGTGAAGGGTTCGCTCTCGTCACACACTAGAATACAGATGCGAAACAACTCGATGCGAGGGAAGGGGTTACAGGAAACCTGCAGCGTTTGCTGTCACTCGGAGAGACAGAGACGGACTGCATCGCGCGATCTTCGCCAAAGACTTCTCTAAACGGGAGGGCCCTGTCTGGTGGGATGGTATCGATCATATCCATAAACAGAAGAAGGGAAAAAAAAAGAGAATTTCCTTTGACGCGGCGGGGGTTAAGCGGAAAACAAGAGATTACAAAGGACGCAGGGACTCGAATTACAAGCCGCGATAAAAGCCCGGAGGAAGAAAACGCTAGCGAACACATCTTTCCAGTAGGGGAAGCGAATCGAGGGAAAACGTCACCAGTTCAACACCTATTTACCATTGGAGGGGAAAGGGGCGACTTCGAAGGGCTAGAAGGGAAATCCTGGGAAAAAAGACCTTTCGGACAGAAAAACTTACAGCGGCGCAGGGTCCATGGACCGGGAAGCATGTAAAAATGCGGCTGGCGTCCGGGGTGTTGATAAGAGAAAACTTTAGATGAGAAGGTGTCCGGACCAAAAGAGGAAGAACGGAGAAAATCTGTTATTTCAATCCGCTTTCAGTAGGGTAACATCGTTAGGGGGATGGGGGGGGGTGTTGAGCCCTGAAAAAAGGAACAGAAAAAGGGGGGGTATTAAGGGCTTTCTGGGGGACTGGAGGGGAAAGGGACAAAAAGCTGGGCCGTTTCCATTTCTGAAGGAAAAAGGAAAGTCAAAAAGGGAAGGACGTAAGGTTTTTCGCCGTTCTGGGTGATAGCCACCGAGCAAAAGGAGGGGGGAAAGAAAGTGGGCGGGCCGCCAGAAAAAGAGAGGGCGTCAATTGGCGATCTTTGCCGGGATTTTGACTGGTCAGCGTGAAGGGGGGGAGGACCGAATACAGCGCTGCAAACTTGGTTTGAAAAGCAAAAGGGAAGAGTGCGGGCATGTCCGAATGAGAGGGACACGGGGGCGAGTAACGAGAAGCAACCAGAGAGGAACGGCTCCCGGGGGGCATCGTTCAGAAAAAAAAAAAACTGGAGGGAAAATATGAGAAGGAAGCACGACTGGAGAACTGGGGCGGCGGTTAAAAAGAGTAAGGGAACCCTGGTGGTTCCATACGCATAGAAAAGCTCGCAGGGGCACATCGCTATGAAGCAGGGAAGGGAAACGGGAGCGAAATGTCTTCGTCACAAAAAAAAAAAAGCAAAGGAAGATGCCAGACGTACCGCAAGGAGAGGTTTGGCGAACGGTGTCGGCGGCAAAAACATGGTAAGAAAAAAAAAAAAGGCGGAAACTGAGTGGGCCAGGACTCTTGTAGGGCCAGAATATGAAGAGGGAAACCAGACCCCGTGGATCGGCCACTCAGTTTCATACCACGAAAAAAGCAAGAAAGAAAAAGAAAAGGGCTCAAAAGCGCGACCGTCCGGACCCACCACAACCAAAAAAAAAAAACGATGAAAGAGGGAAATCCAGACGTGCGCTCCTGTTCGAAGTGCAACATAGGAAAAATAAAGGAAGGCCGTGATCAACACCATTTTGGCGGCCGCGCGCGAGGAAGTGACCGAGCAGACTATGTACCGCGGAATTTCCTAGGAGGGAAAACAAGCCTGACGACGGCGATGGTTGGCCTAGAAAGGAGGGGTACGTTGCGTGTTGACCGTGGACACCTCGTCGGAATTAAGAGCACGAAGAGGAAGAGTGGGCGATGGGAAAGCAAGGATCCTTTCCTTGCTGGTGGGGGAGGGAAAGGGGAAGACGAAGACGTGAAAAAAACGCGGGGGGTCCGAGAAATAATTAATCCAAGGTGAAATAGAGGATGTTCTGTAATATGATCGAGATAAAGATCAGTCCAAGGCCGAGTGCGAATATCGAATGATCCATAAGAGAGTTGCAGCAACTCTCTCTGTAATGCCATGGGGCCCCGAAAAAGAAATAGGCCGACGGTGGAACTTGCTTAGAAGGGAGGAGAAATTCGCCAAGTGGGCTGATCGGAACCGGTAGATGGTAAGGTTTCAGCGTGGCCTGCGGAGCCACGATAAAAAAAAGGACTGAAAGCTTCGCAGTGTCTCCGCGAAAAAAGAAAAGAAAAACGTCAAAGGCGCCAAGACATCCCGGACCTGCCTCACTTTCTGCGGAACCAGGAGGCGGAACAACCCCCACCCCCCCAAGAACAGGAAAAAAAAGAGGGAGAGCAATCACGTCAGCTACACACAGGAGAAATCCCATCGGTCTCATCAGGGAGCTCTTCGCCGGCTGGAGCGTAAAGGGAAAGGCTACAACGAACAGCCTAACGTCGGTCGTGCACCTTAACAAGAATCCGTTCAATTCTCTTGGTTCGCGAAGAGGTCGGGAGCGTCACGATCTACACGGCGGCACCGGCCGAGACTATCACTACGCTAAAAGAGACCAAGCTGCAGCGTCTTATGCGGTCAAGTGCATCTAGAGCGGCCATGTAAAAGAAAGGCGCAGCTGGGGAACCGGGCTTGCGGTTGGCGCGGGAAAACTGACATCTTGCCGCGGCACCGGCGGCACCATTTAACTGGATCAGTGAAAGGCCAATGAAAGGGGGGCCCGGCAAAACAGCGGTAAGAGAAGAGTTCGGAAGCGGGGAAAAGAAAAAAAGGAGGCATGAAAGGGGTGCGGCCAAGGGTCTGTCGAATCATGGCGACGTCAACGAAAAAAGGGAGTTCAGACGCGGGAAGAGAGACCGTTGGGGGTAAAAAAAGGAAACAAAAAAGGCGTACTCAAGCGGCACTAGGAAAAAAAAACCGTCGGTCATTCCTGCGCCTCAGGGGGGAATACGCAGAAGAATCGGTGATCACGGGAGACGGAAGGGAAGGGTCAAACGTGCACTGCCGCAGCCATTTAAGGCTAGGTGGAAAGGAGCCATCAGGAAAAAAAAAAGAAAAGTCAAATAGTGTCCCTGGAAGAAAAAAAACAACCCCGGCCCGTGTATCATCCAATTGGCGAAAAATACACCGAAGGAGATAAGGATGGCCGCCGAGGGATCATCCCTAAGGGGAAGGCAAGGGAAAAGAACGGAATCTGTTTGCGGCATTGGCAAGGGCCAAAAGAGCACCCTCAGAAGGGGAAACGTGATGCCGAGGCCGACCGTTCTCGCTTTGCACTGGGTCCCGTAGAAGGAAAAAAGGTCCGAGGGAGAGGAAGGACAGGCACCTCATGAAAAGATCTGCCTCAGCAAGACGCAAGGGAAAGAGGGTCGCTCGGAGGCCTCAATTGCTGCCTTGCAAACCGTGCGTGGACTGATGCGCTAGGAGAAAAGACGATATAACCGGGTATCTTACTCCAAACACAAAAGAAAGGAAGAAAGGAAAAAAGAAACAAAGCATGGACATCCTTCGAAAACCTCGGGGAAAAAGGAAAACAGAGAGAGAGCGAGCGACAGTGGTGGTTCAAGCGACGACATGCGCGCAGGAGGGAAAAGCTCATGAAGGGAGAGGGGAAAGACGGCATCGAAAAAAAAAAGTTGGTGCGATCACATTTCATCCAACGAAAAGAAAAAAATCAAAGGAAGGCATGCTCGGCCGTTTCCAACCTCGAGGGTGACGAGGAAGACAAGAAAACAAACAAACTATTACCGGGAGGAGTCCGTACGAGAGAAGGTGAAAGCAGAAGAGGTCGAGATCCGGCTTCCACAGAGAACCTGTAAGGAGGAAAGGTGTAACTGTGATCTCGCCAACCTGATGAGCTGGCCGTGGTGGTCAAGGGATGGGATTCCATGAGAAAAGCGGTTAAAGGAGCAAACAGACCCTTAACAGGTAAAGACTGGCGAAGAAAAATTGGCCGTTGTGACTCATTTGGGTTGTCGAGAAAGAGATCTCCACGATCGTGGCAATGACACTGAAAAAACGAGCGGGCCTAAAAAAAGGGATCCGCAACGAGCTTCGTTTAGTGGGGACCCCTTTCCAACGGAAAAAAGGGAACAACCGATAAAAAACGCGTAATAGCCAATTATCGAGAAAAAGAAAAATCATCGCTCCAACTCCTCAATACGCGCCGGCACTTCTCAGCCGGAGCCGTAAAAGTTAAAAAGGGGGGGGGAATCCGAACGGGGTAAAAGGCCATTGGTCCTGCCTGATCCCCAGGAAATGGCGTATTGAAAGGGACGGTGCCGAAGCCTTCAGTTGAAAGTCAGAGGGCCCCGCAGCCCGGTCCCTCGATGACGCATTGTCCCGATGTCGGAGGTGGGCCACGCGGCTGCCAAAAAACACAATAATTCAGAAGCCGGTGGAGAAAAACCTCGGGGGCGAGGAGTATAACCTCTTGAGGAAGCCGTGAGAGCGCGCTCAGGCCACCGGTGGGACCGTCTGCGCTCCCAACAAAGAGGAAAAAAGGACCAGCGGCACCGAGTTATTCTTTTTGGAGATGCCCAAAACGGTTCGGCTCGCGAGGATGGGTGGCCAGAATCATCATCAGGCCCGAAGCTCATGCTATGATGACTCGGATGGCTAAACAAAAAGATCCGTATCCTTCCTGTTACCTCGAGGAAATCGAAAAGAGGAGCTCTGCACCGCCGCCTAGCTGGAGGGTGTTCGGGAAGCTTCTTGGCGCCTCCGTTAGGAGAACGAAAAACGGGCCGACACCTGCGTGAAACCAAGACGGCCGGGCTTGTCCGCACGGCAAACCAAAAAGCGCCCCAGCTCTCAACTGAAAGGACCGGGCGGAAAGCAACTTTGGCGAATGCCTGCTCGTCACACTGACTAACGAAGATCAAGCCCCGTAAAAAACCTCGGGGAAGTCGCTGGAATCCTAAGGGGACTCAGGGGGGTACAGTGACTAAAGAGAGGCAGGCCAAGGGGGGGAAGCCCTACTCGTCTGGTTTCAGAAAGCAGCGCTATTCTTCGCAAGCGACCTTCTTTCGGCGGGCAGGAATTAGATTATCGATAGAAGTCCAGAGAACATCCTCAAAGGGGAGAGTCAGGAAGGGATGAGGACGCGAGGTACTTCATCTCGGGTACAAAAAATGGCCTCGCATTACAAGTGCCGCTCCTAACAAGGGACAAAGAAAAAGGATCCTGAGACAGGCAGCCTGAATCTAGAAGAAAATTCGGATGTAAATGCGCCGAGTGTCAGAGGGAAATGTAATGAGGACGATGTTCGGGGCGACGGCTCGAAGGCAGCGTCCAGCCCTAGGAAAAAAAAAAGGCGAGTGGGTACCGACCTTTGGAATTCGAAAGACTGTACATCGGGTTGTTCACAGTTCCGAAAAAAAAGTTCGGCTTCTGCCGGGGGGGGGAATACGTTCCTCCGGGAAAAGAGGTCAAACCCTCTCTGGGGAGCCTACGGAGGTGGTCATCCACGGTCACTGGCAGTTCTTGTTCGTTGGGGGGTGGGGTGGCGCCCAAGCGGTCGCGCTTGGACCGTCCTGAGGATCAGGGCGTCTTCTTTGTGGAAAAACTTATCTGGAAAGGGCCACGGGGTGAGGGAAAAACGTTGATGGACTCTGAAGTAAAAAAAGAAAAACGCTAAGTTTTCGCAGTTCTTGGTGATCAGAAACGAGCACCGACACCTGCGGGGGGAAGCCGGGCCAGAGAAGGAGGTCGCATTCTCGAGGAGCTTTTAGGATGTCGTCCGTTTGGGGCATTTTGGTGAGGGAAGAAGAAAAAAAAAAATGGGGGTGCCATCTCGCGTTAGAAAAAATCTGACGATGCCTTGAATGCGAAGTGATCGACTGAGTAAAGACGATACCGCAAAACGAACGCGAAAGAAAGTCGCGCAAGGTCAGAAAAACGGGGGAAGAGAGAGATGACACAGATTGAATGGGGGCCAACTGGGGCAAGTTCTCTTGCTTGGGTGGTCGGTCTAAGGAAAAAAGAGAAAGTTCCTACCATTCTTCACGACATAGGCAATCGTCGAGAAATGTCCAAATGTAACGCCGATATGGAAAACAGTCCGATTCTGAAAGACCAAATGCCCAAACGCCTACAAAAAGAAAAGACGATCTCAATCGAAAGCCAAGGAGGGTGGGGCGGCCGCGCAAAACGGTGTGGCCGGCAAACAGGGCTCCCAAAAAAAAACAAAAAAAACGGACGATCCGCAAGGGTCTTGTTGACTGCCAGATCAGAGAAGGCCTGGAACGGTCACCAGACACAAGAAGTTCACTCACGGAAAAGACGCCAGAACGACAAAGACCGCTATCGGTGGAGCGCCTGAATTGGAAGCAAAAAAAAAAACAACCCGCCCTCCCCAACATAAAACTGGCCATTCAGTGGGGGGGGAGGGTAAAAACCGTGGGGATCTCCGGGACAGGCACAGAGGTGACCGGACAAGGGAAGAGAGAGGGGGGAATTTTCAACATGAGGCCGCATCCTCAGGGAACAGGAAGCGTTAAATTTTAACAAAAAAGGAAACGGCAGCGGTAGTATTTCAAAGTCAGGGGGAAAGCACTTGACGACGCGACATGTGTTTCCGCAGGGATCGCAACCATAATCCTAAGTTTACTGGGGGAACGTGGTTAAGGGGAACCGAGATGAAGATCACTAAAGCGTACGAAATTTGGGGAGGTAGATAGAGATCGAATTTCGGAGAGGGCCCTGGGAAGTGCAGAACACAACGAGGAGAAGAACACTTCCGCCGCAACAAGAACGTGAAAGATGTTCTCTGGATATTATCGATAAATCTAAGATAGGGAGAGGACCAAGGAGCGTCGCAAAAGTCCAGGCTGATCTCTGAAACAAGAGGAGAAGGAAAGCAACGCTGAAAAAAGGCAAGCCCAGGCCCCGTCGAGCGACAAAAGAGTGATGATCAGAAGGAGGAGTGGGTGTGACGAGCAGCTGAAATCGAAGGTGCGGAAAAAGATGGTGCCCGAGGCAGGGTGACTGGTTTTCCTGTGATCAGGGAGGGAATGCGAACGAAAAAAAAGGAGGGATGCTGCTGGTCGAATGTTTGAAGCTGGAGGACTCGTCATAGCCACGGACGGCTCAAAGACGATGGAAAAAAAAAACCCTCATAGTTACATGCTTCGCCGAAAAGGAGCGGAGTACTGTCGAGAATACCCCTCTTGCAGCTACAAACGCAGTCTACTACGGGGGGGGGGATGAAAAAGCCAATCGTTCATACTCAATAGGAAGAGGAGCCGCTGAGAGAAAGATTCAGTCCGAAAGAAGGCTCAAACCTCCTCTCGTCCGCGGTTAAAAGCAGGGAGACGAAAGAAGAAGGGCACCGGGGGGAGGGGGGAGACGCGAGAAAAGAATAAAACGCAGCAAAAATGGCCACGGGGGAGACAAGGGGACACGTCGCCAAGGGCGTCACGTCATATGGCAGCATCAGAAAGTAGAATAGAGAAAAATCTACAACTTCTGTGGAAAGGGGGGAGGGCTTGAAGGACCGCAGCGACTCATCTTGTAGTCGGCCAGAATCAAGTTCCTGATCAGTTCGCACAATGGAATGGCTGGTGATCAAAACCAAATCTAATCGATTCAAGGGAAGCTGGAGGGAAAACGGCAGTGGAGGAGGCCGGCGGGGCGGTGAATCTATATAAGGGCGAGAGAACCACCCGTACATGGGATCGTTAAGAGTGAAAAAAAAGTCCAGTTTGACGGCGGATTCGGCGCAACAGCTCAGGCATGGCAATCCTGCGCAGAGGGATCGGAAAATCAGGGTCGACACCAAATGTTCACGGGAACATGGGCCAGGGGGCACAACAATTTAGGCATTCCGGGCGGGACAGGACCGCTTGACGCCCTACTAAGGGAGGTAAGGGCTCACCACTTGAAACATAAGCCCGAGAAAAGAATTCAAGGGACTCCGCCCCCTTCGGCTGAAAAAGTGGCCGCCCGGTCATCCAAGGATGGCGCGCGGAAAGTCAGGGCAAATCACGGCGGTTGGGGCCGTCATTTATCAAAGAAGAATCATTCAAAAGAAAGATCCATTGAAGACATGCCGTTACGAGTGGCAGCTGATGATCCCCGCGGATGAATTCGAAAAGTTCGGGATCCCGATGCCGAGAGAATAGAAGGGGGGCAGCAAGGAAGAACGTTAAGAGGGTCCTGGATGACGCTGAAAAAGGACCGGCAATCTGCCTCTTGCTGAGATGCGCAAAGATTAGTTTCGAAGGGAAGACGGCAAGGAAGCACAAGGGGGGGGTGCTCTAAAAAAAACCCCGGGAGAGAAAAGATGAAACGTCTCTTGGAAAAACGTTACAGTATCCTTAAAAAGCGGGAGACAAGAGGGGAATGAGGCAGAGGAGCCACATGGCTTGGGTCACCGACGAAATGTGAGCAGTTGCTCAGATCTTCACGGCGAGAAGAAAAGGAAGAGGCATCGCCGACCTTGGGTCGTTCATCGCCGGGGATCACTCAGAGGCAAAAAGGCGGTGACCATCTCGATGTTGAAAGAAGGATCTGAAAAGAAAAAGAGAAGGCAAACAAAAAAAGGGACTACAGAGAATTTACAGAGGATGATCAGGGGAAACATCGACCTTCGATCCTACGGAAAGGGAAAGGTGAAACCGGCCGGGCCGGAATTTCAAGGGTGGAGCAAGAAGGTTCGGGGAAAAAGGGTCGAGCCAATGCGGAGCCCAAGCAAAGAACTAAGGATGAGCAGTGGAAAGTTGGGAAAAGGGTGGGTATTAAAAGATCGCCTTCACGAGGCGCAGGAATTACACTGAAGGGAGCTGATAAGCTGCACGATGAGAGACGCGGGGGGGGGGGGGGGGGGAAAAAAGGGAGGGGAAGAAAAGAGGGTGGACCTCTCTTCAAGTAAAGACGGTGGGCGCGCTTAAGCATCCCATAGAGACTATCGAAAACGGAAACTCCTCAAAGGGACCCTGCCTGAAAGATCAAAATGGAAAAAGGAGAGGGCTTAACCCTGTGGTAGCTAGCCTACTTGACGAAAGCCGGAAATGTGAAGGAAAAAGGAAAAATGTCTGGAAAGGGTCACGGTGAAGCCGCAGGATGGAGGGAAGGGGGGAAAACCAAAAAAGCAAGGCACACAAAAGAAGAAACCTCAAAAGAGGGCAGGGGAGAAGTTGGATCACCCTCGACGCCCCTCGAAGGAGGAGAGAGAAATGGCCGTGGCGACGTGCCCTTGGAGGGAGGAGAATTGCAAAGGAAAGGAGGGTAAGGAAACGCACCACCGTGCCGCTGAAAAGACGACAACCTCGACCAACCAATGATATGACGGTTGGGAAAAAAAACTAGTGAGTGATAGACGGAAAGTCTTTTGTATGAGAGAAGATCAGGCCAAGAGAGGAAATTACGATGGCGCAGGAAGCCTCGGAAAGAGGAAGGAAGTTGAGCCTCACTGGGGGCATCTCGGAAGGATTCAAAAAAGAAACGCCAAAACCCTCCTCGGGTAAAAGAACAGAAAGGGGCGGTGTTCGGTTTTGGGCGACGCTGTAGCTGACTAGCAGGTAAAGACGGCTACAAACCTACCACTAGTACAAGAACGGGAGCAAAAGCCGAAACGGGGCAAGGCCCCCATACAGGAAAAAAAAGCACCAGCTCGAACAGATCTTAACCAAGGAAGAAAGGTCTGGCTCTGAAAAAGAAGAAGACCTTCTGGGAAGAAAGAAACCGCGGTTAATCGTAGGACAGAGAGGCTAGGCTTTTGGTTAAGTTGCTCCGCGCAGCGGATGCAAGGGGGGTGGGTAGTAAGTCAAGAGGGGATCGAGGGGCAGATCGTCGCAATCGACGTCTTGTAAAAAAAAAAAGAGCGGTATATTTTCGGCATATTCCATAGAATCCTCATAGAGACAGTGGCGAGTGGTTCCATCATGCATCGCGGTTACAACGCTGCGCTTGTCTGGCCCGAAGAAGGGGGAAGATTCTACTCCGGAAACGGATCCTGGACCAAATGGCAAGAAGGGGGAACAGGTCAGACTCAATCTCCGAGTGCCTACCGGGCAAAAACACCCGATGTACAATGAGTAGATGCGGGTCGGCGACTTGTGGGTTCCAAGGCTCCTTCTCCGGGAGGGGGGAAACCTTGGGAATCCAAAAGTACATCGTGATTGTACGATTCGGGACGGCCTGCGGGCCTAGAAGGGGGGTGATAACAGCCAAAATCTCGGGACATGGAAAAAAACCAAGGGCCTGCCCTACAAAAAAGATTTCAGGCAGAGAATTATATGGGACTGGGAGGGCCGGGCCCAGAGGGGGAGCTGGAAAATGAAGAAGGACGAGATCGGGAGGAGGGGAGGTCATTGCGGAAAAAAAACAGAAGGGGTCTGGGGGGAAAAGGGTCAAGAATTTTCTGAGGGAATAGGAAAATACAACAAAGGAAAATGGCTCGCAAAGGTTTCGCCGCGGGGGGGAAGCCAACAGGGCCGCCACACCGTCGAATGGAAAGAAAGAGAGACTTGGACGTGGGGGGGCGGGGAAAAATTAAGAGAAACTTGGTTTGTGGCTGTCGGTTGGGGGGAGTGCGTAAACGCGTCCCTTGGGGACCAGCTCGGGTATCAAGTCTCATGGGGGGGGGTGGGTGTTTGGCTAAGGAGATGAGAGGAAAGGGGGAAAAAAGGGGGCGGAGTACGAAACGAAAAAGGTCCAGCGAGGCAAGGGGTCCGCGTCCTCACAAAAAAAAAGAGAGAGGGAGATGACACAGGAGGAGAAGCCGTTCGCGGGTTTGCGGAACTCTGACAAGGAATAGATCACTCTCTCATAATTCCCGAGAGGGAAGAATGCCGGAAAGAGGAAAAAAGAAGGAAAGCGCTCTTTTCGGAAAGCACAATCCAGAGCAAAAGCAAAATAAGAAAGAGACGACCGCAAGGATGGGAAAAAGAGGGGCTTCAACCAGGGGAGAAATCCCACCAGAACAGGAGGTACGAGACCCAGGGATTGTTGAATGCCAGATTTCCTTAAAAGGCCTCCCAGAAACGGCAAGCTCAGTTTGCAAGAGACGCCAGAACAAAAAAAAAAAGGGCGACATAGCATGAGGCCTAAAAGAAAACCCCCCCCAATTCCCATCAAGACCCCAAAGATGAACACGAAAGAAGAAAGGGGTTGAAAAAAAGAGCCGGCACAGAGGGTTGGGGGGAGCAAGGACGGGATCAACCCATAGCTGGCCAGAAAAGCGATCAGCGGAGGTAAGGCACTCTTGAAAGCTGGAGGAGGGAGAAAAGAGGTTGAAAGAAATCCTTACGAGCGCGACATTGTGCCTCAGCATCTCCATGTACATCGGTTGTGAACGGGTGGGTAGGACACCCTCGCGAAGGAAGAAAAAATGGAAAAAAGGCAAGAAAGACGGAATTTTCGAGAAGCTTCAAAGTGGAAGAAAAGGTGCAGGGGAAACGGTGTAATAAGAGGAGATGAACACTTCCGAAAGCTTCGATAGCGTGAAAAGAGGTGTCGGAATAATGATCTTATAAAGATTAAGGGCATCCTCGGGAAAAGAACTATGCAGCATGGGAAAAGGCTGATAGAAAAGGAACGGATTGGGAAAAAAGGAAATGACAAGACCGAGCCCGTCGAGCAGCGGAAGGGGGGAGAGGGTAGGGTGTGAACGAATACAGAGAAATTCGCCAAGTTGGGGCGTAATGCGAAAGGCAGGGGGGTACCGCTAGGGGAAGGGAAATTGCAAAGGACGCCCCCCGCCTGAGGGCGCGTTGTCGCGCTCTGGTCCCCTCGCTCGTCATCCGAGGGCGCCAAAAAAAAAGCCGAAAGATTGATGCTTAAACCCAGAGAAGCGGGGAGAGTAAGGAGCCGATAACCCAAGGCTAAGAGGCGCTACTCCAAAGACGGTAGTCAGCCATAAAATCAAATCGTAAAAGGAGACGATGGGAAAAAAAAAGTAGGAAAGATCCCGAAGAGGCGTGGAGGGATAAAGGAAAAAAAAGCATCCGGCCGATGGTCGGGGGCGCAGACCGGCACCTTTATGTCGATCTGCGCGCAGAGAAAGTTCAAGCGGACGAGTACTAAGAAAAACCTGGCACTCGCCAACCGGCTGCACGGCCCTCTCCCGCAGAGGGCCGTCGCCAGGGAGCCTGACATCGAAACTAAAAAGGAGGACGGAGGGGGGCTTTTTTCGAGGGAATGGGAAGGGTCTGACTTGAAAAAAGGAGAAAAAGACTGGAATCATCCATTTCAACCTGGGAAGAAGGGGAGGCTGAAATAGTGGGGGCGGCCGAGGAAAACCTACGTAAGAGATCGCTGACCGAAAGGAGAAGCAACGAGGTAATTTATTTATGTTGGGGGGGGAAGGAGGTTGAGGGTCGAGATCATGCGCTTGAAGCGCGCACACGGAAAAAAAAAGGGGGAGGGGTAAGAAGTAAACGTAAACGGAAGGGGGAAAGCACAACGCCTCCGTTTTCCTGAGCGTAAAAGGGCGACCAGCGCCCGTGTGTCATGTCGAGAAATCGATTTACTAAGAAGAGAAAGGGACAAGGGACCAACCAGGCCGGTCCCCTAAAAGGTGAAAGGAAGAGTCCGGGAGGTTCTCCATCACGAGAAGGGGAAAAGGGCGATTTTCCATTCGACCATCCAATGGAAAAAAAAAGCCACAGGCTCGTGTCGAGTCACCGGGGGGTGGTTCGAATCCGAGGAGCGAAAAGGTCGAAATGTGGTCCGACGGGATCACCCGAAAAGAGCGAAGTAAGAAGCAGCTCGGTATCGTCGGTTATCGTTCATTGATCAGAATCCGGAAAAAAAAAAAACCCTAGAGGAAAATTTGGGAAAAGTCAGAGCAAGAAAGAAGGTTGAGATGAACGGTTCACAAGGGATCCCGATGCCGAGATGGAGAAGCCGTCTTGCAGCTCTGCCGCAGCACAGAGACCATGGAAAAAAATGCTCTCCTCAGCAAGAAAAGGGGCTCGGAGAGTGAGCACCTGCGGAAACGAAGGATGAAGGTGCAAAT
>Ga0179593_1366840_pt1 | contig 14124 bp, 13 predicted proteins | sample CZODoug2_1_08_16_FD_185931 | JGI IMG/M metagenome (GOLD analysis project Ga0179593, IMG submission 185931) | Vadose zone soil fungal communities from Angelo Coast Range Reserve, California, USA - CZODoug2_1_08_16fungal (PacBio error correction) | ecosystem: Environmental > Terrestrial > Soil >...
ATATAGAGCGCAACCAAAACATGGAGGGAGGAGCTCCAACCACCCCGTAACCGTAAGATTAAAAAGGACCGGCAAAGAAAACCTTTCCCGTAGTAAGATGGTACCCAGGATCACGCCGTACTCATACGCTTGGTAACAGAGCCACGCACAGGGACCCGCACCTGACATAAGGAAACCGCGGTGCCCTCGAGCGTGAGAAAAAAAAAAAAACAACGGGGGGCGACCGTCGGGGGTCAACCCCAGAAAAAGAAAAGGGGGTAATCGCGTTTCTCATTCACCGAAAGGGACTTAAAAATGGGTAAGGCTCACATCTTGAAGAATGGCAAAAAAAAAACAGCTAAGTTGTTAACGGGGAAGATAAGATAAAGATAAAAGGACCTTACTCAGGAGCCAGCGGTCCATACATTTTTAAGAAAGACTAGAAAGCATGTAGTACCACGGACGGCCAAGCAAATCCAGTTCCAAAAATGGGATCCAAAAATTGAAAACCAAAAAACTCGAGGGAAGGGAAGTACGCGGGCCGAAGTCAGTACATAATGGGAGGGGTCATTTATCAGAAAGAACAGGGCGGCGCCGGGGACTCTGTATACCGGCGAAGGACACCGGGAGGGCTTAAACGAGATGGGCCACGAGGTCCCCGCGTGTTTAAATAAGTTAAAGCAGACGCCTATTATTGCAGGGAACGTCAGCCAAATGGGGTTCGGCATCATGAACGTATACGAACATACTAGGGACCCCAAAACCCACGCACTCTCTTCAACTTCCCAAGAAAGAAGCCATGAGAGAAAAAGGAAGCAATTCTTGTGCAGATAAGTGGAGAGATTAATCAACTAGACGGGGCCTCACAGACGGTCCTTACTTGGACCACTTGTACACCGGCGTTTTAGAAACGAACTATTAGGAGCATGATAGTGCAAGACCAAACCGTTAAAAATGGTAAGAAGACATCAAGAAAGGGGTGTGGATCAGCTCCGGGTTAGCGACTATGTGAGTGCAACTTACGAATGGACAGTTCAATATTGGAAAAATAAAGAACAGGGAAAAGCAAGGGGGACGAAATCTAGAACGCAATTCAAGAACGAAGAAAAAGGAGGAAGGATGGGAGGTCCGCGGGTGTCATAGCCCTAACGCAAAGGAGTGAAGCTCCATCACAAACCTCAGAAAGGGGAAGACAATCTATACGGAACGGAAGTTAGCTGAAAACGAAAAGATAACTGCGATAAGACTCGGGGTTCAAATGCAAAGAGATTTTGCAATAGGGGGAGGGTAAGGGGCAATATATGACAGCAGGGGGGTCGAATTGGTAAGAGGAGATTGAAGGGAATATGGAGTAACTAATAAAGGGGGACACGCAAAGGGAAACAGTTTCAATGAAGTAGGAGAACAATGTCAAAAAGGGAGGAAAGTGTGTAAAGTTAGAAGGGAAAGGGTAAGAAGGAGGTAAACTATTGGATGACGGGCTAAGGCGGAGAGTGAAGGGATTTGTTTCGCATTCCGGGGGTTATAGAAGGAGCATAGGTTGGGGGGATTGAGGGGAATGTTTGAAAGGGAAAAGATAGATCACCAAGGTCTTAAATACTTAGAATACAATTATATGCAAAAAGAAAGGGGACGTTTGAATCCAATTCTAATAACAACAAAAGAAGGAAAATCGGGAATGAGTGAACATGAATTGGGACGGCGCAAAAAAGGTGGGCACAGGTGGTCCGTGGTTAGCCAAGTCGAAGGCAGAGGTGGGATGTCCTGAGATAAGGGGGGGCACAACTACGGGTGAGAGAAGGCTCAGAGCAAAAAAAAAACAAGAAAAGAGGAGAAGCGAAAAAAAAGGGGATAGGGAATCAAGTAGCTTGGGAAAATAGAAAAAGTAGCTAAAGGTACTCCTGCACACCTGTCCATTAGGGAGGGCTATACACGCAGACAAAGGAAGAAGCAAGGGAGGTCCCGGTCCAGTGGTGGCAATGAAGGACTAAGAGGGGGGGGTGAATTTGGGGGGTGGTGTTATAGTGGGGGGGGAATGAAACGGAGAAGGTGCTTGTGTTTGGATTATAAAAAGTTATTAGGGTGGGAACTACATGGATGAGTATAAGGGGAAATATGGAATCTCAAAAAATACTTCTAAAAAGAGGGGAAAAAAGATAAAAACAAGGGGAGAACAAAAAATAAAAAACGGAAAGAGAAACCTATCCACTATTTCCATATAGAAAACTCAGGGTAACCAAGAGAAGAAAAAAAAGGATGGGAAAGAGGGCAATCCTTTGCACAAGAGAATAAGACGGGTAGTCTGAAAAGGAAAGTAAGAGGTATAGTGATAGAATATCCAAATAGCTAAAGAGAAAAAAAAGGTTACTTGGAGCTTTCCACTATAATTTAGAAATAACGCAAGTATATTGGCAGTGGAAACCCAAGAGTATAGACAGGGAAGAGAGGGTTCGAACTACAAACCGAAGGGGGGGAAGAATGAACTGGGGGTGAGTGGGAGTTTAGCTGAGACTTCCAGAAAAGGCGGGTCTGCTGCAAATCAATACCGGAGCAGGGGTGACGTCGAAAAATAGGCGTTGAAATTTTACGAACATTGAAGCTGGGCCGAGGAGGGACCAGATATACGGGCCATTGAGGAAGTTTGGGGGGAAGACTCAAAACCGGGTCTGGATCAGGGCAAAAAAACGAAAGAAATAGGGTGACCATACGAGAAAGGCATGAGGACTGCCCTCCTCAGGGGGGTGGTTGGAAAGAAGACCAAGTGTGGGGGACATAACTCAGGATGGAACAATTTTCTAAGATTTTAAAGAGATAGTACGAGCAAAAAGCACATTGGGGGGGGTCTTTTACCGACTCCTCAGAAGAAAAGGGAAGGGGACTCGCAAGTTTAAAAGTACGCACTGGAAGGGGGGGGGGGGGGGGGGGGGGGGGGGGGGGGGTGGGGGGGTTGCGGACTTCGATGCGTAGCAACCATATTGGATTACGGACGAATGTAGAAAAAGCGGGAAAAACAGATAGGAACCAGTTCCGAAACCAGTACGTAGACTCTTGGGGACCGTGAGCAAACAAGCAAGTCAAAGCCCTCAAGGGGGGCCGATCAGCCCCAGAAAAAAAGGATGGAAGACCTTCCTCATCTTCAATCGGAGACCTATGATAAAAGGGTCAATGCCGCTCATGTGGAAACCGGACCACGGGGCCGAGAGACTTAGAACAAAGTCAGGTTCGGGACTCGAAGAGTGAACGGGTCTCTACAGGGCGCCAAGAGGCAGAAAAAAATAGCAGGGAAGCTAATCTCGATCGTAAAAAACAAAGGACGAAGAGGGCTGGCCTGATACCAATAAGGGATATACGACCAAGACTCCTAATCTCATTAGTAACAAGTGTCACAAAACACGTTCGTGGGGTGGTTCCCAAGCTAGGAAGAAAAGGGGGTCATTTGAGGGATAGAAAAAGTAACGATGGTTTACGACCTGGATAAAAAGGGATGTGACCCATGACTGTGGAGTCCGGGTCTCCCACAAGGCGCAAGGAGGACATGTACCTCTAAATATTAGAAGCAAGGCAAGAAAGGGAAGGGCCGCAGAGGCAATCGAGTGTAATTGAAGCAAAACAAAAGAACAAGCCGTGGGGGGTGGGGTTCGTTCTACGACTCGCAACACTGGGAGAAAAGAAGCGACGAACACAAAAAAGCAAGTGGGGCTGGACAACCACCCCGTAACAAAGGGGGGGAAACGCCGGGGGACAGACAGAAAGGGGACCGGTACTATTTAAGGACAGAAAAAGAGAAATGGGAGAAAAGGATCCCCGGCACCAGGACCGTACAGGGGTGAGCAACAAGGACCTCTTTCCTAAAGCACGTCCCAAATCAATAAGGGAAAGATCCCCCAACAAAGTTGGACGGCTCGAGAAACCCCCGCCACGAACGGGGGCAGGATAGCTGCAAGGAGGGCGGCACGGGTGTTTTATCGAAAATGATTATAAACGGCAAGAAAGAACGTCTACAGTTTGGCAAGGGAAAAAGAGAAGTCTCGTCGCAATCTCAACAAATAAATATTCACTCGACTAAAAGGAGTGGATTTAAAACGCGGCTCGAACGGCAGGCAAGGGTTAAACAAAAGTGAAGCTTGGACAAATGGAGACAGCTCAGCAGAGTAAGCGAGCGCAATGATTCATAAAGGAAAAAAGGTGCTGATCAAAAAGCCCCAGTGAAAAAAAGGTTACATTAAAGTCACAAGAAAAAGGAAACCTAGTATCTATGACGACTTGTCTCTAAATAGTATAATCGCTTGAAATCTTCACGGTTCTAAGAGAAAAAAAGTCAAGCCAAAAAATACCTGGTTTGATTAGAAGCGAACGGAAACGAAAAGTCCTTCAACTGTCGAGGACTACCCTATCAAGGGGATAAAATAAAACAAAATTCGAAAGTAATGGCGAGAAAAAGAGAGAAGATGAAAAGGTGCTGCTAAAAAAAAATTACTGAAAAAAAAGGGTGACCCACGGGGGCTGGGGGAGAACTCAGGGGAGGAAACTGAGTCCGGATCAAAGTGATTTATTTTCCACGAGAAATAAGTTTTATTTTCTCGAACTCCGCTGGCGCAGAGGAAAAAGTCAACCAGGGGGGGGACCGTATAAGAGGATCACTGGGTTTAAAAAAAATGTTGGAAAAGTAAAGAGAAGCACGAGTTGGTTTGAAGAAAAAGACAAAGAATAAGGCTACGGGGTCCCGTTTTGTGGCGCATCGCTACAGCCAAGAAGGGATCAAGCGGAAACAAACAGCACAGAAAGGGAAAAAGAAATAAGAAGGGGCGAGGCGTGGATTGTAAAAAGAACCCAGAGGAAGGCTACTATCTCAGGTTGTTACCAGGACAATATACTTTGAGTCAAGGTATTGAATTCATCTCTCTTTACAGAAAAAGAAAAAAGTTTTATAGAATAGGAAATTAAGAGGCTAAAGAGAGTAAGCGGCGAAAAAGGACAGTATTTCATTATAAAGAAAGAAAGTAGGAAATAATAGTCTAAATTTCTACCTTGGGGGAAAAACGGTCTCAGAAGTAGGTAACTAGAGAAACTATGGGGGAGCATACGCCGGGATTTTAAGAGTATTTGAAAGAAAGTTGGTGGTTGAATTATAAAATGTCGAATAAGGAGGGTGGGAGAGTTCATTACATTGGTGACAGAGGTCAGCGATAAATGTCAGGAAATCGAGGCATAAAGGAGAGCCATCTAAGCAGCCTTAGAAGTTGAGTGACCACGGCGAAAAACAACAAAAACGAAATTAAATACGTGAGTAAAAAAGGATGGAACAATAATGTACATTTCCAAAGAAAATAAATGATGTGAAAGAGGTTAGCAGCAAAGGCATACATGCAGGTACTTTATGGAAAGGTGAATGTCAAAGCGACTGGTAGATTACCTAAGGGGGAGACTGAAACAACAAACGGAATAGAGAACGGTGTCCGAGGAGCGAAAAGGACATTATAGAACTTCATCACTGAAAAAAGGATTCATAGGCAAAAACGCGGACACAGGGTCCTGGAGGTTTTGCAAAGGGGTGAAAGGAAAGGGTGGGGAAGAGAGGTATTGAGGGGGGGGGTGGTTGTTGGGAAGGGGATTAAGTATAGAGGGATTTAACGGAATTAATAATGTATGGAATTATGTATACTTGGCATCTGGGAAGAAGATCTTGAACAGTATTAAAAATTGAAAAAATTAGGAAAGCTCAAGACTTATTCAGACATGGTGAAAGAAGGAATGGCGAAAAAAATAATACGGAAAAAGAGAAAAAAAGGTAGGAATCCGGTCCAGGGAGTAACACTAATTACTAAATGAGAGAAAAAGGGAAACAAAGTACGAAGGGGGGGGAAAGAAAGGGTAGGGGCAAAATATAGAAAGGGGTGGTATTTCAAGGGGCGAAGAAAAAACGATTTTGATCCGGTAGAAATACTGAATAGTAAGAAGGAAAAGTTCGGCAAGTTCGCCTACATAAGGAAAAATTAAAACTTGATACTCAAAGGAAGAAGTGCACAAAACAGAGTAGGCCAGGGTAATCTCGGTTTGCAAAGAAAAGGTAGATGGATGAAACCTGGGCAGGGGGAGTTTTGGTGGAGGGGAGAAGTCACTGGGAGCAGGCGATGCGCACACGACGAAGAACAGGGGAATGTTTCTTTCGCAAAACTCTTCGTGGCGCCAATTACTGGGCCAAGGACGGCTAAACAAAAATTGATAAGGGTCCAGTGATTTGATCACAAGAGTGGGGGCGAACCAGGAATGGAAACAATAATCGAGGAGGAGGGAAACTCTCATGCGCCAGTTACAGAATGTTCAAGTCTCACAAAACTTGTACCATAAAGGCAGGAAGGTTGTTCTTAAAAGAAAGAGGATGTCAGTGGAACGTAGTCTCGAAAACCAGAGGGAAAACGAAGGGGGGGGTATTGAGACGAAAGACGAAAATAAGCCGGGAAAGGCACGACCAAGGGTGAGGAAAAACAGCCCTAGTGATGTGAGGAGTACGTCAGAATCACAAGAAAGGGTTTTGGCGGAGAAGTGTAAATCAGAGGGAAGGGGAAACAGAAGCGAGCTATGGCACGCAGGGAACGAGCATCCTAACTCCAAGGGGGATTCGACTTACTAAGCACTGTTTCCAAGGCGTAAGCACCTGGGCTGCTGCAAGCCAACCGCTCCAAAAAGGGATTGGAAATCAGAAAAAAATTAGGGAGCAGACGAGAGTGTCCAGATTGGGAAGGAAGAGAAACTGTGGGGACCAGGGACGCCCGGACACCTACAGTGGCCCAAGACCAATTGTTCGTGATCTCAGCTATGTAAAAGGGTTCAATGATAAACTTGGGTAGGCCGAAAGGAAAAGAGACGCAACTCGCAAAACTTACGAAGGCGTAGCTGCTGAACGGAGGGAAGACATAGGGAGTGAAGCCCTGCGGGCCAAGTAACGGTGAAAAGAGGAACCCTTCTTTCTTGGGGAGTTTGCCCCCGAGAAGGTCAGCAAGTTGGGGGGTGAAGTTGAGGCAGGAGACGGATGAAAGCAGGTTTTAAGAGGCAATGCTCAAACAGGGGAGGTCAGGGGCATTTCCTCTCAAACGCGGGCCCGGAGGACAGGAGGGTGAAGAAAGAAGTATAAAACGGCAGGGAGGGGAGGACCCGCTTGCAATCGAGGGTGAAGTGTGGGTGAAACAGAACAGCATTGATTGGGGGGGGGTAGAGCTTCTCTCTAGCAACCCAAAGTAAGGAAAAGGAAAGAGAGCGCTAAACACCACTCATGTGGTGCAGGGGAGGCTACCCAAAACCTACGCAATTACCCTCTTCCTGGACAAACAAAGTAAGAAGTAAAAACAGATTTAGCAATCCATGATAACGAAAATTGGGAGAACCGATCCACGGCCCAAGCACCTGTGTTGAGCACAGAAAGATCGACGGAAACCGAACGTCATCGTAAACTTTGAGGACCGCCCCCACTCTAAGAATCAGAGTAGGACCCGAAAAGTTGGGAACTTACGGAAAAGATTAAGAAAGCCAGCAGGGAGTAAAGAATGTTATTAGAAAATAGTTAGACCGCCCATCACGCAGTCTACGGGGGGCCGCGATGAGCACGCTAATCCCATTACGATGGCCAGCAACAAGGTACAAAAAAAAGCAGGGTCGGGGACACGTAAGTAGATTCCAACTGGAGAAGGAAACCAAAGATGGTAACAGGAAAGAAAAACTCTCTAGTGCAGAAAGTAAAGAGGGCTAGGTACTGAGTTCCTCCTTTTGAAGGGGGGATGTATCTCAGCCCAGGTGGTCCGGCTGGGACAGGATGTAGGAAGGAGAAAGGTAAAACAGGTAAGAAACTGATCGTAACTGCTTGTGTATCAAATCTCGACAAGGAAAGGGAGTTACCAAAAACGTCGCCAAAACTCTGTGGAGACGCATCGGCGTAAAGAAGTAAAGGTCTTCAACGCACTGGTCAAGGAACTCCCGCTTCTCATTCCTTATTAGCAAAAGAAAAAACAATCGTGCGGAAGGGGAGAGAATAAGGAATACAAGCGAATCCGAAAATGTCATTAAGGAAGGAAAGGGTGGAAACAAAGTCAGAGGAAAAACTGATTCAAGGAACTTCGTATGTTCAACTAAGAGCCGTAATGTGTCCGAGGTCCAGTACTTGGGAGTCAAACGCGAAGGGTGGGGAAGGGAGATGAACCTGGACAGCGGCAAAGGGGGCCTCTGGAAAAAAAAAGAGGGGGAGGAGACCAACATAAAAAGAGGGAGCCTTGTGTCACCTGGCCCATTAGTTCATAGAAGCCGGACAGCAACATTAGAAATCGGACACGGGCGCGGAGGGGTGAAATAAAAGGCTACGATCTCGTGGTAAAAAATGATAGAGGGGGTGCTAATAGGTATTCCTGAGATAGCTTTAAACGAAAGAATTTCGCATTTGGAATATTGAGATGGTCAAGGAGGTTAGGCGAGAACTTAAAGCGGATGAGAAGTTCTGAAAGAGGAATGATTAAGAAAGATATGAAAGGAAGTCATTTTCCAAAGTTCGGAAATTTGTTGTCCCGGAGAGACTTTGAGGGGGGTCATAGGTAACGAGGGGGAGCGGGATGGCAACAACAATTTTGGAGGATTAGGGTGTTCGAGGAAAAAGGGGGGGAGAGGGGTAAAGGGGTTAGATATGGGAGAGGTAAGGGAAAAGGAATTGTCCTCCTTTGCCAAGCGATCCAGCCACCTTCCGTAAAACGGAGGGAATAAACTGGGCGAAGGCAACGTCCCGAAGCAGCACTGTACGTTAGGGAAAAAAGGAAGAAAATAGCACCCAAAAGAATACGTGAGTAAAAAGGAAAGAAAAAATTTGGACCGCAAAAAAGGGGAATCGGGCTGTTTCCGCTAAAACGAGAAAAGAAGAAAGGGGGTGCGGAGGTACAGATAGGGGCAAGCTACGGGAGAGGAAAAACCAGATCAAAAAACAAAACACGGGCAAAGAGAGACCCGAGTAGGGCATCGAAAATAGCTGGAAAGATAACTTCTAAGTACCCAAGAAACCGGTGCATTAGAATGCTATAACAGAAACAGAGAAGAAATTTGGGGCCAGGGCCGTGGGCAATATGGGGGAAATCAAAGGTATCAGGGGAAGGGGGTTAGATAGTATTGAAAGGAGGCGGGGACGGTGCACATTATAAAAGTTTACGACGTATGGTAATACTTTGCAGATAAAGGTTAAAAAAGAAGGTAAAGGCAACAATTGAGACAAGACATTGAAAAAAAGACAAATGGAAAGAGGATGTCTAAGATTAGAATATGAAGTCCAGAAAAGTTACATGATGGACATTCAGAAAGGATAAACTTTAAACCCATTACGCAAATGGGTGACGAATGGGATCATATGGGCCAGAAACTGGGTGCAGGGGCGAAAGAGAAGAAGGTTATAAATCCTGGAAAGGAAAAGGAATTAAACTTTCTGAAGGGTCGCTGTAAGATCTTAAAAAAGTATACGCAAAAAGGAGATGGAAAACCAATTAGAGACAAGGTAAGACGCGGGGTCGAACACAGACCGGCCAAGCACCTTGTCTGAAATGGGGGGGATGGGGATTAACGAAGAGAAAATTCACTAGTGCCGGAAAGCGGAGAACAAAAGGACTAAAAAAGAACGTAGAATGTTATGGCGAGAGGGAGGGTGCGAGGGGGGCCAAATTGCCCTGGCCAAACGGTGACAGAGGAGAAGGCAATCACGTTTTACTCACTAGAGAGAAAGCGAGCTGGAGAACATACAGGATGAGGTAGTTGAACATAACGACACGGACTAAGTTGCCGCACATGGAGTCTCACAAACAGGGAGAGCAGAAGAAGGGAGAGGAAAGACGAGGAGGTCATATATTCTCAAGACACCTGAACGTCACGAACTTGGTGGGGTCTTGTTAGCCGACTCAAGGGCACGAAAGAAGGAAGCCAGTGCCGGACGCCTAGTTGTTCGTTTACGGTCTGGGGGGGAAACAGGAGATTGGGGGGCGGCGTTTCGGTAACATAGTAGAACCGGAGGGTTAATCTAGTGAAGAACACGCATGGCTACGTCCGTCCACAAAAAGCATGTCCTGGCGCCGGACGAACGAACGGTAAAAGGAGGAAAACGGGGCGATACAGCCACGAAGAGGAAGAACCTGTGCGCCTCGCGCTCGCTCGGACTGTAGACGTGGCAAGGCCTTCCAAGGGGGGGAAACCCTGAAGACCTGATACCGGCACCGCAATGAATGACCTTCTGTCAGGCAGCTTATGGAAAAAACCCAAGGAGTAATCAAAAAGTAAAGGCCAGTAGAGGGGAGATGCTCTACTCTGCCCCCCCCTGAAGGCGGTAGAGGGAAATGAAAAAGCTAAAATCATCGGGGGAGGGTTGAGAAAGCTACTGAGTAAGGAAAAGAAGGACAAACCGTTCGAGGGGGTTGCCTAAACCGCCAACAACTGGACGGGATTCAGCCGAAACGAGAGAGAGAGGGGAGTTCTCAAATGGGGGCAAGGGGGGGTTCCAGGTTTAAACAGAAAAGAGGAAGCGCTCAAGCGGTGAGAGAATGGACGCTAAATAAGTTAGCAGGACAGGGGTGTAGTCTCCCATGGAAAGAGAGGAAGGGTGGGGGGGAGCTCAAAGAACCTCCTTGATTGTTGGGTGAAGCTTCTATAGTCAGAAACAACAAAAGAGGGAAAAATAGAAGAAAGAAGCGCTTCGCAAAAATGTTCTTGTAAAAGGGGAGGACCAAAACCCCTGGACGTCGATTGCCAGAACCTGCAGAAAATAAAGGTGGGACGTAATGCTGAGAGTCATGCACGAAACATAGACCTGTAGACCATCCAAAGGAAAATGGAAAAACAAAAGTATCAAATCCGAGAGACGGAACAGAGGTAACTCCTCTGGGAAAAAAAAAAAAGGGAGGACTTAAAAATCAACCCCAACGAACTGGTGGACCTTTCGGGCCCGGGTCAACTAGGAGTCACGCAATTAAAGAACCCTAGTTGAACGCCAGAGAACCGGGAATTTGGGGCAGATTTAGAGAAACAGCTATGGAAGGGCGATATTCCGAAAAAAGGGCTAGCAAATCGACGACGCAGGGGCGGGAAAAAAGGAGTCGCTCCCCTTCCATTTTCCAAAAAAGCGTTAGCCGACCACTTAGAAAGAAAAGATCAGAGGCGCGAGGCAGGTAGAGGAAGCCTTTTGGAAGGGACCTATAGAAGCCCAGTCGTCCGGAAAGGGGAAGGCTGGGTCCCGAAAGGACCCGCATAAGACGCTGGCTAGCCTTTGAAGCAGAGAAGGGGGACTACATTTTTACCTAAACCGCAATAAGTGGTGAGTACGCATCGAATACAGAACCTATAGGGAGTGAAGAATGGGAAGAAAAGGAATTCCCGGCGGATAGGCCCGGAGTCGGGCTAAAAAAAATGACGAAGGTGGCGAGACCTAAGACATGGATACGAGGAACGCCTTAACTAAATTACTTACTTGAAGGTATGGGTACAAGACTGATAACTCCAGCGAAACTGAGTCACAGGAAAAAGAAAGGAAATGGGTCCCAAAGAGAAGGTAATGAGTGTGGAGATCTTCAGCTGAACGATGTGCAACAAAATTACCTTACATAGTATATACGTCCTTTGAGCAGGAAAAGTGTGGGCGCGCTAACGCACAGAAAATTAGGCCCGTGTGGAAATGGAAACTTGGGGAAGTCTTCAGAAGTAAAAAAACATCAGACAAGGGCAGACCATCTACTACGTACGCAATCGAGTCGAACCGAGAAAGGGCTAATATAGAGGGGGTTTGCACCTAAAATACTTTGAGATTTTAAGGAAGATAAGTTGACAAAGAAAAAAATCGAAAAAAGTGAGTGAAGAGGCAGGGAAATATTCGAGAAGAAAGAGGTATTAATCATGGGTTCAACAACTGAACAGAAAAATTAGGGGGCAGTATATGAAAAAGAGAAAGTAAAATAATGATTAACAAATGTCGCCCTTGGGGTTAAAAGGTTGCGTATTGGGTACATATGTACTAGGTGGGATCAAGTACGTCCTAAGGCGGGAGAAAGGGAATATAGTTTGGGCTAAATACCTTGTTTCGAGGAGTAAATGTCTTGTAGTTGTGTGAGAATTTAATTCATGGGGTAATAATGTCAAGCAGGCTCATGAATGGTGAAATACGAGTAACATAAACTTTTATATCAACGTCTCATATCTTAAGGAAATTCCATTCTATAAACAAAGCAAGGAAAATTAAAGTAGAATGGCAAAGAAATGGAAATCGGCTGTGTCCGCGTGGAATAATGCCTAAGCTATAGTTAATGTCAAACAGACTTTTGAAGATACTAACACGGGTATATCCACACACCAACTTAACTGAAAAGAAGAAAACAAAACTAGGTCCTCTCAAAAGACGGGAAAAAGATTAACTTATAGGAAGAAAAAGGTAATGCAGGAGCACCTGTTGCTCGAACAAAGAGGAATGGATTTGGTTGGCAAAAGGTCCCATTAATTTTCCGAAATGGTTTAAGAAAAGGGAGGAAGTCGTGGTGTGTTATATAGAAAGGGAATTTAAATTATAAGATGCTGAAACGGTAGAAAAAAGGGTGGGGTAAGAGGAGGAGACATGGCATAGAATTAAGAGCCGGGAACATTCAAAAGGAAGGAAAATCAACCAACTTGAAAAAATTTTAACTAAGAGAACAGGAAGGCGAACAAAATATTACTCTCCACGGAAAGGAAAGATTATCCATCCGTTTTCCAAGATGAGGCCACTAAGTCAGTTCATAGACCGGAAAAAAACATGGGGGGGAAGAAGGGGAGGGAAGCTGGGCAAGAATCATGAGGGGGCCAAAAAAACAACCCAAAGGGGGGAAAAAAAAGTATTTTAGGGGAGAGAAGGAAGGGACACTATCCTGGAACACTTCTATGGGGAAAAAATTAAAAGCTGATAGAGGGAAAAGTCACTTAGAAAAAAGGAGAGGGACAGTAAAAAAAAGGGAGAGCCACGGGGGGCGGCGAACTACAAACAAGAAAAAAAGTAGCCCTGGTCTGCAAAAGGGCTGGGCTGGTTGTTACGATGGGGACGGCACTAAGTGGCGTCAGGGAGTGAGCAACAAAACGGGTAAATAAAGAGAAGTTATGGTCGTGAAGAGGGAAACGTTTCGATTGGAGCCACATTGCCGCTGGAAAAAGTCTAAATGTACGGTCCTGAGGAAAAGTTTGAACTAGCCTCGGAGCAGAGCAATAATTAAAAAAGGATGAGGGACCAGACGCAAGAGACTGGTGAACTACGGGGGACGGAATGGAGCAGAAAACAGCCCCGGTGGTCCATAACTGCAGGAGTAATGATTGGTAACCTACACCGGTTTCCATATAAAGGGCAAGTCAATCGACGAAAATTGGGGGTCGGTTTTTAAAAAAAGAACGGCAAGGAAATCATTACACATGGGAGGGGAAGAAAGAGTATGGCGGTACCTTTCGCTGCGGAGAAACCAAACTTGCTTACTTGGAGGTAACAGAGTGAAAGAAACGTAGAGGGTAAATACAGGGAAAACAAGTAGTATACGACCACAAGTGGAAAGGGTGAGGGACGTAACAGCCTTTCCAACTGAGGGGAAAAAGGGGCCTGCCCCCATAGCCAAGGGATAGACTGTGGACCTCGCGTAAAGCAGATAGAGAATTCAATGAGGATCAGCTGTTTACCCTGGCGAAAAGGCAAAAAACGGGCAACAGGCCCAGGATTTGAGTTTCAGCTCCTCATAGGGAACCTGTGGCTAAAGAGAAGTTCATAACGAAAGGAGGGGGAGACACTAAGAAAGCGGCAAAAAAACGTAAGCGTCCGCTGGCCGATTCGAAGTGAGACTAAACCAGGTTACTCCTACGGGAATGGGATACCCTGGAACAAATGAAACAACACGGAGGGGTTGACCCATCAAGAGCAAAGGGGGGGAGGCAATTCCATGACAAGGAGGGACCGATTTTCATTATATCTCCTGTGAGAAAACACAGGGGTGCTTCCATTCCGGTCTAAATACGCAGGAAGAAATGGACAAGGCTAATAAGACCGACCGCAAAGGAGTGGGGCATGAAAGGGGGGAAAGGGAAGAAAAGTTTACCGTGGTGGGACAGAAAGAAACCACACCGTTTTTTTTTCTAAAGCCG
>Ga0179593_1338774_pt1 | contig 14123 bp, 13 predicted proteins | sample CZODoug2_1_08_16_FD_185931 | JGI IMG/M metagenome (GOLD analysis project Ga0179593, IMG submission 185931) | Vadose zone soil fungal communities from Angelo Coast Range Reserve, California, USA - CZODoug2_1_08_16fungal (PacBio error correction) | ecosystem: Environmental > Terrestrial > Soil >...
AGGGCAGGGGAGAGAGGCCCTGACGACAATGGGTCGCTTTCGCACTCATAACAAAAAGAGCTTGAATCATTTTACAGCAAGAGGAACCAAAAAGAAGGGCTCAGCGTACGGCCCTGAAGCAAGGGGTGAGGCGGAGGGGGACGCGGTACAAGACGGGGTGGGGGGACCCTGTTGGGAGGGGAATGAGGTCTTCAAAAGAAGGTCAAACCCCGGCTATACGCGCGGAAGGTCCAAGATCCGACAGGCCGTAAACACTTTTCGGAACAAAAAAGAAAAAAGCGCATCTGGAGGTCCGGATGGCAACGGTGGGCTGCAAAAGGAAGCAAGAGGGCGGAAAGGGAGCTGGGAAGTCGAAGCGAGAAAGCCCGGGACATCGCAACGAGTCAGAAGACGAAGAACGTCGAAAGGAATGAAAAAGCGAGAACCCACGCCGAAATTACATGGTGGTGAAAAGAAATACTAAACGCGAATCACCGGGCAACAAGACGGGAGGTAACGGTCGCAAAACAGGCGGGATGATACTCCGAAGAAAAGGCGCGTGTCGGTAAGTATCTCCAAAACATACAAAAATTCAAAAAATAGGAGACGGGGTTGCTGAACGGAGGATTCAGGCTTCATCGCGCGTTAGAGTTAGCGGAACTGGAAGAAAAACAAAACAGGAGCGTAAGGGCATATCCTACTGGAAACGAACAAAGGGCTTTTCGGAACTCGGTCGGCTCTCCGATGTGAAATTCCAGAAAGACTGGGAGGACGGAAGTACATTCAAGATGCGGATCAACGAAAGTGAAATACTAAAGAGCAAAGAAGGCCAATGGAAGGCGATATAACTGGCAGGCCTAAACGAACCGCCTAAACGCAAGGGGAAGGCGGATGTCTCAGCCTGCACAGGATGATATGTCAAATACGATTCGCAAATCGCGAAACAGTTGTAGGAATCAAATTATGAGGGGGTGTATAGGGGGGGGAAAACTTCGAGTAGCCCGTCCGCTGTATTGGTGCCATGTAAAAATTCGAACTTCAATCGGATCAACGTGTGGCGCGGTTGGTGTAGATGCTACCCTCTAGAGGTGGGGGGGGAACCCCATAGGAAGGATCGAGTGGAGAAAATGATGTCACGAGGGGGGAATGGTATAGGAGGTCAAAGGAGAAGCCCCTGCTCAATTTGACCCTCGCAAAAAACCTGCGGTAAAAAAAGGCAAGGTCAATACAAACAGATCTCTAGAACGAGGTGCACATCAACCTGGAGGGGGTTCGTCGCAGAGCGGGGAAAATTGAAAAAGTCAAGATCGGGGGTTAATGGCCGAGATGTAAGTCCCCGAGGAAAAATACACCTGGTCGGCGGTGTAGGAAGAAAAAAAAAGTGGAGTAGAAAAAAAAGGGGAGGTCGATTCCTCGATGTCAGGTTCCAGATAAAAATAAGCAGGTGAAGGCAAAAACTAATGAGGTCGATGATACACTGTTCAACGTGGGGGTCAAATAATGACCTTAACCACCGGCACGGCTGCAAGAACGACATTCGTAATCAGAACGAAACCCACGGACAATAGGGAAGGTCATTGCAACCAGGTCGGGGGAACTGATGACCCTGCGTGCGGAGGAAAAGAAGAGCCAACAATAGGAACGACTCCGTTCGCATCGGGAAAGAAATGACCCAAGAAGACGTGGGCAAAGGGTGGACACTGTGAGAAAAATGCTAACTGCACGGCGAAGGCGACAGAGTAGCCGTTTGGAAACTCGAGAATAGCGACTCCTGAAAGCCTCGGAGGGGATGAGATTGAAGCTCGAAAGGAAACCATGAGATTACCGAAAATCGAACGATAAAGCCTGAGAGGAGCAACTACAATAAAAATCGGAAAAGAAAGAAAACCCCAACTGGGGGCAGAGAGAACATGTGCTGCAACCCAGGAAGGGGAAAAAAGCCCGGTAATGGAAACGCGGGAAAAGGAAGAGACCCGGAGCAAAAGGAAGTACACAAACGATACCGTCCGGAAAGAAATGAAAAGAACTGCGAGGGGGTGAAATTGCTTAAAGACACCGTGGGAATGCAAAAAAGGATGAGGGGACTCGGAAAACGAAACCTGCGGAAAAGGGAGACCCGGGCATTTCGTGGAGTCGTAAAAAAAGGGTTGACTAGGAAAAGACTCTGCTGCAGGGATCTCCAAAAAAAAAAGGAGGTGATGAAAGAGATATAGAGATCCAAGTGAACCGTAGGCAAGGGAAAAGCAAAACATTGTCAAGAACTACATAGTGAGGTAAGAGATACGCTGCTACAAAAACGGCCGACGCCGGAAAAGGGTCAAAAAAAAAAAAGTAGATGACCTTGGGGATTTCCTACGGGGCTCAGGATCAGGTCTTTATCCGGAAAGGGGGGTAAAGGACAAAGAACAAAAAACCTTGACAACATGGTGGGGGAATCACCCACGGGAAAAAAATCCGTCTATGTACCGGGGTTCCGATATGGGAAAAAAGGGGGCCGATAAGGAAAAATGAGGGGAGTCCGATGGAAAAGCGAAGGGGGGAAAAGGGGTAGGAAACACTAAAAAGGCTAAGGAGAAAAAACCAGATGCCGCGGAGTCACATGGAGATACTGATCAGAGGGGAAAAAGAAAAGCTTCGTCCTTCAAGGTGCATTCTGAAAAGAAGACCAGGTTTCACCCAGTACAGCGAGTCGGAAAAAGGGGATGTACTTGGATTGGTGACAGCCACATGGAGCAACTTAAGGTCGTCTAGGTTGGAGCAAATCGACTGGTCGAAACAAGGGTTTACAGGGCAGCTCGTGAACAAGAAATAAGGTTCACAGGGGGCCAGAAAAGCCTCAACAAGGGGGACTGGAGGAAGCAATAAAAAAAGAAGCAATGGCCGGTGGAACGCGGGATGCACCCACGGGTAACTGCACGAACAAACCATTCGTGGGTTTAGAAAAAGAAGTGGTTGGTCTGAAAAAAAGACATCAGAATCAGATAGAAAAAATCTCAGGGGGGATGCTGAAATCGGTTAGACAAATTTTCGGGGCGTCGCCCACTGGAAAGCGGGACTGGAAAGATATCACAGCAATCAGCAAATTCAATCGATAAATTGGGTAAAAGAAAAGCGGGGAGACGATTAAGTGGAAATCATTGTGCCAGTCCAAAATCAAGGGGAAGAGCCGCTCGGGTAAAGTATATTCTTGTAACAAGCACATGGCTCGGTTACAAATTGAGATCAGCAGCGACTTTCACTTTTGGGTGTGGGTTCAAGGAGGAAGGACAGTTGGCAAGTCAGGCAACGGAAAGAATAGCAGCCTACATACGACATCCTTAGGGGAAACACCACAAATAGCAGATTATCGTTCACATCAAAGCACGGAAAAATCCGACGGAAATAACTATGCTCACACCTCCACATTGGGATTCTACACGGGTAAAAGGTAAAACCTCGATGGGAAAAAGTTGTGAAAAGGGGGGAAAGATAATAAGGTTGAAGGTTCCGAAGAAGTCGGTTCGGGGAAATAAATCAGGAATAAGGGGAAGATCAGACGAACGGAGTATACACTGGAAAAAGAATGCAAAGGCTCAAGCAGGATGCGAGTCTGCAGCCTGTGAAGAATTGGGAACTACGAAAGGTATGGTGGGAATCGTTGGTGCTTGAGTCGTGAGACATGGGAAAAGTGTGTAGTCGTACCCGTCAAGAAGGCAGGGGTCAAAGAGCCGAAGAAAAGGGCCAAGAAACCAGTCGACGGTCGGGGAGAGGTCGGGGATTAGAGGTGTATTTGAAAGTAAAGGACTGTGTCTTCCACAGACGCTACTCCGCGAAAAAACGAAGAAGCGAAAGGGACCCTCAAAAAGAACTACGCAAAAGCTGGGATTTTTTAAAAAAATGTTGTTAGGATAGCAAACTCGAACGCAAAACAGATCAATAACACACATAAGAATACAAGGGGTTGGGCGACGGCAACAAGCCCATTGGGTGCCGTTTTGACGAGCGTGGGAGGTAAGGCGCTTAACAAACAACCTTAGTGTGGACGAGGGTTCTTGATTTCGTAGGAGAAGAAAACCCTAAGAAAAGGAGTTTCTGAAGAGCATCCATAGGGAGAAAGGGAGAAAATATCCATTCGCGACCGAAGCCAGCGGAATTTCATGGGGGCAAAAACAAAGGCAGAAGTGACTAAAGAAAAAGGCGCGACCTTCCGTATCGATCTCCCCGAAAGCGGATTTTACATAGTTGAACGCCCCGAAGTAGGGTGAGACTCACTCAAAAAGGAAAACCCCGCGGCTAGAAAGTCTAATCAAAGTCGAAGTGAAGAAACAATAAGTCAGGAAGACGAACGAAAAATCTTCTAAAAGGGAGCCCTTCCGAAAGGGAAAACCGGGAAGAAACTGTGAGATACTGTGGATAAACGAGTGTCGGATGGACATCATATTCAATGACCAAAACGAAGGGGAAAAAACAACAACACGGTTAGGAAGGAGAGAGGGGGAGAGTAGTCAAAGCTATGTCCCTTGACATGAAAAGTGGGTAAGGTTTCACGGAAAAAAATCAGGTAGGATGGTCGCGAAAATTGGGGGAAACGGTGCAAGGGGAATTAACGGCGAATAGCATAAAGATCGGGACGAGGACGGAATTTGTGAGTCGTGCAAAGAAGCGCCTCAAAGAAATAAGGACGGAAAGGTTGGTAATGATTGTTTCCTGGAAATCCCGTCTGCATGGGTTTCACACTACAAAAGGCTAAAAGAAGGAAGGGCGGACGCGAAAGAGAAATCGGGAGGGAGTTCGCAGCGGGAGAGTCCGTGGCAACGGTTGGTGCGAAAGGGAAATGGAACGTCAGGAACTATCCATGGGAGCGAATGTTAGACGCACATGAAACATGAAGAGGGAAAACAAACACGCTTGACAAAACATCCAAAAAAAGAGGGACTCACGCCTGGACGAAAAGGAACACAACCGACGGGTTTGTTATTGTTTACTCGAACTTACTAAAAAAACGAGAAGGCAACAACAAGAGGAGGCAGTGTAAAGGCAGGAGGCCAACAAGACTATAAGGGGTACACGTGCTGAAAATGGGGAAAGGAGAGATGAGTCTGTGAGTTCATCCTAAACTACATAAACGAAAATGAGAATCTTCTAGGGGGAGACTGCGGGATGACTATGCCAGAAACGGATGAGAAGAGGAGGAGTAGACTACAGAAACTGTCCGATCTTACGAGAAGAAGCTGAACCGCTAAGAACTGGTCATAGGAGGCAGATTAGCGCGAAAAAAAAGTGGTTTAAAACGCCACTAGTAAAGAAAAAAGACGAAGCTAATCAAACAAAAAAAAAATCAAAAAGACGAGAAATGAGGGGAAGAATTCGAATGAAGAAAGATGAGGGGGACGACAGTCAAAGAAAAATTAAATAGCGTGCCATTGACTTGAGGGAGAGAAAGACAATAAGGTAGAGGAGCACTAATTCAAAATGAACAATAGATTATTGGACTGAGCACAACGTGAATTATAGGGGGGGGTGCTAGGGGGAAACAAATCTGGGGAAAATCCACGTCGAATATTGAGGATTCCAATGAGAAAACGTTGGGAGCGGGAAAAAAGTGGACGCGGTTGTGTACCGATAAGATCTAAACTCTTAAGTTGGTTTGGGAAGCCAAAAAAGGGGGCTGACGTAGGGGGGAAACTATGATGAGGGAGACCGTTGGTGGGAAAAAAATTGGGGGGGGGGACGGTGGATCGGCGCATCGGACAAACCAAAGGGGAACAGTCGCGAGGATAAACAATTGTGGAAACGCAAACACAAGCGGTCGCAGTAAAAAAGTTACCAAATGATCGCGAGAAGTGTGGACAGGCCAAGGGCTGGATTCTCGAACGGAGGGGAGCAATTCTAGAAGGGGGATGGAAGATACGCCAAACGGTAAAAAAAGAAATTGTCGGCCAAGAATCACGATGTAAGAGCAAAGAAGGAAAAAGAATCGGGGGTGTGGTGAGTAATCTAGTCTGAGTTCGTAAGCACAGCAGATGGAGGGAAGTCAAATGGCTACCTTAAAAGGTGTGCAGATACAACCACCGGACAACGGCAAAAAACCCGAAGGAGAGTCGAGCCGCCCAGAAAACGCAAGGGAAAAAAAAAAAGCTGTAATCAGTCAGGGAAAGTGAAAAAAGGGGGAAGCAAGAGAGGAACCAAATTAGTAAGTCTAGCGCCAAACAGATCAGAAATCGGGGATTGAATAACGAAAACCGACGGCAATAATAAACCTGGGTAGGACAAAAAGGCTTTCCCAGACCAACCCCGAAGGGGGGGGGGGGGTGGGGGAGGGGGGGGGGGGGGGGGTGGGCGGGGGGGGGGGGGGTTGTTGGAATGGGTGGTGGGGGGGTGGGGGGTGGGGGGTGTTGGGTGGGGGGGGCGTGGTCGGGGGGTGTTCGGGGGGGGTGTGTCGGTTTTTGGTTTGTGTTTGGGGTTCTTGTTGTGGGTTTGGTGCGGGGGGCTGGTGTCCCTTTTTGGTTTTTGTGTGTTTGTGGGGGGGTGGGGGGGTAGTGTGGGGGTGTTTGGGGGGGCGCGGAGGGGTTTGGGGGGGGGCCGTGTGTTGGGGGGGTTTGGGGGTGGGGGGGGGGGTGGGGGGGGGAAGAAAACGTCTAAGAAGTGGGGGCTCAACGTTTCCACAGCAGAATCAGCCACAACAGTGCGACCCAGGCGAAGGAAAGGCAGGAAGTGGGGAGGGGGAGACACGTGCCTCTCCACTTGACCATGAAAAGAACGTGAACTGTGCAAGATCTTCCACGCCCACAACAATCGAAACGTCGGCGCAAGAAGACGGGAGAGGAACGTGTGCTTGAACCCGAATGGACGCACGGTGAAAGGGAAGGGAAGAACACCGCGGCACTGATAAAAGATCAGCAGTACCGCCGGAGAATCAGAAGGGGAAAGTAAAGAATGAGGGGAATGGTGCCGACAGCGTGGGGGGAAAAAAATTATCGTTGAGCGGGAAAAAAGCGTACATGAGACAAAGGAAACGTATCAAGAGGAGAAAAAGGGGGTGAATCAAGGGAAAGGAGTTCGGGACCGTGGTGGCACAATCAACTCTCAAAGTCGGGCGGCGATCTAAAGTCTAAAACAACAACACACAGGAGATAGCGAGAATCGGCCGAAATGGGCGTTCCACGTAGGACAACTGGGAACGACTCCCAGGGGGGGAGAAAAGCATACTACATAGGGGAGCTGGAAGGTGGAACGTTCGAAAAAAGACTGGCGCGGAAACTCGTAAGCACAAGAACCCACAGAACTGGAGCCGGTCAAGGGAATTTCGCTAATTAGAAGGGGTAAGTCGGACGACCAAATGGGAAAGACCTCCATTGCACGCTGCGCCACACCGTGACACAAAAGGGTTGAAAACAAAATGGGACTAAAGAAAGCAGAAGACCGTTGCCGAGGTTCGTGCGGGAAGAAGTGGAACACGTGGACGTTTCGATTCGGCGAAACTGGAATCTCAAGTGAGAGGAAGGCGCAGCAATCCGCTGCCAGAGAAGGAGGAGGGGAAAAATAGTCGCTGATCAGAAAGAGGTAAACGGAACATCACTGTGCAAGTGAAATAAAAATACGGGGTGTGCACAACCAGGGTCATAGCGGCCGTCGGGTCTTTCGGTGGTTCACACGCAACGGGGCGACGCAATGTAAGTATGGGGGGGGGGGAAAGGAGAATTTAATATACACGAGGGGGGGAAAAACAAAGTCGAGGGACAAAGACGGCCGGGAACTGACGGATGAAAAAAGCTACAACGCTGGGCTGTGAAGTAGGACGCCGTAAGAAAAGGAAAAGTGGGTAAAGTATATGCCAACCACATTTAGGGGCGAACGACTCATTCGTGGTGGCCATTGGGGGGAGAAAAACCATCGATTAAGGAGGGTTAATGGGTCCGAATTTGGGTCAAAAGAGGGCATGATTACATAGGGGGGTCGACGACAAGGGTCTTCAGGGACAGGTAAGCCCTTCTAATAAAAAAAAACTCGGGGTCTAACGAGCAATCCAGCAAAAAGAGAGAATGAGAATTTGGGAAACGGCGGCGAAGTAAGACGGGGAGAGAAAGCGGGGACAGAAACATCCTATAACAACGGTAGGGAAAAAAAATTGGACCGCTGCAAACCGCGGCGGGAACGCGGGCCACAAACGGGAGATGGGAAAAGACGTGTGGGTTACGATGCCGATATTAAAACAAGGGGGGAGAACCCGGACAGGGAGCAAGGCATCGATACCAGCGACTGACGAGGGGCTGTGGATTCCACAAAAAACTTGATGAGTATCAGAGGCGACGGTACACAAAAGGGAAACAAAGAAATCCGAGGCGTAATAGACAACTGACTGGAAAAATCAAAGTGGATTTACTAAAAGGTAAGTTGGGAAGCAAAAAAGAAAGTTACGTTACGGAATCAGTTAAAAGGGGGGGGGGGTGGTCATTCTAGGGGAAAAGAATCGGGAATCGGGCGACTGACAGACGCTAAAGCCGACGATACTCTCTCTCGGTCTACCGCGTTGCAAGTCGGACTGCGCAGGGTCTTAAGGAAACTGGAAAAAGAAGGTCGAAAAAAGAGAATCTGGATTTTTTCTGGTATTGGAGGAATGGGGGGACTTCGCAGAAAGGCGGTAAATCAGTGTGGGGGGGGGAGCAGAAAAGAGGGAAAAAAAATAAACTACCAGAATAAAGGTGTCAAGCGGAAGGGATTCCGAAAACTTAAGCGTTCTGACACTCGTTAGGGAGGTAAGATACGCTATCCTCTAAAGAACTCCTAACCCTACACAGATAAGAGGGGTCGACGGATATCATTAGGGGGATGTACGGCCCGTGGGACTCGCGTATCTTATCAGAAAAAGAAAGATGAGGATGAGAATCCCACTAGGGGGCACACTAGAGAAAGAGATGGTATAAAAAACACAAGGGGGCCTCACCCGATCCTCACCCGCAGATGTCAGGAACGGGAAGGGCGTTGGGGAACTGGCTTTCACGGGGACTAAGACGCATCGCGCATAAAGAAAAAAAGGGGGGACGTCGTCCGAGGTGTGCAATGAGGACGCCTCCCGACTGATTGGAATTTAAACCGCATTTTAAGGGAGGCGTGGAAGGAACAAGACCAAACGGTAATGTGCTGCCAGTCCTGCTCGTACGGTGGGAGGAGATTGCTTAATGGGGGAGTTCCTCCAAGGTCTATCCGGGGAAGGGGGTGGTCCTCGTGCCATTCGCGACGTTAAGGATATGGGGGACAAGGGAGCAGCACCCGTTACAAAGAAGGATCTCTAGATGGAAACAAAAAGGTAAGGAGAACTCTCGAGAATCGCATACGCGGGGAGGCTCTTTGTCTTTTAAAGGCCAACCGGCTTTTTCATCCCGACAGACACCGTCCAAATCGAAGCGATCAAGTCCTTTGGGGGCGAAAGTGTTACGGGACTGTTCAATCTAGTCTGAAACTTCAAAAGACAGCTTCTTTCGACAATAAGCCCCCTTGGGCCATGGGGATGACCCGAAGAACTGGGGGATTGGGAAGCCGGGACAAAGGAAAAGTTGGACTTCCCGGATAGTAATAAAGACCCACCGAGATAAAAAAAACAAAAGGGAGGAGATGAGAGAGAGAGGGGGGGGCAGTTTGGGCTATCAAGTACGAGGTAAAGGACTCAAAGGGAATTTACAGTTCCACTCCTCTTGGATTGAGGGGAGATCATTTTAGAGATACTGACTGAATCGCGGCTACGGCGGACCGGCCTGAGCTATCGGGGGTGTCGGGAGAGGATACTGAGGACAAGTGGAATCCAGAAAAAGGCGGGGGGGGGGACGGGGAATGAGGGTCTGACCACTAAACAGAGTTCCTATAAACAAAAAAGGAGAAAAGGAGTAGGCAGCACGCGATCCTTAAATCGCTAGTACTTTTCAATTTGCAGACTGGGAGGACGAAACCGATTTGCAAGGCTTCTCACAGAAATTCAAAGAAAATGCCCTTGGCAAGGGGGGTCGAAGAGGAAGCCACACCGCAACGGCGGGCAGAACTCCTCATAAACAGGAGCACAAAGGCCATCTAGAAAGACCCAAGCAAAGAGTGGGTTTGACCGCAGGAACCCTAACGAAAGAAGGAAACAGACTTAGGAGAAATTCGAAGGGGAACAAACCTTTTGTACGAACACGGAAAAGTACAGCGAGTGGAGGCTTTGAGTATCACTCAACTCATGAAAAAGAAAAAGTCGCATCTCAGATGGGCGTCGAGGAAATTGGACTTTCAGCGCGCTCGGATCGGAGGGAAGGGGAAGACATTCAATGTCCATAACTCATGAAGGAAGAAGCCAGCTTAAAGGGGGCGAAGGGGTAGGGAGTATTGCGCTAGGGAGCTTCCAAGCTTGTAATTTGAAAAAAAATCATGACGAGGATTAACGAATCAGAAAAAATAAAATCTACCATAATCTGAAAGGAGGACGACGGAAGACCCATTCAGGTATAACCTCAGGAGCGGAGGTACGCGGGTTTATAACGGAAAACTGCTTAAAGTCGTCCGATCATGGGCCTGATTACCTCGGAGGGGAGGAAGACGCATACGAAAGAGGTAAAAGGGTAGGGTACAAAAGAAAGTAGGTTTTTGATAGTTAGTTATCCTTAAAAGAAATCAAGAAGCTGTATTGGGGAAATTATGGGAAGTCATATCGGATTCCTTGGGCAAAGGGGGGACGGAATCTGCTGGAAACCCCCACACAAAAAGGTTTGGGTGGGGGGAAACGCCACAGCGAAGAGTCGGTATGGGGTGAGGTGGACGAGGAATTACCGGGGGGGAACACTATTTGTCAAAGGGGACACGCAATATGTGGGAACTCAAAGGAAGAAAATCGACTTTTTGAACCAAAACCGACAATGCGGTCCGCAGGTCCAAAATCAGTAACGGGCAAAATGCCGCTTAGGGAAAGTAAGGCCAAGAAGTTCAGAGGTTCTCTGAAGGGACAATTCTCATGTCACGATAGGAAGGGGGGGAAGTGTGAGGGATATGGGAACCAGATGTCAAGGGATAGGTTGTCGAAGACAAGTCAATGTAGGAGAAAAAGAGGGGGGGGGGAAAAATGATCCTCGAGGCGTGAGTGAACGAAAGATACCAAAATACTGAGAAAGAAATGAGGTCGATGCTAAACTCAAAGGGGGACGGAATACGCAATTCAACGGGGGGACGAAACGGCGTCGCATAGTCCAGAAAAAGACAACTGTTTTAAGGCGGATGGAAGACAGTTCACGCGGTTGGTAAGAGAAGGAGGGCACAACCTGATAGGTAAAAGAGGAGACCAAAGAGAAGAACAAGGTCGTAATCGTCGGGGTGAGGGAAAGAAGAAAAACTGGCCCGGAGCCGATGTCCCAGTTTTTTTCAAAAAGGGAGGGACTCAGAATCAAAAAGCGCATTGGTCTCCGGGTCCTCGACAAAGCAGATAAGCAAAGAAGGGGCGGACCGGGCGTGGGGGGGGGGGAAAGATTCATGGAAGAAGTGGGCCGCTCCAACTTGAAGCTCAGAAAGAGAGAACGAGTACACTTGGTAGTAGACCAATAAAAAAAAAAGAAATCGGCAACGGTAGGGAGAGTCCTGATAATGTGGACTTGCAACAAGCTCAAGGTGTGGCTCAGCGAAGGGAATTACAAAAGGGGGGGAGGGGAAACCGAATACTGATCATCCGATACCGGGTAAGTCAAAAAGGGAGGAACGTTCTTAGGGGTGAAATTGTGCAGCAGCGTAGGGCGCAATCGGGTCCGTACCGCGCGAACCGGATGGGACCCTGAGATAAAACCACGGGGGACAAGGAATTTCTAGGGAGTGGCCCCATTGTGCCACGTGGACTCAAGCCACGGAGGGACGTAGACTACAACACAACGAGGGGGAGAAAAGAAATAGAACCGCGCGGTGGGGGGGGCTGTGGCCCTTGAAAGGGGGAAAGTAAAACTGCCAACCTACAAGGGAAATCTACATAGTTGGTATCCTAAACTGTCGAGCGAGGGGGGGGGGGGGAGGGGAGTCTACGCAAGAGGGGACGAGACCTTGGTGGAAAAGTCAACCCTCAGCATACTTTAAAGAAGGGAGGTAGCGGAGGTATCGGAGAAGAAAGATCTTCTTCTACACGGGGCGGTGTTATATACATTCCCGGAAAATGCTTCTAAAGCAAGGCTCAAATGGTTAAAATAACACAGTCTCTCAGGCAGCTGCGCCGGAAAGGGGGGAAGGTCTTCGTTCGTGGCCTCCTTCAGCTGGCACAGTGTTCGTGCGATCAAACGGCGACGTAAGGATGCAAGGTGGAGAGGAGGGTACTCCAATACAAGATAGGGGGGCATCGGGGAAGGAGGGGAGCCTTCATCATGTGCTCTGGGAAACGGAGAATCTAATGCGAGGGGCAGGCTCGGAAAGACATTGGGGAACCCTCATGTTAATAGGGAAAGGGAGGGTCTTTCGGGAGACAGGACGATTACGAACGGTCTAGTTCAAAAGGGGAGCAGATCCAACGAAGGTGGACCAGACAGGGGAGGGAACTGACGGATCCGCCAGCTCAATGCAATAGGTGCGGCTAGGGGGGGATGCGCGGAAAAAATGAGGGCGTCCAGTGTCAGGGGGAAAAAGAGGGTGGATTACAAAACTTCGTTCTCATCTAAAGACCTACCTCAGTGGGGGGTATACTGAAGACGCGACATCGGAAAACAATGATGTCATAAGGAGTATTGGTCTCGAGGATGTGCTTCGCCTGAGGACAATGAGAGACACTTGTCCCGAAGAATATCAAGACATAACTTCTATCGATAATGTTTAAAGAATGGGGGAACTAAAAGTTTAGGGTATCGGGAATCAAAAGAGAAGATGCGCTTTCTGGGGGGGAGGACGGGGGGACCCATGCACCGCATTTTTGCAAAAAGTGGTATCACGCGACTCTTACTTTGCGGTTGGTTGACGAATTCCAAGAAAAAGGAGGAAAATGGGGTCAATCAATCAGATCCCTACTGACTCCCTAAGGAGGGGTAATTCCAAAAAAGGAGAGTGGAGAAGGGATTGTTGAAATAGTTCAAAAAAAAAAATCGCCCAAAGGAATCCGATCTGAAATTAAACTTTCAGCAGGGATATCCCCAATCACAGGACTTGTCTACGAGAGTGGGGCAATAACTAATACAAGTACTCTGGGATGAATAGTTTTCAGTTGATAACCTAATGCGAATTGGGCAGGGTTGATGAAGTCGAGGGGTGTAATACTCAATATCGTGGGACACGTAGAAGAGAAGAACTAAAGACTGCGCAAGAGTCTGCGCGCTTAATCACGACGAACAGTTTCTATCGACTGGGAGGCGACGGGGGGAACTCAGTTCTCTAGCTAGGGGAGACGGGTTTCGTTGAAGGAAGAGATGTGACTTCCACCTTCAAGAATTTAAAGAGTGGGGAGAGACGACGAAGAAAAAGTCGCAGTTGTACGGGCTGGAAGGAGTTGACAGGCTGAACTGAGCTGTGAAGCGCGAAGAGGCTAGCGAGGTGAACAACGAAGTAGGCCGCAAAGAGAAATGGACTTGGGGAGGGTTCAATTTAGTAGGAGACGCGAAAGACAGCGCGAGCCTTACATGAAGGGAATGGACGAAAATATAACGGGTCTAGCTACGACGGGACATCCTCCGATTGGGGACGGGGCCGTTTGGGGGACGACATGGTAAGAGAGAACAATATAACAAAAAGAAAAGGGGTTTCCGTGATCGTATGGGGAGTATGAGAGACGACGTTGGAGCGGAGGAGTCTGAAGCAAAGGGTGCGATGGGTCAATTCAGGTATCTGAGGGGGAAAGGAATGAGCGACACGGGAAAATCGTCAGGGGATGTCCTGGAGCAGAAGATACAAGAAATCACCTCGAAAAGATGCTAAAAGCCGACTTCAAGGAAATCGAGATACCATAAGCGAGTATTGGGAAAGGTGGGTTCAGGAAAGCGCGAGGGGGAAGGAACCTCACTCCCATAACGCAAAAAAGAGAGCAATCTTTGGAAAAAGTGACGGACTCAACACTAGCGTCAGGCACGTAAAAGAGCAGGATCGACTAATAAAGGGGCCGAAGATCGACTCCGTGAGGACGGTAAGGAGGTGAAAACGGGGGAAAGAGAAAGTGTCGGAGTCTGGGACCAGAGGCGATATCGGAATAG
>Ga0179593_1407283_pt1 | contig 14123 bp, 20 predicted proteins | sample CZODoug2_1_08_16_FD_185931 | JGI IMG/M metagenome (GOLD analysis project Ga0179593, IMG submission 185931) | Vadose zone soil fungal communities from Angelo Coast Range Reserve, California, USA - CZODoug2_1_08_16fungal (PacBio error correction) | ecosystem: Environmental > Terrestrial > Soil >...
ACGCTGGCAAAGGAACCTTCTAAGAGGATAAAAGCAAGGCCGGAAGTGGAAAGGGAAACCAGCCACGTTTCAGCGTAGGAGAAAGGGAAAGAAAAAGACATCTCATAAACGGTTGACCTACAGGAGATAAAAGGACACTTTCGAATAGGACGCAGCGACTACGTTGGAAAAGGAAAAAGGCTCTGTACGGGGCAGACACTTCTCCTGTGGGAAAGGGAATGGAAAACGGAGACAAACTACAGGGATAGGACTTCCCTATGGGAAACAAATAGAAAAAAAACGAAATAGATTGGGGGGCAACTGGATCCTAAACAGAAGAAGTTACGGGGAAGACATCAAGGCGAGGGGGGGGAAAATTATAATAACCGGCTAACCATATGAAGGGCTAGTGGTCTCGTGCAGAGATAAACAAGAGGGAAACAGTTAAAGGCAAATCGTTAAGGGGAAGAGGGAGACGAAGTCAACGCGGAAAAAAAAGGCGAAGGGCGAGGTGAAACAGCTAAGGGGATGGGGTTTCAACGTTAAGGCATCGGAATCAGGAGGCGGAGGAAATGGAGGAAAAAAGGCCGGGGGGGCGTAAATGCCAGAAAAAAGACAGGAACAAAGTGGACAGTACCGTCAAAAGGGAAGGTGGAAACTGGCCGGGGGAAGGGAACATGGGGGGGAGCTTCGACAGGTGTGGGGACAGAAGAAGGGCAGAACCACGCGTGAGCGGGGCGCAGGAAAGAGAGGGAAAAGTGAAGGGGGGTGGAAAACTTCAGGACTGTGTAAAAAAAAAAAAAAAAAATAATGCAACCTGGTAGGGGAGAGGAAAAAGAAAGGACTGGATCGGGACCGTAAAGGGAAATCGAAAGTTCGCTTGGGGGGATGAAGGAAAGGTCTGGGGAGGAAACAGAGCCGAACAAAAGATATGCCCGTAAGATGAGACAACATCAAAAGTAGGGGAAAACAGAAAATCCGGGAAAAAGGCTTAAGGGGGAAAAGTGCAGGGGGGTGCAGGAAATGGGGACTCAAGGGGAAGGGAGGTGGTCAAGAGAGGATATCCCGCCACGGGGGCAAAGGAAGCAGGAAAAAGGAAACTAAGGAGGGGGGTAACAGGGAAGAAAAACAAGAAGCTAGGATCGAAAAAGAGAACATGGGAAAAAGGGGGAGAACCGGGTGTGGGCTATGTCAGCAACTCAGGAAGGCGTCGAGGGCGCTCCTGCACCAAAAAAAAAAATGTCGAAAGAAGGGGGGGAGGGGGAAAGTGGGTAGAGACGGCGTCGATGTCGAACAAGAAGAAAAAGCGTCAGTCACTGAAGGACAACAAAAAAAAAAAACAAAACCCAAAAGACGCAAACCCCCCCCCCAACACACCCCAGAACCCCACACCCCTCCAAAACACAAAAAACAGAAACCAAACAAAAAAAACCAAAACCAACCACAAAAAAACCCCACAAAACCAAAACAAAAAAAGCTGCTATGGGGGATCTGGTGTGGTAACCGGCATCCAGGAAGGATTTCCGAATTGGCGACGGGTTGAGGGACTTCAACCAACCCACAAACACACCGCTAGGAGAAGGGAATGGAAGGAGGGAAAAAGGGTGCAGCAAAACTGCACGGTGGGACGCGCCGGTCAAGATCGTGGGGGGCGCAGACGGGCGCCGTAAGAACCGTCCTACGATTGCGGATAAAGAAAAAGGGACAGGGGCACAAAGATTCTGAGTGGTAAAAGAAGGACCAGAAGAAAAGGAAAACCTGAAAGCGGGAGGAGAAAAACATTCCCAGAGGGCAAGATAAAAACAACGCTAGGGGGATTTAGGGGGGAAGAGGGAGTGGGGCGGAAGGACCGAGCAACAGAGTGAAGGAGTGCAAAGGATTGATGGGGGCGCACCGTTCAAGGGGGGAGAAAAAAAGGAGGTATAATAAGGAAAGGTATGGAAGAGAAAAATCTCACGGAATCAAAGCAACCTAATTTCACCCTCACACAGAAGGTACAAGGGAAGAAAAAAAATAAGGAAGGACGGAATTGAAAAGAAAAGAGCGGAAGGGTAAAGGTCAAAGGCTGATCCGGCTCGTCAAGGAGCGAAGAAAGAAATGGGAAATCAAATAATAAAAAAAGGAACGAAAAAAAGGGAAAAAAAGACTTTATGGGGAGGAAGAGAGAAAAGCCACTCAGGTATAGATCATAAACACATCGTTGTTCCCGCAGAAAAAAGAGGAAAAATAAAAGCAGCAGCGAGGAAAAGGCGAGATCGGGGAAAAAGGATTGGGTGGCGAAGATCTGCCAGAAGGGGTAGGGAAGTAGCAAAAGGCAACTCCTGAACTGGAAGAGAGAGAAAAAAAAAAAAACACAGGATCAGAAAAAAAGGGTCAAAAAGTAGGAAGGGAGGATTAGAGGGAAGGAACAGATGGGAAATGGGCGTCTTATCCACCAAGGTTAACTTCCCGAAACGAAAAAAAAAAGGGGATAGCCGATTCTTGCCGGGGGGGTGAAGAGGTTGGGATCAGGGAAAGAGGGGAGTGCTGGAATCTCTCTCCCGCCGTGGAATCCAGGGGCAGAGGGAGGACCAAAAAAACGACTTGGAGCGCGGCTTTTTGGTGCGTAAGGAAGGAAAGATATACCTTCGAGAAAGAGAGAAGGGTGCAAACTCCTTTTTGTGGTGAGGAAAAATTGAAGAAAAGGAAAAGGAGAGAGTCCCGCGAAAGGAAAAGGGGAGAGAGGTGGGTTGGCTGACGAGAAAAGAAACGGAACGCATTGGAGGACACCGACTGACGAGACTTGAACGGGGCGAAAAGCAAGAATAAGGAATCCGAAAAGAAAACATTTTCGATCATCAACCAGAGGGGAGAGAGCCATAAAAAAAAGACCCAAAAGGGGGAAAAAAATCATTGGGCCGTGCCAGCGGGAATGGATGCCGACAGGAAAGCATGGTGGAGGCATGGAGACGGCTAGGTAAAGCTCCATGAAAAGAGATCAGCCGGAGGGGAAAAGGGGAAAATCCACAAAGCTTGGGTCTGCTCGCAAATCCTTGAAGGGTGAGCGGGAAAGGGAATGGCCCTAGAAAAAAAAAAACTATATTGAATAAAGGTAAAACAGGGGTGGAGGACGATAAAAAGACCGATGAAACTTTCAAAGGAGAAAAAAGAAGAAAATTGGGAGTCAAACCACGCTACCTGAGGTGCCAGAAGGGGATGAAAAGCTAAAGAAGAAACAAAAGGAAAAATCCAAAGGAGAAATCGATTCAAGGTTCAGGAGTGACAGGGGAAAAAAAGAAGGGGAATACGAGCGGAAAAAGTAAACCCCCCCCTTCTTGACGAAACAGTGTGGGGGGTAGAGGGAAGGACTCTTAAAAAAAGGCTTTATACATACCAAACCATAAGGAGAGAGTTTCAGATTCCGAAAAGCAGGTTTCAAGAAAAGGTACCCTGACTATTGGGGAAGGATAAAGATATGACCTAAAAAAGATTAGAAAAAATCTAATAAGGGAGAAAAAAAGCCTGAAATTCAATGTAAGGCAACCACTGGAAGTCACTGACCCGACGTAAACTGATGGCGCTGAAAGTGCGGATGGTGATGCGGGATCAGAATAGAAAGATCAAGCGCTCTTTAGGGGAAAGGAATTCACCAAAGACCGTAAAGAAAACTACCTGTGATATCGCCCCTTGGGCCGGGCGAAACGAAAAGGAGACCGTAGAGGGAAGGAGCGCGTCATAGGGGAACATGGGGGAAAGGAGGAAGGTGTAAACAACGCATGGTGAAAGCTTTAGGAAACGTACAAATTAGGGACGAAGAGGCCGAGCAAAAAGTGAAAACCCACGAAAGCCAATCTCCATCCAACGAAAGGTAACGGACCCAATGCCAAAAGGCAGAACATCCATGGGAGGAAACAATCTGTGCCGAAAAGGGGGAAGTCATTTACCCGGGGAAAAACCCCCAGGGGTAAAAGGGATGGACCGCAGAAAAAAATGTTTCCCACATACCCGCTGGACAGGACGCAAAAAACAGAGAAGACTAAAAGGCAACCCCCCAGAAGAAGGTGAAGAAAAAAGGGTGAAAGTTACAGAAATAGAAAGGAAGGTGAAAATAATACCAAAGCCTCAAGAGGCAAAGGAGGACAGATCGCCGCCAAAGGGGAGGAAAACTTGTCAAAAGAAAGGTGAGAAAATACACCGTACTTCTCCTGCACAGGTTGCGGGAATCCCAGGGGGGAACAGACAGGAGGGGGGGAAATAAATATACGAAAGAGAAAGGAATATCAGAGAGACCAAAAAAAGATTCCACCGGGTAAAAGAGTGACAGAACAGGAAAAAAAGAGCAAGGGGAATAAGGGTAAAAAACAGACACAGGGGGGGGGTTCAGAAAACTTTCAAAAAAGGAGAGCGCTGGAACAAAAAAAGGAAATTAAAACCGGCCCGAAGGAAGAAGAACTGTGAGGGAGTGCGTGCAAATTGACTCCTTGCGTCACAAGGGGGAAAGGGGGAAGTTGACCAGACGAGAGGGAGACCGGGTAACAGAAGTTCCTTAGACAAAAAAGTCGCCTGGCGCTAAGAAAGGACTCATTCAAACTAAAACTCCATTTGGAATAAAAAAGCTTCATCAGAGGAGCATAAAACCGTAGGGGGGGAAAAAAGGAAAAGAGAAATTAATGAGCGCCTTTGGCAAGCTGAAGGCGCAACCTAATAAGTTATGGGGAAGGAGAAATACCCTGGAGCAGAAAAAGAAAAATAATCTCGCGATGGGAAAAAAAAAAAAAAGAAGGGGGGGACCGCGTAGACGGAGAGAGAAGAAAAAGCTAATAGAGGAAGAGAACAGAAATGAGCGGGGCCAAAAGAAAAAATTTGCGGAAGGAAAAAGAGGGGGAGACGTAAACTGAAAAGGAAGGAGAAGGAGACCCGAGACAACGCTAGCGACGTAACTTGGGTGTAAACAAGGAGGCACCACATCCAAAAAAGGTCCAGAGCACAGGAGGGTGTTATGAAATGCTACTGTGACAGCAGAGGTGGTGAAAAAATGCGCCGAATTTGGGAAAAGGAGGAAGTGGGGTATATAGGGGAAGTAGCGGTGAGGTTCATCGGAACTTGAGGGGGAAAATAAGCAACGGCGTTAAGGATGGAACTCCGGGACGGAGGTATAAAACTAGGGGAAAGGGGGGGGGGGGACGCTGGAGCGTTTCTCAGGGTAATTTCTTTAAAAAGGGCGAAAAAAGGAAAGAAATCATAGGGAGACCATTCTCAACACCGATCGGCGGACCGCGAAGGACGCTTTTATCTTTCCGAAATGTGATGAGATGAAGAGCACAGAAAGAAGAAAACCAAACGAACAGTCTTAGGAGGGACTGTACCTTCGAAGGGGAGGAAGAAAGGGGAGTGGTAACAAACCAGGGAGCAAAGGGTTACTCGGGAAAGAACGAAGACGACAGTCTTCAAAAAAGCAGCCGGGAAGGACCGTGGAAAAGGTCAACGGAAAAAAGGGCAAAAGAGGATGAAATGGAATACGAGGAGCTCATCTCGACATCTATTGAGAGTGCTCTGGCGGATGGGATATGAGATGAAAAAAGGAATTAAAGACTTGAGGCTTCAATAAGAGGAGGAACTCTGGGTAAGGAAAGGGGAAGAAAGGTTATGAGAATATATGGAAGTCTCACAAAAAAAAGGTGAAAGAGTTTGGGGAGGAGGAAGGGGCATGCTTGCGGAAGATTAGGGGCCCAAGAAGGAGAAAACAAGAGGTGGTTTAGGGAACGGGCGGTGCCCAGAATGTAGAATGGTGAAACGAAAACCTCAAACAACCGTGAATAAAGAGAAGGAGAGGCTGTGGCGAGTAAGGGGGGGGAGAAAGAAGACCGCCGGTTGAAAGGGCGGAGGGCTGGGCTTCAGTGACCCAAAGCCAGAGCAGAGCAATGATAGGACAAAGGAAATCGCGGACGAAAGGGGGAAGAGGTCCCAGTTTTTGCACGGGGGTTACTGGAAGACTTGGAGGAACAGGGGTCCAGGCAAGAGGAGGCACATCCGGGAGAACGGGGTAAACTGCATCGAAAGAACGAGGGGCAAGTTTCAGAAGAACCCTGAGGGCAGACATACAAGATCGCGCAGAAAAACAGGGAAATGGAGCATTCAAATGGAGCCAGGAAGAAAAAAGGGGGGGACGGATGGAACGACACAAATTGAGCAACAGGCGGCCCTGGAGACCGCTTGGAAGCAGGTGTGACGACCGGGTTTCTGTCAAGGCGGAAAAGGAAAATAGAAGCATCTTAAGGCAAGACAGTTGAAAAGTCCTCAGAGGACTAACGGAGCGAAGGGGATGAGCAAATCAACAAAAAGGGGAGGAATAAGAGAAAACACAAAGCGAGGGAAGAGGTACGGAAAGAAGAGTATTGAAATGGACTGCATGAAAATTTGGCTTCCGGAGGGAGCCAACAGTACTCAAAGTGAGGAACAACCAAGGGGGGGAAGGGAAAAGAACGACGTTTGGGGGAAAAGGGGGTGGAAAGAAACGAAAAAGGCTCAAAAGATGGGCCATGAATCTAAAAAAGACGGGTGCGCGAGACGTTATAGGAGAGACGGGACGAATAAAGGGAAGGGTTCAACAAGGTCTTTCCACCCTGAGGGAAGTATTGGGGACGAAACATATAAAAAAAGTTGCTAAAGAGGGAAAAAGACGAAAAAAGAGGCCACGTAGAGACAGACGAGGAAATGAGCAGGGAGGATTCGGAGGGGGCCATGCACGAAAAAAAATAACGAAGAATTTTAAAAGGAAAGAGAAAGACAGAGAGAACATCAGAATCGGACAAAAAAAAAAGGGAGTGGAGGTTGCGTGTGGTTGAAAAAGGGGGGAGGAGGGTGAGAACCCGCTAAAAAAAAAAAAAACCCTAAGCCGCTAAACATAGGCGAGATCTAGGTCGGGAATAACTCCAGGTAATCCATACTTGGAGAGTTCCCAGCAAAAAAGGAGCCGGGTGTGGGAAGAGAATCTGGAATCACAAGAGAAGCCTAAACCGAAGAAAAGAAAAATACGGCGAATTGCCAAAAAAAGCAGAAAGAAGGGGAGCTAGGGGGAAAGGAGCAATAATCCAAGATGAAACCGAGAAGAGAAAGGTAGAAAGTTATCATCAAGGAAGGGCAAGAAAGAAAAGTGACCTATGGGGGTGGACAAAATGAAGAACTATGCTAGGGGAATGGGAATGCAGTATTGAAGGCCACACTTAAAGCCAAATGGTAAGCCAAAGGAAAACGAAAAAAATGCCATATAATTAAATGGTACGAGCAGGGAAAAAGGGTGGGGAGATGTACTGTCTACATGGAGGGTAAGCCCGACGAAGTTCAACATGAGGGGGGGAAGGACGAGGAGGGCCAGACACAGGGAGATTTTAGTAAACGGTCGCAATAGGTCCTGGAATTCTCACGGGGTGAACACCCGGGGGGGCCAAGGACGCAACCTCGTAAAGCCCCTCCAAAAACCGACTATGATGGAAAAAAAAAAACAAAATGAACGGAGGGGGGGGACTGGGAAGACGAAAGGGAAGGACGGAGTCGCAAAATTTCATGAACCCGCCTTAACCTCAGAAAGAAAAAAAAGGGGAAAACGGCAAAAAAAGAAGGAATCAAAAGACTGATGCTGAAAAGGCGGAAGGGGAAAGGACAAAACGATTTGCGCGGAAGACCTGAAAAAAAGGAGTAAACACTCTTTGAACGAGGGAGAGAAGACATTGCTGGAAGCGGTGGGAGAGAAAAATGGGTTAAGAGCAAATGCCGAGGGAGGGGGCTCACAATCAGGGTGGACAAACAAGGGCGCCAAGACGCTCACTCATGTTGGGAGGACGTTGAAACACTAAAAAGAGGAAACCGAATCAAATTGGGAGGGAAAAAGCGCTACTATTTGGGGGTTCGTCTGAGAAGGGGAGAGCAACGGAAAACCTCATGCGTCTCCCGGAAGGGAGTAAAAAACAGGTTAGACTAAAGGAAAATGAAGGGAGGGCAACAAGGGTTGCACATTTTAGGGGCTACGCGGTCTGGATTACGCGCAGGCAACTCTAGGAGGGAGAGGATTAGCCGGCAGACCCCCTCCCGTTCTGGGGCACTCGAACGAACTGTAAGAAGGGACTCGGAGAAAGGCTCTGCTCACCGAAAAAAGTTCAAGGTTAGCCCACGCTAACGGTGACTCTAAATAAGGCAAACTTGAAAAAAGGTGTACAAAAAGGAGGAATCAAAGCTCCCTGGAAACGGTCTCTCAAGGAATCCCCTCAAGGTTTCTCCGCGCTGAGTAGGGGCAGAAATGCGTCTTCTACATTGAGCACTGAAGGCAGATGGGGGGGAAAGGGGAAGAGACGCCACGGGAAAGGGTAAATAACAACCGCGGAGTAGGACGGGATCCTATTAAACTACTATTCTCAAGGAGTCAAACTGCAACGGGGGTAAGTTAAAACTGTCTGCCGAAACCGGGGAGCAGGATGGTACGTGCGATCGAAGAAAAGGAGCTCTGTGAGAAAGGGTAAGTACAATGATTCGAAAGAGGAAAGGGCATTCCGGGGCTGCGCGCTCGAGTCGCCACCAGAAGAAGGGCCTCGCAGGATGAAGGGCGCGTTCACTCACAAGAACAATTCGTCGTGGGGGGGCTCCTATGGGACGGTCATCAGGGATATTGGCGCACGGCCACGGGGAAAAAAGGGCATCTTCTTCATGAAATAGTACAAGCCGGTCTCGAAGGAAGCTCAAAGGTGGGCTTAAAATGGCGGGTTGGAAAGCGCAAGGGATGTGACCGCGAGCAGGGCCTTTACAGGGGGGGAGAAGGGATGGCATGGGGAGGTTCATTTCTGCCAATAAAGAAAAAGAAAAAGCAGGCAAAAAGAAGGGAAGGAAATATAAAGGTCCCCATGAGGGTCACCAAGTGAACATAAGGGAGGACTTTGTTATCAGAAGAGAGGGGGGAGGCAAAGGGAGGCGACCTCGAAAATGTCTAAAAAAACTGTCTTGATTATCCACGTTTTGAGGGACACCGGTCAAAGAAGTGAGATGGAAAGATCATTAAACGGGAATCAACACAACAAGGCAAGAGACCGAAGGGACGCGTCAGGAGAAGGCAATTGGTCTGTTATCCGTGAAAGGGGTCACAAGGAGGGAAGCAGCAACATAAAAAAAGGGTGGACAACTATCTTTATACGGAACAATAAGATTAAGGGATATGCGTTGGCGGTAGAGGAAACAGGATGACTAAAGGAACGGGGGTGCTATTGCCTCATCCGCGCCGGCAGGCAGACGGAAAGCCAAAAAAAATTATCTCCAATTGCGGGGGGGGAAAATGGGAAAATATTCTGGAGGGAGAACTGAGCGACTTCTGGAAAAAAGTTCATGGGGGAAAGGAAATTGAAGAAGAGCAAGGCGGAGGGGGAACAGAGGTTGATAAGGCTAAAAAGAAAAGCATGTAAAAAAAGGCTCCTTAAATAAAAGGGAAAGGGGGACGGGAAGGAAAGAAAAACAGGCCGGGAAAGAAGGACCATGAATCGGCTGTCGGAGGTTATAACTCAGGTGGTACGGAATAAGTTGGCGCAGAGGAACGGGACCATTTACTGTCAAACCTCAAAGGGGCGAGCAAAAAAAAAGAGATGGTGAACAGGGAAGCCTGATTACGGTGGGGGGAACTGGAAGCGTTGACTATGCCGCCTAAAAAAAACCTGCCAGACTGGAAATGAGGAAAAACAGAAAGAAGAAAGGATTTAAACAAAAAAGGGAAGGGTGATGGGGGCGGAAGCTCTGGAGAGGGAAGTAGCAACTGAAGGGAGGCATGGGCAGGATGGAGTGAGGGAGAAAAGGGCGCCACAGAACGCTCCGCACAAGAGGCACGGATCAAAGAGGAGAAGAGGTGTAAAATGAGAATACGCCAACAGTCATCAACACCACCGGTAAAAGAAACATTCGGGCGATGACGCGGGGGAGACGGGAAGGACTGGAATCACCTGGTTTCGCAACAAAAAGAAGGGGGAAAGGGGGAAAAAAAAAGGAGGGGTATAAGAGAAGAGGAAGAGCGAGGGGAAGGCCTGTAATCGCATAGAAGGCCTCCGAAAGTCCTCCCTTAAAGAAAGGGACGGTCAGCGATGCCAGGAATCAACGGCGGCGAGAAGCTGCAATGCGTAAAACAAAAAAGGGTCAAATAAAGGGCAAACAAAAAACACAAAAAAAAAAAGAACAAAACAAACACAAAACCCCCCCACCAAACACCAACACAACAACAACAACACCACCCACACAAAAAAAAACCAACACACCAACAAAAACAAAACACCAACCCAAGAAACCAACACCCAACCAGACCCCACCCCAAACAACTCAGAGGGATTCAAAGGATGGTGGGACGTGACTGGACTGAAGGGGGCGGCGCTAATAAGCAGACAAGAGTTTTTTCGCAGCAAAGCCGCATCAAAAGAAAAAGAAACAAAAATAACAAACAACTTGAGAGAAGAGAGATTTCCGCGGGCGGGCTGTATTAAGAAAAGGATTTCAACGAAGGTAAAAAAAGGAGGCTGAGACGGGGACTCCACCCAAAGTTAACGAACCTACTCAAAGACCGTGAAGCAAACTCGCATTTTTATTTTGAAGAGTTGGGGGATCCATCGAAGTGCTTAATCGATCGCCCGAGGGGTTCAAGGACAAGGAGAGAACCTCAAGGGGGAATGAAAGAATTTGAACGGAGAGGTTTATTAGAAGAAAGGAAGGAGTAGAAGCCTAAGACCGGTCCGCAGGCCGGGCACAGCATTGTCCTTGTTGTAGCACCAGGAGACCGTAAGGAAGGTAGTCAAGCTAAGAGAACCAAATTTTTCGTGCTATGCGGGGGAGAAAAGGCCTGCGAAAGGGGAAAAGCACTTCTCCCAGGTTAAGACCTGAGGAAGAAAGCCGGAGCCTTTGTGCGCAGGGGGAGCAAAACACTCCATCCGGCACAACGCCCAGTGGGGACACGCGTCTCCACCGAGCAGTTCGGAAAGAAAAAAGACCAAAGGGACGGCGGGGGGAGTTGGGGAACAGAACAAGAATTGTCCAAGGAAGCTGTGGGAGTCAAAAAAACGGAGGAATGTTCCGAGTAAAGAGCCCAGGAACGCACTCATAGTGGAACTCACGGCGTTGGTCAGAGAAAAAAGAGGAAGGTGGACTCGTCACTTCCGAGCAATGGAGACAAAAAGAGGGACGCGGCCGTCCAAAGGGAGTTCGCTCACCAGCAAAGCGGCTGAAAGGGAGGTTGCCGTTTTCAAAAAAAAAAAGGAGGAAGGAAATTGAAGTCCAACAGGGGAGGCACGGGAACGGTCCTCATCCAAAAAGAGAAAAGACCAAAAAGAAGAGAATCTGGACATTCTCAAGGGACTTGACAGCTAGAAATAAACCGGAAGGAAACAGGGGGACAAACCCCCACAAAAAACCCACCCATACCGGAGAAAAGAAAAATTTGTTCTGCAAGGAACATGCAGAGTCAACAGACAGGGGGCAGAAATAGCCACACCGGAAATAACATAAGGGGGCCGGGGCCTAAAAGAAGGGGAAAAGAACGGGGGGGGAAAGGAACTAGGGTGAAGAAGGATAAAGGTTTCAACACGGGGCGGAATCTGCATCCAACGGGACCAAAGGTCACTGAAGCCTTTCAAGCAAACCGAAATTGGGGGGAACTGCCAGAAAAGGACGGGGGAAACAAGGAGGGAGGCGGGGAAAAAAAGAGTCTGTTATGGATCAGAAAGTAAGAGGACAAGATCGTTGGGCCCGATGGACCGGCCAAACCGTGCCAGTAAAATCCGAAAAGGGGCTTCGGACAGGGAAGGGCAAAAAAAAAGGAAGAAAAAAAGGGGCTATTTTCAAAAGCGCATACCAGGGGCAAGGATGTTGCCAAGCGACGGACACGCATGGACCCGTCTGGGATAGGCCTGAAAAAGAATCCGCTGAAGAGAGTCAAGGCAAACCCGGCCCTCCCGGCGTAAAAAAAGTAAGGACAAAGCCAAAGGGGAAGAAAAGTCAAAAGGGGAGGGGGCAGTCCACCACAACCGCCAAACGGTTCCCCGAATAACGCAACTGCTTGGGGGGGGACAGTGAATTACGGACAAGGGAGGAAATGGACCAGTCCTTCCTTAGAAAATGAGCAGTAGCGAATATCCAGCAGAGGGGTACTTCCACGGGGGAAAGGCGCAAAGGGGAAAGGGGGAAAAGAAAGTAATCGGACCTGCTAGAGCGGTGGGAAAAATAAAGGAGCCCAAGGAGAAAAAGAGGCACATATCGGACGAGCCGCGTATGATGCAATCGGAAAGGGGGGGGAAAAGCCAAAGGCCGGAGAAGAGACGTTTTCTGCAAAAAAAGGTGGGACATCCAGGGACGAAAGGGAAAAAAGAAGTGGGAAATCGCGGCGCACCAGGAGGGAGGAAACCGGGGAATGGGGGGAGGAACGAAACCGAGCGGGTCAAGAAAAAAGAAATCAAAAAAAGGTTCTCGCACAAAACCTTATAGCTAAAAATCTGCGGCGGATGCGAGCGCAGACCGAGGCCCGGAAGGAAAATATCACACATGGATGTCAACTGGTCGGCCAGGCACCTCCGGTTCCCGGAAAGTGGGGAGGGAAAACAGTAACGCGTTCTGGAAAGAACGCGCTATAAGGTCCGACAGATCGTCGTCCCGTTAAACGAAACTAAAAAACCAATAAAGAAGTTATGGTGGGAGTCCTGGACGCCACTATACCAAAGTTGAGAGAGCGTCAGCATCAAAAAAACTAGAAATGTGCCAACAGACGCATTCAGACCTTGAAAGGGCGTGGCACAGCTTCAGACGCACCAATATGTAAGGAGCCAGCCCTTTATCCGAAAAACACCATAGAAGAGGAGAGGGGGGGGCGGTCACTCCAGCAATCAATCCACCCCTTGATGCGTGAAGGATTGACAGCGAAGACTCTAAATAATATCGGAGCACCTCATCAGAACACAGAAAGGGGAAGGGAAAGAGCTTTGAGCATCCTCCCATGTCGTATCCTGCGAAAACCGCTTCGAGTCGCGAACATGAAGGGGACCCAGAGAAAGAAAAAGGGAACAAAGAAAAAAAAGACAAAAGCGGGGGTTTCTCAAGGGGCAAAGGGCAGAATCAGAGGGTGAAATGTCCGGATCGGTGAAAGTGCCATTTGATATCGTGACGCAGAGGAAGGGGGAAATTGCGTGCACTGCCATCTTTCATCTAAATACGGCTGTTATCCTAGGGAACAATCCACGGGGGAAAAAGAGGAAGGGTTGGGGAAGGGTCGAGGTGCGAGGGTCGCAGTTAGGTGTCAACGTTAGGAAGGGGAAGGAAAGCAGAAAAAAAAAGTGGCGACCGGTCTCAGCAACCGATCGATGCGGCAAATTAAGAGGCGTGAGAGGGAGTAAGGGGAATTAGAAGGGGATTAGCCCGAAATGACGGACCGAAAAGAACCCCACTTACCTCTCCGCAGACGACGGGCCTGAAAGAATTAGGGAGTTGGTCTTGTCACAAGAAAGGGAAGGGTCGGCCAAGGAAAAGATCAAAGAGAGAAGCAGCCATAAGGCAGTTAATTTCACGAACGGTGGACCATGGCCGGAAAAAAGGAGATGGATGAGCCTCTACATAATAATTGCTCAGGGGGGGGACGGCCAATTACGGGAGTACCCTTTCCACCGAGACTTCATCTTCGGCGGGGAAAGAAAAATGAAAGGATGAGAAGTAGATCGGCTGAAGGGTTGTATTGGATCGAAATTAATTTAAAAAAACACCAACAAACTAGGAAGCATCTTGGGGGGGGGGAGAGAAAGGGGGCATATTAGCCGAGCGGTAGGGACCAGAATCAAAAGGGGGGCGATGCTTTCAAACAGGCGAGAGGCCCTGGTAATGCCAATTCGCGAAAAAAACAGAAAAGAAAAGTTGGAGGTAAGGACCTGGGATAGGAGGGGCGCTGAAGGAGGACTTCCGGGGAAAAAGAGCGGGTCGGGGTACGGCATGAGCCGAAAACTTCGACGCTAAAAGGAAAAGAAACAGGACAATCGCGGTCAGGAGAAAAGGAAAAAATCTTCAAAGAGGGGCGAAGGGACCTCAGGTCAAGAAAGGGACCCAGAAGAGGGGCGGGAAAAAATGGCCAGGTGTGAAACTGCAATCTCACGGAACGAGTGCAATTCGAAGTAAAA
>Ga0179593_1512950_pt1 | contig 14123 bp, 22 predicted proteins | sample CZODoug2_1_08_16_FD_185931 | JGI IMG/M metagenome (GOLD analysis project Ga0179593, IMG submission 185931) | Vadose zone soil fungal communities from Angelo Coast Range Reserve, California, USA - CZODoug2_1_08_16fungal (PacBio error correction) | ecosystem: Environmental > Terrestrial > Soil >...
AGGGACCACGATTGGCTGAGCTCATGGCTAAGAATTACGGATTTAACAACTCATGAACGCCAAAGTCGGGAAAAGGAATCAAACCAACCTACGACGGCGTTTTAAAAAAGAGAGGGAGGGGGGTCGGTGTGAAGGTGAATCAGGGAGGGGGGAAAAGGCAATTCTCAGCGGAATGAGCCGCAATCAGGGGAGAAATTCGACTGTTACCAAAGGGAAAAGACAGAGGGAAAATTCCTGGAGGTCTACGAGACATGGAACAGGCCTAAAACAGGGTGTTCCTCGCGCGTAGGGGGAAAAACTAGGGATACGGAAGGACGAAAAGGTAAGAGCGGGGGGGGCGGCAGCAACCCATTCCCCGGGGGAAAAAGGAAGTTCCCATGGGGGATTGATGAGTATCGCTACCGTTCAAAGCGAATGGTTGTTGGACTAGGGGAGGGGGGGAGGAGGGGGGTTGGCTGGGAAAAGGAGTAAATACCGTGGCACTAGAAGGGGAAAGGTCGAGAGGAGGAAAAAGAAGGGAGAAAGAATTTCTCTAAAACCGGAAGGAGAAAAAGAGCTGCTGAATGATCCGAGGGAACCTTTCCTGGGAAGAGGCTTGAAACCAGAGAGGTAGGAGGGTGGGAGAAAAAACAATCTTTGTTTTTTTGGTGGGTGAAAGAGGGGAGGAGGCTGCATGCCGCGGTAGAGTGGAGGATCGGTTCCAAAGGCGGAAGTGTACTGTAGCGGGCCCGGGAACCCAAGGCAAAGTGAATAGGAAAGCACTTGGGAAGGAGGAAATTGGAGATGGGCGGAAAAGGGTGCCACCAAACCCCCCGGCGGAGGCCACAAACACGTAAGCGCGCCCCCCCCATCGCAAGGGAAAACCCACAAACAACGAAACAAAAGACAACCACCACCCCCAAAAAAATAAAAAAACAAAAAAAAAATGACGGGTAAAAAACCCGGAGGCGAAAAAAAAACACAAAAACAACCCACCAAACTAAAACAAGCATGGGGCTGACCTTCTGTTATCTAAAACCTGAGAGGAAGGAGACGATTTACGAAGTGGTTGGCCGTTTCGGAAGGGGGGACTGGAAAAGGACCGCCGGGCCCGACTTGAGGATCCAACGATGGATGACTGCGCCGGGGGGGGAGCACGGTACGGGAGGAAGCGGGAATAATTCCTGAAGGTCACGTTGGATGACCCAGTGTTGAGGTCGGGGGGTGATCGCGAATGATAACCGGGGTCCATTGGGATGGGAAAGAAACCCAAATACAATCCCCCGGCTAATGAACTGGGGGGGGAGGCACAAGGGTCGTCGGGACTCAAAAGTCATACCAGCGGGAGCGCGGGAAGGTTGCCATCTCGGCAGGGAAGATTACGGGAACTTTGGCTCAGCTCCCCCAGAAATAAAAGCCGTCGAGGTCTCCAGCCTTTGTTTGGGGGAAAAGAGTAGTCGAACGGCGATTTGTTCGGCCACCAAAGGAGATACACACAAGGGAGGGAAAGGAGGGTCAAAAAAGAAGAGAAGATCGCGGGAGGGAGAAAAAAAGGAGAAAACGTTTGACGCGGGAAAGGGGAGTAGATCCGCCTACGTGCGGTGGAGGAATACTGGCTGGCCAAGAGGCACGAGGGGGGAAAGAAAGTGAACAGAAATAGAGTTGGAACAAAAGGGAGGTGGACGGGGACGGAAAGAGAGACCGGGGGGGGGCGCTGCGGGAAGAGGAGTTCCGGGGGGTTATCGGAGTGAAGCAGTGGAGAAGGAAATATCGGATGTCTTCGATAAGTGACAGGAGGAAAAGAGGATGGAGAAAAACGGCGAAGAAGACAGTCACCGAATATGGGGAAACGAAAGGCGGAGTACGAAGTTACACCGTCACAATGTTGATTCAGCTTGCCTAGCGAAGCCGGGACGCAGCCAACGAAAGGTCGTTCGAAAAAGATCGGGTCAAGGGCAGGGGTGTGAGCAAGGGGGTGTTGGGAGGGATCTAAATGAAGTGCCAGCAATTCAAAGGCCGCACTCTGCAAAAGAAAAGTAGCGGGTGATGACTGCTATTCGTTGCTGGGGAGTAGAAAAGTCGACTCTAGGGGGGCGGAAAAGGAAAAAAAGAAAAAAAAAGTCGGGAAAGTTGAGAGGGGGGAGAAGGACCTGCTGGACGTGTTGGGGGTTTAAAAGGAGGGACCGAAAACGTCCTACGCTCTCGGGAGAAAGATCCCTAAAGGAAAAAAGACGTGGGGAGAACCCGGATAGGAATCGGGAAAGAGGAAAAGGGAGGAGAAAATGGCTCCTCGACAGGTACTAAGGTCGAATGTGTCGATTTGGCCAGGTGCGGTGGACCGGAAAACCGTGTCGCGTCCACCATCATAGAGAAAATGTTTGAAAAAAGTGTGAAAACGGTATGATACAAAAGTGTAAAAAAAAAGGGCGGGGAGGGAGGACGGGAATGGTTCGTGCAACAGCCGAAGGGGAATTTGAGGGAGGTCGAGCATCGTTTGCCAGAAGATAGGGAGAGTCATGCGGTGGAAAGCGAAAAAAATGGAAGGAGTTAAATAGTGGTGCGAGACGATATGGGAGGAAGCGCCGGTTGAGAAGGGGGGGGGGGGAACTAGGAGTAGCGCAGGTCACAAAAAAGAAATAGGGCTTGCCATCGCCTTTATCACGAAACCGTCAGGAGGGCAGGCGCCGACGCAAACGGGAGGGGGCCAGTGGGAGGGAGACCAGGGGGAGGTCAGGGAAGTGGGGGACTGAAGAGATAAAGACCGCTGTCCTGGAAAAACAAAAAAAAAGTGTGTAACTGAAGCCGTTAGGAACACTGGGGAGGGAGGAGGAAAAGGAGTGAAAGGAGTCGGCGGGGGGATGGATTTGTTTGTTGTGTGAAAGGGAAAGGGGGGGGGAGGGGCCCATGGGTGGAGAACGCGGGGAAGAATTTGGGACTCCGAAAGGAGTAACGAGGTTGCGGCCATTGAACCGTGGGAAAATACGTCGGGGAAAGGGCGACTTGACGCGCAGAACGGGAGGGGGGGGGAGAGGGGCGACAGAATTTGGGATGAAATAAAAGAAAATGGAGCAAAATAGAGTTCGTAAAAACCCGGCAAAAGAGTAGTGAAATCTCGACATATTCATTGGGCGGCTAACGGGGGCAGGGGAGCCTGACGGGGCACCCGTCAAGAGCAAGTCCAGAGGGATATAAGACGAAAAGCGGGAATTCCTGAGTAACAACCCATAAAAAGGACGCGCCGCCAACAATTGAGGAGGGGAATGGGAAAACGAACGCAGGCTGAGCAACAAAAGTGGGGAACACGTGTTGTGGGGACGGGGGAAGGACCCCGTAGTGGTGGCAAAGGAGACAAACTGTGTCGCGCATAGTAACAGGCGAGAGGAGGGTCTCTCCGATGGAGGGGGAGATGGGTCAGTGCGCTTACGGAAGGCTTTAGGCCGGTATATTTAAAAGTGGGGGACGAGCCAAAACCTCTCCTTTCTAAACGAAACAAGGTCCAGGGGGGGAGGGAGGCAGGAAATCGTGGAATGCGTTCAGAAGGAGGACGCAAAATCTGTAGGCGCGGATGTTCCCGAGATCAACCGCCGGAAATGGAAAAGAAAAGTGGAGGGGGAGGATGTGAAGAGCCCTGCGGCGGTGAAAAAAAAGTGGCCAATTCATTAGAAAACTAAAACAACAACGTGCGGCTACCTGCCAAGAGTGTTCGGGGGGGGACAAAACGGCGGTTTGTCAGGGGTAGGAGGGATCAGCGCCTCAAAGCGGGGGTGAAGGATGGGGGGGAAAACCAGACATGGATGACTGTGAGCAGCGGAAAAATTCGGTCGCCAGTCACTCTGTAAAAGACCTGTGACAGAGAAGATGGAGGAGGGTTAGAGCGGTGCCATGGCAAGCCGTCAGCGCGAAAAAGAAGGAGAGGAAAGGAGGTACGTACATTCCATAAAGACTCGAAAGACCAGGACTAGAAAAGACAGTCAGACAAATGGTGGGAGACCTGAGCAAAACCTTTTGAAAAAAGGCCGGGCGGGGCACCGAGGTGCCTGGATAAGGGCAGTCATAAAAGTGGGGGGATGTTAAAAACGGGGTAAGAAAAAAAAAACGAGACAAGAAAAGGAGGCAAAGAGCTGGAAGCTAACTGCTAAATTTGGGGTGCCGCGTCTGCGCGTCAAAAAAGTACGGGTGGGGGAAAACAAAACATCTTTGGGATAGAGTCAGAAAAAAAAGTACGGAAGAGGAAAAAGAGAAGAGTACCAGTGGGCGTGGCTGAGGGGGGAAAAAAAACGGGTGTAAGCGTTTGATAAGCGACAGCTAAAAAAATGTATCGTCCTCCGCCGGACGGAGGGGGGAAGGAAGAGGGGGTTGAAGGGGACGAAGAGCAGTCTCATGAAACTGGACTATGACGTGCCACCAGGGAGAACGAAGAAATGTGGGGAGGGGAAGAGGGGTGTTGGGGGGGCGATGAAAAACGAAAATGGAGTGCTCTCTGTTTTCAAAGACTTAGGGCAAGGGGGGGATGTGTATCGCAGGGGGAGTCTCAAGGGGAGGAACGAAACGGGTGATTTCGGTAAGAATCCTCACTCTCGCAAGCTGCTGGGGGGTGTACCGCTCCAACGTTCTAGAGGGGGAACTAAAATTAGGGGTAGCCGTGAAAGGAGAGGGGGAAGGGTAGCGAAGTGCTAAAGGGAAGGGGGAGCGTACCAGTCTGAGTAAACCTTAAGCGACATGAAGCAGCGAAGCGAAACTACAGGCACAAAAGAAGCTGAGGCGCTAGGAAGTGGAATGGGCAGGTGCGTAAAACGGGGGTGGAGAGATAAAGGGAAAGCTCAAAGAACGGAAGGGAAATCAGGGCGTCCGAACAGGCGAGACTTGGACTGCTGTATTCTTTGAGGGTTTGAAAGAAAAAGGGGAAAAAAATTTCGAGGGTGGGGTGCGGAACCGGGACAGAAGTAGGGGGGAACGCAGAGGGATACGAGAGGGGGAAAGGTTAGAAAAGGAGGTGGGGAGCGAACTCTCAAAACGTCTACTAAAGAGAGACGGAGAAAGACCAGGGTGCATCGGAGTCCTCAGCAGTAAGTGATCAGGAAGCAAGGGAAGCGGAAGTGTTTCGTGGAAAAGGGGGGATATTAAGGAAAAGGGGAGAGAGTGCCCAGGGAAGACGGAAGAGCAGGGAGGGAGGACAAAAGTCGCGTCCACAAAACGAATGGGAAAAGTGAAACTTAGCGACTGAACAAAAGGCAAAAGAGAAGGGGGGGCTGGCAGTCCGGGAATGTTGTGCGCAACAAAAAGGGGGAAGGGGGACCGTGAGGGAGGACAAAAGAGTGGGGAAAAAAGAGGGAGAGAAAACAGGAAAAAGAAGAGGTTACATGCGGCGAACTTTGTAGGGCCAGGGGGGCGAGACGATGCCAGGGACGGGGGGAGGGGGGACATCTGGGGGGGTTTTTCCTCTTGAATGAAAAACGCAGAAAAAGGAAACTGACTAGGGGAAGAAGACAAAATTCTGTGATAAAAAGTTAAGAAAGGGAACCTCAATTCCGTTGACGTCAAGTAAAAAAAAAAGTAGGTTTAAAGTCTTTCAAGGGGTAAAAGGTGGGGTACGACGCCGAGAAACGTCGGGAAAAAAACAACAGGGTCGCCAATGAACAATCAAAGGAGAGTCAAAAGAGGTGAGGATGAAAAGAGAGATGGTAAGGGGAGGGGGACGGAGGGTTGTGCTGGCTCTCAGGAAAAAACAGGGGGGTGCGCGGGAAATGTAGAGAGGGTCGGAAAGCGAGGAGACTCAGGGGTTGGAGAAGAATTGGAAAAGGGCAACACCTTACGTGCTGTTCGGCGCAGGGGGGAAAGCCGGTGAAGGTCGTGATTAGGACTGACGACAGTGGGGGAAGCTTCCAAGGGCGCTAAGAAGCAAAAGGAAAAAAAAAAAAAAGGAAGGGAAGGCCATGCATCGTCTCGTCCCATATATGGAAAAAGATATTGGGAGTGGTGTTCGCCGCCAGGGGGAAAACCTGAAGGGGGTGGGGGGGGGGGTTGTGGGGGGTGGTGGGGGGGGTGGGAATCCGCAATCGATTGGAGGAAAATACGAAACGCGAAAGGGGACTTCAGGCTTGAAAAAAGTCCCGAAAGGCCAACTTGTGAGGTGAAAGAAGGGGGGAAAAAGACTACGAAACGCAGGTGAGGGGTGGGGTGAAAGGGAACCTGAACGGCGGGGAAGCGCCAAAGGGGGCAATAGAGGGAGGGGAAGGAGGTGATAGGGAAAACGAGAGAAGTTTCTAAGGATCCAAATCACGACTGATGAATCCTATGCCTTCGCTGGATGTAAGAGGAAGAAAAGAGTAACGGGGTTGGCGGCTGTCCACAAAAATCAAAAAAAAAAGCTGTAAAGAGACGGAAGAAAGATGTAGGAAGAATCGTTAGAAAAAGGCTGAAGGGGCCGGAAGGGGTACAGATATCAATCTCCCGCAAAGAGTGCGTCAAGGTTGGGGGTGTCTAGGTTGCGGGCCGTGGGGTGGGAAAATCAAGTTGATATAACAACAAAACTGTGGCAAAAGACCTAAGGAAAAGTGGGAAGAGTTTACGAACGTCTTTTGGGGGTCAGTTGGAACCGGCATCCCGACTGAGACTTAAGTGTAAAAGAGTGAATTAAAGTTGTGCGCACTTCGTACCCTGAGCAGAGAGGGGCGCGAGGGGTCAGTCTTTCGAAGGGTTAGAGTGAGGGAACAGTGGAAAAGTTCCGTGATAGCGATACTGCGGGAGTCGTCAGAAAAAAGAAGAAAACATAGGAAAATCCCCCGAGCAAAGGCGGTGGAAGGGGGGTGGAAAGAAGGAGGAACGTTCTACTCCCGGGGAGGGTGAGCGATTTCCTGTTCATACAGTGAAATACGCGTATGGGCAGTTCAATCGGAAAAGGGGGGTAAAAAGAAAACCACACGTTCCAATCAGAAGAGGGAAGGAGAGAGAAAAAGGGGCAGCCCACAGTTTGTTTTGGGAGGCGGTCAACGCGTCGCGGAAAAAGAACGGGAGGTTTTCGAAGCTCACGCCAAGGGGGAGTTCAGGCAATATCCAAGGTGTCCGTGCGTCCGGGGTGAAAAAATCAGGGGGGGGACGAGAGCCAAGAGCACAAACAAAGGTGGTAGGGGAACGGAAAGGGGGGGGGGGACTCGGGTGGGTTACTTGGAAGAAAGAGGCAGGGTCTCTGAAAAGAGATGACGGCCCCAAGAAAAGAATCGAAAAAAAGGTCTTGGGGGGTGAGAGTGGTTCGAGAAAGAGACCGAAGGGGCGACGAGGTTCAACCGTGATTTGAAAAAGGGGGGGGGGGCTGGTGATGTGCGGGAGCCGTTATCGATGTGAGAACGGGAGAAAGGGAAAAGGAGCGAAAGGGGAGAGAAGTCAGGTGGGCGATCCGCTCGCTAAAATGAAGCCAGGCATTATTTTCAGATGACGTGGCGAGGAAAAACCAGGGGGGCGGCATAGACATAAAATGGGGAAAGGGGGAATCCCATTGTTTCTAAGAAGGGAGTCGCTCAGTGAAGAAAACTAAGGAAACAGAAAGAGTGGAACTAGGGGGGGGGAGAGAACGGGAATGAGGCAGACACTTTGGTGGGGGGAATCTAGCATTAAGGAGATAGAAGAGGGGGGAACTGCGACCGACCCTGGAGGGTCATCAAGAAAGGGGTTGATTGTGCTATTATTTGGGAATTGGGGGATCAAAGAAAAAAGAAAAAAAAACATTTCGACTGCGCTGCAAGGTGCTGACCGTGAGAACTGGGTAGTGGGAGACTGAAAGGCCGGAAGACGGAGGAAGGAAGTTGGGGGGTGGAACGAACAAAAATTCCAAAAAGGGGAGACGTATCCCGCAGTAAAAGCAAAATTCCCAGGGGAAAGGCAAGGAGATCGAATTAAAATCTCGGGATCGTGAAGGAGAGAGGGGTTAGAAGGAATTCGCGAACCTTGGGCGCAGGGAAGAGCCGGGGGGATTCGGCCTACCAACTTGGAAAAAGGCAAAAAGATCGCGGCTCACCTGGGGGGAAAGAAAAAAAGTAGAGAGAAAAAAGCACTGGAAAAGCGACTAAGAGGGGGGGGCGGGCTCGTCCGGGGGTGTTGTGAAAAAGTCGGGGGGGTCGTCTCGAGTCAAGGGGCAAGGGAAAAAAGGGGTGGGCAGGGCGGTGACAGGGGGGTAGGGGAAGAGGGGAGTGGAAAAAATAGGGCGAGAGAGCAGGGCGAAGGGGGGAACGGGTGTCCCTTGGAAGCTTATTACGAGGAAGCGAAGGAAGTCAATGTCGGGAGACAGTCAAGAACGCACGCGTCGTCAGGACGCCGAACGCGAAGGAAAGGGGGGGAAAAGGGGGCGCGGGAACTGGAAGTTAAGGGGGGGAGGACGTCAGAGAGAAAAAGGGGGGGGTAAAAGAAAAAACTGATCTCCAAGAAAAGATGTAAGAGCCTGATCTCAAACAACGAGGGGGAAAAAAAGGAGAGATCGGAGTCGGAAAGGTTGGGGATGAACTCAGGGTTGTAGAGGAAGGAGCTCGCTTCGGCAGCGGAGACCACTGACAGGAAAAAAAAGGACGACGGGGAAAGAACAGGTGACAGCCTGGTGCAACGGATAGAAGTTAAGAGCTGGGACGCGCTGAACGAAGATGTCTGGGGAAATGGTGCTGACGTTAGAAAAGGACGCGAATAGAGTTGCAAGTAAAAAACACGAGAAGAAAGTAAGAGGACTAGGCCATATCATTGGAAACGACGCAATCAAATGGGGGGGGGGAAAAGGGGGAACAGCCTGCGGCACGCCAGGTCGAACAACCTATCCTCAGAACTCTAAAAGCTAATTAGTCGGGGAAAAGGATGACAGGCGCGCAAATTTATTAACGGAGGGGTGGTTCAAGAAAGGTGAAGCGAGGGGTGGGGAACAGGAATTGGTAAGGCGGCGGTCAGCTCAAACACTAGCGAACAGGTTTAAAGAAGGTTCTCGATACTCGATGAAATTTGTAAAGGGAGAAAAGACAAAATGAGAGCGAAGGCCCTTCCTAGGGAGTAAAGGGATGTACCCTGAGTAGGAGTTGGGAGAGTCCTGGAAAAAAAAAAGTCCGCAGCTTAGTAAGAGCAGCTCTGAGGTCATCGTTCCACAAAGCGCACAGCTCAAAAGGCCCGAAGCAAAAATACGCACCCGGGGAAATAATGGGAGAAGTGTGGGGGAGATGTGAAGAGGCCTTCGGGTTCAAAGAGAAAGTGTCAAAAACGGACGGCTGGGCACTTTCGGAGGATCTACTAGCGGGGCAGTGGCTCCACCTGTCAAAGTCCTTAAACGGGTGCAAAGGAAATGGGAACGTAACGGAGCGACGGGTGGTGTCGTTGAAAGGGCTGAAACCTCCTCCTACTTAGGGAACACCAGTACATTGATACTGGAAAATTGCGGGAAAGGGGGGGAAGAGGACAACGCGATCACGGGCTGTAAGGAAAAAAGGGAGTCTGGACGACTGGTTGATGAGGGACAAGGAATGTGAAGAAAAGCAATTCGCGGCGGATGGATCTGCGACGCGGTCGTCACAAGTTCTCAAGAAAGGGGAAATGTCACAAAGAAGACATCCACCGAGCAATAAACCAAGTGGCCAGGAGAAGCTGTCACGGGGTCCAATCGGGGTAAAGAGGGAAAACGTCTCCAGAATGTAAGGGGGATCCTGTGGATAAAAAAAAGAGGAAAGGGCAAGAGGGGGCAGCCTCAAAACTCAGAGTGCAACAAAAAAGGAGGGACCGTAAAACCACATTGTTGTGTTGATCGCCGGCTCTCAGAACGAGTGTGCGGGAAGCAACGTGCCCACTTCGATGATCTCAAAGGAAAGAGTTAGAATTGGGGCGTGGCTTCCCGTCAAAAGATTGGACAGCGAAAGGGGGCGATCACAAACAATGGAGATCTAAAAAGATAGAAGGTGAAAGGGGGGGGGGAAAGGGTGGTTTGAGCTTGAAAAGCTTAAAACTGTCCACTGCGGGACGCCAAGAAAGGGACAGATATTGGGGGGGGGGGGTCACGGGCGAAGACGACCCGCGTTGGAGGGTCTGCTCCTTTTCCGAACCGTGAGGGTGATAGGGAGGTTTCAGAGGAGAGATGGGAATGAACCCAGTGTGGAAGGTCGGGGAAGAAGCGCGAAGGGAGGGACGTGGAAAACGTGGAAAGATGAAAAAGAAAAGAAAAAGACCTTCGATAAGACTTTCAGGAAGGGCGGTTGGTAAAAGTAGGGGAGGAAGAACAGTCCACCAGTTCTCTGGGGGGGCGAGAGGGGAGGCGTCTCGCGCGTAAAAAATACAGGAAAAGGTAAAGAGAGAAATGAAGCGTCGTTCAGGGGCGCACGTGTTTGGAGAGATAGAAATGAAGGGCAAACCGTAGAGGGTGAGGAAAAAAACCCATCGGGCATAAGGCTCGCAAGAGAAAGAAAAAAATCGGGTGCAAGGGGGGGTTTCGTGCTGGAACAGTCACGACATGGAGTCACGAAAGAGGGGGCGGAACCGTATGCTAGGGGAAGGGGACGAGTAGGGCAAGCCTTACTAAAACCTGGAGGGGGGAAGGGGGGTAGGATTGTGTGGGGGAAGACGGGGGAAAACTAAGAAGGGGAAAAGGAAGAAGCCGAAAGCTAAGGAATGTGGGAATGATAATGTCGGAGAAGGGAGGGGAATAGAATAGATCGGGATACGGAATCAAAAAGAGAGGTAGCGCTGGAAAAGGTGAGCTGATTGCCAGGGTCGCGCGGGGAGATCGTGAAGGACAAACGAGGCGCGCAACCGCTCGAAAAAGGGGGGAGGGGTGAAACGGAAACGATAACCAAGTCATCACGAATAAAATTGGGGGGGGACGTCAGAAAAATGGGGTGTGGACAAAAACGCTCCGAAATCGAGGGGGGGGGGAGAGTGGGATGGCAATCGTTGCAGCACAAGTGTCAAGAAGAGGACGGAAAGGTCAGGAGGGGGGGGGGGCGGGGGCGGAAAAAATTTGGGCAAAACAGAGGAGCGTGCATATGTCGATACTTTCTTTTCGCGGCGAGGGTTTCCTTGAAGCTCAGGAGTTCGCGAAAAAAACGGATAAACATGAATGCTTTCAGTCGGTAAAGGAAAAGAAGAGTGCAAGGGGAAGAGGAGCGGTCTCCGAAAGGGAGTCAGGGGGGGGGGGAAAAGGTTTCGGGGCGAATCAATGGCGCACTTGAGTTGGTCGAAGAGAATAGGGTTCAAGAAGAGAATTAAAAAAAATCGTGCGACGGTAGGAAGATTATTCAAAAAAAAAAAGGGAAAAGGAGGGAGGAAAGACAGGAAAGGAAATTAAAAGTGGTTTCGGGCGCTCAGTTGAAACCGGGAGAGTCGTCGTCTGAAAACAAATAGCAAGGGAAGGAACATTGGCGCACCGTGAAGAACGCAGGTGGAGCGCACTGACGAAAGAGAACAGTCGTGAGGAGGGAGTAAAGGAAGGACGCAGAATTTGCTGATGCTCAGCGGGGGGAACGGAGTTCATAAGGGAAAAACCTGCGACTAAGGGGGAAGAAGGAAGCTGAAAATACATTGAAACCGACGAGGGGGGTGAGGGCAGGGGCCATGTCAATACGGAATTAAAAGGGTTCCTCGCGCTTTGCCGAAAAGACAAAACGCGAATTCGCGGCTGTTTGGCAAAAAAGAAAGGGAAAAAAAAAAATGGGAATGGAGTGAAGATTGGGTAGAAGGAAGTTTCAAAAAAAGAAAAAAACCAGGTGAAGGCAAGCGAAGTGTCCGAGACCGGGGGGCACGCAGGCCGGCTGGCACTCGAGACACCGGGGGATTTAAAAAGGTCTCGATCCGGGAGAGGAGGGAGGAGAAAAACTGGGTAAGAAGAGCGCCTTGGGAGGATGGTCGGGGAGACCCAGAGGGGGGGGAGGGGTCAGGGTGGGGTGAAGTTTGGGCGCTGAAAAGGGGCAAGCATTAAAGGACCAGCAGAGCAGGCAGCGATGAGAAAATGTAGGTCAGGGAAGAAGAAAGGTCGACAGGGAGGGGTCCCTAGAAAAAGAAAAAAAAACGCAGGCAAAGAATAATCAAGGGGAGGTTGTGGATCCTTGCGGCAGTTGGAGCACCGGGAGTCTCGGAGGGTCCAGCATCAGGGGAAGAAAGAAGACGCAACGAACGATGAGGGAGAGAGGTAAGAAAAGCGGGTTTACTGGGTGACAAAAAGCTGCTCTCAGACGCGGGGGAAAATCCTAGGGGGTGGGGGGGAGCTAGGGTGGGGGGGTGGGGGGGGGGGGGGGGGGGGGGGGGGGGGGGGGGGTGGGCGGGGGAAACACTCAAAATAGGGGGGGGTGGAGAAAACCTCACGACGGACCTTGTCTGGCGGCCGGAGGGGGAGGGGGGGGGCACTGACCTCGGACAAGGCTGAAGGGGGGCCGGGGGGAAAGTAGAGCGGTTGTGAGGGATCGGGGACAAATTGTCGAAGGAAACGGGGGAGAGATCTCGATGGCGATACCGCGGTCGTCAGGCACAGCGAAATACAAGAAAAAGGCAAATCCCGGTAAAACAAGACTAAGGGCGGCGGAGTGCGACCAATCCAATTGGAAGGCCCTGGTATCACGACTGGCAGGAGAGAGGAGGGACCGAAAGGGCCTCGTGGGGGGGAACGAGAAAGAAAATCGTCTCGAACGAGAAAATTTGGGGGGGAAAAAGAGCCAAACAAGGGGCAAACGTAAATAGAAAAAGCAGCGCCACGGTGGGATAGTGCTCTATCAACACTGAGGGGAATCCAGGGGCGTCTTCGAAAAATCGCGGCGTTGTGGGAAGGAAAGAAAGAAAAAAAAGGGGTGGAAAAGAGCTTAGCAGTGCGGACACGGTGGATGTAGGTGTATGTTGATAAGGGGCGGGGGCACTCTGGAACTGCCACGAGGTACGAAAGGGGGAGAAAGACGGTGGAAATCTGGGATTTGGTCGAGGAAGGGACGAACCAACCGGGGGTGATGGCGAGGGTGTATTGGTCGGGAAGGTGGCTTGTCGATGGGGGGGAAAGTCGGGGATCTGTCGCGATGCATGACCTAGAGAAGATTAATACGGGTCGATGGAGGCTCAAAGGAAGGCGAGAAAAGGAAAACCGGAAAAAATAGAGGGGGATTTTTCAGAAGTGAAAATGCGAGAAGGTGCGAACAGAAGGGCACAAAGGGGTGAAGGTAAGTCTAGTCGGAAAGGGGGTCAAGAGAGGGCGGAAAACGGGAATCAGGGGGGGGAGTAAAAATAATAATGACGGTAACAGGGCACAGGCATGGGTTGTTGTGTGGTCAGGAGAAGTCGAAACAGGCGCCAAGCGCTCGCAAGCGATCCAATAGAATGAAGGTGAGTGAGACTAAGGGGGGGGGGAAGGGGTGTTTGATCTCGGGACCGTGGGAACGAAAGGAACTAGAATGAAGAAAGGGACATCTTTATTTTCTACAGAAGTACTACTGAAGAGGGACGGGGGTAGAACAAGGAGGGTTGTGTCCCGTAACAAAACGCCTAAAGGGAGAGGACCGAGTCCCATGACGGCCTAGGGTCTTGACAATGAGTAAGGGGGGATCGAGAATTTCGTGAAGAGGGGTGTGGGGGTGGGGGGGGGGGGGTGTGGGGGGGGGTGTAGGGGTTCTGGGGGTGGGTTGGGGGGGTTGGGGGTTTGTTTTGGTTTGGGGGTGGGGGTGGGTTTGTGGGGAAATAAGCGGGGAAGGGAGGTGTGACCTGGGGGACGAAAAGGGTAGGCGGACAAACGCTGCGAAGGACCAAACACCTGAAAGGCGTGGGGAAGATCCAATCAAGCGAAAAGGGGGGGGAAGGGGGACGTCGGGGGGTGTGTGCAGAAAAGGAAGGGAGGTTATCGTCAAGGTCGAGCAGGGGCAACGAGCTCGAAGGAGACAGTGTGCAAAAAGGCGAAAAAGGGGCGTCGGGAAAAAAAAGGGGGACATCGAGTTTCCAAAATGGCAAGGGAGGGGGTTCACAGGGAACAGGGTCAAGGGGGGAAGCGTTCCAGGGGTCTGAAGCAGAAGCAAGGACACAACAAGTGACTTCAAGCGACAAGAAGAGCGGAGGAGTAGGAAACTAACGACCGTAGGGGGATGAAAAGGGGTGCTCAAAAAAGTGTCGTTCATGTGGAGGGGACAATAAATGTCCGCGCCGGAAGAAAAAAGAAGAGGGAACGA
>Ga0179593_1352304_pt1 | contig 14122 bp, 18 predicted proteins | sample CZODoug2_1_08_16_FD_185931 | JGI IMG/M metagenome (GOLD analysis project Ga0179593, IMG submission 185931) | Vadose zone soil fungal communities from Angelo Coast Range Reserve, California, USA - CZODoug2_1_08_16fungal (PacBio error correction) | ecosystem: Environmental > Terrestrial > Soil >...
CAGGGAGGGGGCTGGGGGGGGGAGCCGGGGTCCGGGCTTGCCGCAGAGGTTAACCTTCAAGTACCACTCAATCGGGGGGTATCTGCGGGTTGAGCACAACTACGGCGTGTCAATCCCAGCTTTATCAGCCGGAGGGAGAGACCGAGAATACAGGGAAAACACAGAAATACCGCCTGAAACACTACAGAACGAACGACGCCGAATTTTCTCGTAAATCATTCATGATGAGCGAAAGGCCACTAGAGGGTCTGGGCCCTGATCGGTTGAAGTCCTCACAAAGCAGGGCCGTAGCGAGGACGTCATAATACGGGAGAAAACGTCGGGGGGGGCAGTAAGAAAAACTAATTCGCCGCCCTTAGAAGGGATTCCTGTCGCTGGGGAAGTGTCCAGGACCGAAGGCCGCCCTTCGAGCCGCAGAAACCGGGGAAAAATGCATCAGAAGGGTGGGGCCATCTCAAAAGGAAGCGGGGGGGGCTAAATAGGACCCGGCCACAGTCCCCGTATTGACGGGGAAGAAACGAATCCTGCCGTCAAGGTGACTTCTGCACTCGGTACTAAAGGGAGGTGGTAAAAAGACCCTAAAGGTTCTATGGCCTTCCTCTTTAACGTGTGTGCCGACAGGAGCCGGAAAGGTGAAGGGAACGGCTGGCTTTATCTTCCACTAAGGCACAGTTTCGATGAAGGGGGCGCTTGATCCCGAATAAAAGAAAATCCAGCCGGTTTTTTACAGTGGAGACCTTAACAGATTGGGGGCGAATCGGTGGACCAGGGACCGTACAGCGGGAAAAGCGTCGAGCGCGAGCATCGGCAAATCGGAGGAAGGGTGGGGTGACGCACGCAAGGGAAAGGAGTAGAACCAACGTAATCGGGAAGGTTTCGAACCTTTTAAAGTATCAAGGGTTATAGAAGGGTTCGGGCGAAAGCCATCTCTCAATGATATGGGGGGGGGCGTTAGAAGAGTGTAGGCGCCCGTGGTCAACAACAAAAGACTCAGTGTTGTCGGAAACCCGCCCGTTTGGGGATCTGAGACCGGACCTTGGCGCCCACCATCGAGACGGCCAGGAAGGGGGGGCTCCTCATAGGAGGGAGGCCGCGGAACAGAAAATCAAAAATCCTATGGCCAAAATAGAAAAAGACGGCGGTGCGGATGAACTCAGGCTGATATTGGGATTACCTGGGCCGACATATTTGCCTGGATGGCGCAAGAATGACGAGGGGGGAAAAAAAAAAAAAACGCTGCCTGGGGGGGAGGGCAGGTTGGCCCTCCTCTTTCGACCGGAGAGAAGGCAGCCGTCCAGGGGCGATCTCCTGCAAAACCGCTGAATTCTGCCCTATCTCACACCGTCATGAAAACCCTTCACGGGGAAAAAGGGCAAGAAAGGAAGAAAACGCACCAACACACCGAAGAAACCGGTGATGATGACTGGAAGTATGCCTCACCTCTGTGGCCCAGGCCCGACTGGGCCAATCAGGAAGGAAGAGGGAAGGAAATAAACCGTTCGAAAAAAAATCTCTTGGTTAATTATCGGCTAAGGTTGGAAGGGACCCGCTCACTCCTCTTGTAACCGCCGAGAGGAGGGGGGACTAATCGATCGTACTACCAGATGGCGTGGAGAGGAGGGGTGCGGCAACTTGAAAAGGGAAGACTGGGGGTTCTATGTGATAAATGAAATCATAGCCGGGTTCCCATCCTCTAGAAGACGGTGTCACACAACATGGAAATAAGAGGGAGGGGGAAGGGAGAACGCATCAGGCGCAGGGCAGAAGAGTGGGGAGGGAATCAATCGCTCCCGCCCAAACTGAGTCCGCCAAGCACTTTACAAAAAGGCCGGTGATGGTGGGCGCGGTTAGAACCTTCAATTCCAAGATCCCCATATATCGCGCTCACGACTCGTACCGGAATAGAGCAGGCAGATTGGTAGAACGGAAGGTACAAAGTACTTTCTTTACCAAAAATGCAAGGTCTCCGCCGTGCGATCAAAGGTGAGAAGACCTCAGTGAAATATGGTGCAAAAAAAGGAGGGGGAGGGAGGCGGAGGCCTGAGAGGTGAGTCCTAATCCATATCCCAAGAAGACCACAGTAGCGCCGCACCGGATCACGGCGTAGTTCGCGTAAGGAAAGTTTCAGACATAGGGCAGCCAGAGGAACAGGGAAGGAGGGGGAGGATGGGAAGCTAAGGAAAGCAAAAAACATCTAACATAGAGAAAAACAGTAGAGGAAAATATATATTGAAGGGGGAGAACGCCAACGCTCATGGGAAAAGAAAAGAAATGGGATCGACTGGGACCGACGTAGAGGCTGGGTGGCGGGTCGACAACGTGGGCGGAGGGGACTCTGCGTGAAAGGAGAGTACACATTGGGTTATAGGTTGCTTACCGAAAGGATTTTCAGAGCACGAGATAAGTCGTGCTAGGGACAAAACTGGCAAAAACGAAAAGAGAAGGGGAGGGGGGAACGGGGGAGGGGGAAAACCATCATGCAGGACACTCCCCTATGTTAAACGCTTCCAGTTTCAAGCATGTCGAGAAACGCAGAAGAGGTTGAAAATAGGAAAAAAAAGGCCCTATCATAAATGTGATCTAATCGGATTCATGGAACGCAAAGCGCAGAAAAAAAAAAGAACTCCGATAGGGCGGCAGAGGACAGAGCTGATTACTAACAAAAAGAGACTAACAGGTGGCGAAGGGTCGATCTACTTATAAAGGAACGCTAGAGTCCCGGTGGAAAAGAGGTACTCTCGAGTGATGGAACCATGAGGGGGGTGGAAGGAAGGAAATGAATCCACCCAAAGTCATACGAGCGACAAACAATAGGGGGGGGAGGACCTGCAGATAGCTCTGTAAAAGTCGTCTGAAATTCGAGTAAACAAAGCGGGCGCTGAAAGGAAAACCTCACGCAGGCCCTTCCGCGAAGAGTTTGAAAGCAGAAAAGGGGACTAGAAGTTCCTGGGAGGGGTAAACAGACTTGACTTCCTTAATCTACTAGGTGGGGAGGGGAGGGAGACTGAAATCACGGGGTCCGCCGGGGGTAAAGAGAAAGGTATAAATCAGGAGGGGACAAAGGGGATCCCAAAGGGTACATATTCCAGGGATGGGTGAGTAATGCATAACTGGCTCAGGAATCAATGCAGAAGGCATGAAGGATTGGGGGGGGGGAGAGGGAGGGGGGGGGGCAAAAAAAAAACAGCCAGTACGTGGTCCCGAAAGAGGGAAAAACCGGCCGGACGACAACCAGGCACAAAGAGGGACAAGGCTCGCCCGATCACGGTCTGGCCTGTCAAGGAAGCGCCTGGGGGGAGTCGACGGTGGAGGGGAAAGAAAGGGAGCCGGAGAGAAGAGAAAGCAAAAAAAAGCCTTCCTCTCTTGTACGAGGAAGAGGTTAATAGCCCCAGAACTCTTCTGGGGAAAAAAAACACAATGAAGGGAGAGAGGGTTGGTTGGGAAGGGGGGGGGGGGGGGGAAGGGGGAAAAAAAAAAAAAAAGTTGAGGAGAAAATTAAACGCCATAGCTATCTTAGCGATTCTGCTCTCTGAGGGGGAATTCCTAGAGAAAAAGATCCCAGAAGTCATAATCACTGTGAGAACCGCGTCGCCCGCAGAGGGAGAGGGAGTCGGTCGTTGCAAAAGAAAGGTCTTTCGAAAAGAGAAAGTCTAGGCACACCCTTTGACCCGAGAGGGGACCCAACATCTGGTGGTTGGTAAGGACTAAAGAAGGGGGAAAAAGTTGGGGGTGTTCTCGGAGAGAGGCGGAGGAAAATGATCGCTGGGGGGGGAAAGAAAGGGAAGAGGTCCAATGTTTCATGCAACAATTTAAGGAAGCATGGAGGCGGAATAGGCCGGCGGCACGACAAGATGGGAAGGATTTTCACGGAGCTCCACCCCCAAGTTGCCGCAAGAAAAGTCTTTATCTCGGCAAGCTTTCGGGGAGAAATACGGCATGCCGGCCTGCGACGCCTCTTCACGGGATGGAAAAAACGAGGAGGCGATAGGGGTGGCGCGAGCAGGAAAAGAACACGAGGTCCTGGCCAAAGGGGCCGCCGAGGAACTGTCACGAGGCGGGGACGGCCCCGAAAGAGATGACCGCAAAGTAAGAAAGAGAAAAGACGAGGAGAGAAAAAAGAGGATGATGGAACCCCGATGTCTCTTCAAAAAAGGCTGGGGGGGCGAATCAGGGAAACGGGAAAGGAAACCTCTTACGCAAGGGTTGCCTGTCTTCGCCGGAAGCGAGAAGCGCCCATTCACTACAAAATGAGGAAGGGGTAAGGTGATTGGGGGATCGTCAGTAGACTTTTGTTTTTAAGGGTAAGAAAACTCCGCCCTCGTCGGGAGATCAAGCAGACGAGTGCACAGTCTCCGGAGTTTGGGCACACCGGGAAAAGGAGAGACCCCGCTGGTGTCCCCCACATGGCGGAACATCAAGGACAACCTCACCTCTAAATCCATAAGTCAACAAAAAAAAAAAGGAGGAGGGGGGAAAGAGGGGTCAAAAGAGAGGGGATGGTTTTTCTCCTGCGACAGATGTGGCCCGTATGGGACAAGTACAAGCGGGGGGCGAGCAAGGGGAGAAGGTGAAAAGAGGGGAGGGGTCTTGAAATGGGGAGCTGAGCAGAAAAGTGGAGAAAGAGCGAGTACTAAGGACAGAACCCATCCCTCAGAAACTAGCCGTAAACGCTGAAGAGGGGGGGACGTCGGTAACGTGTTCCGTGGCGATCGTAACGGCAAAAAGCCGGCCGGGTCTGGGTCCAGAGGGGGGGGGGAAGGAAGCCACTCCTGGCGGAAGAGTAGGAAGTCCTTCTGCGCTATAGCAGCGGATCGGGGAATAGCCTCCTCTTGACAGCCCAGGTCCCGTGGACCTCGGTGAGTTCAGAGGAGGGGACTGTGGGCCAGGGGAAAAGGCAATCAGGCTCCCGCCAGAAAAGGGAGTAATTTGGGCCCACTCCACAGGACAGAGGGGGAGGGTATCAGGAAGCACATGGGAATTGTGCCTCCAGGGGAAGGGGATCAAAAAGGGTAACTGTCAGGCACATTTTTCTTTTTCGAAAGCGTCCATCTTGGCCCCATCAAGGGGGAGAAGCCGGCGGACTCGTACTTCGCAGGAGCCGAGAAGGACAAAAAAAGGGGAAGATTAGAGGGTGGACAGGCAGGGAGGGGGGTTTCCCGTGAAGACGCTCTCCGAAACGCCAGAGTGGGTTTTGAAGTAGGTAAAACTAAAACCCCAGAGTGTTGGCGACGAAGACAGGGGTGGGTACCGTAAGACAACTGGGAAAAAGAGAAGCGAGACCTTGAAGAAAAAAAAAGCTGCAGGAACCTACGTGGAAAGTGACGCCTTCTAGAACCACAAAAAGGAATGAAAACGGGACAGCACGGGGGAGAATATTCCCTTTTCGAAAAAAACCAGGGGAGGGAATAAAGAACTGAGGGAGAAAGATATCTCAAGATGTCGGCTTTCTCATTTTCAAGAAAACTTGGAAAAACCCGAGGGCCCGTGGGGGCGGCAAGGACGAGTTCGGTGGGGGGAGGGTAGCCCGTAATTTCTTGAGGGGAAGACTTCTTAAAGGAAGGAGAGGGGCTCCCTAGAGACGGGCCGGCCGAAGCGATAAAATGAAAGCAGAAAAAGTAATTCAAAAGAACCCTTAGGGACAGCACAGGAACTTCATTCTAGAGGGGAATTCAAACTGGGGAACCACATAGAATTTTGGGGGAAAGAATGCTGTAAAGTAATTTGAAGGAGGGGAGGAAAAAAAATCGGGGGGGGGGCGTACAAGGGTGTCACCCTCCTCGGTAAGAGGAGAACCAATGAAAACAGATTCCTTAGGGGGGAAGATGAACGAACGCGAAGATGCCTTCAAAAAGTCAGGGGAATGCCCCTAAAGAAAAAGGGGGAGAGGGTTTGTTCAGGACTATCACAAAACAATCAAACCGCAGGGCCTCCCTTTATTGAAAAAGGGAGAGAGAAGAAAGAAAGGATGGGGGCCGCAAACTGCAAGTAAGAGTACACATAACAGGTACGTTGTCAGAAGACGGGAGACAACCGTTCGACGCGCTCGAGGGGAGCTGGCCTCGTGAGGGGGGGCAACGGGAATCACAAATTCCCTCAATCCTATGCCTCGTAAGGAAAGGATCTAGAGGACACATCAAACACCAATGTCGTATGGAGAGGGCGTGGGTGACGGGGGGGTTCTCCTTGTGTGAGATACTTGAAGGAAAAGAAAAGGCCCAGGCCTGAAAGCGAAGTTTAATAAAAAGTGACTCTCGTCGCTTGTAAGGGAGAAAGACGAATCGAAGGAGAAAGAGGTGTTCAGATTCTTTGCGTTTCACTACTCCCGCTGGACAACCGGAGAGGAAGCCATCGCAGGACAGGAAGAAGTCCTTTTGGGTGCGTGGTCCAAGAAGGCAAAAGTCGAGAGAAAAATATCAGGAGAGGAAAAAGTTGATCGTCTTCCGAAAGAATCGATCATCATATGAAGGGGCCGGTCCATTCAGGGGGGCGTGAATAGGCCAGGTCGCCAAGACAGGCAGATAAAGTGAGGGGGGAAAAAGGGGAATGAAAGGAGATCTAGCGTCTGCAAAGAAAAAAGGGGGTTTGGGCTCTCCGCCCGGGACCACATACTATCCACTAGACCGCCAAAAAAAATGGGGGTAGAAAAATCAAGCAGTCTACCGGGGACAAAGGAAAATCTACTTCTGGAAAGCCTCGAAGATCCATGAATGTTCTTAGCCCTGGTCGCACTACAGGATAAATCGAGAAAAAAACAAAGGGGAGATGGAACGAGAAAAGGAGAGTTATGGATTAGTACGCCCAGCTGACAAACAAGAATATGGATTAGAAGAGAGGGGAACCGACGGAGAGTGCCTTGGGGGGTTCACAGGTTCGCCGTACAATGTCAAGACGAAAAAGGGGGAAACGCGGTCGCTAAACGAAGGGGGGGAAGTGGAGCATCTGGGGTATGTTTCTTACCCCATTGCGAAAATCTAAAAGAGAGGGTCTGAGGGCAACACCAGGGAGAACACACATGGAACGGCGGGAAGAGGTCAAAGAGCAAAAGGAGGGAAAACGGGCCGTTAGAAATCGAAAGATCTAGGCAGGACAGATGGTGAACGCTGAGGAGAAGAGAGTTGGAAAGGAGCTTTGGGAAACCAGCGCACCACCCGAACAGGCAGTCGTAGGGGTCGGGGAGATGGGAGTGGAGACGCGAGGGCCGCGGTATTGGAACTACCCTCTCTGCATGATGCTCCCAGTTCGGGATCGACTGAGCCTCAAAACAAAATTCACAGGGAACTTCGTGCTCAGAGAGGAGAGGGGGGGAAAAAAAACCCGGGAGTGAAGTCAAGAAGAAGCGACAACCCTTCTTACCTGACAATTCCAACGCCGAGAAAGCATCGGGGTATAGCTTCTCTGAGGGGAGCGTATCCTGGCGAAAGGAACGGGTGGCCACTATCGTAGAGGACCCAAAAAGACAAAGATCCTTCCCCGGGAGAAGCGGGGAGAAAAGGGTGATCCATCAGAAGAAAATTTCCTGGAGGGGGCATGCGGGGGTAAGGGGCCCTTTGTGGACGAATGAAAAGCCTTGCGCCGGGAAGCAACATCACCTGGGGGGGACCCCGGGTCGGAAGGGAGTGATGATCGTCTCCGAAAACCAGTGAAGGGACGGGGGGAAAACCAGTACCAAAGAGGAACGGGGAAAACATAGGGGGAGCATCAGAAGGCGAAAATAAAAGGGGAAAAAAAGGAAAAGAGCGTTCCGAGAGGAAAAAAAAAGGGCCGGGTTGCTTCTATGGGGGGAAAGCGGGCGGGGAATGCCTCAACATGAACGAGTTAAAAAAGCTCGACCAAGGAAAAGAAAAAATTGACGACACAAAAAATATGTTCCCGCCAGATCGACCGGAAGGGAAAGGAACAGACCAGGCAAGGTGGTGCAGCCAGTGTCTTATGTTTGGAAAGAAGGGACGAAAGGGATGCAGGGCGGCCAAATTACTGCCGAATGGGGGGAATCCACGAGGGAGAAGAGCAAGAAATACGCTGCCTACCAAAACGAAAAATCCGCTCCGTTGTGTGGAGGGAAAAAAGGGGGGGTCAGCATAACGGGAATCATAATCATAGGGAGTAAGCATGGGGAAGCGAAACTGTTGGAAAGGAAAAAAGAAATTGGGTTAATCTAGGAAACATCCTATTCGAAAGGTTCTACCCTACGAAAAGAGGCAGGTTTATTCACCGCAGCTGAAAGGGGAAAATAAAAATGGTCGCGGAGGAAGGGGGTAGAGGGAGACTCATTGAGGAAAGGGGCAATTAATGTAAGAAAAACAATGTTGCTTCGCCACATCTGTTGGGTTGGAAGGGGGTGACGCATCAGGTGAACAACTTCTTTGTTCATCTGGGAGACACAGGCACAAAAAAAAAAGGACCCGCTGACAAGGACATAAACCTAGTTCCGCAAATGTCCGGCTTCCAAAATGAGGCAGAAAGTACGAGACGGAAGCTGAAAAGATATGGGCAAAAAGGAGGGGTAGAAAAGGTAAAAGCTAGGGAAAAAAGGTATCTTAGGAGGAGTGAGTGGCTCCAACTACTGAAATGTAAAATTCCTTGCATATTAGGGCCAAAGGAAAGTGTCAGGGGACCACCCAGCAAGTTGGGGGGGCTGGAAAGGCGGCATTTGCTGGCCAAATCACAAAGCGACGGAAACTATTTCAAGGGAATGGTAGGCCGAAAAGAGGAAGAAGTCTTCACTCCCCAATGTGCGCCTAAGAGGAGGAACCTATTTTGAAAGACTAAGAAAATCGGTTGTACAGTCACAGTAGGCACATACAAGCGAGGGGGGAGTGGAATGTCGGCTAACGCAACACCGGAAAACAGAAAAGCACGCCTTCTTCTTTTTTCTAGGATTATTCGTGATCTTTGGCGGAAAGTTATCTACTCTGCGCGGGTCGGGACAGAAAAGGAGGGGAAGGCTCAAGCGCAACTTGGCGCTTAGAGGGTTGGTCACACCCTTAGACAAGAAAAAAAGATTGAGGGAAAGAATGAATCGGGGAAAAAAAACAAGCAGAAAAAAAACCCACCGCTCGATCATAAAAACTCAGTCAAACACACCTTAGTAGATTAAAAATATATTAAACGATCGTTGGGGGTGGGGGGAGGGGGAAGGCTGGGGCCGAAGGGGGGGCAGGATGGACCCTCACTGGGTAGACCGCAGTGGAGCATGGTGTAAAGAAAGAGCCTGGCGTCTTGATAAAAGGAAGAAATTAAGACCAGATAAGAGATCCAGTGTAACTCCCCAAGCCCACGCCAAAAGAAAAAGAAGGGAAAAAAACGGAAGAAGAGTTCTTCGGGAGCGGCCTTCGATGCAGCGGACAAGCCAAGCCCGCGGAAGGGGGAAAAGAGTGATACCTCTTCCAAGCAGAGGCGAAATATGTAAATTCCCCGAGATTGCTGGGAGGTAAATGGCGGCCCGAAGAGGAGTTCCGAAAAGGTGCCCTACCCGTGAAATAGGAGGAGTCTCTGTAGGGAAAGGACCGAAAGAGGCCAAAACCAAAAAAAAATGTTCAGAAGAAAAAACAAGATGCGCGAGTACCTAAAACGAAGCGCCGCAAGCAAAGAAAAAAAATGACGTAGGGGTCGGAAAAGACGAAAAAAACGTCCTAGCAAAGAAGGGGAACTTATGCAAGTTGGCTTTATAAAACTCTGGTGACAGCTTGGGAAAAAGCGGGGGGCGTGAAAGAATCCTTCCTCGATACTTGCCGAGAAATGAGTGCCTTATGGGAGAAGAAAAAGAGGTTAGCCGAGGGAAAGGTAGGGGTTTTTGGGGCCTTAAGCGTCGCTCTAATTCCGATAACAAGCACTGTTGGCCCGTATGGCGAACGGGGAAAAAACAAGATGGTAAAAAAAGGGGGAGTGGTTTGGACGTCAAAAAAAAGTTGAACTCGAGAAAATAGAAAATTACTAAGATCCTAGCGAACTCGTTGTCAGGAAGGGGGATGGGCTCTCTCAAACTGAACCAGAGGTTCACCGTGAGTAAGGAGGGTCTACCTTTGAAGGTCTCATTGAACAGAAAGTTCGTTCAAAAAAGAAGGGCGCGCAGAAGAGAGAAGAATCTCTATTTGCATACATCGTTTTCTCGACAAATTGTGGCAGAAACCAAAGCAAAAGTTTCTCCTCAAGCGAGGAGGGGGGAGGGATGATTACCGAAAACGGTTACGGCCTTCACACAAGGAAAACAAGTGAAAATTTTCGAAAGGATAAAGAAAAACGAGAGTGCAGCGACCACTCCCCTGAGGACCACAGGGGGGGGAACACATAGCCCACGTGTGGTAAACATTCCCATGGCTTCGGGCCGGATGCAGGGGGAAGAAGTTTGAATGGGGTTAGAAGATGAGGAGAAGGTTCTTTTGAAAGTGGTAAACAAAAGACCTCGGGGAGGCATTGGAAAAAAAAACGATCGGGTCTGGGAAACAAGAAATATCCTCCCTTCAACTAAACCGTGGGAAAAGACTCCTCGCCCACAGAGAGGCAGTGCTGACACCGGGCAACGGAAAGGGCCCCTAACTTCACGGGGGTGCTTTCATACTCTCAGGAAAACACGCGACCCGAAAAGGGAGAAAAAGGTTCCTTCTCCCCGCCGCACGGGAAGAAGACCCCAGCCGCAAAAGAGGGACACCCACCTACAGAACGCTAGCATTTATCTACAAAATCTACAAGGGAAGAGGAGGGGGGAATACGGGAAACCAAGGTTAGTTGGAAAGGAAACGAGACGAAAGAGGGGCAAATCACGATCGTCATCTAAAGGATACTCGCTCATGCGGATCCAAGATGGAGGGGAGAGAGGGTCGTTGGAGTTAAGTCAAACTTTTGGGGAGGTGATTTGAAGCATAAAAACAAAGCAAAGCCTGGGGGTGAAGTAAGAAGATGAATCCTGGGGGGTAACACCAGGGCTAGAGCAAAGGGGAATGCTCCGTCGAAAACAGGCTACCTTTCGAATCATTTTGCAAGAAAAGAGTGTAACATGGTCAGTCAAAGGGGGAAAAAAAACGCATCGGGAGAGAAAATAGACTAATACCTGAGGAACTGGTGATTGGTGGGGAGGAGGTTTTTCAAATCCAATAGAGACCACATAATAAGAAGAAAGGGGAAGGAGTTAAAAACAGACAGGAGGAGAACTCTACCATCAAGGTTAAAAAGGCATCCATTCTGCTACTGTCGCCAGGTCTCACCCGTGCGAAACCATTGTAGTAGTGTAAATGGCCAAGGAGAGGACAGAAGACGGAAGGGCTTAGCGAGTTCAAGACGAAGAAAAAACAGAAACATCCAAACGTCCCTCCAGAAGGAGTCAAACGGCGGGAGGCGGAAATCAGGTTTCCGGCGGGACACAGGAAAGAAGAAACGGGGACAATAAGATATACATAATGGGCAGTGGTCACGGGGGGAAGGGGGAATCAAAGTGAAAACGAGGAAAGAAACAAAAAAAAAACGGAGGGGAAGATAGATGGTAACGGAGGGAAACCCGATGACCACATCGCCGATGATATCGAGGGGAAAAAACTTAGTAAGGTGAAAAGGAAGCAGGACAGCTGTTCGAGACCCTGAAAGGAAAAGAGCTCTGCGAAAGCGAGACGAGGGGGGGGGGAGGGTGCTGTGACAAGGAAGCAGATTTAAAAAAAGAGGGGAAGGTCGGCATCGCGCCACCGCAGACACTACATTTTACGGGGCGTTGAGAAAAGGAAACAGGGTCAGGCAATTAAAACGGCCCCGGCACAAGGTTATAGAGGGAAGAGAGGGGGAAAATTGAATCGGTACTTGTGGGAGAGGGCTCTGGCGGCTGGAAAAAGAGGGGAACACCCTCCCAGCCACATGCTATTTCGTAACCTTGCGAAGGAAGCGGGAGCAGGGGGTAAAGAAAAAAAAGAGAGGAAAAATTAAGACGTCAAGGAATCAGAAGGAACTTCCCGAGACGGAGAGCCAAGTAACTTAGTTAATCTCCAGGATGGGAAAAAAAAAGGATGGTTTAGGGCGGAAAAAGTCATCCAAACCCAACCCACGTCGAAACTTAAAAAAGAAAGAAAAAAAATCCCACAGAGTGTGGAGGGCGTGCAGCTCAGCTACCTTCTCTGTCTCATGCAGACAAGAGGCCGTGAGGGGCGGGAAAGGCACCACTCACGCAGCAACTACCCGCGATAGCGTGTTGCTAGGAAAAGGAGGGAAGGGAATGTAAGGTTTGCAAATGACGCAATGACTACGAATTTGAGGAGACGGGGGACGGCATCATAAAAAGTCACGCAATTGGGACTCTATGGGGAACGGCTGAAAAGTATCCAAAGTGAAGGAGGGAAAAGGGGAAAAGAGGAAAGGTGAAGGCATCACTGCGGTGGAAGAAGTAGAACAATCTGAAACTGCCTTGTCGTAATCATTACATATCTTTTCCACGAAAAAGAACAGGAAGAGGGGGGGCACAGACGTAGGAACACTTCGGAGGAAGATACAACGCAAAGTTATCAAAACATAGGAAAAGAGATAGAAGAGCAGTGGGAAGGGGGCAAAGCCTGATTTATTACTCCATGTCGAGGGAGAAAGGTTGATTTTCAAAGGCGCAGGGGAGCGAATATATCAAAGCTAAGGGAAAAAAAGTGTTACGCGCTTGGGAAAAGGAGAAACGGGGATGAAGAAGAGGGGGACACTAAACACCGGCCGGCCGAACCACACTTCCTTCTAAAATGGGGTCTAACACGTTGAGCAAGAAAGAAGGAAAAGGGCCCTCACAGCTTAAAAACTACTATTCAGGCTGGGCGGAAAAAAGGAGGGTTACATTCGCGACCACTTAGAAAGAGGACCAAAAATTGAGACAAACAGAAGACTAACTGGGGATAACTACGGAAGAAAGAGAAACGGCACTAGGGGGGCGAGGAGGGCCTCGTCGACGGTCTTATGGAAACTAGTTCATAGAGACAACACACTGGGAAAAAAGGGGGGGAGGGGAGGAAAAAAAGAGGGTTTGCAAGAAAGAAAACCAGGAAAAACAAACTCGGGCTTTTGGGGAATATACTCGCGAAGGCCAAAAAATCTCAGAACTGTCCTGAAGGCGGGGAAATCCCTAGGGCGGGGCCTTCGAAATCCCAGTGCGTAAAATTTTAAAGAGGGGAAAAGAAAATGCGCTGCATCGTGAAGTATTTTTTGTGGGCCAAAAGGGGGGGACAAGGGGGGAGGGACGGGGGGAAACCGACTATTAAATAATTTCACCTGGAACGGCGGACTAGTTAGGTTCCCCGGAAACTAACGTCTCTCAATAGTAGAGCGCTTACCAGGACTACAAACTCTCTCTCAGGTGATGGGAAAGAAGGCGCCTCAGTCAAAAAACGGTGGGGGGGGTGGGTTGGTTTGGGGGGGGGGGGGGGTGGGGGGGGGGGGGGGGGGGGGGGGGGGGGGGGTTGGGGGGGGGGGGGGGGGGGGGGGGGGGGGGGTAATCCTCCTCTACAAATATCTAAGAGTGAAAGGGGGGAAAAAAAAACAACCGTCCGAAGAGGAAGGGACAGGGCAATTGCCACCCTATCAATCCGAGACAGCTAATTCTACACCTAGAAAGCTACGCCTTCTGTGTTACAAGGGGAGAGAGGGTCTACGAAAAACAAGAATAAAATGACTTTCTATCAAACTAAATGAAAATGCAAATTACCAGCACGATTAGGGAGGGAAGGGGGTAGGTATTGAGGATAGGATGAAATTGGAGGGGACTCTTACTCCTCTTCAATGGCAAAAGTCTACGGGAACAAGCCGGATTGTGAAAAACTATCAAGGATACAAAACGGGGGAAAGAAGGAAAACGCGAGGGAAAAAGAGAAAAACCATAAACTCTGACAGATATATAAAACAAAAAACTTAGTTATTATTAAAAGAAAAGAGATGATCTCGGTGAGGGGGTCAGAAGTCTTTCCTCGATGGTCAGGGGGGACCAGAAGGGGCACTAAGTGAATCAGGGGTGACAAACTAGGAGGGAGATTGAAGAGCATGGGGATCTTGAAAAAAGAAAAAAGGAACCGAGGCAGAATCCAAGTGCCCAAGCACATACTCATAACCCCCGAAGGAAACGAAAAAACAGGGGGGGGAAGCTTGGAAAAGGGAGGGGAAGGGGTTCTAGGTCATA
>Ga0179593_1367787_pt1 | contig 14122 bp, 16 predicted proteins | sample CZODoug2_1_08_16_FD_185931 | JGI IMG/M metagenome (GOLD analysis project Ga0179593, IMG submission 185931) | Vadose zone soil fungal communities from Angelo Coast Range Reserve, California, USA - CZODoug2_1_08_16fungal (PacBio error correction) | ecosystem: Environmental > Terrestrial > Soil >...
AGGACACTTTAGGAAACCAGGTTTTGGAAAGGGGCATCACGAAACAGGGGGTGAGACGCGGAATTGAGGGGAGTAAAAACGGAGGGGGAAGAAGTTTTTCCAGGGTTTGCGAGGACAACAGTGGGTAACGAGAATCGCGCTGAAAAAGAAAGGGGAATTAACAAGGGGGGGGGAAAATCCGTAAAGGGGGGTGACAGAAGTGAGCAACATGAAAAAATGGCCTTTTTGAATGCTTGATAGGCACGTTCATCTAAAGGAAAGGGGGCGATAAAAAACCGTCACAAAAAAATCGGCATCAAAGGGAATGTGCCAACAATCCCATTGCAAATCGAAGGGAAGAGTGGGGAGTAAAGGCAAGGGGCGAGGGGGGAGATGAACAAGGGCAAGCATGGGAAAAAAGAACTGGACAAAACAGGGAACTCTGAAAAATCATAAAAAGCCGAAAAAAAGGGGCAGGGGGGCATCAAAACAGGTTTAGGAAAGAAGAGGACAACTGCTGGATGCCCAAACGGGGGCGGATTGCACTCACAAAGGGGACAAACCTGCAAAAAAAAAAAGTGACCATTAGTAAAAAAAATAAACGTCGAAAAAAAAACGGGGGGGTAAAGTTGAGGGACCCACCAAAAAAGGAGGGTTGGCGACAGGTTGATCAACAGATGTTGGGTGGAACACCGGCAAGGGGAAAGGTTGTTGTTCATTGGTTCGCAACTACGGGGACGTTCCGAAAAGAAAAAAAAAGGAAGAAAAAGGCGAAAAACAGCACAGAACTGGACAAAAAGGTGGGGGGAAGAAGGCCCAAGGTGTGGAATTGATGGAGCATCCTGGGGATGGGGTTAAGTGTAAACGCGGAGGGTGCCGTGAATCACAAAAAAGCAGGGGAGGTGGTGTTTGGGCAACAGATTAAAAAAACTCTCAAAATTTCACGCCCGTGAAAAGACAGGACGGAAGTTTTGGGGCAAGGGGTGAAAAATAAAAAAACGGGCGGACGGGAAGTATTAGAAACCAAAAGGGAACGGGGGTTGGGACCAGGGGAAGGGGAAAGGGACACAAATAGCGGAGGAAAAAAACTGAACAATGGGGTCGCCTTGAAAACCTGGACCAGTGCTTACCGCGAAACTGGGGAGTGAAAAGTTGTTTCTGGCAGGAAAAAGGTTGGTGAGGTGCGCAAAAATTGACACAGGAAGAACCCAAACCCCAACAAGACCTTAGGGGGGGGAAAGACGGATAAAGGGACCAGAAAGAGGGGAAGCGTCAAACTGTGAAAGAGATGAACCAAGTCCACGCCAAATTGGGGGCAATCGTAAAGTAAAGGGGGGGTGCGACACCAAGACCAAATCCTAAATAAGAAATCCTGGCTAGGCAACCCGAATGTATTCTCACTGTATGATGGAAGATACATAGGGGGAGGAAGGTTGTGGTATCGCCGAGGGGGAAGAGATTGTGTGAGCCGAGGCCACGCAAAAAAGCGGGTGGGCAGCAAAAGGAAAAAGGGCGAAAAGGGCGGCAGGAAACATCTTCTGGTGGGGAGAGGCAAAAAGGGGGCGAAAAAAAAAAGGGAAAGCAAGAAATTGGAAACGGGAAATGTGCTGGGAGTCGCCTCCAGGGGAAAAGGGGGATTTTCAACTCCTGTCAAAAAAAAGGAACGGAAGGGGACCTAATCTCTTGTTGGAGAGTGGGAGGTTTGATGGGGGAAGGTGGTCGGGGAGGGGGGGATTGGAAAAAAGTGGTACATTTTTTTGGATGCAAAAAAAGAAGAAAATTTTTGGCAAGGGAGGGGATGGGCAGACCAATTCTGGGGGTGGGGCAGATGGGTCACGGGTCTGGAACGGAGGGAGGTGACTAACGGCAAAAATGGGAAAGCAGGAAAGGTTATGGGGGATCTGGGAGGTTAAACAAGATCCGGAGACACAACACAAAAAAGGAGAAATCGATAACGAATACCAAAAAAACATCTAGAAAGCAAAGGGGAAAAACAACCATAAAGGAGGGCGCAAAAGAACCATAAGGGAACGCCTAAGTTGACATTAGAAAAGGAGAAAATCGGAAAAAGAATGTCAAAGGCCCTGCAAAAAAAGCGATAAAAGAACGGGTCACAAAGGAAGGAGGAGAAAAAGGGAAGGGGTTAAGGAATAAAACAGTACAAAAGGGGGATTCAATTTTGAGACAAAAAAGACGGCCATTTGAAAAAAAAGACACGATCATTTTTGGGGTGAAGAAACTTTTTGGAAAAATACGAGACCACCAAAGGTCGCAGCCCAAGTCGCAGGCTGCAAAAAAAAACGGCGGCCACAAAAAAAGGAAAACCAGGAAAAAAAAAAAACAAGAATCCCACACCAATCCGGACAAACCAGGCAGGGCAAGCAGGCAATCATGACCAAAGAGTCAGGAAACGTTTGCACGCCGTTAAGCCGCCCTTGTAGAAAAACGGTCGACTGGAAAAGCCCATAGGGGGCGTGAAAAAAAGAAGAATCGGAGAACAAAAACTGAGGAGCGGGCTCAAACTCGGTTGCAAACAGCAAATCCCAAGAAGAAACCAGCCGGGGGGGAGACTTCCAGAGCAACCTAGGAAACAATTTAGAAGCAGGGCACAAAGGAGAAAGGGAATTTCAACAGCAAAAAACAACGAAAATAACCCTACAAGGGGAAGGCTTTGGGGGAATCAGCTAAGTCCAACGTAAAACGGCAAAAATCGGCCCAGGCCGAAAAACTTGCCCAGTGGAAAAAAATCAAAAAGGAACGCACCTGGGTGTTGTTGCCAAAAAAATGAGTGGGTAGTAATGTCAACCAATACCCAGGGGGAAGCGTCAGCACTACACAAATGGCGCCCCACAAGATTTTGGGCCAAAAGGTCCGCGGGGGACGCGTTGCTGCCCCACAGGTGAAAGGGGAGGGGGTCGAACGCACCTAGGGGACAACCACTGGAAGAGAGTTCAGCAAAAGGAAGGTAAAGAAAAGAAAAAGGGTCAACGCTTATAATGGGGTGAACAAAAAGTGAAATTGGGTAACAGAAAAAATGGAAATCCAACTCCACAGAACGCCGGAGACTACATTGGAAGGGGGGTGTGGCACGCATTGGGGAAAAAAAAAATGTCACACAGAAAGAAATGGGCAGAAAAAGACAATGTACTTCCTTCCACATCACTAAAAAAAAAAAGGGAGGGATGAAACCCGCAGCTCATGAAGGTCGGGCGAGGAGGAAGGGACATGACAGGAAAAAAATGACAGGAACAAGAAGGCAAACTGGGGGGGGAAAAGAAAAAACACAAACCAAGGCATTAACTCAATTCCAGGCTAGATATGCTGAAAAGGGCCTGAAACTAAAAATTGGGGAAAGGAAAGGGGGGTCGAAAAGAAATCGCAAACACTTGGTAAAGAAAAGAAAACCTTAGAGTGCACAAACGTGGGGGTGTCTCCTGAACTGTTAACACAATGGCAAAGGGTAACGGAAGTTATCCAAAGGGGCTGGGGGAAAAGGGAAACTCGGTTGTCCTCTGGGAGGAGGCGACGTGGTAAAGGGGCTGTCATGAGTCAAACAGGAATTCATGTGGGGTCATACAAGCTGGTGTGCTGGGACAAAGCTCCGAGAAGGAAAACAAACCGTCCTGCAAAAACACGTCAAGGGAAGCTTGTGAAAAGAAGGTCTCACAAAAACCAAAGGGAGGATGAATTGAAAAAATGAGTAACCCAAGGACGGGGGTTGAAAAAATGACCGCATACGATTAAAAGCTGAGGGGGGAAAAAAAAACGCCCCCACCCGTGGTCTAAAGGGGCCGGGGTTGGGACGACAGGGAATCAGGTTGGAAAACGAAAGAAAAGAAAAAAAACTGAAACAATCAAAGGCCGGAAAGGGGACAACCTAAGCAATGGGGGGAAAAGGGAGTCCCAGAACACAATGGTTCACTTGGGCACTCTTTATGGCCTTTGTTCATGTCTGCAAATATACAAGGCGGTAATTAACAAGGGACCACAAAAAAACGAGGGAAACCTCGTAAGGAATGGGGGCAAAACAACCGGCCGGGACTGGTCTGAAAAAAATTAAAAAAATCAAAAGTGGAAGGGAGCACGTAACAAAAAAGGGAAATGGTATCTGATTGGGGACCGGCAAAGAACAGCTGGGCGAAAAAGGGGATCATAACTTGTTCCGGGAAGCGAAGAAGTACACCCGGAGAAACATAAAAAAAAAAGAAAGTTGGCGTGCCGGAAACGTGAAAAAACATGCTGGAGAACTTCGACAAGGGAGCTTGATGGGGGAAATAAAGACTGAACAAAATAGGGGAGCGGAATCAAAAAAGCACTTGCCGGGACTGGAAAAAAAAACGGCGCGTGGTAAGGAAGGGAGGGGGGAGTGGTTCGCGGAAAGGAGGGAAAAAACTTCTATGACGTAACAAAACAGAAACATGACAAAGGAAAGACAAACGGACCAATGTCAAAGGGGATAAAAAATGTTGTGGGGTTGAAAGTGATTTCGCACCATGCGGGGAAAAAAGTGGGTGATTGACCCACAGATCAAGGGGGGAAGGAAAAAAAAGGGCTTTTATTTGTGTTTGTAAAAGGCCAGCAAAGCTCGAAAGGGGAACTGGGCGTGAACTTAGTTTGGGGGGTGCCGGTTGCTGCGGAACGGGGATGTCACATCAAACAACTTGTTCAAAGGCCCAGCAGAAACAGCGCAAGTTTCACACGACGCAGTGGGCCTCTTTCCAGTGAAAATCAGGGAACAACCGGGTGATTTGGGGGGTTCTGGGGGGGGGGGAAGCAGGGGGTGTTGCCCAGGCCAAAATTCCCTTAAGGAAGGAAAAAAAGCAAAAAAAAGGCCAGTAGGTCAAAAGGCACGGCAGAGTCAAAGCCTTGGAGAAGGTTGAACCGTTGGAAAAGCGGACATACGAAAAATATGCATCGAACGACTCACCAGCAAATGAACGGCGGGGGGGAGGGGAAGCCAGGGGACCCGTCCCACCTCAGGGGAAAGGGAGAAACTGGGGAGAGGGAAGTAAAAACCATGAAACGATGGTTTGTATTACGAGGGGGCGAGAAAAAATCGGGGGTCAGGGGAAAGGAAAAAAAAAAACAAATTTACAGGAAGGAAGCCGGAAAATTGCAGTTTAACCTGGCGTCGTACCTCCAAATCAAAGGGGGTACCCCCTTTTTGGGACCAATTTGAAGCAGAAAAAACGGAAAAAGGAAAAAGGGAAACGCAACCAATGTGGGGAAAGAGTTCCGTCTCACCAGGATTTCGTGCAAACAAAATACGGGGCACAAAAAGGGGGGACGGAGAAGTTCATTACTTTTGAGAGACGGTGTTTGGGTCAAAATAAAACCGGCGTGGGAATAAAGTGCTTGGGGGGTGCCTGAAAGAGCGGAAAAAAAATTTTTGGCCCAATTGTAGGGGGAAAGAAAGGTGAGTGGAGGGGAGGCGGGTGAATTAGAGTGGGCTGGGGGGTTGGCAAAAAATAAAAAACTTGGCTTGGGGCCCCGGATGGGTTTGCTATTTTTGACGTATAAATGAGGGATCCACCACACAAGGAGGGAAAGAGGGATGTCGAACCGAGGGGGAGAATAAAAACCCAGTCGGAGGAAAAAAGCCTGGAGAAAACCAAAGAACACCAAAAGTTCAAGTGAAAAACAAAGCCAACATCCCGGAAAGAAGTGCCCAGAAAAAAGGGAAGCACACATACGAAAAGGCAGGGGGGCACGAAAAAGTCAACGGGGGAAATCCAACCACGGAGCCACGGGGGGACCAGGAGAGAAAAACACGACACTCAGGTTTTGAGGGGAAAAGAAACCAGGAAAGGTAGATTAAAACCAAAAAAAATGCGGTTTTGGGTCCCAGGTGCAAGCGCAGGCAGAGGAGTCAGGTTTTTTGGGTTCGCACATAAAGAAACACACCACGGGGGAGAACCAATGGGGGGAAAAAAAAAAGCAGTCAACGCTGAAAAGGAGCTGCACCAACAAAACGCCAGCACATACCAGGACGAACCCAAGACGGGGCCAAATCAGTCAAATAGACGAAGACTCAAAGTAAACCCAGGAAGGAGGCAAGAAACGCCGCATTTAAGCGGGGGCGCCGGATGAACAAAAAAGCAAAATCCTGGGGGAAGTGGCGAGGGAAATCACACATTCAAGGGAAAGCGACTCAAAAACTGGGGCACGGGAAAAAAAAAAAAAGCCAGGGGTAAACAGAGACAGACAGGGGCTTCTTTCAACAAGGGGAAAAGAGAACCCAACCAGGCAAAAAAAGTTCATGCAAGTTAACCGCGGGAAATTTGGGAGAAAAAAGCACGGAAGAAAAAGCGGTCAGCGTCAGCAAAGGACGCAAGCAAAAACAGGAAAAGCGGGGGGGAGACGTCCGTCACAAGGGGCAAAGTTCAAACAAACGGAAAAAAACCGTCCGGCGCCCGTGGGGGAACACTGGGAAACAAAAACAGGTCCAGGGAAAAAAGAAAATAGCCAAAAACCGGGTTTCTCAAGGCAAAAGGGGTTCCGTAGTGGTCAAATGCACTACCAGACATGGAGAAAGAAAAATGCACTGGGCCACCAAGCTTCATCTTTTTTTGGGGCAAAAGGTGACAAAAAACCGTTTCGCGTTGCCACGGTTGGGGGAAGGGGGTAAAAGGGTAGTTGGCAAAAACGCAAACGAGAGGACGAAGAAAAAAACAAAATTAAAAAAAAGAATCCGGGAAAAGGGAACTCCGGTCAAGACGAAAGGTGATCCGGAAACTGTGTTGGGTGGGGATGGGGAGTACATCCCGTGAAACGAAAAATCCGCGAAACGCGGGGCTCCAAGTTTGGTGGTAGCAAAGCGGGAAAAAACAAAACAGAAGATGCCTGAAAAGGAACAAACAATTAACAAGCCGGAACAAGCCACGTCTTTCGCTCAAAAAAAAAAAAAGGAGACACCGCACCAGGAGCAACGGGAAGAAAATCAAGAAACGGGACGGTAAAAAGGAAATGGCATCCATGGCAAAAAAGGCAAAGATGAGACAGGGCCAGGGAAAGTGTGAAAAAATATTAAAACAGCCAGTCTAGCAAGGGAGTGTGGCTTACTCATAAGAACGGAAAGAGGGGATTGGTACTCATCAATGACAAAAACCTACATTTTGTTAAAGAAGACATAAAAGAAAACCGGAAAAGCATGTCAAAGAAAGGGGGTGGAAAAGGAACAACAACGACAAGATTAAAACAAAGCTGAACAAGGAAAAGGGAAAACCCCAAAAAAAAAACACTGTCACCAGATATGGTGGGGGGGGGCAGTTGGCCCTTCCTTCGGGGAAAAAAACTGGAGAGGTCCTCAAAAATAAAAAATTAAAAAGGGGGGGTTACTACGCCAAGGGGGGTGAACAAAACAATGAGTACCGCAGAAGCTGGCGAAAAAAAAAAACGTCCTGCGAGAAAAGCAACCAGTCCCTGGGTGGGAGAAAAAGGGGGGGGCAATTCAAATCCGCATAAAAAACGGAGGGGAATAGAGAAGCAAGAGTATGGAACCACGCCGGTTTGCTGAAAAAAAGCAAAAAACTTGGGGGCGGGCTGCTGAAAAAAATTGCGTTGCCCGCCAAAAGCTCGGGATAAACAGGATTTTTGGAAGGGGGTGCCCCAAAAAACGGGGTCCAAGAGAAAAAGCGAAGAAAAAGGGGAATGCGGGGGAACAACAAGAAAAGTGGTCAATAGGGTGGAAAAAAGGAAGCAAACCACAAATTTTGACCGGGGGAAAAAACGTGTGGAAAGCGGTGGAAAGATCAGAGGAAGGAAAAAAGCCAATGCTCTGCACGACTGAAAACCAACCCTGGAAGCCAACTGAAAGAAAAGGGGGACCACGTGGGGAGAGGAAGCGCAAGGAAAATCGGAAAAGAAACACGTGGATGGCAGAATTACCCGGGGGAAGGGGGATTGGGAATCCACAATCAAAAGTGGGGAAAAAAACAAAAGGACTCGAGGGGCAACGCAGAAAGTAAAGGTACTCTTCATGGTGTGTCACCTCACGCCAATGTTTAATTGGTCCGGGACTAAAAGTGAAAAAAAAAAAAGTGGGAAAAAAAAGGGTATGACATTTTAAAACCAACAGAGCGGTAAACTCAAACCACTAGAAAGGATTAAAAAAAAATGGCCAGGGGGGGGGGAACTGCTTGCACAAAGCTGTGTGTGAAAAATCAAGAAAAACAACAATTTACCGGGCAGCGAAAAAAGTAAAGGTTGTTTGGGCAACCGGGGGAAGGCGGGAAGGGGAAAGATGGGAAGGGGGTGCAGACGGAAAAAGAACGCGTGTGAAAAGAATACGGTAAAAAAAAGGCCAAAAGACAGAGAAGGAAACACGGCAAAGCGAAACATTGAAAGGGGGAAAGGCACAAGGTGGGAGGTAGACAACAAATGGTTTCTAAGGTAACGAATTAACGAAAGCAACGTGGGGGAAGGGGGTGTGGCGGTTGCGGCGACACCGAGGCAAATGCAAAAAAAGAAGGGCGGGGAAAGGGGGTTTGCAGGGAAAACGAGGTTGAAACTGGGGTAAAATAGGCAACAAAACAATTTTTCAGGGAGAGGTTAACAGGGCTACCGGGATAGGTGTAGCGAACAAACCTTCTCGAGCACCCAAAAATGCGTTCCAGGGGAGACCTGAGTCAACGGGGGAAAGTTGTTATGTCGAAGGGGGGACAAAAGGGAACAAGGAAAGAACCAAACCTCGAATGGCTGGGGGGATAGGAAACGGACCAAGAAAAAGGAAAAAGATGGAACTTAGTGGGGGACGGAAAAAAACAAATCACCCGGGAGGTCAGAAAAAGACGCGAAAAACATACAAAAATCTAAAAAAATACATGGAGGTATTTCCATAAAGAAAACAGGCGCAAAAACACCCGCGCTGGGGGATTCGCTACAACAGGGGTGAAATTGACGCCGACCGGGGGACTGGGGGGGGGGGGGGGGTAGAAAGGCGGCGGGTCGGGGAAACTAATACCCGCAAGGGGTGGCACAGGAAGTCGGGAGGAAAAGTGGGAAAGGCCAGAAGGGGGGGGCGGCCCAAAAAAACTGCTTATAAAAGGGAGCCAGAGCAACGGCCTTTGAAAAAAGAATGAACAGTGTGTTCGGAAAAAAGTAAGGCCCACACAAAGGAATAAAACTGTCAAAAAAAATTTCAAACAGAAGGGGCAAATGAGTGCAAAAACGAGGGGTGAGCATTGTGGAAAGGATCTCGAGGGCGTGGATGCCAGTGCTTTTTGGGCAGGAACCGCGAGGTAAGCGCCAAGGGGGGAAAAAAGGGGAAACAGGTTTGCTGTGGGCAGGGAATAATGTGTGAAAAAGGGGGGGGAAACTCACGGAGAGGGATGGTTGAAAAAATACGAGGAGGGCGGGAGAAAAGAAAAAATCCAAACAAAAACAACCGGGGGTCTGGGAAAGAAAGAAAAAATAATAAGGTTACTAAAAAAAGAACTAGATCAAAAAAAGGGAAACAACAACACCTTATCGCAACCACGAAAAAACAATCAACCACTTCAGGAAAATCGCAATAATAAAGAAGGGGGACTGCAAATAAAGGCCTCGTAAAAAACCGATGGAGGAAGGCAAAAAAGACAAATGGCAGTCATCAAGGGAAAAGGAATGAACACAAATCGCAGGAAAAACTTCCAGGGGTTGGGAGGTGGAAAATAAAACCTGGCAGGGGGGCGAGACAGGGGGCACAGAGGGACCAAAAGATGTTTGAAATGTCAAGCGCTGCACATATGGCCGTGGGCTACAATGGTTGGGGAGCGATGGAAAAGGGACAGCCAAACTAAACGCCCACGCGGGGACCCAACAATCCCTGAGAAAGGTGAGCTGGAAAAAATTCAACAAGCAACCAACAATATGCCCGCCAAGCGAGGGAAAACCACCCAGGAAAACAAGGGGAAATGTCGAAGCAATGAAAAAAAAAAGTGGAACGGAAAAGAAAAAGCTTTGAGGGACACAAGCAATTGAAAAAAAAATGCCGGGGCATGCGGGTGGGGGGAAACTCTTCAAAAGTTTACGGAAAGACCCACAAGGAGAACGGGTCATGGCAAACAAGGTTTTCTGAAAGACTGCAAGCATGGGGAGGGGAAAACAAGCAACATGTCAGAATAACAAACACAGCATCGAGGGGTGGGGGGTGCCTTGTCTTCCAACTGGAAACCGGCAAAAGGAAAAATAAAAAATGGGCAGGGTCACAGGCAGCCAGGGGACGCGGTAAATCACGAAAAGCGGGGGTAGAAGGGACCAGCGGTACGAACCCACAGCCCACGACCTGAACCGGTTGGGTGAATCAAAAGAAGTCCACCCAGGTTGAACCAAGAAACCCGTCAAGAGAAAAAGAACGTGGGCCGCCAGTGGAAAAGAAGCGAAAAACTCCCCGGGTGTGCGAACTTTTTCCGGGGTGGAAGGGACAACAAAAACCCGGGAAAGCCCAGTGCGAAGCAAATGTGAAACCAATGGGAGGGAGTAACCCAAATGTTGGACAAGCCGGGTGGCCGTGACGGTAGATGCTTGGCACCTTCCGGTGAAACCGGGTATGTTGAGGAAGAGGACTTAGACCGAAAACACAGGAAAAAGAAGGGGACAGGGAAAAACCGGTCCAGGGACGGAAAAACGGGTCAGGCTTACAGAAAAAAAGAAGGTGGGGTAAGTAATCAAAATGTGAAACACGGCACCACGGTACAGAGGGGTCTAATGAAAACTTTCGGAAGAAACAAGGTGTGGAAAAACTGCAAGGGCTTCCCCGCCAGTTGGTACGCCGGAGTACAAAACCGGATTCGTTTGAGGTCCTTAGCTAAACCCCCCTTCGGGTAGGAAAAAAAAAAACCGAAGATGTCGGGCCGAACGAAGAGGGCAGGGTAGGGACAACGGGTGGAACCCAATTTCCTTGGCAAACGGGGCCATAGGAGCCAGGGGAAACTCTTGCAGAGATCGGGAGAAGGGACTGACAGAAGAGCAAGAAAGGGGGTGGGGGGAAGGCTAAAAAAAACCAAAGAAGAAAGGGTGCTAGATTAAAAGGGAAAAAAAAACAAGACCTAAAAGAGGCAAAAAGGGAAGACTCCTGGGAAACTTTGGGGGGAAAAAGTGGCGGGGGGTAATAAACACAAGTGAAGGGCCGTGCCCAAAAATGTTTTCAACAGTTTCGCGCTGAAAAAGCTGGCATGGGTCCAAAAAAAACCAAATTCAGGTGTTGTCCACGAACGTGTGGACGGAAACAGAAAAGGGAGAAGAACTCAAAAAACGGAGGAGGAAAAAAAAAAAACGACATTGTGTAGAAAGATGAATGGCCTCTCGCTAAAAAAAAAACAAGGGAAGGGGAGCGAGAAAAAGTGACTTATGTACCAACGGGGGGGTTGGGGAGGGGGGGGAATACAAGAAACGAGGAAGAGGCCGGGAGAACAGCATTAAACAAGGGAGGGGGAAGAAAAAAAGTTACTGTCGTACGAAAACAAGCAAATCAATCGCGAAGAGAAACACAACGGGGGTATTAAAAGAGGAAGCCTGTGGGTGTTAAGAAAGTTTCAAAGGGACACAACACACCCCAGTTTTAGGGTGAATTGCTGTCTATCTGGAGAGGAAAAAAAAAGCCGGCGATGCAAACGACCGAGCAAACGCCTGGTTCACCGAAGGGGAAAAACTCAAGGAGAAAAAGCTGGAAGAAACCAAAAATCAAATGGGAGGGCGAGGGCTCACTAGGAGGAAAGAGTGGGCAAGGGGGTCAAAGCAAGTGTGAAAAACCATGAAACTCGAAAAAATATCCTCTGCAAACGAGACGGGGCCAGCCAACAAACTTTTCAAGAGGAAAGGAAAGTGAAAGGGAAGGATGCACAGGGTCGAGTGAACAAAGACCGGGTAAAAACCTGGCCGCACTGAACAGGGAAATCCTTTGATGAAACAGCTGAACAGGCGTATTCGGTTTGGGAAAAAGGACAAAACAGGGTTCTAGCGTGGGAACGGGTGGTGTTGGGTGGTGGGTTGTTTTTTTGGGGGGTTTCATAACTACAGGAAGGGCGTAATGGAAGGAAGGTTTCATTCGCGTAAAGGGGTCCGGCGTGAGGGAAAAAAATACTTAAGGAAAAGAACAAAAAGAATCGAAACAGACAACAAAAGCTGTGCAAAAAGATGTGGGGAAAACAAAAAAGGTGGTGGACAAGTGAAGTAAAGCCCAAGGAGTGTTAAAGAAAGGAAAGACGGGGAACGTGGGGGGGGGGGAACTTGGTTGCAGGAGGAAAAATCTAGAAAAAGGGGCGGCTTATATGACTGGAAGTTAAGGGGACGGGGCGGGCGGGGGTGTTCGGTCCGCACACCAAAGGAAAACCAGGGGCAAGCCGAACCGGACGAAAAGCGGGCGGCTGCTAACCCATCCCAAGCCGGGGCGGGGCGGGAGCGTTCCATGAGTAAAAAAGGCTGGATGCGGGAAAAGGGTGGGGGCGAAGGGGTGGCGAAGGTCAAACGGGAATGAAGACAAAACAAAAAAAAAAAAGGTGGGGGGTGGACTGGCACAGGGAAGCCAAGGTGGAGAGGGAAGAAGGGGATCGAGAGGAAAAACGCGGAACGCGTGAATGTGGAATTCCTGAAAAAAGCAGGACACCTTTGCGAACTTAGGTGAATGGACGTACAGACAACTGGATTCAAGAACCCTTTGTTAGGCCGACCCTTGGGGAAGGTAAAAGGGGTATTCGAATTCAGAATCGGGGTTCCGGGGGGAAGAACGGTGTTGTGAAAAGGAACGAAGTAAAAGGTGGGTCTGCACGGTCGTAAGGGGTACTGAATAAAAAATTTAGCCAGGAAGAGAGCCTTTTGCCAACGAACAGGCTTGTGGGGACGATACACCAAACTACCAGGAAGGTTGCTTGTCTGAGAATCACGAACACTGAGACGGAGTTGGGAAGCGACGATGGCCTTCTCTTGGAAAGCGGGGGGGGGGATGGGAAAGCCAGTGCAGCAGCATCGAGGAGTCACAACGCCTGTAGAAATAACAAATCTTGAAGTGGAGGAGTGCTGGGAAGCGGTTAAGGAAGCGGGTTGAGGGGTGCGCGATCGGTTCCGGGGGAGAAGGGTGATAGGTATTTCAAGAGAAAAACTTATAAAACAAAAACAAAAGAGGAGGGGGGAGTAGAGGAATGTTCCTCGGATAGAAGAAAACCTCACGCAGAAAAAAAGGAAGGAGAACCACAGAACAAGACGAAAAAAAAGTAAACAACACCAAAACCATTGCAAAATCAAAAGTGTCGACACTCGGAGAAAAGAGGATGCCATTCAAAAAAAAGGAAGGATCCATAACGAAGAATAAAAGGGAAATGATCAAACACAGGCGACAACACCCAAAGAATGGGGTAAGAGGAAACTGAATTAACCAGGTTTCGAAAAGAAATGCGGGTTAAAGGGGGCAATCGCCTGGACCAGAAAAGGGGCTAAAGTGGAAAAAAAAAATTGGAAAGACGGAAAGACCAAAGCTCACGAAGAAGCGATCTGCTAAAAACAGCTGCGGGGGAAAGAGGGAGAAAAAAGATAGGAACGGGAAATAAAAAACAACACGAAGACCAAAATCTAAAAACTAATAAAAAAGGAAGCAAAAGAAATCCGAACACGAGTACAAAAAGCAGGTGAGAATTGAGCGTAGTCAGAGGATACACATTGGAACGGTAACATAAGAGGGAGAAAACAGGTCCTTAAAAACTTAAAAAGGAGAGGGGGGCAAGAAATCCAACAGCATGCAGGGTTTGGTTCAAAGTGGAAAAAGGGAGACAAAACAGGATGGGGTGAAGGAAGAAATTGCAGAACGGGGGGGGAACAAGCGGAGAAAAAAGCGCACAAAAGGTCCAGAGCCTGAACAGGGGAAGGTAAGAAAAAAGGAAAACGACAAAAATACAAGGGAAAGAGCAGCGGATTTGCCTATTGGGGAAAAAGAAAACAACTCCGCAAAAGGGTTGCGCACCGCAAAATGTATAACCCAAGAAAAAGAAAGGCAAGCACTCACTAAAGGGGCGAGGATGCCCCAGGACAATGAGAGAGGGGGGTGGAAGGGATGGACCTGTTACCAGGGAAGTATGTATAAAGCGAAGGAGGGGGGGAAAAAAAAAAATGAAATCAAAGGAAGGACGCAGGACGGGACCGGAAAAAACTTTGACACGATGAAGAAAAGCTTGGG
>Ga0179593_1644136_pt1 | contig 14122 bp, 17 predicted proteins | sample CZODoug2_1_08_16_FD_185931 | JGI IMG/M metagenome (GOLD analysis project Ga0179593, IMG submission 185931) | Vadose zone soil fungal communities from Angelo Coast Range Reserve, California, USA - CZODoug2_1_08_16fungal (PacBio error correction) | ecosystem: Environmental > Terrestrial > Soil >...
GACTCTACGAAGGGGGAAGTGAAGGGGCTAACAATAATTCCGGGAACGTTGGACACTCCCCTCTTTCAAAAGAAAGGAGAGGAGTCCTTGTGGAAAAAGACCTTTCTTCTAAGGGGTAAGGAAGAGTTTTTTTTTCCAGACCACTTTTACGACTTTTTCCAAAAAGGGAAGAAAATGGCAGAGAATGAGGGAAGTGACCAGGGAAGTAGGGAAAATGGTGAAGCAAAACCTCTTCTGGAGAAGATAGAACGTGCTCCAAGGATTTTGGTTTCTCGCGGGAGGCAAAGCATGAAGAATAGTAAGGGATAAATCCATTGAACCAAAAAGGAAGGAAAACAATTCCTTCAGGAAAAGGGGAGGTAGGTTACCAGACAAAAGACAGGGCCTCCCCTTACACCTACACAAGTCTCTCCCAAGAATTCCAAGAACGGGAAAAATGGGAGGAGTGGTGATCTGGGTGCCGTAGGGGGTGGATCGCGGTCTTCTTTTTATAGGAAACTGTATGTGATCTCAACCTTTCAGTAACTCCAAACCTTTACCTCTGCGAGGAATAGGAAAATGGTTGTGAGGGGGTCTCTCAGTGGAGAAAGGGAGGGGAAACAGAAGACAAACCGAAAGGTAGTTTAAAACTACGAAGACAGAGGTGGGTTAATCGGCTCACTCCCTATCTCTCGAATAGGTAAAATATATATATTTATTCTCCTTATGATTGAAAAATAGTAAGGGAGGTTGGAAAGACCTTTCGGGGGAAGGAAGAGAGAGGAAAAGTACAATCTGCAGATGAATAAACTCAAAAAGTCCATCTTTCCGAGGTGGGGTCTTTCCTGATAACTTTTTCGTGATAAAGTAAAAATCAACCAGGGAGGGCCGAACGCGTCCGAAAAGGGTAATCAACTTCGGGGGGAGGGAAAATCCGGGGTAAGTTTTTAAACTTTTCGGAGACACCCGAGGGGAGAAGGTAAGGAACTCCGTCTGGGGGGAGTAGAAGAGGGGAAGCAATCGTGTTTCATTCATTGGGGGGAGAATGGGGATAAAATTAGGACCGGATCCAGCTCCTCCCCGAAGAGAAAGGGGACACGCAAAGAAGGAGGGAGTGCTGGTCACAAGAAAATGGTAAAACGTAATTACAAAAAGGGTGGGGCGAGTCATAAACGGTGAAGGGCCAACCACAACGACAAAGGGAGAAAAAATAATTTGGAGGGGAAGGAAGAAAAAAATAATGTTAGCTGACCTTCCAAATTAAAGTGTGCAACGCGGGATTGTAAAGGATTCGAAATTGGTTCAGCCTATCCTATGGGAGAAAGGAAGAGTTGCCACAAGGGGAGGGGGAAAAAAGGAAGAAGTTAAATTTTCTAACGGAAAGAAATCGTACTTCCGAGAAAGGACAAAGCGGGTCAATCATCTTCCTCCATTCTCTTACGGAAGGAAGGGAAGTTCGCGTGGCCTGAGGAGAAATGAGCGAAACGGGGAACGCTGGAAAGGTAGGGAAAAGACAAGAAAAGAGGGTTAACGCTCTAATGGTCTTGGAAAAAAGTTGCACGGGACCTATAGATGAGAAGAAGAGGAGGGGGGCTATCTCCTTGTGGGAGACGGAGGGGATAGGAAGACGGATGACAACAGATGGGGGTGAGGACTATTTAAAGGTATGAAGGCCGGGGGAACTGGGGAATTTGTCAAAAGAAGAAGTCAAGGAGGAGATGAGAATGCACCCAAAAAAAGAAAAAAAAAACAAAGAAAAGTAGAAAAAAGGGTCAAGGCAGGAAGGGAAAGGAAAAGAAGAAAAACCTTCCCTGCAGTTAGGGTGAGGAAGGGTGGTGGGTAAAAGAAAAAAGGGGGGGGAAAGAAAGAAAAAAAGGATCTTCCCTGAAGGCTATCATTCTTACCAAAGGGGGGTGGGAGAGGGGGAGATATAAAAAAAAAAAGGGGGGGGGGAGGGGGGGGGGAATCTGATCCAAATAGGGGAAGGATATAAGGAGGAGGAGAGGGAAAGCAGCTCCACACAGAAGGGCAAGTGCAAGATAGATTCAGGACGAAAAATAAGTGACTCGGGCGGAAAGCGCTCAAGGGGGGAAAAGGAAATCAGCTCGGAGGCGAGGGAGAGAAGAAGACGCGGAAAAGGAAGGCTCATTGAGAAAGGAAGGGAGCGCCGTATCAGTATCGAAAGGTGTCCGGGGAGGTGGCTCTTGACCGGTATGCAAAGGGCCTGAAGGAGGGGAAACACGGATATTAAGGCGGAGGGAAAAGGGACATCGGAGGACGAAAATGCTTCGACAACTTGGTAAGAAAAGAAGGAAGCGCCGGAAAGGGGGCCTCTCGGGGGTAGACTATGACAGGTGATGGCGAGTAGGAAATATTACACCGAAAAACATCTGTCCATTTTATTCCGGAGGAAGAGAGAGGGTAAACAGCCCCATTACAGGACCAAAGGAAGAATACTGAGGAAGAGCTTTTGAATGAGAGAAGGGGATTGAAAAAAACTTCATTTCTTGGGAAGGAAGGTAGGGTAGAAAGTGTACGCAGGTCCCTACAAAAGAAAAAAATGTGTTACCTTATTCAACAGTAAGAAAGAAATGGAAAGAATTCTGACGTTCGAGGGAGGGAGTGACTTATGCAAGGAAGAACTAACACACATTCCTCATGGGGCGGGGGGCATTCTCATCGGGCAGGGGTGCAGTCTGCTTTCAGCATGGCTTTATCTAGGCCATAGAAAGAGAAACAAGGGGGTGGACAGTACAGCGGAGGGGAGTAGAGGGTAACATTTAGTTGTCATTGAGAAAATAAACAAGATTGTGAACTCAATTTGACGTATATGCTTCCACTACTTATAAGAGGAATTAATGAAGAAAGGCCATCTCTCACACGACAGAGAATAAGAGTGTAGGGGGTGGAAGGTGGGATGATAATAGGACATTCCTCAAAGGAGGTGTGAACCCCTGATTCCTAGAATCGAGAAGAGTTCCTACGCAGGGATGAAAGGATCTGGGAGTGAAAGAAACTAAAAAATAGGGAGATGGGGGGAAAATAAGAATAAACTAGCTCTTCATTCAGCTACCAGAGTAGAGAAGGTGTAAAGCACTTGTCCCCTAATCTGTTCGGGAAAGAAAAAAAGATACTCACTAGCCAGATACCGAGAAGGAAGGGGAGGGAATGAAAAGTCCATCGGGTCACAAAAAAGAGGAGAGTTAGCGTTCATGGGAAGAGAAGAAGGTAAAGAAAACACAGCAAAAAACGCCCACAAAAGAACATTCGGGTGGGGACAGGTGGGAATTTTCGGTGAGAGAAGAATAAGAAGGAAAAGGGCGGTGTTTATACTAAACGCGGAGTGTCGCCAGAGAAGGTCGGAAAAACCTATTCTCACTTGACTAAAGAAAGAATGCCCTATTTCCTTGACCACGAAAGATACGGTGACAGGTACTGACTTTATCCGCGGGAAATCAGAAACACCAGAAAAAGAGACACGGGTTTCTCCGCGCGGAAATAGGGGGTGATGAGAAACGAAACCCGGGCCGCCGGAGACCTGAAAGAAAGAAAAGTGTTGTACTTCCTATTCCAGGGTAGGTGTATTAGACAATAAAGAAGAAGGGATCTTCCTCAAGAAAAAAAGGAGAGATGGAGAAGCCTCTTTTACGCGAAAAAGAGGATGCAAAACGTGAATCTTTTTCACCTTGAGAATGGAAATAATAGTTCTAGCCGGAGAATTACGAGTTGACAAAAGGACAGAAAAGAAGGGTACACTCCAATTAAGGCCGAATGGGTAAAACAGTGGTCATCTACTAGGGGAGGGGGGAAAGAGACTATAGCCCTCACCAAAAAGGGCAGACAACATGGAGTTTTTTTTTGTCTAGAAATAGTGAGTAAGAATGATGGGCCGATTCGAGAGTAAAAACAGAGGAAGAAGGGGGGAGAAAAGATCATCCAATTTTAGGAAGAGGAAGAAGAGTAGAGGCGTAGAAGTGTATCAAACGGATACAGGGGAGAGAGAGTATCCAATGGGTCTTTCAACAAGATGATCATTTCCTTTTATTTCAAAAAGGTTTAGGAGCATCCTTGCTTAAGCGGGGGGGAATAGGGACAGCGTTGAAAGATAATCCCTTGTACAGGAGGGAAGGGGGAGAATCCTTCTGAACTGAAAAAAAGGGGAGCAGAGCTCACCGGATACATAAAGCCTTAAATTTTTTCTTTCTATGGAAAATAAATAGAAAGAAAATAGGATTGGGTTCTTCTCATGGAGGGCAAGGGGAAAAGGAGGCCCAGCCAAGGCAAAAAGCCTCGGGGAAGTGTGTACTTTCAGTCGGCAGAGGACTCACAAAACAACGGAGGATGATTACCCGATCGCGAGGATGCTGCTAGTATTTTTAAAGGGGGGGGGGCTTTCCTCAGTCGAGGGGCACTCTTGAGCCTCCCGGAGTCCGGGGTCTCGGGTCCCACTTTCCTTCATCCAACGTTCTCGTACCCGAAGAGCGAAGGGCTTCTTTCAGAGAAACCAATTCATGAACCACGTACTCTTGACTTCCGTGTCTGAAAAGAAGACTTGCACGCAAAGCTGCTCCGAAAAAATGACGAAGGTCCCGCCGTCTTCTTTGGCCCACCTGCTGGGGTCTACGAAAAGAAAAACACTCAGGGAGGAGGGGAGGCACAGTAGTCGATTCCAGAAGGTTAACTTCTGGCCGTCCCTGGAAGGAATAAAAGAAAAAATTTCTCGGTGAAAGAGAGGGGGGAGGGGATGTTGAAAGAGGAAAAAAAGGGGAGGGCGCGTTGATGCCGATCTCTTGCAAAGACCCTTCCGGTCAACGAGAGGCGCTGCGACCGGAGGGGGGAACGGGGAGCGAAAGCAGCCGATGATTTTGGAAGGCCTCGGCGTCTTCCTTCTAAGACGTGTTCCGGAAAAACGCGCAGAAAAAGCGTTAGGGGACGCAATCTCAGGGGGAGGTTTGGGGGGGGCTTTTTCGGAAAGAGTCCAGGAGCAGCACGGGGGAATAGGGACAGCACTATCGGAAAAAGATAAGCGCACAGGAAGTACAGAGAGGACGGCGCGAAAGGGTTTCACCTCTCGCTCAAGAGGACAAGGGATCAGGGGGGGGAAAAGAACAAGAATAAACCAGTAATTTTACTGGAAAAGGGAGTGGCACTAAAGAGAAGTAAGTAGTTTGCATCAAAAGAGTTCGACCTACCAAAAAAAAGAAGTTGCCCCCCGAGTAAGCAATAACTGGCCGAGAGGAAAGAATCAGGGTAGGGACCGCCTCATCCAGAGGGGGACTCTACCCCACTAGGGTGAGTGGCAGCTAGAGGGGAATAGACCTCTGCAAAGAAGGTTTGGAATCGCAGGGGGGGAAAGTTTGCTGATGAGGGCCAGCCTGCCTTTTTAGAAAGGAAAAGTTTCAATTTGAAGGATGGGAAGGGGGAAAGTGACCCTAAACAGAAGGAAGAAAAGTACTCTTGGGGAAGTTGTCTTTCTCAAGGTTTCAGAGGAAAAGATTAATCCAGAATGGGGAAGGGGAAGGACCTTCATGTGCATGAAAAAAAAAAAGAAGAAGGGGACAAGAGACGGTCATCTTCCATATTGGGGGCGAGGGAAAAAAAAAAAAAAAAAAGAAGATGCGAAAAATATACCCTTGGGGACATTTTTGATTCCAGAGGAATGATGCTGCGACAAAACTCCAGGTTCCGGCACCCCACGGAACTTAAAGAGGACCCAGCAGGAGAGTAGAAGGAAATTGCACATATTGGGGAGGATGTCGCGAAGTGTCGTCCAGGGGGAAAGGGAGAAATTCCAGTGGTAGGAAGACCAATGTCCGGGAAAGGGTGGCAACTCAGGCGTGCACATCGATAGGGAAGGGGGGACCCGCAAAAGGATTGGGGACCCCTCGGGAAGAATGAATTGTTTGCACTTCAAAAGGCTTTCCGAAGGGGGGTAAAGGGAACCGCGACCATCGAGGGGAAGATTGACCAGCCATCAAATGGAGCCTTTTACCATCAAACGCCTTCTTTTCGTTGACAGGATCGCCAGGGTCGCGAGAAGTTCACTCTAACTTAAAAAAAAAAAATTAAAAAAATCGAAGAGAAAAAAGTAATTCCAACACTATTCTCTCAAGGGATCGCCTCCGCAAAGGGGGAAGAGTCAACCTACCAAGCTAGAAAGGGGAAAGACGTTGATTACGGGAGAGGGAACCCTGCTTCGAAGGGGGACTTCGCAATTTCTTTGGAAACCGTCCGTAACGCCAAAACGGGGAAAAAAAGAGTGGCAATTTTGAGGGGGAGGCAAGGGAGGGGGGCATAGCGATTGCTATCCAACCGGAAAGGGGGGAGGGGGGGAAATCGAGCAATCTTTGGAAAAGAACGGCGCCTCCTATCTCTAAAGAGGATTAAAAGATATAGATAGGGCGCCGTGATAAAAAAGGGGAGAGTATTTTTTCACGTACATGGAGGGGGGGATAGGCATTGCTAGAAAGGGGAAGAGAGCCCCTCAACTTGCCACGCTTTCCGAGGGAGGTTTTTTTTTGGGAAAAGGTTTCGCCAAAAAGGAAAAAAAAAGTGCGCAGGAAGAAAACCAGCCCGGAAGGGGAAAGGCGGCGGTAATCAACGGGATTGGTCGGGGGGGAAAACCCTGTCCTGGGCGGAGAGATCCGCTGGTAACCAAAGAAAAAAGAGAGGGGTGGCATTAATTGTTTGTCGGGTTGGCCAAGGGACCGGAGGCCCCCAGCGCCCCTGGCGAAAAAAAAGGAAAGTGGGAAAGAAAAGGTGCGTTGCAGCGTCTCATTGGAACGTCTTAACCCGCGAATGCGTCAGAAAAGGGAAAAAAAAACTCGTGGGACGTGGGGAGGACGGCACCTACAGGGAGACCTGCCACACTGCTGAAAGAGTGTCCACGCTAAGCTAATTCTTTGGAAAAATCCCGCCCTATCCGAGGATCAAGGGGGGTCTCTTTCACGGGGCCACAATTAGGAAATAAATGGAATTTCTAAAAAATGAAGACAATAGCCGGGACGTAGGGGGAGAAATCCACGAAGTAACAATCATCTTTCTCCAGGCGAGGGAGAAGCTGGCGGAGAATTCCGTTAATTTCGCGGGGGCTGCGTCTATTTAAGAAGGGAGTAGTGGTTCTAGACAGTCTTGCCACCTGCTTTTAGAGACTATATTTTCCATCTCTTTGGAGGGGGGGGGCGCGCAAATATGGCCAGTGACCGGGGGGGGAAAGTTGGACCCTCTGGAAGAGCATTTCATCCGAAGTGGCCGTTTCCCTTCCCTCTGGGAGGAAAGGGGGGGGAGAGGCTCTGAGAGCAACGCGAAAGAGTGAAAGACCATATTACACAAGGTGGAAGTCCGGCGTGTTCGGGGAAAAAAAAGGGACGGCCATCGGCAAATGGGGGAAAAGTGTTGAAAGAGGGATTTTACAAAACGGCAATTTCTGTCGCATTTCCTCAGCAAAAAGGGCTTCGTACGTCGCAGAAAAGAAGAGAGATGGCCACCAAAGAAGCAAGAGGGTCCCTAGTCCAGGCCTGGCTGCATTCTGTCCCGACCAAAAATCTCTTCCAGTTCGGGCTCCCAGGACGGGCAATTATGGGGGTTTTGTAGGGCAATTTCGATAGGAGATTATCAGTCGAATTTCAAAAAGAGCTCACGAAAGTGAAAAGGGGGGGGATGCTCTCTTGGGGTCCCAAGAGGGCGCGATGCGCGAGGTGTGCAGTAAGCGCTTCAGAATCTATTGACGGGGGAAAAAAAAGGGGGACTTCCGCTTATAAGCCGAAGAGGCTGCCATCGGACCAAAAGGCGTTCATGGACGCCCGAAAAAGAAAAAAAAAAACAACCTAAAAGGAGGAAAAGAAGGAACGACCCTCGTTGAAAGAAGAACTAAAACCACTTCCCCGAGAAGAGGAAGAAGGACTCCGTGATGACGGGAAAACTAAGGCTTATGAAAAGAGGGGAGGAAAAAAAGGAGCCGCGCCTCGACTTGGGAAAAGAGGGCCGCTTCCGGTTTGTCAACGCGCGCTGAAGGAGAAAAAAAGCCTAGCAGCAAGTAAGATGGGGAAAAGTTCTATCCTTATAAGTCTACAGGAAAAATCCATCACCTTGAAGAGACCCCCCTAATACTGGGGAAAAACGCCGCCATGATTGTTTGACAAGGAAGGAACCCTATCGGGTCAAAGCCTGCGTCACCAGAGATCATCTTTCTGCGTGAAGAGGGGGAAAAAACCTTCCGTGGAGGACAGCTTGAAGAGGATTAAGCTTGGGTTGGAGTTCAAGTCGACTCCCGCGAGAAGAATAAAAGACTACCTGGATGCAGCAAGAAAAGGGGGGGGGGGGCTTGTCTTACCGGGCTTCGGAGGCTTATCCGAGCAAGGTAGATGAGATCTCAAGCGGTTAGTGGAAAAAAAAAGCTCTCAACACAACACTTAGGAGACACGTACAAATCTTGAGGAAAAAAATTGGTGCTTTCCTCAGAGGAAAAAGCCGAAAGAGTCCGGGAACGCTGAGAGGTCAGCAATGCCCCAATTGGAAGGAGGATCGATCCCTCTGGAAAGGGAAGGGGCACGTTTCTACGAACCAAAGGCATAGCCCTTACAGCGGGGAACTCCACGGATGCGTGTGAGAGAAAAGCAGAAGCTTATCCGAACCGGGAGAAGGGGCGTCGTTGGCCCTGATCGGATGGGGAAAACTCATTTCGGGTCGGGCGCCCGTAGAAAGGCGGGAAAAGGGGAATTGGAGTGAACGGAGGCCAACTTGAAAGCCTTCTCGAACCTTCGCTGGGAAGTGCTAGAGTCAAGCTGCGCGTGAAAAGATAGAGTTCAACCGGAATCGGAAAGATAGTCAAGCCGAAGGTAACTCTCTTCGAGAGAGAAAATCTCCCTCATCCGCGGGCATCTGCGTAAGACAGGATAATATTCGACCTGAGAGGAGTGGTCGATTTTTTTTAGGGCAATTCTCCAATCGATCAGAAGAAGGGACGATTTCCGGGGGGGGGGGGTTGGGGAGTGCTTCGGAGGGCGGCATAAGCAGCCATCACGGTATGGCAGGGAAGAAGTAAGCGTGGACGACAGGAAATGGTGGGGGGGTCACGAAGAGGGACTTAAGCGCTAGGTGTGGAAGGAGGATCACCCTCGCTTACAGGGCGCATTCCTACCCTAAGGGCTGGTCTGAGAGAGGAGAGAGAAAGAGGAAGTAGGGGGGGAAGCATATCGAAGAGCGACCTACCACACCAGGATTGCTCCCCCGAATGGAAAATTGCCGAGATCACCAGGACTAATGTCGGGAAGAAGGCATCGCCGATTCGGACGACCCCCTGCGGCCTGTGGGACGCTGCATCAGACCCGCGAACAGGAGGGAAAGAGGCTTTTCACATTTTTGCTGAGGGATCGAAAAAAAAAAGAAAGACCTCCTTTTTAAAATCAATAATTAAGGTGCCGATTGCCGTCAAGGGGACCCGACCCGCCGGCTCAAAGGGCTGGGGGGGGCCTATGGGAGGTATCAGTTGGGGAAGAGCAGAAGATAACCACCGCTTAATCCCAGAGGAAAGGACGCCTGACCCTTGAGGTGCATGAGAAGGGGGCCCTATTTGCGCAAAAAAGAGATGCGAAACTATAGAACCGGGAGGAAAAGAGAAGAAGTTTGGGAAAAAAAAAGAGGGTAAAATTGATGAGGAGAGAAAAGGGTCCGGCAATACTAATCAGCCCCCGGAAAGGCGTAAGAGCCTTGAGAAATATGATGGAAAAAGGGGTTCTACGAGAGTAATCTCTAAAAGTCGATATTGTCTAAAGACCCGTTAGAAAGAAGGGAATTCATAACCCTTAAAATTGTTTCCACGGCGCGAGTGCGAAAGAAAGAGGGGCGAACAAGAAGTACAAAAATGGGGAAGGGAAGACAGAGTGCAAATCGCCGTAAAGGGGGGCGCTACCTTTAGACAGCCCGAGGGGGAAAGTCACCGCGAAGAAAGGGGGGGGGGGGTCACCACCTCAATGTGGGACAGCACAACCTTCTTTGCTTGAAGGAAGAGGAAAAGGGGGGCTCTCGGGCTCCGGAAAGAAGAAAAAGGCGGCCAAAGAAAGAAAAAAAACCAAAAATTTAATGCAAAAGGACAGACGGAGCTCCTCCCGAAGAGCAACCTGTCACCGACCAAGAAGGGGAGGCCCCCGACGTTGAAGGAAAAGCGCCGTTCCCCTGCTTGGGGGGGTGATACTTCGCAAAGGTTGGTGGCGCAAAGGAACGAAAAAACCTGTACCTCGCGAGGACCGCGGGCAGTTGAGGGGCGAAAGAAGAGAAAGACTAAGGGCTATCCAACCGAAAGGTAGTTACAAAAGGGACCATCATCAAAAAAAAGCCAACAACACAACGGATGAGGAGATAGGGAGGTGCTCCGTGATATGGGAAAAAAGGGGGAACGATTTTTGGAAGGGGAGGCAAGAGCTAGACCGCAGATTAGCTTCCCAAAGAAAGTCCTCGCAGCTTTACCTCCTTCCTTTTGCGCCCCAACGGAAAAAGGGCCGAAGGTATCACCGCCGCAAAGCAGGGTGACAAAGGGAGGGAAATCAACGTCGGGAAAGGGTCGGTTACTGTTCGGAAGAAAAAGGGGGGGCGTCTAAGAGGGGTACCAGTAACAGGAGGGGTGTGGGGGGTTGGGATCTGAGAGGGGATTACCTTAGCAAAAAAAAATTTCCGACTCGGGGGAACGCAAACAGGGCAGTTCGTGCTTGACACCGAGGTGGGTAAAACGTATTACAAGGCAGGGGGCTGGTGACTGGCCCACACAAGCGGTTGCGGACAAGACTAACCGGTACACAGGAAAGGCGATTTGCACGCTGGAGTGGAAGGGGCGGAATTTTTTTCGCCAGAGGGAGGGACGTCACTGAGAACATGCGTGGAAGGGGAAAACACAACAAACCAAACTCAAAAAAAAAGGCTAACAACGGTACCGAGGAGTCGACGGTCGGGAGAAGAAACATCTTTGCAATCATAGGAGCAAATCTCTTAAAAAGTCTTCCTTTCAGGGAAAAGGACGGAACCTGGAGGCCTTGGGGGGGGGGGGACCACGAGGGGGGATGGTCTGGGGAAAACGTGAATGGGGAAGAAAGGGTCTCTAGTTTAGAGGAGCGCCAATATGGCCATTTACCGTTAAAGGGCTCATTCCCCTCAGGAAAGGGGGAAGGGGTTCCTTCCATTCAGGGGGATGGGACTCGGGGGGGGGGAGAGCGCTCTGAAACACAAGGGGAAATCGGTCATTGTAGTCGGCGGGGGCCCCCATTTACGGCCATCGGAAGGGGGGGAAAAATTCTGGAGTGTAAAAAGTCCTGCCCGCCAGTTGTCGAGAAAGCGAGCGATGCCAAAACTTCTGACGGGAGTCTGATTAGGAAAGGGGGAAACTCACGACATGGGGGGGGACGAGTCCAAGTCATGGGGTCGTTCCGACCAGGGGAAAAGGAAAAATGCCAGGGAAGGAGGGTCCAGATGGTGTTCAGGGGGGTCTATTTAAAGGTGGGGAGAGTCGGTAGGGCCTTGATAAAAGAATTATAAGTCGGAGGAGACACACCATAGGAATTCGCTCTGGGATCCAAGGGGAAGGGGGAAGATCGCAGGGTGACGCGAGGGGGACGCAGGGGCAGAAAACCTGGCGCTTCAGAGAAAGGTTTGAAAACCATTTCCTTGGCACTAGGCCGAACGGAGGAAGAGGGAAACCGCTGACCTGCCGTTCAGGGGGGAAAAAAAAAAGACCAACCAAAAAACCGAACAATCGACCTTAGTCCTTGCACTGAGCGTTGAACAAAAAAGAACCCCGTCCAACGAGAAGAGAAAAGAGACGGGGACGAAAGAAAACAGTAAAGCGGCTGGGGAAAAAAAACGGTCGCCGCCGCCGCGAGTGGGAAAACGATTCCGGTGCCCAAGGAAGGAAAAAAAGAGCCGCTGGGACCTAAACGGACAAAAGAAAGGTAAGATGGGCACCAAGGCCGGAGAAGTGAAAAGAGAATTTCCCTCTCAATCACCTTGAAGGAGAGGGCGGGGGGGGGGGCCTCCCAAGAAACCTCAAAGGAAGTTGTGGAGTACCAGCCGATCGGGAAAGTGGCCCCTGAGTCGTATCAGCTGGAAAATCTCTTGCCAAGAACAAGTGAGGTAGGGACCCGCTGTCCTTGGGAAAGCTGCTTAAGCGTGGTTTCGGAAAGCTTTCGACTCCCAGGTAAGAGAAAGACGACCGCGGGCTGACGGAAAATGGAGAAAGATCGCGACCGGGGGGGGGGGGGCTGCTCAGATTCAACTAGGACAATTTTCAAAATCCAAAAGAGGTGGATATTGCAGAGCGAGAAAAACAACACACGGAGGATGAGGAAAAAAAAACTGCACGTACAAAGCTGGACCTTTGGCTGGCCTCAGGAGGGGGAAGAGAGCCGCCCGCGAAGGAACGAAATCTGGGAAAAAAAAAAAGGGTCCTTCAGAGGGGGCGTCTTTATCGATAAAAAAGGTCATTCTTGCACGAAAAAAGATTAATTCGATCGCCCGGATACGGGAACTAAAAGGGGCAGAGCTTGCAACGCAAAAGGAGGGAATGGTGACTCAGGGCCACCGATCAGGCTTGGTCTACGACGCGAGGCGGGTCGGCGGCCCAGTATTCGAGGAAAGATGGGGGATGGGGGGGAGACCCGTCCGCGGACTTAGAAGCGGGGCTCATCTTTAAAGGTTGGAATCGTCAAAAAGGGGGGAGGAAGGATCTCGGGAAAAAAAGGAATAGGGGTAAGATATCGAAAAGAGCTGCGCTGCGAAAAGGAGCGCCCTCAGCCGCTTACTGGGGAAAAGACCTTCTCTCTTTCGACTCGAGGGGGAAGAGGGGGGGGTTGTAGTTCCACAGCAGGCAAGGGGAAAAAAGGGGGGCGGGGTGGGGTGGAGAACTTCCCATCGGGTCCGAAAAAGGGAATATGAGGCTTAGAAGCAGACAGGAACAGACCGTACCGAGAAAGGTGTTGCAATCTCTGCCGAAAAGGGGAGGCTTAACAAGGAATTAGAGAGCATGCTACCCCATTAGGGAAGAGTGAGGGCGCGCTACAATCTACAGGGAGGGGGGAAAGAGACATATCTAAATTGAGACCACCACACTGAAAAAAAAAAGCTGGAGCACTCTGAAAGAGGTCCCTGTTCTTACGCAAAAAGAGACGGTCAATGACCTGAATCAGGAAAAAATTCGAAGGGTGGCATCTACGAGGGGACCGCGAACGTCCGAGGGTCGTTTCAAGGGGGGGGGGGGGGAGGGTGCCATGCGACACCTGGCGGGAAACAACTGAGAAGAAATGACAACAGTTTCAAGGAAGCATGGGAAAAGTGACCCGAAAAACGCAAAAAGGAAGGGTTTTCTATTGTCCCTTAAAAAGGGGGGAGGAGCTAGCAGAAGATAACAACGGTTCCCAAAAAGGCGCTTGACCTTGAGGTGCATGAACGGGCACTGGCATATAGACAAAGTATATCTTCGAACTATAAAAGGGGGAAGAAAAGCCAGGTTGGCAACCAGTAAAGAGTTAGGGGGGGACTCGACCACTACGGGGGGGAGGAGACGAATCTCCACTCGAACGTGAGAGTAAGATCTGTAGAAATATAGGGGGAAAAGTCTCCGTTATGCGTACGACAGCTATAAGGGAGTCATTCGCGGAAAGAAATTCAGTATTCAGAAAGGCAAAGAATTGTGGCAACGAAGGGGGACAGACTGGGAATCGATGGTCGAACATGCCTTAAAAACTCCCGCGTGAGGGAGGAAGCCTGTGCAGGTCAGCTACAAGGAGCGAGCCCACGCGGTGTTGGAAAAACGCATCTGCGTGTAATACGGGCCAGAATAAACAAAGAGGGTGACCATCTGCAACGCCGATTTTACCCGGGGGCGCGCTGGCTTCAGGGCATAGAAAGTCGGAGAGAGTAAGATCAAACAAGAAAAATACTTCCTTGTAAAGCGCCTCCTCAAAGGAAGGAAGAAACCGGACCAAGCGCGGGGACAATCAAAGTTGGATTACGCCGCCGGAAAAACGGCGGTTGATACTTCGAAAATGACGTTGGGAAAAAGGGAAGGACGCCAAAACCGGGGAACGGGGGCGAAGAGGGGGGGCGCTCATCTGCTGTGCGAGGGTAGTGAAAAATACGCGACCAGCGGGAAAAGAACTCC
>Ga0179593_1293393_pt1 | contig 14121 bp, 16 predicted proteins | sample CZODoug2_1_08_16_FD_185931 | JGI IMG/M metagenome (GOLD analysis project Ga0179593, IMG submission 185931) | Vadose zone soil fungal communities from Angelo Coast Range Reserve, California, USA - CZODoug2_1_08_16fungal (PacBio error correction) | ecosystem: Environmental > Terrestrial > Soil >...
ATTAAGCATCGTGCAGAGAAGGGGCCGAGAAGCCAGGGCCATGGGCGCCGATGCGGGGATGAGAGGAAAGGTGATTTTGGTATCTCGTTGGTAGAAAGCTACACCTAACATCGGAAAATTTCAAGCAAAATGCCCAAGCAACAGGGGATTAGGGCACGCTCGGCACGGCAAACATGCGTAGCACAATGGCAAGACGGAAGGTTCAAAAAACGTGCGGGGGCCAAAACAAACAGGATGCGCAAGAGGAAGGGAGAAATCAGAGCCAGCCGTGGGGAGAAAACACGAAGGAGGGGAATACTTTGGGGAAGACAACAACTAAACCAAATCAGAGCGCAGGACTTAGAGGATGGAGCCTTGAAATGATGACTTTGTGGAACGTACTTGATAGAAAGGGCCATTGCGGGGGTGTCACAATAGCACTGGACATCGTGGATGACCAAGGCAAGGCGCTCCTGATAAGGGAAATTGGCGCAGTTGGAACCAGAAGGGACAAACTGTAAGCAAGAAGGAAGAAGAGGTATTTCGCACCGCGGAGGTCGGCAGCAAAAGAAAAGATATCTCTCCAGGAGGGAAATCGATCGAGAGCAAAAAACTTTAAGAGACAGCGGGAAACGCATCGGAAAAAGATTGAGGGAGGGCTCACGGAATAACCGCCTCACGCAGTTTATGCTAGTGGAAAGGAATTCGCCCCTCTCAAGAGGGGCGAAAGGGCGCGACGGTGAGGAGGATATAGGAAAGTTCTCGGAGTGGGCTAAAGACTGGGAGGCCGCGGGAAACTTATCCAAAGCAGCGCGGCGAGGAAGCAAAACAATCTGCTGCCAGAGGGATCAGAAGACCGAATAATTAGAGATATGAACGGGGTTTCCGGCGTAAGGATGAACCTCACCGGACTATTAGAAAACAGGAGATTGGGTTCGAAGGCGGTAAAAAGGGAGGGTTAATCAACGTGCAAGACGACAGGGAAAGAACTCGTCGCCGCACCGCAGAAAAATGGGTCAAATAACGTTCGCATGGAGGGAATCAAGGATAAGAAAGCCGTGGCCGGGAAAACGCTTTTGGGGGGGGCGACGAAAAGGACACGTACGCATGCAGAGGGAAATAGAGATGAGGGAGATTTAGGTAAAGGGAAGCTGACGGCCGGTATCTCCTCTGGCAAAAAAAATGCAGTGGCAGAGGGAACGATACGAGGCAGGGAAAGGCGAGCAAATGAACTCAGGTGCATCCGCCACTGGCGGGATCAATGGAAAAGTACTTTGTGGGGGGAGGATGGGGATTCAACCTAGATCACTCAGCCAAAAAATCAGCGAGGGCCGAGAGGGAAAACATCGGGTTCGCGGTGATGGTAACCTAACTGGGCTTCACCAGCGACCCTCCCCTGAATTACTAAAGACACATGGTCTAGTCAAGTCAGGAGGAATAAAATAACGGGGGAAGATTCCCGGAAGAAAACAAAAAACCAATTTAGAGAAGGGTAGATCAAATGCTCTGCGGAGGAGGAGGGAGTAATAAAAAAAATAAGGCTTGAGTGAACTATGGCAGGAATATTCCCGGTGTTTCTGACGAACGGGGGAAGTGAGGCCGACTCAATGGAACGTGCGTCTAGCACCACGGCAAATCACAACGGAAAGAGGCTAAGTGAAGTGCAGGTGGAAAAACCGATTGGCATTCTTGGTGTAAAATAAAAGCAGAAACAGTCGAAGCCACCTCAACAAGGTTCGTCAGACGTCCAAAGGGGACGAGACCCAGGAAAAGATCTTGCAACTGAAGAAAGGGGTAAAGAGAACTCGAAAGGCAGCCTAGAGCAGACGGGGTCATTCCAGCTACAATGCAACAAAATAGCAAGCGAAACATTACAACGCGAGTATCGAAACCTTGAAAACCGAGGCGACGGTACCGAAAAGGTAGTCATTTCTTAAATCAACTTAGGGGAAGAATAAAGAAATCGAGACGGTAACGGATGGACTCGCCGAGCAGTTGTGGAGTGTCAGCGGCCGGCGACATGACTGGAAGCCTTCTAGTGGGGACAAAAAGTTCTGTCCCTCGAAAGGGAAAGATGACCGACGCCGCGTCGGCTTCGGAAAACTCAACCCACCGGGCCCCAAGTCGAGGAAAAAGGCGGAAAGTGGTAGCATAATCACTTCAATTAGTTGGTATAGCAGCGATCATAGGGGGGGGGAAAGCCAAAAAGACGGGGAATTCAAGTCGCCCTTTGAGACAGTGGAAGAGAGATTGGGTGGCCGCAGCACCGCTAGGGTCAACCTGGGGTAGCAAAGGAAGAAAAGATTGGTCAAATACCCCAGGCTTGGAGTAGAACGCCCGCGCGGGGCTTTCATGGTTCGGAAGGGAAAGGTGAGGCGAACACGACAGAGTAAATGGCGGGGAGGTGATCCAGTAACGAGATGCGCCCCCCCCATCGTCCAGGACGAGTGAGGGAGGAAAAACGAAAGAAGGGAAGGGACTAAAAGTCGGGAAAAAATGAATGGAGAGAGACGGGAAAAGTCGTGCGTCGACAAAAAAAAAGCCCTCTCAGGAACCACCAAGGACGAGTAGCGGAAATTATTAAATGATAAAAACGGATCCACTACCACGGAGAAATCAAGATAAGAGAGGAACAAGTTCGCGAGAAAAAAAACGGTATAAGCTCAAAGGAAAGAGAAGTGTACAGGGGTTACAGAATAAGTTAGGAAAACGCCTGTGGGGGGGCGGGCGTATCAGGAAAAAGGCAACCAAATCTTCCCCTTAGGAGGGTTAAAATCCTGACACGCCGCGTGAAAAGGGCGAGATAACAACAACGGAGGAGGAGGAAAGAGATATAATTGGATGGGAAGGGAAGATAAAAATGAAGGGGAAAAAAAAGGACCAGTTTTGCCGTTGCGAGGGGGACCGCCGATCAAAACGGTCTAAGCAACTTATATAAAAAAGAATCGACATGGCAAGGGGACAAAACGGATGCCCCTAAATCGACGAAGGAAGAGGGATAGGGAAGAAGTAATTTGTCGTGGATCGCCGCCATTCATTTCATAATCTCGAAATAAAAAAAGTTGAAACGCGAGGAGGGAGGTCGAGCCAAGGAAAAAGAAGAGCCTCATGGCAATTTAAAGACGAGTAAAAACGAAAGGAAATCGGGCAAGAAGACCAGAACTATCTGCAAAAGCCAGCTCTTTCTCAGAGGAAGAGGCTTCACCGCACCGAAAGTGATCGGGCAGGTGTTCCGCAAAACCACTGGAACGCTCACCCAGAAAAAGAAAGGGCGTTCTACAAAAGCCGGACAAAAAAAAGAGGGCGTCGTCAACTAGGGCGAATAAACAGGTGTCAAAAACAATGCGAGGGGAGAAAAGGGATAGGCACCTGGAGGGCGTTAAACTGGAAAACGAAGTGGGTTGCTCGATGAAGGCTCGAAGGATGAAAAACTTGAGGCTGTTACGGCTCAACCGAAGGGAAGGGAGAACCGGGGGACAAGGGGTTCGTGTCGAATAAAAGGGAGGAGCGGGAGTAATCTCGTCCAGGGCGGATCGAAAGGGGCAGGGAAACCCAGACACAAGAAATGTTTGAGAAGCAGAAACAATACATGTTAGGGAATGGGAAAGAGAAGGCCTCGCGAAGCATTTCCAATGTTTCCCATCAGGAAGAAAGGTTCTGCCAATCCATAAGAACGGAGAAATGCAGGGAAAGGTCAGAGAGCGGAGGGGGAAGAGGGAATCTATTTCAGAGTGTGGAAAGGTCGAGGCAGAGACCCGCTCGACCATGAAGCGGGATTCCCTGTCAAAAAGGAATATTCTGTGACCAAGAGTCAAGAGGCATGGAAAAAGGTGAGCCTTGGAGGAAGTGGCTCCTCCGGGTAGGAGAAGCCCGCCCTGAATAAGGTTGTAGCACCTGAATGACACGATCGAGCAGGCGTGAGACGGGGTGAAAAAAGAACCTTCAATACGTCGCGTCGCCTACACACTTTCGGAAACTAACCCAGGATTGAAAAACGGACCGAGGTAAGACAAATATGTGTCTGAAGAATATCAGTCCGGGCGTCATGTGAGCGACGTACCGAGGCCAATTGGGGGAGTTGTTAGTGCGAGTGACTTCGAAGAGAAAAATTAGTTGATGACCGCAGAGTACCATAGAAAGGGGTGTAATTCCGGGGAAAGTCTTCTCATGGGTTCTTTATCTAGGGAAATCACGTCTCTCGATTTGACGGACTTTCACTTACCACATACCGAATGAAGACTCGCAGAGCTCGTATATAGTAAAAGCCGACAATTAAGAACAAAGTCGCGATTTTTCCGAGACAAAAAGTGTAGGGGATGCACCTCCTAAGAGAAAAAAGAAGCATGGATAAAAAAAACTTAAAGGCGGGAAAGAGCACTTCTTCAACCAAAGTGATTTGGTGAAAAGGAGGAGGAAGAACCGGGTCAGGGGGGAAAAAGGGAAACAAGGTCGAATCAGAGGTGCAACTGCTGGTCAGGACGCGGTCGTCGGCCCGTCGAAAAGGACAGACAAACAAGGAAAGGGACAAATATCAACTGCCCGACATGCGGATCTGCCAGTAGGGAAACAGGGGAGATACGTCAGCAGGTCGTGAGTCAAATCGGCAAAGGGATGACCAGCGAGGTTTCCAGGGGGAAGCCTACAGCCAAAATATAACGGGTCGAAAGCAACGGGCTGGACTCTTCAGCCGAGGAACCAAGGGCAAGTAGGACGAATAGAGAAAACTGCCGAAGGGCCGGACCCGAAGCCTGAAGCGCCACGCGCGGCCTGCGGAGAAAGTGGGGAACAGCGGAGCAAGAGAGGGGGGGAGGCCCACTCAGCGACCAGGGCAGCTAGCCTGAAAGAAAAAAAAAAAAAATCACACGGACGGAGAAAGAACTACCACCGGATAAGCGCGGGAAAAAAAGAACAAAGAAAACGACAGTGCTTGAAGGCAGGGACTGCCGCGAAACCCCAGACTTAATAAAACTCCGAACCAACTGCAGCGAAGGTTCAGATGGGCGACGAAAAAGATCTCCCTTCGCAATGACCTGAGCGAGGGGAGAAATGCTTGCTTCCGGCGCCGAAGAGAAGAGAAATAAAACGGTCGAATCAGAGAAACCGGAAGGAAGGGGACCAAAATGCATTTCCACGATCATGGCAGCGCCCCGGCAGGGAATAACCCGAGGGGAACCCCGGAGGGAAAAACCCACCGACCATAGGAAGAGACCGAAGGGGAAAAAAGAAGGAATCCTTTTTCCACGTGGGACACCTGCTGTGCAAAACGCAGGCGCAGGGCGATTGGGGGGCATGTCAGTGTTCATTGTCGTTCAAGGAAGTTGACTATAAAAATTGGAGAAAAGGAGGGGGGAATCCGGAGAAAACTTTTTAAGACTGCGCAGACTGGGGCAGGGGAAAAACAAAGGTCAAAATGGGAAAGGGATGAAGTGAAGAAGCAGGCGCCGGTACATAGGGACGAATATACTTTGAGGGCGGGAATGCTGTAAAGAAGAAAGGGGAGGTGTCAGTGTAAACCTAGAGCCACCATGAAACCCCCTTGCCGACGACAAACATCTGCAGGCCCTGTGACAGGAGAAATTCAAACAGGCTCCCGGATATAGAAAGGCAAAAAGACAAAAAACGTAGAGGAGGAAAAAAGGAAATTCGCAAAGAAGGCACGGGTAGAGGAATGAAGGACCAAGGCGAAGATGCTTTCGGAAACAAGTTGGTCGGGTTTATCGGATGAACAACAGAGAAACTACAGAGGAGGATGTAAATCCAATTCCGAAAAGAAAAGAATGTGCCGAACTAGGCACGGTACAAGAAATTAGTCACCGGACATACGGAGGGTCAAGGACTGGGAAAAAATAGAATCTCGAAGGGAGAGACTATCCATCATGGGGCGCCAAAATTCTGAGAACTACTTTGGAAGAAAGGAATGGAACTGACTAAAAAGAGAGCGCAGACTGCGCAGATGGGGTCAAAAAAAATTGGAAAAGGAGGACTGGGTTTGCCTTACGGGAAAACGAGCCGAAGGCCATGAGGTGGTAAGAGAGACTGGACCTAGAACCGGAGGGGGCGACCATGCGTGGAAGGGAGAAGGTAACACATCAGAAAGGCAACACCACTAAGCCTAAACCCACACACACAACAAGGGGAGTAACTAAAAACATAACAAACAAAGGGAAAAAAAACATAACGATCTCATACACACAAAGACGAGCTCAAATACACACACTAAGAAAGAACAGAGGAGAAAAGACACAACATCATAACATGCTGCAGAGAGTGGAGGAGCAAGACGGAGGAAATAACATAAAGATGGGAATATGCCGCGGATCAATCACAAGAAGAATAGCAAGGTGGAGCCAATTTACGTCGCGGGCCGTGGAGAAAGTGGAGGGGGCGGGCGGGTGCTAAGGCCAAGGGAGCATGTTGGAGACGTGGAGAGCGGGAAATCCGCACGAAGAAACGTCACAGGAGCCGGAAGAGAAAAAGTAGTGTCGAGCGCGGCAGGGTGTCCGTCGAACGAAAGCCACGGAGAGTCGAGGGGGGGGGATGCTGGGGAAAAAAAACACGCGGGTAAGAGGCACGCGGAAAAGACGGAAACGGCGTAAAGGGCGCAAAATATGGAGCAAAAAGTAAGGTCGAAGGAAAGCCCTCGGGGAAGTGAGATGGGGGATTGGTGTGAACGAAGACGAAGCAAAAGGCAAGCAGGGAAAATATACGAGTAGGATTCATGGCGTGGCAAGGCAACGAGGAAAACCGGTCTACCGAGAACCAACTGCACTGTAAAGGGGAAAAAGAACGGCTTACAACTGAAAGGTACGCACGGGACGGCAGCAGCCGAAACGTTGGGTGAGACAAAAAGGAAAGTTGGGATAATTTCTGCACAGAAATAAAAGGACCCTATGCGCGGCTGGTGCCCGAGAGGGTACGAGACGACGATTCTAGGAGGTCCCTCCTCAGCTCAAAAAAGTAATCAGCACCGGAATCCTCATCCACATGGGGACAGACTAGAAAAACCGAAAAGGGGGGCCGATCAAGAATATAAACTAAACCTTTGCGCGGAAAACCCCGAAGCTCCAAAAATCTACGGCGTGAAAGAAAAGAATTGCGCCCGCGAAGACTGGAACCAGGGGGAAAGAAAGAGTGTAGGCGCATGTATTTCCTTGCATCATCGCCCGCAAGGAAGCACCCGTGCACAGAGAGCGCTGTTAAGTCCCCCTGTTCTACAGAACCTGAAAGTAAAACGGGATTACGCCGCCCCAAGAAAATCCTCGATCAACGTCGAAATTGCTAAGAAAAAGGGGGGGGGGTGGTTGGACGAGGGGGCCCGTTTTTATCAACGGGGGTGGGGGAGGGGGGGAGGTGTGTGGTGTCCAGTGACCGGGGGGGGCCCGGGGAAAAGAAGTGGGTCCTTGTGTGTTTTGACGGGGAATGTGGGGGGGTGGCCTTTGTGGTGGTGTCGGGACCCTTGGGCGTGATGAGGGGGGGGGCAAAGGGGGGTTGGAGAGGGGCGGGGGGGGGTGGGTGTGTTTTGGTGCCAGGGGGGAGGGGGGAAAGAGCACGGGGGATGTACTAGGGGGGGGAGAGGGGGGGACGTTTCCGTGTACAGGGTGGTCTGAAGTTAGTTTGCCCAGGAAACAGGCCTTCGGAGCTTCCGACCAGTGATCTAACAATTTAAGGGCACTCGGCGGTAGCTGCCGCACCAAATGCAAAAAGTAATCTCAAAAAAAAAAGACCTTCTTCAAACTCTTCAGAGAACCTTTCAAAAGGGGCGACGGGAACCGGGCTACTTGTAGTCATGGAGGGGGGAAGACTTCGGGAACGATAAATACCTGAAAGAAAACAAGGGAGGAAGCCAGCGCCGTATCAGTTTGTCCCGAGACGGGCGCCATAAAGTTCCGCCCGTGGCTGGTAGGGGTAAATAAGTCGATGCAAGCGCTTGACGAATAAGAACCGCGTCGGAAGGAGTGCAGAAAGCCAGGGCTAAAGGGAAAAGGAGCTACCACGGAAAAACAGTAAGAACGCGAAAAGGAGGGTGAGATCATATGAGCGATGATCTATAACACACTCTGGGATTACAAGTCTACTTTAAAGGACAGTCCAGAGAAAGCGGAAGATCGCGAAAAGGTATCAATAAGAAAAGAGTTGGGTACAACATTAGAAACAAAAACTGTGCGTGAGGGGTCAGGGGGTATTGGAACGTGAGCAAAATCCATCTTCAAGGCGGTGACGGTGAGCCGTCCAGAGGTGAAAAAACACCCCACACCCCATATCAAAGCCCTTTCAGGAGGGAGAGTCGCGCAACGGCCAGAAGGTGAAAAAGGGAAAGTCGCTACCTCTTCTCCGGGGCATTAGGAAGAACTCGTCTAGACAGAGGACTCGCCGAAAACCAAGAATGAACCCAAAAACGGAATTCCAAAGAGTAGTCAAGGGTTGAAGAAAAAGGGAGGGCGGAGTCCACGGACCACGTCAGAAACGAATAGATCAATCCGACATGGACTAGAAGGGAGGAAGGGAATACGACCTCGGCAAGAGCCAGGCAGGATTGTGACAGATCAGGGGGACTGCAGAAGGGGGTGCGGCGTACATTCCGACCGGCAAAAAACGGCAGCTTCCCCTTCAGTATTGGCAAGAAAGCCTGAACGCCGCGGGAAAAATTATCTCGATCAACAAAAAAATTGATGAAAAAAAAGGGGGAGCGAAGGCGGGCAGAGTTGTGAAAATAATGGAAGGGGAGCAGCCTGGGTTGGGGCAAAAGTACCGCCGCAAAAACGAGACTCCTCCCTGATATACCCAATCCTCGTACAAGGGGCTTCTTGCAACAGCGTCAGGGAAAAAAAAAAGCAGCGGGAAGAATGTAGAGGAGTTGATCGAGGGAGGGCTGAACTGTTTTGGACAGAACGAGATTTCCATAAGGGAAGGAAGACTCAGTGGGGGGCTCACATGGACTGATCTGCGACGCCCGCTGTCTAGCGAGTCGCCATCAAAAAAAGTAGACGAGGGAAGAAATCTTAAAATGTGGCCAACAAACGACGACAGACCGAACAGGCCTAGGGAGACCTCTTATTGACTACAACAAAAGCAACCGCCAATGAAGCAGCTGGGTAAAAAAAAAATTTAAAGAAGCAAAAAAGAAAGGGAACGTGCGCGAAAGAGAAATCCTGGGTTAAAACAACTCGCTGAAGGTCCCGGCGAAGAAAACCATTGGAAAGCCGAAGGGCGTCATTTAATGGCCCTGGCAGTAAAGTCAAGTGGCACAGAGGGGGGGCGAGATAATAGGCGCGAGGGAATAAACACTGAAAGGAGTTGACTAGACCTTGCAGCAGGTGTAGAAGCCGTTTGCCTTTGTAGGGTGCGTGCGGGGAATAAGAGGGCAAGTCGGAAAAAAGTAAAGCAAAGAGGGGATAGACCGGTTAAGAAGAAACATCGAAAGGATGTGATGGCGGAACATTCTCTAAGAAACCCATCTTAAAGGCCATCAGCCGGCCGGGAGGAAATCGTACGTGAGAGGGGAGAAAAGGTGAGGAAAGAAAAGAAAGGACGCGGTACAAAAAAAAAAAGCCAATTGGGAGAGATCGCTCGTGGGAGCATAAGCTACTAAGGGCAGATTTGGTTGCATTGGCAGCATAATAACAATCTAGGGAAAGGAAGCGTGAAAGAACGTCAGGAAAACGGCAGAGTCTGTCCAGTGTAGTCAGAAGGTCGAAAGGGTACGAACCTTTATAAAGGGGCGTCGTCGCCGGTGAGGGGGAGCAGCCCTCAAACATGGTGGAAACTAAACGCGGAGATACCGCTTTCTGACCGTTTTGCTAGACAACTGCACTGCCGTCGTAGACCTACACGAAATCGTAGAAAACAAGGGGAAGATGAACGGAAGAGGGGCAGAGAGAGAAAAGGTGCTCAAAAAGTGACGGGCCGCGGAGTGGATCGACTGCGCACAAAGTGGATGGTGCTTTTGGAGTTTCTTCTGGGATGATGCGGCAGAGAAAAACGGTCAAAAAGGATGACGAAGGCCGAACGGACTCGACCTATGTGGGAAAGAAATGCGGAAGGGACGTGACTTATCTTTGACTGGAGCAAGGACTTGAAAATCATGATGAAGATGGAAGGGAACGCGAAAAACAAGCGGGAGGCCGAGAGAGGGAGGAAGAAACAATGAAGCAAAGGGGGCGCGAGGTTCCAGCCCCGAAAGGAAGGGAGAACAGAAGGACAGAAAAGCAGGGATGAAAAAAATATTAGGTCACGGCGGCCCCCCACCAAAACCACTGCAGGGGTGGAAAAGAGGAACGCGGGGTCAAGCGTTTGCAGTGAACGCCAGAATCAAGAGATCATTGCACTTCTTGAAGCAAAAGAGGTCGGCGTCGAAACGAAAAAAGAAATCAGGAACGGATAACGCTGGACCCGACATGAGGTAGAAGTATGGTAGCAACTATAGGAGCCGTCTACGCGTGAGGTTAGGCCGCGTCGGCAAAGTGAGAAAAAAGAGATGTAAAAGACAAAGAAAGAACACGGGGCCGAAGCAGCCAGTGCTGGCGAATAAAAAACAACCCCGGCAGAGACAATACTATCGGGAAGTCCAGATTTCCGTCAGAGACCTTTAGCAGGAAGCGCCCGCTGCTGGACGGGAAAAACGCTGCCCCGGAGAGGACGCGAAAGAATGACCTCTAGCCTTCCGAAAACCAGTCCCCCGGGGGGAGAAAAATGCCTCGACCACAGGAGATCGACTAAAGGAAGAAAAAAAACTTCAAAACAATGAGGGAAGGCCGCGAGAAGCAGCAAAGATAGGGGAGCAAACAGAGGGCAACCCACAATGCTATTTCTCATCAATGTAAACGGCTGGAAACGTCTACACTCGAGATCTCGGAGAGAAAGGGATGGCGGCCGGAGAAAGCGTTGCAGAAGATAAAAGTCGGCTTCAAAGAAGTCAATTATGGACAACTTCTCATTGACACAGAAAGAGAGGGCGGAAGCCCTCCAGGGAAACGAGGTCAAAAAACAACTGCAAAAAAACGCCATGCGGAGGAATAGACGTAAGACAACCAAAGGCCTCCTTCCAAGGGGTGGAGAAAAAAAAATCCTGCTTCCTCATGCGGCGCTATGGGGGTCAGTTCCATTCATGGATGGCGTAGTTCAATCAAAGTGGCGCCCAACGGAGGAGAAAAAAATTAGCGCTAACGCAACGTGTAACTACCCCGACCGGGCACAGTATCAAGGCATGGAAATTATTTACGGAAAGCCGGGCAAAAGAAGTTCGCTAACTGGGAGGACAGGGAAAAAAGGGTTCTTGCAATAAAAGGAAGGGAAAAGCAGGTACAAAACCTCAGACACCCTACCCCACCCCAGAAGGACGGATCTCCACAGAAAATCGGAGAACCAATTCCAGCGCCTTCGCGAAAATATGAAAAAGATTCTAAACAGAAAGAGAAGAAAAAAACAAGGGGAGAGAGGAGAGGGAGCAAATCGGCTCAGTGTCTCGAAGGCAAAGTTTGCTTCAACGATGCGTGGAGCGTCACAGGGTGTGGGGAGAGAGGTTGCAACAGGAGGGACCATACCGAGTGGGGGGAAAGCAACCTGTAAAACAAAACGATTAGGCGCCTAGGCACGCGGCCCGTCTTCTGGAAAAGGGAACGGCAAGGTGGAAAAAAGGCGGGGTGAAAAGACACCAGGATCTCAGAACGAATGTCGGAGCCGATCCAAGCCCGTGGGCGCCAAAATGCAGGGAAGAAAGATGAAAACTGAAAGGGAACTAAAATCAGGCGCGAGAACTGAGGCCAGCGTTAAACCGACAACTGGAGGAAGTGGGGCGCAGGAATAGTATACGAAAAAAACATGGCGGTGGTTTGGACGAATAACTTTACCGAGGACTTCAAAAACGTCGTGGGGACGAAAGGGAGGGGGACTTGCTGAAAATTGCCGGCCGGAGCCGAAGACGAATCGTATTTCCAAGCGATGTCGGGGAACCGGGACGCAAGAAAGGGAGCGAGAGTATTGCGCAAGGTAGGGAGAGGAACAAAGAAGTACGCGCAAAAGGATGGGGGGACTCGACATAGGAGAATACGGGGTGGAAGGTCGCGGCAGAGACGGCACCGGCACGAAGAAACGCATTGTGGGAAAGAAGGGAAGCGAAACACAACCGGGGTCTCTTGTCGAGGGACGGGTGAGGGAAGGCTAGAGTCCATGGGGTCGCTGAGTGGCTAAGAAGGATCCGCGGGAAACTGGTAAAAAGCGGAAAGGAAGCTCTCTGCAGGCAAAAAAAAAAAACGGAACAAGATATAAATTCAGGGGAGAGGCCGGGGGGGGAGGCTGAAAGAGACAGCCATGATCAATCTACACAGGGGAATTTCTGGAAAGACCTCCTTGGGAATAGAGTGGAAAAAGGACGAAAAGGAAAGGAGGAACCATATGCTCAGCGGAACTTCTCATTTCTGGAAAGGGGATCGCTTTCCTTAAAGTTGGATGGGAGGGTTCTGACAGACGACCTCTCAGTGAAAAGGAAAAGATCTAATAAAAAGGGAAGGGGGAAGGGAAAGTCGAACAACCACGGTCTCTCGCTGGCAAATGATGTCATCAGTGGAACGAATAGCGGCTGAGACAGAGGAGTGATAGCAGCGGCATGGGCCGCAAGCAAAAGATCGGAAAGAGAGAAAGGTTGGCTTAGTGTCAAGACTAGATCATCGGAACCTGAGGACGCGGATTGCCCGGAAAAAGCTCACAGAGATGCGGGTGGGTCCGGACTCCTAAAAAACTACGCGGAACAGATCTAAAGAAAAAGGGAGGTCAAAGAGAGAAAAGAAAAATCAAACGAACGTGTGCCGATGAAGCATAAGAAAAAGAAAACGGGTGAGAGAACGTCGGCTACAGGAGCGCGCAGACTGAGGACGCAAGACGGCGGAGGAAAAGAAAAGGGGTTGAAAAGTTCGCCGACGGAGTGGAGAGGAAGAATCAGTTGCCGGACTTCTCGCAACCAAGGTGAATGAAGGAAAGGGGCAACTGAAAATAGGAGGGAATTCAGGAGCACCTGAGAGCGGGCGGAAAAAAGACCTCCGCCCCCTAGATACACCAGAACTCCTCAGGTAGTTGAACAACGTCGAAAGGAGGAACTAAAAAACAATTGGAACTTCCGAAAAGGGAATAGAGAAGATGAAAGTTGTGTAGAACATCGAGCGGGTTAGCGGAAAGAACAGAAAAAAAAATATAGAGAAACAATTAAACGCGCGAGCGAAACGGATGAATTTGATAGGTACCAAACCCTTGAGACATGGGGGATGGTGGGGCAGTATACATGAACGAAGAAAGAATCCTGGAAGTTGAGCGACGCCGGGCGATGGAAAAGGAAGTTTTTCGGCCAGCGCCACGCCAGACAAGGGGAAGCCGTGCGATGTGTCCGGAGGGAGAGCCAAGCGCGGAGGACAGCGAGGATCCGAGAACGCGGAACGGGTCTTCTCTTTGACTGAACACACGAAAAACCCACCTGGCGACCAAGGCCGAGGACCCGGAGGCCCCGTTACCAGCCACCAGCAAGGAAGGGTAGATGAATAGGCGCCTATTAACATAGGAGCCACAACGAAGGGAAGGCAATTTCTTGAGACCATGGAAAGCGAAAGAGACTAAGAAGGCGACCATGGGAACCCTGGACGAGCATAGTTGGGACTGTCTCAGGCGTGGGTAGGTAGAAAAAAAAGCGCCGTGCGGAGGGGGAGGAAAGGGACCAGGATTCAGAAAAAAACGAATCATGGCGGGTGCTGGTGAACCATGGACTAAGCTGGCTCCGAGGAACCGCGGGGGCGAAAGTTCGGGCCTAGCAGAAGGTTAAATTCGCTCCTACGCGTAAGAAGAAATGCATGATGGGTAGGAAACGCGGCAAGAGGGCGTCCTCCTACCGCCCTGCGCCAGTGAAAAACACAGTGCGGAGGAATGACGACCCATGATGAAATAGAAAAAAGCGGAGTCCACGACAGGAACAATCTCGATCTAAGAAAAACGCGACAATTTTGTCGGGCGGGCGGAAAAGTGCGCGGACCGCGCGGAGGACAGGAGGATGTGGGAATGCAGGGGAAAAGCGCATACCGGGAACAAAAGGTCACATGCCCGCACAAGGGAAACCCTGCAGATGTCACAGCAGGGAGGTGAGAAACTCCTGGAAACGCAACTTCC
>Ga0179593_1407695_pt1 | contig 14121 bp, 13 predicted proteins | sample CZODoug2_1_08_16_FD_185931 | JGI IMG/M metagenome (GOLD analysis project Ga0179593, IMG submission 185931) | Vadose zone soil fungal communities from Angelo Coast Range Reserve, California, USA - CZODoug2_1_08_16fungal (PacBio error correction) | ecosystem: Environmental > Terrestrial > Soil >...
AAGTCGTGAGGGCAGTCTCTTGTTGGGGGAAACATCGTCGTCGTATGTAAGTCGAAGAGAACAGGTGTCCCGGGGCCGCAGAATTTGGGTTGAGTAGGGGGTCGTAGTCGACAGAAGCAACACGAACAAATAGATCTTCGAAAGGGGCATAGTCACAAGGGGGGGGGAGAAGAGGCCCAGCCCGGGGGAAGCCAAACCGGCAGTTGGGAGTTACTAACGGGCGGGAACGGTTAATTTCCATTTGTGGGTGAATATGATTCCCGAGCCAGGGTGACGAGAAGACGGGAAACCACAGCAAAGAATAGTATTAGCAAAAAAAGGCGACCAAACCAGGTCCTTCGCCGAAAAAAAAAAAAAGCCGGGGTGGAAAAATTCTGAAGTTAAACATCTCAGAAATTGGGGGGGGAGTAAAGCTCGGGGCCAAGTTGTTGGGGGAGGAAGCACAATTGCCGCTTGGCACTGGTTCACAAAGAAGGTCATCAAAAAAGAAGTTTTCGTTCAAAAAACTACTAAAGCCGGCGACAGAAGGTTTCGGGGGGGGGGAAGTATTTTCTCAGAGATGGGCGGACCAGGTGATGCCGGAAAGGAAAAAAGGAGTTTCTGAACGAGATCTTTCTGAATTGTGGCGCTGACTTACTGGAGGAGGTTAGAGCCGGAGAAAGGAAATTAATACTGGAAAAGTTTGCCCCACAAGTCAAATAATAAGGAAAAACGGAGTAAAAAAAAACCGTTACCAGTGCAAAACACGCCCGAGGTAACTGAAAGGTTTCGGTTGGAGAAAACCCGAACCAGTGAACCGAGAAAAGAAAGAAAATCAGAAGGTAAAGTCCTAAAACAGAAAAATGCGAAACGGGGGCAGAAGGGTGCTACAAATCGTGGGTGTCGGGGGGGTCCTGGCCTAGCGATTCTCAAGAATAAAAAGCATACCAAACTAAGCCGACAAAAGCGGCAGCGCGAAATGGTTGACAGGACGGGTGTCAAGGGGGGAGGGAGGGGCTTGAGGACCATGGGGCCAAAGGATCGGTGAAGGACTGCCTCGATGAAACCTACACAAGATCATGGGGGGAGAGAAATAGGCAGAGGCGCAATAAAGTGGCGGGGTTGGTCTTAGTAAAATCGAAGAATGAACGCCTAATAAAGAAACAATGGGGATCGGGAAAGGGCCGCCTGCAAGGGATCAAACCAGCGTGCAGAGAGAAAAAAGGCAAGCAAAGGGAGGTGGGGCGTTCTAAGCGCACAAGGAGTAAAAAGCAAAGCCCCTTTCGACGCAATTTTTAGAAAACTGACTAGATTTTCGCGGGCTTTATACAAATATGAAGAGAAGAAGGGGGGCTTAAGCGATTCAAAACCCATATCAAAAGGGGTTCTCAAAAGAAAACACACGACCGGAACAAAGCTCGCGGCAGCTCGGCCGGTACGGACCGAAGCATGATCCGGCGGCCAAACTCAGTGCAGGTTCATTACCAAGGGGGGGGGTGGAAACTCAGGAGTCGGAGGACCGGAGCCAGACTGCACTTAGCTTCGGGAAAAAAAAACCAGGGGAAAAACTTAAATTGTGGGGAAATGTTCCGTCGGATCCGGGTTACAGGTTCGTCCTCGTCAGACCGACCGACCAAACCCCGGTGCCCAGACAAGAGCCAGGTACAGCAGTGTACTTTGGGGGGATCTGAATGCAGTATGGCCAGGCAAAAAAGCTCCCCGGAATAAAAAACTCGATCTCACGCCAAACGACCGAGCTCGGTCCACCGACTGGGTCGTTTGACCAGAATAATCACAAGCCCAATTCTTCCATAGTCCTACGTCCCTGGCGGAAAGGGGGGGGAAGACAAAGTGCCACATAAGGAGAACGGAAGAGGAAAAGGGGCCCAGGGAAACTCTGATCAAGGGAAGACCAAAAAAGACCTATCATGAATAAGGGCCCGGTTAACCCCCCCTTAAAGCACTATTTTAGGGGAGGGAGACAAAAATCAGGAAAAAGCAAGGCCGCATGGACGACTCAACAACCCCAAGGAGGAGGAACATAGAGTAGAAGGAGGGACGCCCTGTGGCCCGAGTTGGGGTGATACCTAAGGGGGGGCAAAGAAGAAAGGTACGGGCTGTGAAAACATTGTTTGGGGGGTCCACTGGCCTCATTATTACGGTCTCAAAGTCTGAACGTGGGGTCAGAAAAAAGATCAGTTGGGAGAAAGTGTGGGACTGGACAGGCGTCCATCTCCTTATTGGTAACACGTGGGAAGGTGGGCAAAGACTCGTCCTATGACGATCTTTAAAAGGTGGAGGGGGAAGTAATGGTAAAACATCGGTGGGGGAGGAAAGGCGGGCAAAGTTTGATCAGAAGCGGTAGAGTGGAGGGGGCCTAACGGCAATCTGGCAGACGGAACCTCAAGGCCCCTGCAGGTACCGGCTAGGGGATGGGACCTGGGGGGGACGGAGGGAAAAAAACGAAGGAAACAAATGGGGGGGGGGTCATACCGCCAAGGACAAAACCCGTTAGAAAAAGGGGTTGTTTCTTCACTCAGGACGAATTTTTCAAGGTTATCCGGTAAGAGGGGAAGAAGAATCCAAAACTAGTGTGAGAGGATCGAAGAAGGCATAGTGGGAAAATACGGAAGGGGACACAGGAACTTACGCCGAGGTCTGAAGAGCTGGGTAAGGTCTTCTGGTGCGAAGAAGGAGCACCTTTTGAGAGGGTAATCAAAAGTTCCTTTAACGAGCAAAGAGGGCGACCGGTTCAAGACAGAAATATTCGTCAGCATTGGCGTCTAAAGGGGGGAGCGGGAACAGTGGCTGGCAGAAAACGTAATCACGATGCTGGGAGAAATCAATCGCGGTGATCTCGGGAGCGACTACGATCCCAAGGCGGGCAGTAAGATAAGGAAAAAAAAGTCGAGGACGTCAGACCAAACCGACAACGGATATGTCAATTTCAAAAAACATTAAAAAGTGGAAAGTACCGAGTCAGGCTGTACGATCAGGTGAAACGACACGCTAAAGCTGTCGGGGGGGAGAAAAAGCATCATCGGGGGGAGCTGCGATGTTGTCGTATGGAGGGGTAGCTGGAACTGGGGACTCTCTCTGCCATGTGGGGGGGGGGGTTTTTTGTGTGGGGGGGGGGGGGGGGGGGGGAAAGGGGGGGGGGGGGGAGGTGGGGTGGGGGTGGGGTTTGTGGGGGTTGGGGGAAAACCTCACCCACTAATGGGGGGGAAAAAAAAAAAAAGCGTACAGAAACATGTTTCCGCAGGGACGAATGGCTCAGTAATAGGTCGTGCTCGGGTAACACATCGGTATAAACTAAAAAAAGAAAAAAGGAAATAGGAGGCGGAAAAAGCTGATAACGGATGGACGAAGACAGTGAAAAAAAAAGGGGAGGTTTGGAATCAGGACTTTGAGGAACAAACGGTGCAAGTTAAAAGGGGAGCGGCCGCGAAAACGGTCCAGGGAAGTGAAGAGGAAACAAGAGCCGAAGGCAATAGATGGAAGATGAACAGGGCCCACGCATCAACTGGGCACCACAAAATGTCGGGGTGCCCCCCGACACTACAGGCCCGAAACAACCGGCGCCGGCGGGGCGTTCTGGGAAGAAAGGAAAAACAAGGGGGTTGGATCGACAAATTTATCTGTGAAAAAAAAGTGGGGGGAATCAAGCAAATCCAAGGGTACAACGCAATGGAACCGGCACCAAGAGGGAGAATGTGGAAAGTCAAAGACTTTCCCTAAAATGCTGTGGGGGAGGGGGCGGGATACGGCAGGTTCGCCGTAAATACGACGGGAATTCTCAGAAGAAAGTACGTAAACCTCAAAAACCTCTGTCAAAAAAATGGAAATGGAAAGGGAACAGGACGTAACTCTAAAACTTTTACACGGAACGAAAGAAGGGGGGGGGTGCATAGGAATAATGACGGACGCGAGTTGTTCTGTGAGGGGGACGTCGCTAAAAAAGTCGGCGGGACACAATAACGCAGCTAAGGCATTCGTCTCTGTCTCGACTCTCCGACCGTCGGAGGGGAGGTTTCCACAACAACGATCCGGCACCCAAGTCAGTACCGGAGAGGGGGAGAGAGCTCAAAAAAAAAAAAAGGAGAGGGGAAGAAATGAGAGTCATTGCGAATTCCCGACGAAAACGAAAGGGGGGTTTCCGTCGAGACGTTGTTGTTAAGAATCTGACGCGTCAAAAGAGGAGATAAGAAAGGATCAGTGTAACGTTCTCAGTGTTGGGGGGAAACGTTGCCGAGGTGGGGGTGGGGGGAGGGATCAGAGTCGAACGAAGAGAAACAACAAATACCGTCAAAAAAAAAAAACGGCGACCCCTAAGGCATAACAAAACAAGGCCTTTTTTGACAGGGGTTACGTCGTTTAAATACAGTTCAGGTTTTAGGATTCTGCGGGGAAGAGGGGGGGGGACGGAGAGACAGGGGCCCAGACCATCACATCGAGGCCGGGGGAAGGAAGACCCGGCTACCGCCGGAGTCCCGAAAGCCATGGCCAAAAGTCAGGGGGAAAGGACATCACGTGGGGGGAGGTAAACATACTTGCAAACGCAAGGGGGAATTGGTGGGGCTGAGGAAAATCAAAATGGGACGGGGGGCAAAAGATAAATGTCGAGACCAAGACAACCAGCTAGGAAGAGGAAGACGGGGACGACAGTATTGGAATTGACGGTTATATTCTGGGAAAAGCCCAGTAGGGAACCAGGGGCAAGGCGGGCGGCCGGAGGGAATTTCATTCAAAGATATTCAGACACGTTTGAGGGCGGGAAAGGAAGGAGGGGAGCGAAAAGCCGCGCGCAGTTAAAGAGGGGGGGACCAATGAAACGCTTCTTGCCAAAGATCCAGAAAAACTGCGGCGGTAGAATTCATAAGGTTCAGCGCCGCGATTTAATCTGGATTGACGGGGGAGGGGAGGTCGCCCAAAAATATTTTTTGGAGCATACCATAAGGGAATGAAGGGGAACGGAAGGAAGAGTATAGGGGGCAGGTTGGAACAAATTCTTTTTGTCATACTTGCCGGGGGGGAGCGAAGTGGAGAACCAGAATGGCCTACCATCACTCATTACTACAACAGAAGCGCGAAGTGAGGACGCAAGGCGGGAACATCATTCCTGACGCTGGGAGAGTTTGTCCCAGAGAGGTTTTACAGCCTGCTAGGGATAAGCAACAACACTTGGTCTTGAAAGCTGGAAGGCGAGACCTTTTTGAGGGTGTGGTCTGGACGTAATCACAATTACCGCCTGACAGAGGAAGACAAGGGTCGGAGTGGCAAAAAACTAGTTTCAACACGTCGATCGCAACGGAAAAGGGAGTTGTTCTATCGGCGGCCATAAACACTGCTGAAAGAGGGCAACGAAGAAACAAGGTCGGGGAGCAGTGGGTTGGCTAGACGAAACAGTGGTGAAAAGTTACAGGTCGAAGATAGGGAAGTCCAGAAAGTGGGGAATAATCGAGGAAAAAGAGCAAAAGGGGCCGAAGTGCATCTCAAGACACAGTCACCGCTCAGAGGCAGACATCGCGGACGGAAAATAAGGCATAGATGGAGTCGGGACCGCCTCTGCACACGGGTTTTCGATCGCTGACACTAGGACTCCGGATAAGCGGACAAGGAGAAAAACCGCCGTCCACCTTCGGAGGGGACGGGAAGAAAAACAAACCCATGGTTGGGAAAACGGTTTGGCCGTGGCCGGTCGATCCTACCAACGGGGGGAGGGTCCTTCGACACCTCGACACGACCGCAACGGGGAACAACTAAGAGCAGAGAAGGTACGGGAACGAACCATTCTTGAAGTTCAAGGTGCCAAGGACACGCTCCCGCGGTATCTGTATGATCAAAGAAAAAAGAAAGGGTACGGGAAAATTCCAAACCTTCGGGGTGGGACCGGGAAAAAGAGAGTCCGGGACCATCCTTCCTTCCCGCCGAAGGAAGTTTGGGCCTTCCCAAGGGGAAAAAGAGGCGACGGACGCCTGGAAGGCATTTAAATGATTTTGACACTGGGGGGAGGAAAACACCGTGCACACAGAACAAGAGCAGTGAAAGAGCAAAAAAAAACCCGGTGCCCCCACCACTGGAGCACCGGGGAAGGAATTATTGGCGGGTGTCCACAAACTCGTGGACCCCAAGATCAAAAAAAAAGGGAGGAGGGAGGAGGAGAGAAAATAATGCGGCCAGGTCCAGGCCGTTTTGGGTAATAAACAGGAGCAAAGAAGGAAAAGGCTTTCAAGGGGGGCAACTTCCTAGGTATACTGCTCAGTCTGTGACAGGGGGGGACATCCCCAAGTATCAAAGGGGAAACAATGTGGCTATTCCAGATTACAAGAGAAGAAGGGAACAGCGGGTGGAAGGAAAAGACTGATCGCAAAAGAGGAAGGATCTTTAAAATTGGCGGGGGGGAGGTGTAGTCGGGGGACCGGGTTGAGAACGAATGAACAGAGTGGGAAAATGAGATCAGCGGAGCTTGCAATTGTCCCTGAACGGAAAAGGGTCATCTTCCCCCGAACCCTGCTTTACAGGGAGTGAGACCGGGGCCGGGGGTCAGAGAAAAAAGGAAGGGACGCACGTAAGGGGAACGATCGGGCAAGGCCCAAAACGAACCAAACTGGGTGTCGAAGAGAGGGGGGAAGTTTTCCTCCGAAACCGGAGTCAAAAAAAAAGATGTGGGAGAGGGCTCCGGAGGTTTAAAAGATAGATGACTAGGGCGTACGCCGAGTTCTGACTCGAAGCGGGGGGTAGAGGGCAAGGGGCCGCCAAGGAGCAAGGGGGAGCTGGGGGGGAAAAATGCGCGTAAAAGAAGAAAAAGTGCCTTCAGATCGTAGAACGGATCACAAGAGAAATAGGAAGGGAACAAAATTGAGTACGAAATAGGGGGGGGGGGGCTTTGCTCTTGAAGCCAGTGCGGGCATCCCTCTACAGCCTGTGAGAGAGAAAATACGCTGGTTCATTTGCGGCGACGAGAGACCCAGGCGGGAAAGGGAAGAAGAGAATTCCTTCTATTAGGTCCAACAACCGCCAACGTGCCTAGAAGGGATTTCAATCAGACAATGGGATCGTTGGTTAGGGCGTCCATCTGGGAGGGCAGTAGGAAAAAGGAAGGACAAACGACTCACTGCGTCAAGATGCACTGGAAGAAAGGTGATCAAAACTATATCGTCGACTGGGGAGCGGTGGGGAGTTGATTTGTAGGCTGGTATTACTGTCGGTTCGCGAGGAAAAGACCCAGGACAAAACACGAGTTGCAGCACACCGAAAACGCTTACAAGGGGGGAAGTTGGAAACTTTATCTGGGCTAAATGATTGGCGTGCTACGGAAAAAATCTGGTTCGGGAGAACCCTAGTCAGTAACATAGAGGCGGGAAAAGGACTGAAAGAAAGGAAAGGGGAAGCGACGAAAGTTTGTCGGTTAGGTTTTGGGGAAAGCAGCGCTTGGGGAAAAGGGTGGCAAGTGGTAATTCATTTCGGAGAAATAACCGAAATCGCTCAAGTAAGGCAGCGAAAAACCGTCCTCTTTGAAGAGTAAAAGACGGCCGACAGAGGAATGCAAACCTGCGCCAGAGTAGGGCCGGGGGAAAAAAGGACGAAAAGGACAGAAAAAAATCGGTATGATAGTTACAAGGGGGAACTACGACCACCTGAAGTTTGACGACATTTATCGGGGGGAAAAAGGAGGAAAGTGGGTGAGTGAAAGAAACCAAAGTCCCCCTGAAAAAACAACGAGGCTTGAAAGGAAGAGGATAGTGGAGAACTGACTGGGAAAATGAGGGTGCGTTTCGGGACTGTCGAATAGAAGTAAAGAATAAGATGAGGAATGTGCAGGGGCAAGGATCTAAAAACATACGTCCGCAGAAGCATCTTCAAAAGAAGGGGGAAAGTGAAAGAATAAACGTTTTGGAGCGGACTGTGGCCTCTAGCGCCGTGTTTTATTATAATGACGGGTACGATGGGGGGGGGGACAGGGGGTTGCCGGCAGTCGGGGACTAACGATCATCCAAAAAGAACAAAAGGAGAAAACCGGAGACGCTGAAAAAAGGAGTCCGAGAGACGCCTCCTCTCCTATTGATTTTGCAACCAACAAAAAAGAACGGGCACATCACCGACGTGAGTCAGGACCGGCATATCACTAGAAAAAAAAACGAGAGAGGAAAGAAAAAAATCTATGAGGGGGTCCGAAAACGAAACGTCCGGTGGAAGGGGAAGAAGAAAGTTGGTTAAAAACGCTGGTCGGGAGAAGTATACGCGGAATGCAGGAGAAAAAAAGCGTGCGAGTTTTTCTTCCACGTGCATTTTGTTTGTTGATCGTAGGCAGGGAAGAAGCGGACACGAAAAAAAAGGGCGTCCGTCAGTTCCAGTCCAAACCAACGGGCATAAAAAGAAAACGGGGCAGCCACCGGCTTTTCGTGAGGCGGTGAAAGGTCCATTTTTTGTTCTGTTTTTAAGAGGCTGCGGAGGGGGGGTGACGGGGAGAGAGGAAAAAAAGACGGGAAAGTAGAAAAGCAGGGACAACCAAGCGTATCAGAACCGCCCCAACGCCAGCGGTTTCCGTAAGGAGAAGGTCCCCTCGGAGGGGGTTGGCAAAGGGAAGAGCGGTGGCGAAGGGGGGTTGCTTGAGGAAAAAAATTACACAGGAACAAATTGTCTATCCCAAGAGTTTGGTCGGAGGCAGAACCGCCAAGAAGACCATTAGTTTCGTGGTCAGGAGGTCTGGGCGCAAGGATAGGGGGGGAACATGTGAAGCCGCTGGCGGAGAATCGTCAAAGAGGGAGACGGTCGGGGGGGGGGGAAAAGAGGGAAAGGGAATGGAGAGTGCAGCGCCCATGAAATACTTCAATGTGGGCATAGGAATGCTGCTAATCCGAAAAAAAAATGGGAAGGAGAGGAAAATCCTGGAAGCATCATTTCGACGCGATGTATAGGGTTTTCAGGTTCGCAGAGAAAACCCAGGTGTTTAAAAAAACGGGGGCACTGTTCTCAGAGGGGATCAGTAGGATATTACACTTCTGGAAGGGAACGCGGGGGGGAAAGGGGGAAGAAAGAGTGGGTGTCGGGTCCTTGGGCCAAGAAAGAATGTCACCGAAAAAAAAAAAACGAGAACAGCGCCCGGAGGAGGATGTCTGGGGGGAAAGGCCACCATTAAGGGAAAGTTCAGCGCTTGGGGGATGGTCAAACTAAGAGCGGTTGGGAAAAAAAAAACAAGCCGCCTATGAACCGCAAAACGAATCATCCAGGTAGGGGAAATCGGATGAAAAGCCGTGTGTTTTTTTGCGTACTCGACGGGCCGGGTGTCACAGAAAGTCTTCAAGGGGGAACGACTGGGTAAAAAAATCAAAACAGCAAGGAGAGATAGAACGCCGAGAGGGTGTTCGAGTGATAACAAAAACTAACAGCGGACGGAAAAAAAGGAGGCCCGAGAAAACCCCATTTCGTAAAGAAAATGGGAGGAGACTGACAAGTGTTCGCGGGAAAATGCACGAGCGATTCTGGATAAAGAAAGAAAGGGGGGGATTTCCCGATTCCCCAATCAAGGCTCCGGCGCGAGCAGGACCTTCCACACGCTCGGCAGAAGAGGCGAAGGAAGAGGCATAGAGAAGCGCCAACTGCCGGAGGGAGAGACCATATTGGGTGGGTGTGCGCGCGACCGGATAAAATGCTCTAAAAAAAAGGAAGAGGGAGTGAACCCCAGGTTGATCCAAGTGTGGGGGGGGGAATGGCAGGGGCGATCCTTACCTGGAGTCAAGCGTTCTCAGAGACACTAACCGCCACAAGGAATCCACAAAAAAAACTTACACAGGGGGACGGGCAAGGGGAAACATATTGCCGTTCCGGGAACAATTCACGCTCAAAAGAGGAAAAGGAGGAAAAACTAGTCTGCCCGCCCCACTGTTTCAACAAAAAAAAGCAGGGGTGAAATCTTGTGTACCAAATCACAGACAAAGCTTCCATAGCCCTTCCGTCCGGCGAAGGAGTCTGAAAAATCCAGGGGGAAAAAGAAGAGAACGGAAGCCTGGATATGTCCCACAGAAGAGTGATAGGGGGGGGGGAAACAAAACTGCACATAAAATAGCATTATAATAGGGCCAGGGCCCCACCCAACGGAAGCGTAAGGACTTCGTCTGAGGTAGTCAAAAAACATCGGCCACAGACCTGGACGAAGTATACCACAAATGAGGGAGGTCGGAAAAAGAAGATCTAATGCATAAAAATGGCCATGTGAAACTAGGGGTGGTAATAACCGAAAGACAAATAAGTACTTACTGCTTTCCAGGTGGGGAGCACTGGGGCCCTATGTTACTGGAGAGGTCGGTACCGTCCAAAACAAGTAGAAAGAAGGGGGGGAAATTGGGGGTAAAAAGTCAGGGGGGCCAGCGTCCCTGAACTTAGTCCAAACTGGATTGAAATATCGTCGCCAGAGGGAAGAAGGAAGGAGAATTGATGTATTCTTGTCAAAAGGAGAGGTCGGGGGGAAACTAGTTGAGGAAAACGCTTGAGGAGACTCTCACAGAGGAAGAGGGAATTGGGCAGAAACGGGCATCTGCAGAACAGGCCCGACGTAACCCTGCGGGACAGGGGGGATCTTGGAAAAGGACTTTGTTTCCGGGGGGCGTTCACGGAGACGGAATACGAAAGGGAAATACTGCAACTTCACAAACCAAAGGGTCGTCACGAAGACAGGGGGGAACGAGGGTGATCCGGTCCGCTACGATCCACAAAAAGAGCGCGATCGAAAACGGAAGAGGAGTGGGGGGAAAACTCTATTGCCATAAGATGGGAAAGAGTTCTTACGCAGGAGAGGGTTACGTCGTGTCTCGGAGAAGGAGAAAAGTGGAGCGGTTTGAAAGACGTGGGGAAGAACAATTAACTGAACTAGAAAAAGGGGCGAGGGACCGCAGAACACTAAATCGCCAAAAATGGAGGGAAAAGGATGGGTATCTTTCGAGGATAGGCTGGACACCAGCAACACCCCCCAGACCGACCCCCAACAACCCCCACAAAAGACACCCAACAAACTCACACCCCATTAGAAAACTCGGTAATTATAGAGGAAGAGGGCTTGTCACTTTGGGAAAAAAAGTCATACATATCCCAAGGAGGGGGAGGAATTATTGAGACCTTCTTCGGTTAATTAGAAAAAACAGCTCACGGAATGCTATGCCCTATTTCCTCAAAATGATTACACGGGGGTGAGGTAGAGAGAGTCGTCAGGAAACTAGTTTGAAAAAAAAAGCTCTTCCTTAGATTAACGGAGTCAATGGGCCAACGCCATCATCTGGCGTTCTGAGGGATGGGAGATGGGGGAGGAGGCCACTTTAGACTAAAGCGCCAGGAAAAAGAAAAAAACCGAATTTTTCTCACACGCAAAGAGGAAAGAGCAGTTTCAAGTCTTGATCAAATGCTAGTGATTCGACCTCCGGGAAAAGAGGGGGGCGGGGGACCAAAGCGACACGAAAGAAGAACATCGAAATAAGGGCGGATGAAAAGAGAAAAAAGAAAAAAACAGGGGGGCTTATTTTTGGTCCAAGCAAGGCCGGTAGGACAATGGGCATATTAATGACGGTCATATCGCAGAATCAAAGGAATGAAAGAACCAGAATAAGCTCTTTGAAGAAATTCAGAAGAACATCTTCATAAAAAATGGAGAAAAAGAGAAAATGGGGGCCCCAGAACTACACCAGGAAAAACGCTGTCGGGGGCGGGGTAAAAAAAAACGACGGTGTTGGAAAACCCTTTATCGGGAAAACGCGGAAGGGTAGGAAACTCAAGACTCCAAAGTTGAAAAAGCAAACGGGGGGAGAGGGAACAAAAAAACGAATGGGACCTTCACGACGGACATTGGCGTGGGAAGTTGCCGGATAGGACATGGGGGGAGCCGGGGAGATTCTCGATGGGATGATTGCCCGACTCTGATCGTCCACAAAGAACTGCCGCGCACCTAAATTCAAACAATTTAACGTTCACCTAAGAAAAACGGAAAGAAGTTGGGTGACCAAAGCAGGACTCTGGAAAGTGGTTGTGACTATGAGGGTAAGGACAAGAGATGTGGGGGGACGTGGGAGCGAGGAAGGAAAAACAAATTGAGGGGCAACGAAAGAAAAAAGAGAACGCTTCTACTTGGGGGGCCAAAATACTACTACTAAGACCAGAGAGTGGGCTTTTCCACACCAATTGGAAAGGCAAACAGACGTTGGTCAAGGGAAAAAAATCAGATAGAGAAAAAAAGAGGGGAAGGATATAAGGTCGTACACGATCAATGCTAAACTTCGGGATGTGCCGTATAAACCATAAGGACGGTCGGAGAGGGAAAGAATCGCAAAGGGAAGGAGAGGGAGAAGGTTTTCAGGCCAGATTTGTGGGGGGATTTAGAGAGAAAGAAGCGGAACACTATTCGGCGGAGATTAATAAAAAGGAGGCACTAAAAGGGACCCACCCGTGACAACAAAACCGGTGAGGACGTAGTGAAGTCCATTGAAAGTTTGGAAGAGGCAAACAAAAGACCGTCATGGTGAAGGAAAAGAGAGGGCAAGCACAAGACATCACGTAGTCTCCCCGAAGACCACCAAGGAAGGCCGCCCGAAAAGAAATCTTCGATTCAAGGGACACGAGCGAGGGGGAGTAAAAAGCGGTGGGCGAAAGGGTGGGGGGAAGTGCTTAATAAAAAAAGAAGCGGGGAAAAAAGAAAAATGTCGAGCCAGGGTCGTCCAAGAAAAAAGCAGAAAGAGGAGGAAAAGAGGGGGGGCAGGAAGGGGGATGACGGCCATTCAGTGAACAGGAGACGCCATTGCCGAAGCGGAAGTAGGAAAAAGTTCTTACAGGGTGCAGGAAGGGGGGGGCGGAGGGAACTGACTGGAGATCTTGAGAACTAAAAGCCGGAAGGAGAAGAGGAAAGTTAGCAAGCCGGCCACCAAACTAATCACCTGCAACCTCATACGGAGATAAAGGGGTGAAGTCCCCGCCGCTTGTAATCTGCTGGAACGGGGGGAAACTCACCATAGGTGTTCAAACGGGAAGAAAGAGAAGCAACTGATCATTCGATCAAAAACGAAGCGCCTGGGGAGTGGGCGACAAAAGGCGGGGGGGGTGGAGGGAAGGGGGCCGGCGAGGGAAAAAGAAGGAATCACATAGAAACACTCATCCTACAACCTCGGGGAAGCCGATGAAAGGTTCGTGTTTGGAGGTGTAAGGGCATTAAGAGGAGGATGGGGAGTCAGGGGGGGGGACAATGATCGTTAAAAAAAGATCCAAAGACTAACGATGCAACGACCCAAAGGAATAAGACTGTCCTGCTGAAAGAAAAGACAGATCCGTGGGAGGGGGGAGGGGGGGGACTATCAAGGGGGGGCCTTGTCACTGATATCAACTTAAGGAAGAATTGGACGGGGAGGGAAAAGATTAAAAACGATCAATTCTCACCGAAGAGGGGGGGGTTCTAACGCGCTTACGGCAACAAAGAGACACGATGGGTACAAATGAAGACTGACTAAAGTTGGGGGCGAGGGAAACGTGGATGGGGAAAAAGGTCGTGGTCAGGAGGGGGAGGGAAGGAGTGTAGTCCAAGGGGGCAAATCAAACGTCGGGAATCAAAAGACTTCACCCCTTCGCCTCGGAAAACATCGGCATAAATAAGCACTCCTCTATTAGGGGGAGAGAGAAAAGTTGTTACTCCGGAGAGAGATAACCCTGCATCCCGGAGTAGGAGGGAAAGAAACACCCAGGTGGCTTCCTGGTTTTGGCAAGGGCCGTAGGATCCTTACGGGGGAGGGAAGAGGAAGATACACGACCGTAATAAAATTTAAAAGATAACAGGTAAAGAAGGGGAACTTGAGGGAGCCTTAAGTTCCAAAGGAACGCTAAAGCGAGACTCCTTTAAAAACAGAAAAGAGCTGCCGAACCGCGGGGCAACCAAGAAAGCACGGTTTGGCAGCTTCAAGAGACCTGACCTGTCCCCTAGGAAGATTGGGAGGCAATCCCACGTGCCAAGGGCACTGAGAAACTTTACTAAAAAGGGGCCCAAAAAGAAAGATATCTGATCCTTTGGGAGACACCAAAGGGCACAGACCGGCATAGGCCAGTTGTGAAACCAACGGACATTACTGGAGGGGGGAGAGTTTCAAAAGAGGAACAATGCCTGCTCTTCAAGGAAAT
>Ga0179593_1679148_pt1 | contig 14121 bp, 15 predicted proteins | sample CZODoug2_1_08_16_FD_185931 | JGI IMG/M metagenome (GOLD analysis project Ga0179593, IMG submission 185931) | Vadose zone soil fungal communities from Angelo Coast Range Reserve, California, USA - CZODoug2_1_08_16fungal (PacBio error correction) | ecosystem: Environmental > Terrestrial > Soil >...
GCGCTCTTAACAAATGAAGTGGAGAGACGTTTAAAAGAAAAAGATTCTGCTAGGGAAGCGGGAAACGAAACATAAGGCGGATACGGGAGGCGACACTGTTGAAAGAGGTTTTGGGACGGGGGGGAATTTCGGATGAATGAAAAGATACGAGAAACGTCACCTCATCCTTCAGAAAAAGCGGGGGGGAAATTGAACTGCAGGGTGTCTGGCGCACGGGGCTTAGAGGGAAGGGTTGGAAGGAAGGGGTGAAATCATGAGGCAGCTTCGTTATCCGGGCGAGCTCTTCCTCACGTAAATGGGGGAAAAAATCTGATAGGGGGCCCAGCTGGGGGGAGGTGAACGACCGTAGCGTGGAGAAGAGAAGGAAGGGGGCAGTCTGAAAGGTGGAAAGAAAAAAAGTTGCGCGTTGAAGTAGGGGGAAACTGGGGAGGGTGGGGGGAGTGGGGTTGGACGAATGAACTGCAACAAGGTAGAAGAACGGGAAGGCGGGTTTGAGGGATCTGCGTAAGGGGAGCCGCGCGTGAGAAATGAACTGGGGGGAAGCTGGGCGGTTCTATGTTCGCAGAAGACAATTGGGGGGGGGGAGACAGCACCAGTGATTGAGAAAAACACCCGCGGGGTCGACAGGGAGAACAAGAGGAAGAAAGAGGCAAAGTTCTGAGCACATGGAGCAAAAGCCTCGAGGTACGAAAAATGCCAGAAGTGTTTAGTGCTATGAAACGGGTCAAGATCACGAAGGTGCCAGATAAGGTGGACATTCCGTCCTTATCGGTGATGACGCAGGACTGCGCGCCCCAGAACGCGGAACGAACTCACAGAGCAAAGGGCAGGTGGGGAAAAAGGTCAAGGAATGAAAGCGTTCCAAGGGCGCATTGATTACGAAGGAAAAGTGGGATGGTCAACTTCTAATCCGAGCAGAACGGAGCTATGGAAAGTGATCGCTTGCTGGATGGTCGGGTGGCCAAAGGAAAAAAAGAGCTAAACAGACGGGTTCCCTCAAAGGAGAAAAAACAGCGGGACGGGGAAATTCTTCGATCTCAGGGACCGAACGGACAAAGAGCTGACACAAAATCAGGCATTGTCCTCAGGCCTCGAATCGCTAAGGCGTTGGGGGCAAAATTGGGTCTAAGAGAAGATAGCGAGTCTGGGCAACTGAGTCCATTAAGGGTGGGTCAAATCTGTCGTTGCCGGTCGGAAAAGGAGAGAGGGGAAAAGCCCATACAAAAGGAAAGAGCCCTTGGCGATTAAGAAAGAAAACAGGCACGCTCGGAAGATAAAAAAAACTTCCGGGCTGCGTCAGAAGGGGGAAGTAGATATAGGAGAAGGAGCAGAAAAGAAGGAGGAGGAGGTCCGCATTAATCTCGGGGGGACATCCGACCCGGCTCACCACGTCCTGTGGCAGAAATGAACTAAGGGAAAAGGGGCTCAATCGGCAGAAGGAAAAAAGGGGGCATGCGGGTGGGGGAGTCCAAAGGAACTTAAGCACGAGGATTCCCTAAAGACGGAGTTGAAGAAAGTGGGTTACCCTAAGACGGTTAGGTGGGGGAAGGGACGCGCAGGGTAGAGGAGAGGAACTCCGGAAGGAGTCCAAGGCCAAAACAGTTCTTGGAAAAACCGAGCTGAGAAAGGCTATCAATAGATGCCCAGAAGTGTTAAGCGGAGGTCTTCTTTATGGAAAAGAGTGCGCCGGAGGTGGGGGACAAAGGGGAGGGGACTCAGGGGCCCGTGATAGCGGTTGGTAGGGTAAAGGACCTTTACGGAAAAAAGTCGATATAACATGGGAGGAAGACTGAGACCCTCAGCAAAAGGAAGGGGGGGGGGGGACAGGGAGGGGTCGCATGCACTCTTGGGAGCCAACGCGCAATTATACTTACTACGACTCGGGAGAAAAGGTACGCGGGTAACGCAAAAAAGGATATTGAAAAAGGGAAACTTAAGGGAAGGGGGGCTTAACTCCCTAGACAGAAAAGAGCTCGGAGCAACTTCGAAAAGGCGGGGGTAAACGACTAAGAGTAAGATAGTGGCCGCAATTACAGAGGGCAGGAGGGCGTGGGGAAGAAAAAACCCGTATTTAAAAGTTCGAGTCAAAAGCGATGGAGAAACCGGAGAACTTGGACCAGGCGTAATGGAACTCCAGTCCATCAAACAATAAGAGAAGAGTTTGGAACATGCCCAAGAATAAAACAAAGGAAGGGGAAGAAGTGATATAGAGAGAACAAAAAGGATGAGAGTAAATAGAGAATATCCAAAAGAGGGAGAAGGGAAAGATTGGAAAACTAGGAGCAAAGAACGAACTTAAGTATTGAATAGCAGTCCTCGGGGGGGACACAAGAGGAAGGGGAGGGACCTTAAAAGGGAGCGTTGGTCAGGGGACTATCTTCCTTCATACTGCCGGGGGGAGCGCCGACACTCCTGTGCTGATATTGCGGAAGTAACCGGATTTGAGGTAGGACTGGGAATAAGAGGACTGGTGCGGAACCGAAATTCAATGGCAGAGGCGTTACGAAAAAACGGGGGGAAAAACAGCGTACCAGTTTTGAAAGGGCAAGATGTTGGTAAAGGGCAGACAGGGGAAGGCTGAGGAGGGAGCGAAGTATCAGCGAAAAAAAAGGCCTAAAAAGATGTAAGTTCGGGAGATCGGAAAGAATTCAGATAACATTGCGGGGGAAGCTGCCGGGCTAGGGTTATAAGTTTGATCGACCTTAAAATTCCGGGGCCAAAACAAATGCTATCCCGTGAGGAATAAAGGGGATGGGAGACACCAACCCTGGAGAAGGGGATTATTAATACGCACTATTCGACCTCGCGTCCTCTACAATTATGTGGATCGAGAATCGCTAAAGAGGGAAGTGAAGCTTTGCTCCAAGGGATTCAACGACAGATGACTGGAAGGAAGGCAAGGAGAAAAAGGGGGAAGATCTCTTTCAAGGAAACCCAAGATTGTGGAAAAAAATTTTTCGGAAGCTTTGATCTAAAAAGGGGGGCCGGGTTAGAGAGTGAGAAATCGGGAGAAAAAGATTCAGAGAAGAATACAAAAATTCGAAGAAAACAGAGAGCAGGCTCAAACAAGGGTGGGGTCAGTTCATCGCAAAACGGACTGTGTGAAATCTGGTGAAGTTTTGGAAGATCTAAGAGGGGAGGTGAAAAAGTAAATATATAGCGCCAACTATAAGGTCAATAAAGGGGTAGGGGGGAAGGCGTGAGAGGGGAATGGTCAGGCCGGTCAAAAGGGGTGGTCCCTGATACATGGGAAAAAACGGACAATCAAAGGTCCACTAAAGTTCCAAAAGATTGGACCGAGGCTCAGGGCAGACGAAAAAAAAGCGCCCACCATGCTTTTTGAAAAAAAATTAAAGTTGGAGATGGGGTTAATGGTTAGATAAAATCTGAGCGGGTGGAAAGAAGTGACTCTGTACATTGGATCTGAATAATAGCCAGCCGGCGGTTTATTGGCTTTTTCGTAAAACCGATTGCGCGGGGATTCGCCAAAGGGGCCAAAAAAAGGAGCTGAACGATTTAAATGAGCGAAAGCTGAATGGAAAAAAGAAAGCCTTAAAAAAGAAAGTTTTCCTGACTGTCGGGGGGAGTCAAAAATGGGAACGAGGCGCACTGAATTGAAGAAGGCAAGAATTTGGCGAAGGAGGGCGGGGAATTTATCCCCTCTTCTCAACGAAGAAAAAGTAAATGACATCGATAAGCATGCAAGACATCAACCAAGGTTATCTTCAGAAGGGGGGAATAAGAAAAGGGGAAGAAGGGCTCTTCGGATACTGAAATCTATTGAAAAAGGAAAGAAGGGAGAAGCAAGTCATTTTGAAAAACGCTTATTGGGTTTCAGGGGGAGCATAATCCTCGGTGTTTTGGCAGGTGTGGAGAGGAAAATGGAGGAGGCAAGTCGGACGAAGAAAAGAAACGGGAAAAGAAGAAGAAAAGGCTACGCACTAGAGATACGAGCGGGATACGAAGAAAAAAAGGGCCATCAGTACGTTCATAGAAAGGTCAGTTTTGGGGGAAAGATCTTTAGAGGGGTCAACCCAAAAAAGCGAATCTTAGAAACGCCAAATTTGGAACAACAAGCTAATTTGGGGAAGGGAGAAGGGAAAAGGGGAAGACCCTTTTCCGAAAAGACGGTCACATTAACCCAAAGAGGAAAACCGGCTAAAAGGGGAAAACAAGGGAAAATGGAGAATCTCTCACCTGGATAGAATTCAGTATTTGAAAAAAAACGACCCTATTTAAAAAAGAAAGGGGGGGAAAAGCGAAAACACCCGGGAAAAAACACGGAAACGTGTTAAGGGTACAAGAAAATCGAAAAGGAGATGAGTGATGCTAGAGATAGCGGTGACTTTCAAAGGCAATGCAAAAGAAGGTGACATCCAAACCATCGAGGGGTGGACAGGGGACGGGGGGGAGGTTCAGTCTATTAACGTGGGAGAGAGCAGAAGAGAGGAGAGAGTTTTCGGATCTAAAGAAGCGCGGGGGAGAGAGAGAGGAAATTATTCAATCGAAAAAAAACACAAAAAACGAAGGAAGGAGAGGCACGCCTCGATAAAACTGGAATGAATCAGGGAAAAGGGGTTTGAGAAACATATCATGCGACTATCGCTGGAAAAAAATAAGCGTAAGGTCTGGAAGCTCAACGGGAAAGGATTGTGGGGGAGGAGCCGAAGGGACTTGGAGGAACAAGAACCGGGGAAAGAAGAAACTCCTAAGAGGGGGAGGGGGGCTGGGAAGGGGGGGCAGTTCTGCAACAGTGAACTTCAGCGGGGGGGGAACTAAGGGAAATAAGGGTTTTGTTATGCAGCGTTAGGGGAAGGGGGTGGGACAATCTTCCTCATCTTAAGTGACAAATGGGCGGGGGAGGGTTCCCTACCGGGAGACGTTAGTCGGAAGCCGCAGTGCGGGAAAGAAAAAAGTGCCGGTTGGAAAAAAGAACACAATTTGAAGGAGAAGGGAATTTGAAAAGGGGTTTGGGGGTGAACTAAATTCAATGCTGACACCAAGGGGAAAAGGGGGACGGAAGAAAACTACTTCTGTGGGAGGAAAGTTTGGGGATTTGCAGTAGGGCGGGGAGTAATCCGCAAAAGTGAAGTAGGTCGGGATTGGAGGGTTATTAGAGCAATAACTAATCCTCAGTGTACAGAGAATATTATAAAAAAAACGGAGTGAATGAGAAGGAAGGTTCGAAAAATACGGTCAAAAGAAAAGGGGAAGCGAAGACCCTTATTTCAAGCAATAGAAGGGGGGGGGGGGGGGGGTGGACTAGGGCAGGATAAGGGATTGCTAAGGGGGGACCACCTATAAGTCTCACGGGAAAAAAAAAAAAAAAAAAAAAAAATAGAAAGATTCAGGGGGGAGGGAAAGATATACCTGGAATTGCGCCTGGGAGATTGGAGCGAAAATACAAAACGCAAAATTGTGAGGGGAACGTTTGAAAGTTCAGGGGAGGGAGGGCAAAGATCAGGATTACTCTCAAAGCTTAGAAGGTGCGGATAATAATATCATATCAAAATTCAGCTCTTTAGAGGGAAAGAGAGGCAGCGATGGGGGGCAAGGACTAGGGTAGGGCCGCAAAGGCACAACTGGTCTCATACTGAGGCGATCGGAGGGGACTACCGTATCTCCGGAGGAACCAAAGAGGGGGATTGAAGCCGAAGGGAATAACAAAAGGTTAGGGGGTTTTCCAAGGATGGGGGGGGCAAATGAGAAAATGATCTAGGGGTATGAGCCTAATGAGGGAACAGGTTGGGCAAGGGTTGCCAGCGGACAGGGGAATATCTCCACAGGGAATAAGAAAGAAGCAGGAGAAGGGAGATTACTAACAGGGAAAGGGAACCGCCGAAAAATTAGGACTAGGATTCCTCTCGTGACCTAGGAGCGCAGGGTAAAAAGAAAGAACGAGGAAAGGCCTCAGTAATACCCTTCAAGCTGGGGGAAGGGGCTACATGAAAAGCAACCAAAGGAAGGTGAGCAAAAGAAAAAAATTAACAAACCGGGCAAGAGTTTAAAACTTAGCAGCGAAGAGGGAATGAAGACGAATTTAACTTCACTAAGAGCGGAAAGAAGAAATAAAGGGGGGAAGCAATCACCTCTAAAAAGGGTTTGCCGAGATTGGGGTCTATCGCTGTAAGCTATGGGGCAGTACCTTCCAGATCGGTGGAAGAAAGGATTGCATCCAAATTATTCACACTATATGTAGGAGTGAAAAGCGAGAAAACATCGGAAGGTATCCTGGAGGATTAGAAAGGGGGAACTCACGCGGGGGGGCTCAAAAAAGAAGGGTGACGAGTTTGAGTTTTTTTCAAAGGAACAAAAGGGGGGGGGGTTCCTTAAGATTCAGCATTGGGAGAGAAAAAAAATACCAAAGAAGAGCAGACTGAAAAGCCAGGGTGGGGTGGGGGGGGGAGGAAGTGGTGGGGGAAAATCCTCCCTTCCTTACCTGGAGAAGCGAAGAAGAAAACTAAGAAGGTAAAGGGGAAAATTCCCCTTGAGTGTCCCTGGAACTCAGGGAGAAGGAAGTGCTGAAAAAGGCCCATTTCCAAGTGGAAAGAGGGAGGTAGAAAAGCAAAAAAAGGATTCAGGGAGATTGGGAAAGGAATAAGAGAGGAGGGGATCCGCAGGAAGGACGCGTTTCGCAGTGGGAAGAATGCAAATTACCGGGTGAAGAAAGAGAGCAAAAAAGGGATGTTAAGGCTCAACAACCGAAGGAACAGTATTCTTTAGACTGGGGGGGAGCCAGGAGAAAAAAGAAGGTAAAAGGGGAGAAAGTGGTAAATTATCCCACGCAGTGACAAAGAAGGTCTGTGGAAAAACAAAGGTTAAATATAGATATATCCAATTCACGGGAGAGGGAGGGAGGGGGGAAGAAGGTGGGGATTGGTCCCAAAAGGGGCCTCGGCCGTAGGGGGGAGGAAAAGTATTGGTAAGAAAACCAGGGTCCAAAAGAAGAGGGACCTTGAAAGGATCGGGCTCTACTACTGAAGAGTTGGGACAAAAGAGGGACTGCAAGGCGCTGATATGAAATCAACAAAGCGGGCTGAGTGACCTGTAACAAGCACAGAAAAGAGGGAGAAGCAGGTGCTTCAAGGGAAGGATAAAGGGTAGTGTAGAAAGGTTAGCGTTCGCGAGAAGAGGGGTGGGCAGTTTATATTACAGAAAGGGAGGGGGTTCGAAGAAGGGAAAAAGAGGCTCCTGGGGACTCACAGTATGACCGGAAGGGATGCCTCAGAAGGAAAAGGACTGACAATGGGAGGGCTTAGCTGGGGGAAAGGCTCCGAAGGGAGGGGGGAGGAACTTGAACTATAATACTGGGAAAGGATAAAAAAATGAGAAGAACGGTCCTTACAGAGGTCACGAAAAATGGGATTTAAAAAAGACTTCGAAATACGGCAGATTAAAAGAACAGGGGGAGAGAGTAATCACTCCACAAGAGGGTCGAGGGCAAGGGGCATCAGACATTCTGAATACAGTTTGGCGAATCGGAGAAGTAGGGGGAATGAATGCAATAGTCTTTCTCTAGTATAAGGAAGAGCAGTAGGCAAGCAAACTGGGGAAGAATGATACTGGAAGGGGGAGGGAACCAGGAGGCTTAGCGTCGAGAGGGCTTGGGTTAAACTCGTGAATGAGCTGCTGTCGTGAAGTATCTACGTGCTAAAAAGACAGGGGCCTCTTATGAGAAAAGGAGAGGGAAAGGGGGAGGGCATTTCCACGAAGGGGTTTTAGGAGTCGAACCGACGAGGGGCGGGCTCAGGGTCTGACAGTGCGAAAAGCTTCTTGAGGGGAGAAGGAAGACGGGAGATATCCTAACTTCACTCGAGGAAAAAAGATAGGGGAGGTGCAAAAAATTTTGGAAAATGATGGCCATGTCATCAGCTTAATAAAAACGGGCGTTGCACTGACTTTCCGCGCCGAAAAATCCTGGCAACGCTTACTTCAAATATGAAGAGAAAGGAAAAGGAATCACGAGCAGGGAGCACGCTAAATGAGACGGGCCCAAGGAGGGTGTAGGGATTTACCTTGGCGATTGAGAAAGTCAAGCCACGACCTCTCTACAATTGCAACTCTAGGATCAAGGGGGGGGCATAAGAGACGGGGGGTTTTTACAAGGGATCTAAAAGAAGGCAGGGAAAGTTTGGTTGGGAGGGGGGGGCCCGAACCGGAGGGGGTTTGAGGTCCGAGCCATCGCTTAAGAGAAGGTGGAAGAGGATAAAAAGGAGGACTTCTCTTCGGTCTATTGGGGGCACTCAGGCCTCACATGGTCTTTGTGAGAGTAATCACTTCAGGAGAAGAGGGGATCAAGGGGTTTAATTTAACTTGAACGAAGTAGAGGGCTCTTGGGTGGCTGGTAGAGGATTGGCTCCTCGGGGCTGGGGAGAGCTTCCAGGAGACAGATCGAATCGATCAACGGAAGGTGGAAAACGTCTACGGTGAGAGGAGTGCAAAAAGGGGGTCAGGAAGATTCTTACTCCTTTCATCTTTCGGATCTTGAATCGAGAAGGGCATAAGGGCAAACAGCACTAAGAGGGAAACGCTGGGGGTTTGTCCGAACTTCAGCGTCAGAGGGGGTTGGATCAGACTGGGTGGTAGGAAGATGGGGGGAAAACTTCGGGGTTCGGGCGTCGCCGGAAGGAAAACAAGAGAGGAAGGGCGAGGAAAAAGGGGGAAAGGACATAGTACCGTCATTCCAAAAAAGGGCCTCGGAAGGACGGTGTAGGCGCCGAACATCTTTGGCTAAAGGGGGGTCAGGAATGCCAAAACATATAAATCTTTAGAGCTCCAGGGGAGAAAAGACTACAAAAAGTCTCAGTTTGGGGACTTGGAGGAACTGCGGGGGACAAAGGGGAAAACAAAAAGTCTGCAAAGGGAAACTGGGCAGCAACCAAAAGAGAGACGGAAAGGGGGAAAGGAAGAGTATGAAGGATAAAAATATCTGGCAAGAAGGGATCAAAGAGAAAGAGGGAGACTTCCTTTTACAAAAAAAAACCTCATATGAGGGAAAACGGAGGAGGAATCACTCGAACTGACACAAGGAAAGGAGGACTCGGAAGGAGTATTTTTATTCTATGATCGGTGAGTGGATTCGAGCGGCATTCTATCTAAGGCCAAAAAAGAGAGTAAAACTTGAAGGAGGGCGATTAAGATAGGGAGGTTGCCGAGAGGGAATAATATTTTTGAAAAGCGGGGGAAGAGGACATCTTCCAATGGAGTAAAAATAGAAAAGGAAAGTACTCAAACAAGGAAAGAGGAGGAAAAGAGATAGAAGTGATAGAGAGGACAGGAATTGACGATTACCGGGGGAAACAGAAGGAAACGAGGATGGCAGGAGAGGGGGGGCTTGGAAAATCCCGATGGGCCGTAAGGGGGTCAAGGCGGGATAAGTTCGGGGGGGGTTTCTCTCAGCCTTTGAGGGGAAGGGCACAGCAGGATTTCTCGCAGAAACCACTCATCAAAAGGACTTGAAGCTTGTGTCTGGCGCACGGGGGGCTTCGGGGTGGTAAAATCAATGGGTTTTGGTCAAATGAAAGAAGCAGAGGGGGGGGGCGGGAGGAGGTTCTATTCTCTTCAGGCGTAAAGTGTTTTGTTATGAAAACTCATGAGAAGAAGGGGGGGGGGACTGCCGAGAGGGGGGGGGACCGAAAAGTTATTCGTAAATGAGGAGAACCGGAGAGGGAAGGGGGCATCAAAAATGCGCAGGTTAAGTATCTGGAAAAAGTGTGACGGGAGTCGTGAAGGGGAAGGGAGCTGCAACAGGGTAGCACAGATAAGTCCTTAGGGGCGAGAAGGGGGGGGGGGAAAGGTGGGGCTGGGCTTAGTGTAAGGGAAATAATGCGGTAGATTTCTGGCGGGAGTTTGTCAGATTTCTTAGAAGGAACTAAGAAAGGATGGGATCTCTTCAAAAGCACAAAGTAAGGGGGAAACAGGGGGGGTGCGGCAGTTCGGCACACCAATGGTAGTCGACCAGTTCTGACGAAGGGAGACCCTAAAGACGAGGATGTGAGAGATCAATTCTGGAGCTAGGAAAATGGCACAAGGGGGAAAGGTTGTCAGGTCTTGTCAAGCCGGAAGATAGGAGACTTTATCTGGGGTCGGCCGTAAAAACGCGCCCAAATCATAAAACGACACAGCAAATTGTGGGGGGGGAAAGTTGGGAAAGTACAGAAGTGCGGAGCGGGACATTGAAGAAGGGGGATCAAAGGGGAAAAAAGGCGGGGGGACGTAGCAGGGAGAATATAAGGATTTTCTCTAATGGGAAGAGCAGGGTAGTTTGAAGAAGGAGAGAGCAAGAATGCCAATAGGGGAGGGCAAACTAAACAAGAGAGAAGGAAACGGTAGGAGAAGAAAAGCTACTGTAGAATACAGACGGAACTAACCCCGCAGTCATTGTCCAGGAAGGGCCTCTAACGCCAAAGTAAAGCGGGGAAAGAAGGGGGAGCAGGCGGCCTAGGACGTGGAATAAAAGCCAGTTGAGACTCGTGGGGAAATGCCGGGGGTTCTCGTTCATGGTTCATCGAAGGGTATCAGGAAGAAAATCTGCCAAGAGAGCCCGTGGATTAGCGGGACAAGACTCCTCACTTCGAGTAACAAATTAAAAGGGACAAAAGCAAGGGGAGGGAATGAAGGGCTTGACGTTAGATGAGTATCGCAGAGAAAAAAATGAACTGGGAGGGGGGGGGGGAGGGTAGTGAGCCCGGAATGAGGGTGGAGGAGTGGCGGGGGAAAGGGAGGTGCGAAGTGGGGTGTGCGGGTTGTAAAGTAGGGAGATTGGTAGAAAGAAAAAGATTGGGTGGGGTAAAGAGGGGGACAGAAGTGGGGGAAGGAGTAGGAAGGAAGAGAAGAGCGGAAGAAGAAAGATTAGAAAAAATTTTAGTGTGATTGGTAACGATAGGGGGGGAAAATCTTCGGCGGTGTGTAAGAAAAAAGGCCGAGGAAGGATCCCCAAAAGTTCGAAGAAAGGAACTAAAAAACGAGAGAAAAAAAAAAGGTCCGAAATGCAGAAGGAGGTATTAAAAGGGGAGAATCGGAGGGGGGGTGAAAGAACTCAGCAAACACCACCCCGGACCCAAAAAGGTCGCGCTTCCAAGAAATAAACTAGTTACAGAAGGAAAGAAAAAAGGACCATCTCCCTAATACTATGGGGGGGGGGGGGGGGGGGCAGTGGGGGGGGGCTAAAAATAATGGTGAAAGATTTCTATGGAAAAATTTCTGTGAATGTTCCCAAGTAGGAAAGAACTAGGGGTGCAAATTTGCGGATCTTCCCACGGAGCAAGAAAGGTCGTAAAAGAAAACAAGAATTTTCGCCAGTCCGGGTGTAAAAAGGGAGGTGAGGAGAAATCCCGTATCGGGGGGCATGGGACCAATTTATTCTAAAGTAAGTCTAGAAAATAAACTTCGAAAAGGGAAAAAATCAGAAAAAGAAAAGCCGTTGGGACAAGCTTTTCGAAGGAAGACCACTGCAAGCATCGAGAAACGCTCTTATAGTCCGATAAAAGTCTCACTGATGGCATAACGGACTCGGGGACATGGGGGCCGACTCGCTGGGTTGAGTAAAGAAAATCAGGACAATAGGAAAGGGGCATTCGAAGGAAGTCGCTATAGGGTTTCCATTTCAAGAAAAAAGAAACCGAGGTCGCTCGTGTCCGCAGCAGAAAACGTTGTGACAGCCATGAAGTGCAGCTAGGGGAGGGGGGAGACGAATGGATTGAAAGAAAAATGGAAGCTTTTTTACCAGGAGGGGCTGTGAGCGTCAAAACAGTAGGTTTCTACTCCTAGAAATATTTTTCAAAAATAGGGACCAAAAAAAGAAAAGGGAGCGGGGATCAAACAACTGAGGATGGGGAAAAGATATATCAAGCTCGGATTCAGGGGAAAGGTTGAATATGGGAAAAAACGTCGCGACCATCGAAGGTTTCTTTATTTAAAAAGCCGCTCCAAGGAAAGAAACTTGTACAAAGGGTTACCTCCTAACAGGGGCGCTTTGCATAGAACTAGCAGGGCATTCAGACGGGGGGATAACCACGAACGTTCGATGGTAGGTCCCTATCTGTAACCGGCGTCGTTCGTCCGTACAGAAAATAAAACCTGGGGCGATAGAGCTGGGCGTCAGGGGGGGAAATATGCGGGAAAGGGGGGCCAGCGAGTTCATCGGCCAGTTCACTAAAGACAGTTTGCAGTTAGCTGACAACAACACGACGTGAATTAATCTCGTAGTGTAAAGGAGAACAGGCTCACTATGTACGGGTGAGCGACATTCCCGAAAAAGTCCTAAAAACCTGGCTTGGAGAGGGTCCTGATCTGAAAAGAGAACGCATGTTGGATACCGGCTGTCGAGAAGGAAGGGGAGGCCCTGAAACAACCCTGACTATCCAACGGGCCTTACAGAGCCCTCTGGTGAAGCCCACCGACGGGCTAACGAGAAGGGGTGTAGGAAAAGACCGAGGCTCCTCGGGGCAATTCTGTCATCTCTAAGACGAAAAAACTGTGAGAAGGAAAGGTCTAGTGAGTGAGTAAAAAACAGTTCCTGGGAATCTCTGATGAATAAGGGGAGATCGCTTTAGTAAACAATGCCAAAAAGGAAAGGTAGAAGGAACCGGCGGGGGTGGAGAAAACTTCAAAGGGTAACTCGGTTTATTTAGAATTCGCAGAAAGGGGAATCTGCGAAAGCAATACTCCTTCGCTGCTAAAGGGAGAGGGATATTATCCAGGGGCTCTCGGTTTTAGGGGTCACTGACGGTGGGGATCACCGTCTGAACGGAAAAGACCGGAATCTGGAGATCAGAATGGATAAGACTGAATTAATCTAAACGCTAGGAAGGGGTCGCACAGGAGTCAAGTTTGTTGAAGAGGGAAGGTAATTGCCGTCGCGAATCGCCCCCGGGCTCCTAGGTGGGCGATGGGACCAGTGGAATAGGACTAAGATGACGGCACCGAGGGAAGATGTTGGACAAGGGTAACTCACGTCTCAGGAGAAGAACGAAGAGGCGAAGAAGAGATGCCAGTCTTTTGGGGGAAAACAAGCGTGCTATTTCGACCGGAGATAGAGCGAGGTCTCTTGGTTCAATAAAAAATATAGGGGGGGGAAAAAGAAGTCATGAAGAGGGAACGCTCCCTTCTTTTTGTTTATATTTTTGCCTATCCGATTGGCCATGGAGGGAGCGGTACACAAAAACTCGGAAGCTAGTCATTAGCGAAGGGGTTATATGCTCGATTGGACACTTCTTTCCATCGTCGGGATGGGGTAATGCGTCTGAGGACTGCGACGGGAGAGAATCTTCACAAGTGAGAAATTTCTGTCTGTGCGTTCCGGGCAGGAAAAAAAAGTAGAAATAATCTATAGAAATTACGGAATAACAACCTTCTCTTTTATCTGGAACTTTTCAAAGTGGAGAAAGAAAGGGGGGAACTTTCTTATCTGATCTGTCCTCTTGTGAAGAGAAAACGTTTCGATTTAATAGACTATATTGGGGGGGACCCGAACAATACTACGCTTTGTGTTCCACGAGGTTGCATGAATTGGTCTTTCGTGTGGAAAAAGAGCCGCAAAGCTCTACGTGCACTGGAACGAGCGAAAAGTACTGGATAGGGGGGAAGGAAAAAACCGGAGAATCCCACATGACTTCATTCCATACCGGGGTTGAGACTTGCAGTCAAACCCCCGCCGCGAAATACCGCCAGAGGGGCGTCCGTCAATTTTGCCAGAGATCCCCCGGGTGTCGGGAAGCAAGGGGGAAGGGGGGAACCCTTTCCACGAGCGAGGGGACACCTGCAAGCAGCAACATATTACGTAAGGTGTCATCCACCACTTAATGCTCGGGGACAAGCGAAACGAGAGCTTCAGACCATACTATTATTGACCATCTAGGGGAGAAGCAACCCGGGAAAAAAGAAGTAAGTGGTCATCTTGAGAGGAGGGGGGATGCGCTTGCATTCAATTCCGGCAAAAAAGGCGAGAACCATCAGAATAATGAAAATAGCTCAGAAAGTCGTAGGTGGGAAAGGGCTATTCGTGGTCTAGCCTATAGAACGGAAGTTGGGGGGGAAAAAAAAAAGCCCCTTCATCTTCCTCTTTCTTAACGCGAGATCACTGGAGGGAGGTCTCAGACTTAGGTTAAAGATTAAAATAAG
>Ga0179593_1298026_pt1 | contig 14120 bp, 22 predicted proteins | sample CZODoug2_1_08_16_FD_185931 | JGI IMG/M metagenome (GOLD analysis project Ga0179593, IMG submission 185931) | Vadose zone soil fungal communities from Angelo Coast Range Reserve, California, USA - CZODoug2_1_08_16fungal (PacBio error correction) | ecosystem: Environmental > Terrestrial > Soil >...
GGCGAAGTGTCCATCCTGACCGGGGAAAAGGTAGAGGGAGAATCAAACCCAAAAAATTGAAAAAGGCCTCAAGAAAAATAAAAGTGAAGTGCTAAACAAAAGAAAAAAAAAAAAAAAAAAAAAAAAAGGCCAAGTAAGGCAAAGAAAGACCGCCCTGGTAAGAAAAAGACCGCACTCGGGAAGTGAGACTCAAGGTACGGAGCCGAAAAAAGGCAAACGAAAAATCAATCAACGTAAGAGAAAAAACCGGCAAACGGGATTTTGCGAAAACGTCCCAAAATCGGCGCAATTCACGTCAAACTTAAACCGCAAACAGCGGGTAGGGAGAAAAAACTCAAACAAAGGGACGGGCAAAACAAAAATGGGGAAAAAAAAAAAACAAAGATGGAAACCAACAGTTTTTTAACCGCCGAAGAAAGCGTGTCCGCAAAAAAATAAGGAAAACCAACGAGAGGCAAAAACAAGTACAAGCATAGAAGAAAAGCAAGGGAAATAGGGCGAAAAGAAAAAAACACACCAAACCGAACTCCGCCATTAACTGGGGCAAAACGATGGGCGCAACAGGGACGTGGGCGATATGTGCAGGGGTGAAAAAACAAAGGGAGTCAGAAAATCAGAGACGGGGGTCCCACAAGGGGTGAACAAAGCATGAAGCAAGCGGGCAAACAATACGTCTTCAGAAATGATCACGGAAAGTAATATTGAAAAAATCTAATAAAAGGAACAGAGGGTTGACGTCGCCGGAACCGGGAAAAACAAAGGCAGAGTCGGACGTGCAGTCCAGCCTGCAAACATTGAGAAAAGCATTGTCCCGTTAAACAACCAAGCGCCGGACACATGTGTAATGCCTCGGAAGACAGGAACAAGCTGAAAAAGGAGGCAAAAAAGAGAAAGAGGACTGGGTGCGAAAAGAATGTCGGAGACCAACCTCAACAAAGAAGTCTAAGAATAGTTGTCCGTGAACTAAAATAAACCAGAAAAGGACGAAAAACAGAGAGGACAGACAACTCCGCAGGGGCAGGGGTTGGGGGTGCGGTTGGGAACATGCATGGGCTACTCCTAAAAAAACTGGTTCAAAATTGAAAGTAAAAACGCTTGGAAAAAAAAAAAAAAGGCCAACGGACAAAAAAACGAAGGGGAAAGGAGAAGGGGCAATGAAGAGCGCAAGAGACAAAAAAAGGAAAAACGAAAAAAAAACTTGACCCGTGCGACAATACCGGCTAAAGACGGAGTTTAAATCTCCAGCTCAAAACAAAAGATGGAGGGTCTGCAGGACAAAGTGAGGCGGGGAAGATGCGGAAAAGACGACCCTACGGATTGGGCAGAGGAAAAGAAATAATACAACTTCGACAAACGAAGAACAACAGATGGCATACACCAACGCCTGACGGTGCTCAACGCGCGAACAAACGGAGGAGTCCAAATCTAAAAACACGCGGAAAAAGGGAGGAAAGAACTAAACAATAAATCCAAGAAACCGGGGTACGAGGAAGTAAGCCAAAGGGAGATATAACCATCCATAAAAAAATCGCGAAACCCCGCCCGCCCCAACTCATCCCATTTCAAAAATAAACGAACACCGGTGGCCAGGCCCAAGAGGAAAGGCCTAAGGGAACGCCTAACGACCGAAGGAGGCAGGGGAAAAGGCAATCCCCGGGAGGTGGGGGGCAGAAAGGGAAATTGGCCCTGCCTCTAAACCAAATTGGTTCGTAGCAGTAAATTACACAAGGAAAACGCCAAAAAGGGGAAGGACGGGATAGAGAAGTGTCAAGGGTTAACAGAAAAAAAACAAGACAAAAAAAAAAATTTGGGGAACCGAGTGGGTCGTTTTAACCGGTGGCAAAGCCACAAAAAAAACCAAGCCAGGACGCGGGTCAAAAGAAGAGAGATTCAATCAGGAAAAAGATTACGGGGGGGAGGTCATCACGCAAAAATCCAAGAGTCCCGTGCCTGGACACATCACAAGGAGAAAAGTTTTCTACAGGACTGAAAAAAAAAAAGGGAAAAGGAAGTGGGGGGAAAAAAAAAATGGTGGTTGACGGGAAGAGAGAAAAAAAAAACATCCGGATGTTCCAAAAATTAAAGGGATCGGCTTGCAAACATGGCCGAAACAGGGTTCAAGGGACAAAAAAATGAATCAAAATTCACAAGCAAAAAAAAAAAGAAACTCCATATGACGCCGGTGGGTTTGGGCGCCTGAAAAAAACGAACTGAGACGCGGTCTGGGGGGGGGCGGACCAGCGTTTTTGCCCCACAACTGTCCAACCACCAAAACCCAGCCTCGAAATCAGAATTCAGGGCACCGGGAGAAAGAAAAAAAAAAAACAAAGAGAAAGGATGGACAATTACCAGAGAAAAAAGATCAATCAGAAAAGGGCAAACAATCGCCCGTCAACGCCGTTCCAAAACAGTGAAATCCTTTTTAAAGTCCCCAAATAAAAAGAAAAGCGGGGGGCACCGTTTGGTGAAAAAAAGAGGAAGCGGGAGAAGGTGATTAACACGGGATCTGCAGACCGAAACCTGAAAAGAGAAAGAAAACAAGAAAAAAGGAGCAAAACAGTAGGGGAATGTCGGACGAGTCACGTGCAAAAAACCCAAAGTGGGAGGGAAAGTCTCCAGGTCCCAACCAAGTACGCCGGGCGCAACCCTGATTGGCATGTCACAAAAAAAAGGAAGACCGCCTAGAAAAAAGGCCCAGTTGGGAAAGAGGGGGAATTCAAAAAAGAGGGAGACCGAGGGGGACAGCAACGAGAATCGCCAGGCTCGTTAAAAAAAAAAAAAAAAAAGAAAAAAAAACAAAACAAAAAGCGCCTCGCACCAAAAATAGTTTCGGAAAGATTCACCAGACAAAGGAAGAAGGAAGGAGGTTTGGCACACATCTTGCAGAAGGTAAACAAAAACTGAAAAAACGAAAAAAAAAAAGAAAAAACAACGGCAGGCAAAAAATCCCGCTCGAATCAACCGAACCAATGAACATCAAAGTTAGGTCACAAATTGGAATCGAAGAAAGGAAAAGAAAATAAACGAAAAAAGGGTTTATTCTTCACCAGGGAAAAATTAGGACTTGGGCCCGCCAAATCCAACGCAGGGTGTGGGAGGAAAGAGGTTGAAAAAAAACAAAAAAAACAGAGAAAGGGTCCCGTGTTGCACAGGGTAAGAAATACCGAAGAAAAAGTAGGCGACAGCACAGACCACAACGCGGGGGCCCGTGTAAAAAAAAAGAATCATAAGAGGAGAAAAAAGGAAAAAACAACTGAAAGGGGGGTGACCAACAGACAGAGGAAAAGGAAGAATCAGTCTTAGTACCACCGCCGCCTCCAGTTTAGTTGGGAAGACAAACTGCAAAAAAAAGAAAAAACAGGAAAAAAGATGGAAGGGGTAGAGGGTACTACTGGGAAGGCGAAACGAATAGAGAAAGGTCGAAGAAAGAAAAAAGGTAAAAGCAAAAGCATTGGGTGGTTCCCAATTCCAGGTCAGGGCCTGGGAAAAACAAGTTCAGAAGGATGGGAGGCGCAAGGAAAGACGCCAGGAAAAAACACCCAACAAGAAGAGTCAAGAAACAAAACTCGTGAAAAAAAAAAGCAAAGCAAAGGACCAGGGGGTACAAAAAGAACCAGTTGGGACAAGGGGAAACAAAAGGGTTTTTGTGTGGGGGGGCGGGGGGGGGGATCAACATCATTAAAAATCCCTATTCAAAACAGACGCCCCGCGCCCTTTATGACCCCAAAAAAAAAAACAACGGGGGGGAACCCAGGGTCCCCGGGTGGGGTACAAAAAAAACAAATCATGTAAACACACACAAGAAAAATCTTGGAAAAGACTGGAGTGGAAGCCAAGAAACCACATGACAAAAAAATAACAATGCACCTTGGGGGGGAGGAACAACCAAGAAGGGGAAAAAGACTCAAGAGGGGGTGAAAAAACAAACACCACGCGCCCAGAAAACATCGGGGAAAGAGGGACGCAACAGCCATTTCTATCAAGGAGGCGTGGAAGAGAACAACGATTGCACTCCACCAAGAACGAACAATCCTGGTAGAGTCACGAAGAAAAAGGGGAAAGCACAAAAAAAAAAAAAATGGCCACAGGCCGCCGAACAGGGTAAAAAAGCTAAAATGCGCCAAGTTTTAGCAAAGCCTCGTTGTGAGGGTCATCGGGCGAAAAAATCCCACGGAAGAATGTCTGGTAGGTAAAAGAAAGAAACGAAAGGGGGTGGGAAGATGGAAAGGAAAGAAACAGGGGAGCGGAAAAAAAGGGGGAGCAGAAGCGCCTGGGTAGACCAGCTGAGATCGGCAACAAGTAGTCATCGCATTCGAACACCGGAAGGAAAAGCTAGAAAAACAAAAAAAAACAGGGGAAAAAAGTAAAAAAAGATGAAAGAGATGAAAATGAAAGTAAATAAGAATGAGAGGAAAAGACTTGGTGTGCGAGCAAACACGGCAGATGGAGAAAGCGCCGAAAGAACAGTGGGAGAAAAAAAAACAAGAAAAGCAAGGGGGGACGTAACGTTATAAAACCACGAGGGGGGGGGGGTCAGTGTCCGAAGGTAAGTCGGAAAAGGACTTGGGAAGGAGGGGGGTAGGAAAAAAGGGATTCGCTAAAAACAAGCCCACGGCAACGACTTTGCTCAAAAAGCAGGAATCAAATGGGACCGGCACTTGAATGTGTTGCGAGTCGGCCACGTTAGCCGATCTAAGGCAGAAAGGAGTGGAAAGAGGGAGGAGATCGGAAAAGATCGGGGGCAGAGGAAAGCGACGACGCGTGGGGTCTTCAATGGATGGGTGGGAGGAAATAAAGAAAAGAAAAAGAGGGGTTTGAACATGGGAAGTGGAACGCTGGCCAAACGAGAGAAAGCGATCAAGACAGTTTTTTAGACAAAGTTCAGGGGACAGTAAGGGTGGGACGGGCGGAAGCATCAAACAAAAAAAAAAACAAGAGTTGAATGGCTGTGGTGTGAGCAGGGTGGGGGGGTAAACGGATAACTGTCAAAAGTGAGGGGGAAAAAAGGGGGGGGGGGGGAAAACCAAACGGGCGGAGCAGGAAGAGGAGGGGAAAAAGAAGGGAGTTTTGTAAATGTGGAAGGGGACAAAAACCACACGGGTGAGGCACAGAAAGTTGGAAGCTACGGAGGGGGGGGGGGAGAAGGGAGGAATGAGTAAATAAAAAAGGATGTGGGGGGGGGACGCGGCCTTGTTGGTGGGTAGCGGGGGAACGTGTATCTCCCGTGAAAATAAAAAAGAAGAGTCAAAAAGCAAAAGTCAGCTAAAAATTTGTTGAAAAGGGGCAAGGACAAATCACAAGTGGGGAGTTTTTTTGCTCCAAAGTACAGTCATGAATCAGGAAAATTCACAAACCAAAAAAAAAACAAAAAAATTTATCAGTGTTGCGCGGGGGAAACGCCAAAAAGTGTGACAGACGGGGGAAAGAGGGGGGGGCAGGTTGGAAGTCCAACCTCCAAAAAAATCTGACAGGGGGGGGAGTCGGAGGGGGGGAATCGAGTCGAGGGTAGAGGGCGGGAAAACAGGGGGAAAAGTGGCAGGGGTTCCCAAGAAACAAGAATGTCAGTGAGGAACAAAAAACGGGAAAACCACGCGCTGAGGAGGGGTTTGGTGCTTCGAAAATAATCACGGAGACGGTCAGGATCGATGAAACACAGAATCAGTGTTAAAAAAAAAGAAAAAATGAAAAACCTTTTAGCAGGGGTGGGAACAACATCGATGGAAAAAAAAAAACCCGGGGCGTATTTGGGAGGAATGCCGGGTGCAAAAATGTGGTTGTCGGGGAAAGAAGAATGTAAAAGGCTAAGAGGGGTAGGATAGTTCTCAGTAAGGGAACGAGTGACAAACCTGTGACCGAAAAAAGACATGTGGTCCACCCCGGGGGTTGGATGCCGAGCGGGGGGGGGAATGCGAGGTCTGGGGTGGGGAAAAAACAAAAAAAAAAAGGACTGCAGAAGAGTTTGGGACAGCATGCAATCAGGTAGCCAAAACAATAAAACCAGAATCGGGAACCAAAGGGAAGGGAAACGGTCAACGAAGCTATTGACTGCAAGTCCCAAAGAAGACCGAAGAGAAAAAAAGGCAAGACGAGTGGTTGAACTGAAGGGTGCGAGGGCGAATCAAGAGAAAAAATGCCAATGCAAAATGTTGCGGGTAACTGGTTAACTAAAAATCTCCGGGAGACAAAGGCGAACGGGGCGCCCGGGAATGACGAGAGGTGGGAAGGGGAAAAGAATGCAAACGAAAAAAACAAAAGGAGCAAGAAACTCGGAATAAAAAAAAACAACGACCGAACTGATGGTTAGCTTGAAAAAAAAAGCAACGCAAGAACCGGGTGGGGAAAAAACCAGCTCCACGGCGAGGTTCACAATGCAGCCGGATTGAAAAAGTGAAAAAATCAAGGGGAATTTCGATTGAGAAGGGGTAAAAAAGGCGTCAGGGCCTAGGGGGAAACGGGTGGGGGGAGAAGGGGGGACCGTTAAAGGGGTGGATTTATAGAGAACCAAGGCTGGCGGGATATGTACCACAAGTAAGAAGGCACCAAACGGCGGCGGAATATGAGGGGGCGGAGGGGTTGTGTCAAGGTGTGTCTCGCAAACAGCAGGGGAAGCAAAAAAAACTCAAGAAGGCGCGTGGAGCCAGAAAAACGAATATCTGTGTGCCGTGGATTACCGAAAAAAAATGAGTTGAAGGGGAACACGGAGGGGTGGTCAGCCATGGACGAGAACATCCTATTCAAACTTTAATCTGGGAAAACGGAAATTGGGTTGGGGGGGGAAGTGAAAAGCAAAAACAAAATTCAAGAAAAGGAAAGTAGTTGTTGAAGGGGGAAAAACTTGATGCCGATGTTTACAGACAAAGGAAACTCAAGTGTCGAGAGGCGAAAAAAAGGGAACAGCCGGGATTCACGCGAAGAAGAGTTTTGGGAACCGCGGAGGGAAAAAATGGAGGGGTGGGGCCGAAAACTAAAGAACTAGTAAAATCCTTGAATCGAAGCTTAACCTCCCAGTCAGGTGCGGTCCTCGCAAAGTTGGGGCCCCAACGCCAGACCGAATAAAAGTGGTTCGCTGGGACGGCACAACACAATCAAGAAGTGTTCGGGAACACAAAAGCAACAAAAGGCATTGGAAGCCCTAGTAGGTAAAACCGGTACACCGGGGGAAGGAAAATGGATCAGAGGGTGGTCTTTGACGGTCCAAGGGAGAACCTGGGCGCTTTTTCCTCCGGGTTTCATGCGGCGCCACCCTTAGCTGGAAGTTGGGGTATAGAGTCAAACGGATGCATCCATGACAGTCTGGCAAATTACCGAGCAGAAACAAAAATGCAATTGCGCCGCTCGGAAAAGGTCGTCACGGTTCCTCTTGTCGTTTTAATTTGGGAAACAGACTATGAAATAGTCTGGAAGAGGAACGAGCGTTCAAGTGGGGGTCGCGCCGCGCCACAGGTGGTAAAAAGATCAAAGTGGTTGATGGAAAGTTGCAGAAGGGGTAGAGGGATTTAAGCAGGAAAAGGAAGGAAACTTGAAAAAGCATGGGCAAAAAAACGCGCACCTACAAAAGGTGACAGCTAAGGAGAAGGAGTTTGGCTCGAGTAGTTTAAATGGGACAAAAAAAAAAAAGGAAAGGGGTCCGTACATGAGGGGGGGGGGTAAGCGTTAGGTGAAAGCAGATCCAGGAGAGTTTGAGGCAGGCGATTCTTGCAACGTCGAAGATCAGGGGTCCTCTCCCGCGCTAAATGGTGGTCAAAGGGGGTTAAACGTTGGTTACAAAAGAAGTAAGCCCGTGACAGTGTCAACCTCACAACAAAAAAAGAAACAGAGATCAAGGTGGGCGAGCAAGTTTTGATGGGGGCCAATTCCGCGCCTGGTTCCAGACGCCACAGAAATATTCTTTGTAGGGAACGTTCTTCAAAACTTTTTTCCTGGAAAAAATAAGAGACAGGATGGTCAAAGACAGGAGGGAGGGATTCAGTTTGGAGTGCCACTCATTTGCAGGCCGGGGGAGGGGAGATAATTCTAGGAGATTTGTTAAGCTCGGGGAAATCACTCCCTCTGTGCAACCATCAACTGTAGCAAAAAATGGTCGTCTATTGAATGCATCGAAAGCGACGGGGGTCTTGAAGGGGATGACACGGAGGACGAGAAAGCTGGGGTCAGGGACCAATTAAAGCCAAGCGTGAGGGGGGGGGGATACAGAGACTCCCGAGTTAGAAAAGCACGTGGTAAACGAAACAGGGTTGGGGGCGCGGGCCCGGAAAAAGGGTGAGACGAGGTATCGGCCATTTCACAACGAGCGACCAGAAAAATATGAAAAACCGGTAAGACGAAAACTAGTTGACATCACCACAATCGTCAAAAGAAAAAAGGCGGGGGGGTGACCTCACAACCATCGTTCAAGAACTCTTAGTACGGAATTTTGGCAAACGGTTGCGGGGGAACCGGCCCCGATAGGGGAGTATGAAAAGTCAAGGATTGAAGGGAGGGGGGGTAACCAAACCGGGTTGCAAGTGTTCGGAATAGCGGCCAAAAAAAAAAATGCGGTGTCTCAACCTGCAGGGAAGGGAAAAAAAGGAAAACAAGATTTGGAAAAGTTGGGGTGCAAGAAACCGGGAGGGGGTGTTATAATTCGGGACAGCAGAAGATAGGGCAGTGAGGGGGTGTTTGGGGGCCAGGAATTACGGTTGCAGGCCGATGTGCCGAAAAATGTGGGAAGGGCGCAGGACGGAAACCAAAAAAGCAAGGGGTTTGTGGGTTCTTGGTGGCAATGATGAAAACTCTGAAGGGAAACCAGAGAGGGGCCGATTATGTCCAGAGAAAACCATCGGGAATCATCGGAAATTTTGGTGACAAAGGGTCAAAAAGCAAAAATAACGCGCAAATAAAGGAGGTAGGGACTAGAACGGACGGAAACGCTCTTAATGAAGTTGGGTGTTTCAGAAAAAACGCCAACGCCGGATCCTGACAGGAGGACCCTAAATTTGTGAGGGAGAAAAAAGGTTCAAATGGGTGTTTCCAAAAGGGTTCCGAGAATGAACTGGGAATATAACAAGGGGCGAACAGTCAGGTCGACCTCTAAAAAAAAAAAAACAACACCGCCCGAAGGAGGAGAAAAGGGAGAGATAAAAAAAAACAAGGAAAAGTTCCAGAAAACTTCCCTACCATTGGACGAAGGGAGGCTCAGGTGGGGTCGGTCCAGACCCTCGAGATCAGCGGTGTGACGTGTCGCAAAAAAAAACGAGCATTCAAACGGTGAACGGCGGCATAAGAAATGACAGAGAAAAAGGGGGAGAGCAACGGTTGGGATTTCCCCAAAAATCAGGGAACCCCAAGCTAAAGAGGGATAAGTGAGTCTAGTTAAATCAATTCAACCAGTTCCCTGCCGCTCACTCGGTGACATCGGCAACAACCTCGCAAAAGCGAGTTGCGTACGTAAACACAAGAAAAGTCGTCGGAAAAGCAAAAAATGCAAACGCCGGCAAAACACCAAAAACTGCTGCTAACATAAGCTTTGTAGATACTAGCCCGGGTCGGGGGCAACCAAAACCTTCCAAAAAAAAACAACTAAACAAAAAAACCTGGTTGGTAAAATGTCCAAAAGAACTATACCGACGGAATCACAAACCCCCGCGGAAAACCAGCAGGAGAAGAACGCATAATGGGAATAGGAATTCACGCCAAAAACCGCCAAAAAATCCCAAAAACCAACCGCGGGAAAACTAAACAAAGAAGCAAACAAGTTACGTGCCAGGAAGAAGGGTAAAAGTACCAAGTGCTTTCTAAAGATTGTTCAGTCTTGCGTTTTGCAATGGCAATGATTCAATACGCAGGGCCACACAAAGGAGGGGCAAAAAGAAAAAAAGCGAAGAACACGGATATAATGTATCGGGAAAACTTCCAGCGGGCCGGAATTGCCTAGGACCGCGGGAACAAATTGACAAAAAACCGAACCATAGATATGGCAAAAGGGGCGACCCTGGCAACAACATTGTAATGACAAGAGGGGGGAAAAAACCGTGATGGGGCCACACTCTTAAAGGAGAAACAAATTCTTGTCCCTGAAAACTGAGAGTAAATCGCGAAATCACTCCAACAGACCACGCAAAAAAATGCTGGGGTGACGATAAAAAAAAATCTGGGTACTAAAAGCAAAAAACGAATAAAAGAAAAAATAAAGAAGAATAATGGGAGGGTCAACGAAGGGGGGGACCCAGGAAAAAAAAAATCAAAAAAAAAAGCTGCTACGCAACTCATCAAAATTTCAGGGTGGGGTGCGTTGGTTGGGAGGTTCCCATGGGGGGACTTACTCATAAAGGGGAACAAAAAGCAAAATCACGCTAAGCCGGCGCAGGGAAACCCGCGAGTCACCTTTCCCAATCGCCGAAAAAAAAAAAAAAAAAAATGTATCCTCAAAACTACGGACAAGTGGCTGCCGGACGGAGACGTAGGAAGGAAACAATAAAAAAAAAACAAAAATCATAAACTCTCAAGCTGAGAATAAAAAAGGAAAAAATACAAGGACTCTGTTCAAGCAACACTAAAAAGTGCAGCGCCAAATCCCAAATACCCATTCTGCAAACTCAATCAACAAAACCGTGCGTCACAAAGGGGGAAGAAAAGACCCAAGCAGCAGCCGAAAAAAAACTAAGAAATCTCAAAAAACCACAAGGGAGGGGGATTCAGCAGAGTGCGCAAGCAGACATCCGGTAGAGAAGGTCAGAAAAAAAAAAAAAAAGCAATACAAAATTATACCCACAATAAGAGCGCCAAAACCGAAACCATTCCAAAATAAACAAGGGGAACAGACGATGCAACGTGAGGAAAAATCGCCGACCCACCGGAAAACCCTGCTGAAGGTTCCTCAGCTTTTCCAAACAAAGGGACTTCATTGGGCCGCAAGAACGGAGGTTGGGAAGCCGTTGGCAGAAAAACCATCACCCAAATGAGAGAACGTTGCGAGAAACGAAGGGGTGCAGGACTGATCTGGAATGGACACAGGTCACAAACATAAGCCGAAAAAACCATTCAGACTTGCCAATAAATGGGCTTTTGTTGATGAAGTCGCACAAATAAACCAGCCAAGGGGAAAACCCAAAACAACGGAACGTTGGTAAAAACACCTCCAATCAAAAAAAGTCGACGTGCGAATACAGGCGGCAACAGGGAAACGCGTGAACCAGAGAGTTCACAACTGGGCGGGCAAAGTCGGAGAAAGGGTCAACCAAATGACTGAACGCCACGAAAACCGAAATAAAAGAGGGGGTGCGTTCCAAACAAAACCCAAGCCACAGGGATGGGCCAACAAGGAACATCAAAGGTGAAAAGGTAGACAAAAAACAGCGCCCCAGGTGCCATGCACACAACGAATCATCGCGCAAAAGACCAAGAGAAACTCGAGAGCAAGATGAAAGTAACACGGTTGATTCAGAGAAAAATCCACCGAAAGTCACCGGGGGGGGGGGATCGACGGGTCTGGGGGAGGAAAAAGCTAAAGTGTAGCCAGGCACCCAACTTAACAGAAAAAAAAAAAAACAAACCCAGCAAAGGGAACCCAAAAATAACACATTCAAAAGAACTTAATATAAAACAAGAAAAGGATTGCCTGTAAAAGGGACGAGCAGCCACAACTCATAGGAAAAAGAGGGACCAAACCGACAGCCATCCAAACAATCATAAAAAAAAAAAAAATTTAAGGACACCCCAGGAAGAAGGCAATCCGCGCGGGGCAAGTGGTGGAAGCGACACAGGACGCGGGGGTGGATGGGGATTCACGGAAATGAACTGCCGCCGAGACATCATAAAAACGTAAAACAGAAAAAAGGGGGAAAAAAACTCAGCATTCGTAGGGAAAACGCGGTCCAATTTAACACCCAGGTGGGGGTGCTGGAGAAAGCTTCACAGGTCAGGAAAATTACTAACCGGGGGGCAAACGCAAAAAGGAAAAGCAGGGGTTTCCACTAAAAAGATCCGGACAGAGGAAGGGACGGCCCCAAAAGAAAGGTACCAAAAAAAACTGATCACCAGGAACCCGAAAGTAATTAAAAAGCGAATCGCCAACCGTACTGGGGGCGTGCAGCAAGGAACCGACCACATCAACAAGGAATGGTCACGGAGGAATTCAACGCAGGAGCCCAGTGGGGCAAGAGTCTCAGGGGAAAAAGGAAAACCCACAATTCTTGGTGCAAACGACTTTCACGCAGAAAAGGCCCAAGCCAGAAAAAAAACGGCAGAAACCAAGCGCAGAACACAAAAAAAAAGAACCTGGCAGAAAAAAAAGACACAAGGGGGGGAAAAAAAAATTGGAGAAGCAAAAAAAAAGAGGTTGGAGGACCACTCCAAATCCAAAGCATACCAGAGACCCTAATTAAAAAAAACAAAACACCGTACAAAATTAATTCTGAAAACCAAAAAAAAAAACTTGAGGGAAAAAACGGAATTGCAAAAAAAAACCAGCACTCCAAGGGTTTTGTTCTGGACAGACAGGGGGGGTGGGCCAACACGATTTCCAGGAGGAAAGGAACCACCGGGGGGTGTCAACACGATTGGAATCGCAGCGGACCGACGAGGCCCATTTCGACAGCACAGGGAAATAAAAATACACGGGAGCAAAAGGAGGAGAAAACGGGATCCAAAACCGGCAAACACTTTCATGGGGTTTTTATTGGGACCAACGCAGAAACCCAACACGGATGCGTCTTACAAACCCGACGCGGGGAAAGACCGAGAGGGGAAGAAGTGAAAAAAGAGAACCTGCCCCTCAAATAGTAAAAAACAGTTTACTCTGGGACCGAAACGAGAAATGGGATGAACGAAAGGAAGGAAAGCAAAAAGAATTGAGCACAAGGAAAATAAGTAAAAAGGAAAATTCGACCGCCAATCAGTTTAGGTTAATCTTCTTGTGACTTGGGCAACGCGCAACCGGCCGGGGGGGGACACAGCCCAGAAAAAAAAAAGGGAGAAGGAAAAAACCAACAGCACGCAAAAGCAACTTCCGTTTACGATCGCCGATACCGACCAGAAAAGCACGTCACGAGGTGTGGGCCGGGGAAAAAATGGGTGTGTGGGGCGGGGGGTTACACTCCATCATTAAATCCAGGTAGCCGCCTATCAGAGCCCGGTGGGAGGGAAAAAAAAATCACGAAAAGGGTTGGGGGAGAAACGGGGGGAAGAAGTTACCACCCAAAATACATCCAACACAAAAAAACAGGAGATCGGTGGGCCTAGGAATGCAGAGCAGAGGCAAAATCAGAAAAAAAAGAAAAAAGCAACTGGTTTGCAAACAAAAACATGCCGACTGATCGCTTCCAAGCGTCTGGGGGAAGAGGCACAGACGGAAAGAAAAAAAAAAAACGCGGGGAAAGCTTCCAGACAACAAGGGACAACAAAAGGAACGCTTGACATAAGAAACTGTTTGCAGGACTCAACACAAAAAAACGCAGGGTGAGCTATGGCACGAGAGAAAAAGGGAAAAAGGCAGGAAAAAAGACCACAAAGCGGAAAAAACACTCGCCGGCCGAAAGGGGGCCCACAGACTTGAAAGAAGGTGCGCAAAGTGGGGAGAGACGGCCGGCGTGGTTCAGTAGAGAAGGAAAAGAGGCAAAAACGACGGAACATCCAATAAAATAATGAAGAGATGCTGGGATGTTTACACAAAAAGAAAAAAAAAAGGGGTGGGGGTGTTATACGGGGCCTTAATCCAATAGAGACCGGGAGGTGAGCACACGTGTGAAATCGGCGCGCCTGCTTAGAGAAAAGGAAAGACAAGGAGGCCGCAAGAGAGTCATCTCCTCCACCGGGAATGGTCCATCGCAAGGATCATACAAACAAACAAGATGAGGATTTCACAACTCACTCCTGATCAAACCGGGTTCGAATGAGAGACCTGAGGGGGGGGACGAGAGAGCTCTCAAGAGGCCGAAACTACAGACAAGCGCAGAGATTTGTGCTCCCCAAAAAATAACCAACCACGACCACCGGTCAGGTCAAGTGGCCAGATAAAAACCACACGAGAAATGCGAACTTTTGGAAAATTCCAGATCTCCGTGGGTCAGCGTGGGGAAAGGCGGGGTGTCGCCACTCGAATGGTAGAGACTAAAACCTAAAAACAAACAGCCGATCGTCCAAAA
>Ga0179593_1329361_pt1 | contig 14120 bp, 16 predicted proteins | sample CZODoug2_1_08_16_FD_185931 | JGI IMG/M metagenome (GOLD analysis project Ga0179593, IMG submission 185931) | Vadose zone soil fungal communities from Angelo Coast Range Reserve, California, USA - CZODoug2_1_08_16fungal (PacBio error correction) | ecosystem: Environmental > Terrestrial > Soil >...
AACTGAAGGGGTTCGTCTTGGAGGGGTCGGGGAAAGAGGAGACCCATGGCCGAACAGGAGGTCGTTGAATGTCGGAGCGGGGAAAAATTCCGACAACTGATGTGAGGGCGAAATGAATGGCCAATTAAGACGTGGGGGGGTAAAACCGAATTACAGACGAGGTTAGCGGGGGATTAATGGAAAAGAAGAAAAGGTCTGGCAAAAATCAGTAGGCATAGGTCAAAACCTGTATTTTTGCATCGGTGGAAAAAGGGAAGCGTGACATTGCGAGAATCAAAACACAGGAAAGAAGCTTGCGCCGGAAGCTTGAAATTTTCGGCACTCGCACGCGGATCTGGGAGATAGAACTCAATCTCGGCAATGCAAAGGGCTGGTGCTAAAAGGTTGACTCAAATATGAGGAAGCGACTTTCTGAAAGGGTCATTTCAACTTATGGGGGAAAGGCGGGGTAGTAGGGGGAAAACAAGGATCGGCATTCAGGGGTGGGGAAGAATATTGAAATCGGAAGTCGGAACCTAAACGAAAATATGGGGACTCGGTGGGGATGGGAACAGGTGTGACAAAGCACCCTATACATCGCGGGAATGGGGCCCTGGGCGAGTGAAGAAAATAGGCATTAGGGGGGAAAAATGTCGATCCCAAAAAAAAGGGAAGTGAGTCAAAAAGAAGTGGGATCCTGTTAAAAGAAAAAAAAAAACCCCCGGACCCGGAGGGTTGGCTACGTGCTATATAAATCCAAAAGAGGGGAGAACTTCAGGAGAGGGACTTTTGGGGAGCAAACATAGACGACACTGAGCCCAAGGGAAACAACTTGTGTAACAGGGGATCACGTGATTTGCGAGCCCGGAAACGCCCACCTGGCTTAGGGGGTGGTGTACAAACTCTGAGAAACTAAACAACGGAAAATCAAGAAAGCTTCTCGGGAACTTGATAGGGATGCCCATTCTGAAAAACTGAAGGGGGGGAAATTCAACCGGAAGAGGGGTAGGGGTGGGGGCATCACATTACAAAAAGCGTGTAAGGTGAAGAAGGCCAGGTGGGAGGCTACTTGACTCTTCTACAAAAAGCAGCGAAGAGGCGGGCAGGAGGATGCGAGAAAAAGAAAGGGAACGGAGTTTGGTGCCAAGAAACACATTTTCACCGAGCCAAAGTCAAGGAAACGCCCCTGGTCGACATATATGTCTGGGGGCCGGCAGGTGGGGAAAGAACGCGTGCTATAGGCCTTCAGTGCAAGGGGGGGGACTTGGCAAGAGAAGTAAGAAGCAACAATTCCCAATTGGGGAAAGGGTCAAGTGCCAAGCCCGAGAAGAGCAGATAATTCAAAAGGAGAAGGGCCATGACAAAGCAGGGGAAGGAAGATGTGGTGTGCAGGAATGGGTAAGAGTCAGGGGTGGTCAAGCGGTCAAATCGTCAGTCGCAATAAATAAAGAGGGGAAATAGGGAAGCGAAGGGACGCAAAAAAAGTCGGAGATATAAAAAGGGCCTTACCTTGGATGTGTTGCATCAGGAAGGGCGGGGGACCGGTGGGCAAGGCAAGAGGAGGGTTCTAAGAAGGGGTCCCGAAAACGAAGTAGCTTGATGTAAAAACGAGCAATATGAGCTAACGATATGCTTATTACAAGAAGGGGGCGAGCCATGGGAAAAGGGGAGGGATAGAGAAAATGGGACTTCAGGGGAAAAGTAAGCCTGAACGACGGGAAATTAGGCGTGAAGGGGACCTCAACGTAAAACAGGGGGAAAAAGTGAAAAGGGAGGAAGGAGGATCCCAAGAAAAAAACGGTTTTTTTTGGATTGAGAAAAAAACTGTTCGGTGCCGGGATACGGGGAAAGAAGTAGGGGAGGGGAGGAAAGTGCAAAGGGAACGGTTAAATTTGGGGGGGGAAAAGGCATTGGCCGAACTGAGACGCGGGCTGGAAGGAGGGGTTTGAGCGATAGAAAAGAGACAGGAAAAAGGGCCCTAACCTGCTCTGGGGGGGGGGATCGCACTGGCAGTCCGCGAAGAACTGAGGTGGAGCTCTTAAGTTTGGGTGGGGAAACTTCAGAGGGGTGGGATGACGCTCTTGAGGTCGGTCAGAAGGTGAATGCACAGGAAAAGGCAGACCGCAATGGGGGATATCTTCTAAACATCGACAGCCCAAAACTTTAGTGAAGAAAAAGAAAACAAAACAGTAGCAATGCTTGTAAAGTCCTCAGGAGGATGACACATCTCGGGCGGAACGCGAGAATCGCGAGACGGGGGGAAGAGGGTCGCAAGAGGGGGAAAATGAGGAGGGGCAAAATCGTGACTGCGCTAATTGATATGGGAACGCATCCCAAATCGATAGAGGGGAGGGAGTGTGCCGAATGGGGAAAGAGGAAAGTCTCCATCCGAACCAAAAGAGATTCCCGTAGCGGAGGGAATCACGCTGGGGGTTCGAAAGCAAAGGTAAGGAGTTCTTACCTGACAAGCGGAAGGGGAGAACCTATCGATGAAAAAACGGAATGAAGTACAAGGAGGAAGCGCTATGCCGGAGGAACGTAAACTAATCCAATTCTCTTTCGCCTCTCTCGGAGAAGGGGATGGGGTGACAAAGGGAGATGCACAAAAAGACTCAGGAAGAAGAAACCAGCAAAAAGACCTTCTGGGCCGGGGGGAGGAGAAAGCCGCCTAGTGCTAGAAATCGGAATTATCTCTCAGCCCGAGATCAAAAAAAAAAAGGGGGATAGAGAGAAAGCACAGAGAGAAGGGAGATCGGGCGACGGCACTCAAGAGGGAGGGAGTCTCTTAAATGCTGATTATTGGGGTAACTGAACCTTGGGGACAAATAAAGTATGCAAAAGAGGCGGGGCGAAATCAGAAGGGGAGATCTCTAAGACTGCAGAAGAAGGATGGACCGGAAGGTAGGAAAAGGGAGGAAGAAGCTGTAGAGATGTTATCCCTTCTCCTTGCATGGTAAAACTTCACAAGGAGTCATATCTACCCCAAAAGCGTGCATCAACCGGAGGATACTGTAATAGGGGGGCACGGTGCCTAAGGGAAAGGGGGAGAACCAGAGGCCATACGATAGCGAAATGCGATGTGGTTGTAATCATTTCACCTCTCACGTACTGAAAAGGAAAGGAGGGCGAACTATCAGAAACGCTCGCCCGCGTCCTAATGCCGAGCTCGACGCAGGACGGGGGGGATGAATGATGCAGTTCCTCCTTGCTGCCGTTTGGTGCATAGTCACCTAAAAACCGGGGGGTGTTTCGTGTCGCTTGTTCGCACGGCTATCACAGTTCTTGGCCGGCGCGAGGATTGGCCACTCAAAAATGGATTCAGACCGGGCGGAGCTGTAATCCCAAGAGGAGACCCACAACAATGAAAAGTCCATAAATTGGGAGAAATGCAAGTGCTAGCCACAGAAGTCGTGGAAGGTGACAAATTGTCTTCTCTATCTTCGAAGAAAAACCGGGTTAAGGCCCCGACTAGGAAGTTCGGACCAATGCTGTCAAGACAAGGTAGAACGGAAACTCTCTCATGAAGCCGGAACTGGGGAACCGAAAGGGGGTTGCAGGGGGCAAAGTCAAAGACCTGACTAATCGCATTGAAAAAACGCGTTTCCAGGTTTCGGGTTGGTAGTAAAAGACGAAAAATCTAAGCAGCAGGATTCTGTGTTCTTCCTTACGAATAGGACAATCAGACAGCGACCAACGGTGCACTAAGGCTCAGCAAAGGGGGGTACGAAGCCTAAGCTCAGAAAGATTTTGGTCGGGGCTTGTCCAGGCAAGCTATCCAGAACTGTCCAATCTCGACCCTCAGAGGGGGAGTCACCGGTCCCCGTAAGGCCGGCAGGAAAAACACATCCCGGTCCGTGAAAAAGAGGAGATCTCCCTGGTGCGAAAATCGCGTACAGCATTTCCAAAAGCGAGTGGGGGAGGAGAAAGATGCTGACCTGCGCGGAAAAGACACGGGAAACACGACAGACAGAACAATCGCGGAACTAGGGTACAATGGCGGATGTTGCGAAGGAGAAGGGAGAAGTATGTTCGTGCAAGGAAGGGACCGACGCTCAATTGGGGGAAATTTCTATACTTAGTGAATGGGCTGAGGGGGGGAGGACTAGACGAGCAGGAAGAGAGAACGGAAATAAATCCTGCACAGCATATGTTAGAACAAGGAGTTACAGAAACATGGCATGGGGGAAAAAGGGGGGACTGTTGTCGGGACACTGCGAAATCTCAAAGGGGGCTGGCAGGAAAAAAGACTCGAAGAAACGAGTCGTCCTGAGTGCTGTATCCTAGCAAAACTGCCCAAACAACTTCCTATGCAAAGGACAGATTTCTCTTGTAAACATGATGCAAACAAAAACTCAAGCGTTTGCGTGACGATGTAACTCACGAGGGGAGGGGAGTCCAGCACTCGAACGAGTAAGTCACGTATATTTCTTGGGTAATGGGATTCGCCGCGTAAACCCCACCCAACCCCCAACACACAGTCCAACCCCCCATCACTTCAAGGTGGCTTTGTTGCAGTCTCTCACCAAAAGTGAATGGATTGCAACGGTTACCACGGCGGGGCCGCGGTGCAGCCGGCCGAGGGAAGGGGGGCGGACCGTTCCTCGAACAAACCTTCTCATCGACGGGGAGCAGGTGCGATGAGAGGGATAAGGAGCCGAGGAGCCAAGCCCTCGGGGGGCTGGTTTTTGGTACCCAAGAAAAGGAATCTCCCAATCGGGTCGGCGGACGAAAACCTCAGGGGGCGGCCGCCCCCTTGGATTAACAGAAATGCCTAGTGGAGAAGACAGCGGGCACCGCGCGAATGAGAGGGTGATGGGGCAAATCAACCTCTGGAAAACCGACCGACCAATAGCGTTAGGGGCCCAAGACGAAAAAAAAACCGGATGTCACGTCTGAGAAAGGACGGGGGGGAGTAGAGGGGCAAGACAACACAGAGACGAGACAATCAGGAAAATGCCTCGAAGTTCCAGATCCCCGATTTGTGGAGGGAACAAACTAATCCAACCCGCGGGGATGCCCGAGAGTGGAGTATAAAAGGAAGGCCCCGATCAGCTGTTCCGGATGCTTGCCGCCAATGTAAGCAGGGAGAGGAAAGCCCCTTCTCCGACTGAGAGCAGAACTGCTACGAGGAGAGGGGGGGGAACCGACGAAAAATAAAGGCATCTTGCCGATGCCAAGACCAGGAGGGGGTTCCAGCGATGAAGCAAAATAATGAAGGACCGTTCGAGAAAAACGGGCGGCAAGGGGCAAGTTGGCTTTGATACCACAAAGTTAAAACTGGCGAGCAGGTAGACTACAATAAGGGGGGGGGATCACCAGGACCGAAGAAATTCAAACCGCATCAATGTTTCATGCCAGGGGGCGACGATGTAAAAAATAAGCCGTCCGTAAAAATCAAAAGAAGTGAGCAGCATAAACGGTTTGGGACGCAGAGGAAACTAACTTTAATATTGAAAAGATGGCAAATAAGAGGCGAGGCAACAGAAAGGGGCTCCCAGGCATACGAGGCGCAAGAGAAGGCGAAGGCAGGAAGAAAACCCCAGCTTGATCCTGCAAGGGGGAAGTATAACCCCAAAAAAGAGGATAGATATAACTACAACAACGGAGGATGATTAAAAGGTATAGAAGTCTGACATCATGGTCCGGGAGTAATTGCACTCCCGTGAGGAAGAGGGGGGGCTGCGCTAAATCTTAAGGGCCAGACTGTGGAAGGGACCGGGAGACGAGAAGTTTCTCGCCCTCTCGTCGAAGCTATTGAACTAGGAATCCAGGAGGAAAAGGAAACGGGTAGTTGGTTAAAGACGCACCAGGAGATCAGGGTGTTCGAGAGGGGTAGGGAATCGTCGCCGTACAGACAATGGGACCAACATTGGGGAAGGGTGCTGGGGTGGCGGCGGGCTGTGGTAAGTCCCACCATGATGGAAGGAGAAAGACTCTCCGTAAAGCGGTGGTGTTGTAAGCTCCCTGGCACATCGGATCGGTGAGCGTATTGTATTAGGGGGTCAGGAACTAAAGGCAATGGTCTCGGCAAGAGGAGGAAAGAAGGGGGGTTCCGTCGGTGACAAAGGAGCGGATATGGTCGAACTCGCCTAGAGGAAGGGAATCTTCTCCGATCTAGTAAGGGTCTGACAGCCCGAGAAACTCCTTATCGGTGCGGATTGCTCAATACGGGGAAGCTACGCGGTCGGGGACTCATGTTGGACCAGCGGAGGGGAGCTGGAACTTTCGAGGGGTTTTCCACTGTATTGGATCGTCAGGCTGGGGAGGTGGGAAATCCGCTCTCGCGTCAAAGGGGGGGGAACCAAAAAAAAAAGAGACTGAAGGGCGGGCTGAAACCTGAACTCATATTTGTTAGTAAATGTCTCCAGAGTGGTCTGGGAAAAGAAACAAAGAAGGATAAAAGTTGAAACAAACGTGCGATTAAAATCGGCATGGCGGTGAAGCAAAACTGGGGAGAAACAGCAACCGGTGGAATGAGTCCCCGACGATTGGGGATCACGGCCAGTGAGGGGGGGGGCAGGCCAAAACACCGCAGCCCCGAGGGTTGGGAAAGGGGACTATAGACATCTCAATAGGGAGAAAAATGATCGAGCGGATCCAGGGTGGGAGGGAAGAATAACATTCTCGTAAAAGTGAGCCCGCGTTACTACACTTTGGGAAAAGTTGCAAGCATAGCCGTGTGGCGAGCACGGACAACTCAAATGGCTTTTGGTTTGTTTGGGTAGATAATCGAGGACTAAAAGATTCACAAAAAGTCAGAACGCTCTCGGGAAAACGGGGCCTGACTCAAGAAAAAAGGGGAGGAGTTACAGCCGTAAGGGGGGAAACTCGGAGGGGTGGCCATGTCAAATCGTAAATATTGTAATTGCAGAAGTAGGGTGGGAGGCGTCTGCTCTGAAAAAAAGGAAACGAAGCGTGCTGACGGAGCTGAAGAAGAAAGGGGACGGGCCGCGAGTGTGGCCGAACCCCATAAATTAACACCGAGCCATGAAGGTAACGCCCTGTCGATAAATATGGCGCCGGGGGAGGGGGTCCGCGTCTAAGAGGGCAATGCTATGTTCTCGAAGGGAAAAAAAGTAATTCCTATTCGCAGGAAAACAATTGGGGGAAAAGGACGGTAATGGAGGACTGCCTCAAGAAGCGGGAATTCGAAAACGGGCCCCATGTGAAAAAAAGAAGTGGGGACGGAGTTCGTGTTGGGTCTTGTCGTCCGTGGGGGGGGGAAGTCTGGTTTCACGAGGGTCCAGCAGCGATCGGGGTAACGCATAACCAATCGTTGTGGGAGAGGGAAAAACGACTGACTTCGAAAAAGAGATCTATTCTTTGGGAGCGGGTGGTGGGGTTGCGAAAGGACGGCTGTGACGTTAACGCACTAGGAAAGTGCTCGGCGAAAGCAGATGGGAGGAAAGAGTCATCAAATATGGAAGGCTAAATAGCTGATACACTCCTTTGAGGGAGGGCCGGGGGCAAACGTTGCGGTCGGACTAGCTGTCGATGGGGTCTTCGGAGTGGGAAAGAAAGAAAAACGATGAATGAGATCGTAGGGGAAAGCAACTTAAAACCCTGGAAAAAGGGGGGGAAGTTAGAGGATGAGGTCTTGATGCACAAATGTTCTTGTCCGGTGCTGCCGGCCTAGCATGGCGAATGGGGGGAAGGGGGTAGTTAAATTGGTTGGGGAAAGAAGAGGGAAAGTCGAGCGGCTGGAAGGCTTTTGGCGGAAGTCATAGAGAAACACAGTTGCCATGAAAACGGCTCTTGTGCTCGCAAGGGAAGTATCCGCTAACTGCTTGGAGCGCAAGAAGTTTGTGGGGGGCTCCTAGGTGTATGAAAACTAGGAGGCTTCATCCATTGCTTGTCAAGGGAAGAGCGCACACCGCCGGATATATTCGAAACCAGCGAACAGCCAAACACCCAGTAGTGCCTATCTGACACAAAAGAAGCAGGTCAGGAACGCACCTTCCATCTATGGGAAGCAGAGTCTAGCGCGAGGCAGCGTATAGGACGCGGTCAGAAGGGGGCTTCTTATTGAAAGAGGGTTACCTACTAGGGACTCTACTGATTTTTCAACCATACAAACACAGCGTCAAGCTGAGCTGACACTGTTGGGGGCGCGCTGTCCTTCCCAGAATCCCCAGAAAAAGTTACCCTATCTCTTCGGCACTAGTGGGGGTATAAATCTTTGGAGGGAGTCTGACCTGCACGGCTAGGATAAAGTATCTGTGATCCAGCCAGGCGAAGGAGACTGGAAAGAGCTGCATCTGGGGGCTAGTGCCTTTGGAGGATTCTATCCAAGCGATTGACCCAGCGAGATTTAATTAAGGGATTGTGGAACAGTTCTAGGAAGAACCATAGATACAGGCTGCAAGAGGTAAAATCAATACCCCGCGGCTGTGCGGCGATAAAACAATCCTAAGTTCTAATCAATCGCTTATCTCGAAGAAAGCAAAAAAAGGTTGAGGGAGGAAAAAAGGAAAAAGGTTGGAGATCAAGTGCACGGGGCTTTATTCGGAAACCTCCCTGTCTGAGTCCCTCGATGGGGGGGGGAAACAGGAGTATGGGGAGTGTCCTCGAAAATTTGCAAAAGCCCCTCTCTTAAAAGGCGGCGAAAGCGACTGTGGGAGGATCAAAAAGGAAGAAATATCATATGCCCTCGGAGGGAATTCGCCAGACTGGATAGGCATGTGAAACTTAGCCGTTGAAGTTAGAAGACGGAAAAGGGAATGTAGCAACCCAAGTGATTCAGAACTACGAATAGGGATGGGGAGGAAAGTGGCCTAAGGGACAGCGAGAAACCAGCTTGGCCAGCCTCCGCTATGAATAAAGTTGGGGTTATAGTTCACAAAAAGGGAGAAGGCAGTAAGATGGTGGGAGAACTCATAAACACGGACGGAGAGCCCAGTCCGATCTCGCTGGTCTCTCGACTCAGCCAGATGAGGTAATCGGTAGAAGGTTGCCACATTGCTGCGTGGGGGGCGGGAGGGGGTGAGAACCTGACCGGGTGGGGACGGTGAGAGGGGGAGGAAGCTAAAAATTGCGGCAGTGTTCTCTCTGGACTGTTGCAAGCCAAGGGGGACCCGCCGAGAGGTAAGCAAAAATAAGGAGGCAAAGAAGAAATCCAATGCAGCTTTAGAGGGAATACGGGGCTATCAAAGGAGCAGTGGACATTGAGTTTTTCCTTTCATCTAGCTTCGCCGCCAACCATTAGGGAAAGGCCCTCGACGTTCACAAGGAATGGGGGAAAAAATTAACGCAGGGAACCGAGAGGGAAAGGGATCAACGGCCGAAACCTTCCCCTAAACAGTGGTTGAAGAAAACCTCCTGAAGCGAATTTACACCTTTCAAAAACAGGGTTTTTAACTTTTGAGGACAGAAAAATCGCAGTCCAGCGGGGGAAAAAAGGAAATGATGACTGGCAGAAGACCCCACCGAAATAGCCGAACGGCATAAGGGCTCGCAAAGTGGAATGTGGGAAACTGATCGCGTAGCCGAATATGTGGCAGGAAAAAAAACACGAATCAGACTGAAACGAGGAGAAAGAGACTTTGCGTGAACGCGTAAAAGCGTTCCGGCGGACACACCTAAAGGTAAGTAAAAAAAAAATATATAATCGCTCAATTTGGGAGGAATGTCGGTCAGCATGTCCCAAAATATTTGGGATGGACTATAGAAGGGCCGGGCTTGCAAACAGAAGACGGAACCACGGAAAGAAACATCGGAATGGGAACCTGCTGAAAGGGGGGGGGCGGCAAACTGTTTGCCGGAATTCATCTGAGAAGTCGTTCGTGCAAGAGACCTTGTACCCGAATCAAAAAATGGGGGGGTAATTTCGATATAGGAAGGGGGAAGGCTTGTCAGTCCCGAGGAACTAATTCCGCTATATCCGGATCAATAGCGTCAGCATAGATTGAAGAGAAAGTAAGGGGGGCATGCATTGGGGACTCGGTGAATACGGGGGTATGGCAAAAGAGAGCCAAAAGCATAACTTTCGAGACGCAGCCGACGCGAACAGGAGTCAAGGCTTTTTGATACTGAGAAAGAGCCTAAAAACACGCCTTCTGGTGGAGGGGGGTAGGAGGGGGGAAAAAGGAGGCCACAAAAATACACGCGGGGGGCGGTGAAGAGTTAACTCGCAAGGTCGTAGTCCAGCACTCGCGAAGAATAGCGTAGGTGGGATTTTGAAGTTTTATGCCGAAAACGGGAACCCAAACACTAACAGGTGGGCTTTTTCCACAAGGCTCGCACCGGCGAAGGCACTGGGCACAACAAGGGATTAACTCGGGCCTCAGTGAAGAAAGGTTATCGTCATATCAAAAAAAAAGGATCCGCAGGTCAGGAGAGATGAGGGGAACAGGAAAACCCTCGGGAGGGGGGGTTGTTGAGCAAGGCACCGCCGATCAAAGGCGTTAAGTAGGAAAGCACGCTCACAAGCGGGATACGCACCAAGGGGCGTCAACGAGCCGGAGGTTTAGCGCCGCAACCTGCGCGAAAGGGTTCTGTTGCCCACGCACATCTTGAAGACCTGTCCAACAATTTCGTTTAGGGGCAGACGTCCGGGACAGCGTCAGGGAATTAATGAGAGAAGGCTGGAAACAAAAAAATCACGATCCCAAAGCAAGGAAACTTGACATCGAAAGTTCCATCGACTCCGGGAGTTAGAAACCGTATCCAAAAAGAAAGCGGAGATTGCATGAATGGGAAAATAGAGCCAAAGGGACAAGCTTCTATGCTGCACCCAATGTAATCTATTCGTCGCCGACTGCTCGCAGCAAGGGGGGAAAGAGGGCATGAATATAGGTCCCTTTTCAAAGAAAAGAAAAAGGAAGGCCTTCTGCATGCAGAAAAAAGGAAATGGTAAAGAGCAAAATATACACTAAAATCTAAACCGTCTGCCTTGGCCAGGAGATTGAACGCCACAAACTGAAACCTGGGGCAAAAGTCATACGAATCAGATTCACCTCCCAAGAAATAAGGGTCACCGAGAAAATTTTCCTTGAAGTGGCAACAAGGGAAAGGAACACAATAAAGCACTAAACAAAAGAGATATCCTTTGAAGAAGAAACCCGTTGTCCGGAAGATAGACTACGGTAATATTGAATGGAAAGGCCGAGATAGTCTTAGGCAAAAAAGGAGAAACAGTGGCAGCAAAGGGGACTAACCCGAGTAGGAGCAGTATCAAACCCAGGGTCAGAAGAGGTTAAAAACTATAGCCCGACCAGGGGGAAGTAAATCTCGAGAAAAACAACAACAAACGGAGGTCTTAGAAAAAGGAAAGAGGACTTGAGATCTTCGTGCGTTCGTTGGAGAACGAACCTCGTTCTGGGATCTCAGAGGGGGGAACAGCTAACGATTATTGCGAATAGAAATCATCTCCGGCTTTGAAGGCACTGCTCTGTTGCTCGGCCTCTCACAGGAATCTTCTGCATCTATTGTGCAAGGTATTCCATCCGTTATCTGGACGGGGGATAAAAGGGGATGAGCGCAAAAGGAGAATATGGGTACTGAGTGCGTAATGTCGTAAAGGACTTCAGCCCAAGGCACGGAAATTTGAGTGCGGTGCATGGAGGCAGTATTCCCACAAAAGTCAAGATACCTGGGCTCAAGGCGGTTTTTGGGAAAAAAACGCAAGAAAGGCCGCGAAGGGGAGTTGATTATTTGGGAGAGCAAACAAGCCTGGGTCTACTGATCGCAGGAAGCGTATGGTGCCGGGAGTAAAACGGAAAATCGTCACCCCGCATGGAGACTCTTACCTCTCTCGAAACAGGAAGAATCCCGTCAGATTACATGTTAGTAAGCAGAACTGCACTCTGATAAGTTTGAGGAAAGAGATTAAAAGCCAGAGGAAATTCAGCGAAGGGGGAAAATATCAAAGTGGTCCTAAAGCGGAAGGGGGGGAAAGGTCGATTGAATTTGAAAATGATGGGTTCGTCGCGGGGGGAATGAGGGAAGCATCGCGCAGGCTGTGCAGACTAGGGTACATCGGAAAAAAAAAAGCACACTAAAGCATATGGTGAGGGGAATCAAACAAAAAGGGTGAATTGGTTCAATCAAAGAAATCGCGCAGGGCCCCGTTCTCTTCAAAGCGGGCAGGTCGGTAAAAAAGGGGGCAGCCCTAACCGTGGAATCGGGTTCCCGGACGATGGGCAGGTGGCCTGGGAGTTGGGCAAAAAACAATCCCCGGGGTTTTGGCTCATGCTATATACATCTCACAAGAGGAGAAAGGATAGATCGGAGGAGGGAGGGGAGAAGCACATTCCAGCAAATTGAGCCCGCGTGACGACGCGGGGAAACAGTTGCAGAAGAGACCGTTGCGAGACCTGAAAACGCCAAAGGGGAGGGGGGAGTGTTTTGGGGGAAAGGCTGAGACTAAAAAGGAAAAGCAAAACGCGCAGCACTTCCGAGAGTGGCTTTCCTAAAAACAAAAACAAAAGGGGGACAGCGGAACAAGAAAAGCGGGTCGTTTGTGGGGTTGCATCATGGGGGGGAAGCGAAATCTTTCTTGGGAAGAGACAGTGGTGGAGGGCACTGGCCGAAACAAAAGCAGAAAGAAGAGTGTCTGGGGCCGGAGGCTGCAAAGGACGCCATTGAGACGGGCCGAGGATGTTTCCCGACACAGGATTCAAACCATGCAGGAACAGCACTGCTTCGACATATGCGGAAACCGGAGGGGGAATCCGCTTCTATATGGCTGCAGGCGCGGACAGGGCAGAAGACAAGTGGGGTCACCTATCGGCAAGGCCCTCAATTGGCGTACGGGTCAAGTCATGCAAGAAAGAATAAGGGAAAATTCAAACCCGGCGCAACGGGGCCATTTTTACATCAGGCAACTGCTATGTGCTGGAGTGTAATTAAAAATCTGGGACACGAAAAGAGCGGCCTCATCCCAATATCGGGGGGCTTAAAGAAATGGGAGGCACGGGCTATCTAGGAGTTTGGGCAAGGGGGGCCTGTGCCTCCAGGAAGTCTTTTGGCAGTGGCAAAAACAGCAGAGGAAAGGTCTCTCTATGCAAGGAGGATGGAGAGGAAAGAGGGAACATCAAAAATATTAGGAATCGCTAGGCTATACACCAGAAGGGGCGAAGAATTAATGAAATGCACATTCGGCAAGATTGTCTCTTGTACCGTTAGGAAAAAACATCACGAAAGAGGAATGAGTCTATCGTAGTTACCCAAAGTAAAAAAACTGGAAAAAAGGGGAGGTCGGGAGTAGGGCTTGGAGGTGCAACAAATGTTGGGGAACAGGAAGGGGCATGAAAGGAAGAGGTCCAAAAAGGAGAAGGTAGTTGGGTGAACCTCCTTGTCCGAACGGAACGAGGAAGAGGTACACATTGTGGGGCGAGAAGCTAGAGACAGACAACTACTGTGGGGGGGGGGGGGACATGAAAAGGAATCTTGTTGCGCGCAGGAGAAAAACGAAAGCTGCTTGTTCGAGACTATTTGTGGGACTTAAAACGTGTGGAATACGTCCTCGGAGGCAGGGGGTCAAAAAGAAAGATGTGCGTTGCAACATAAAAAACGCACTTGCCAGGGCTAGCAGTCGAACAAACGCAGCCCAAAACGGTATGTGCCTTGCCCCAAAAAAAAAAGGAAAAAGTGAGGACGGAACCGAGTCGAATTACACCTCATAGGGCGGGGAAAGCAGCGCTAGAGGAAAGAGGGTGGGCGGAAAAACCCGAGGGGCTGCTGAAGGGGTAAAAACCGCACAAGGAGTTACTCGGAAAATTAAGACAAACGCGCTACTTTCGAGGGGGGGACGGCATATACCAAACTACAGTCTCATAGGCGGGTCGGCATTTGCACATGGTGGTCTCCGTGTAAATCTTCGGAAAGAAAACCATCTATGAAACGTTAACTTCTGTGATCACGGCGGGGGGGGGGAGAAAGTCATGGGAGAGGAAGGTCATGACCTGAAACGGAAAGGATAACAGAGAAGAGAAAGCCTAGTCGGGAGCCTTAACATAGCGGACAAAGAGGGCATGAAAAGCTTTCGATGGGCGAGTCACAAGGGCGCGGGGGGCCAGGGATCGGGAGAAGGGTATGTGGGGGGGGGAGATGTAGGCCGACAAATACGCGTCGGGGCAATACCAGAAAAAGACCGACGGGTGGGAAAGGATATAACGCCGGGAAGAATTGCTGCATAGCTG
>Ga0179593_1641486_pt1 | contig 14120 bp, 19 predicted proteins | sample CZODoug2_1_08_16_FD_185931 | JGI IMG/M metagenome (GOLD analysis project Ga0179593, IMG submission 185931) | Vadose zone soil fungal communities from Angelo Coast Range Reserve, California, USA - CZODoug2_1_08_16fungal (PacBio error correction) | ecosystem: Environmental > Terrestrial > Soil >...
GGGGGCCTTCTGCCAAGTCGCCAAATCAAAAAAGTCACAAAAGAGAAGCCTTCTCCCCTCTATCATAGAGAAAGGTAGCGGGGGGAAGGGAGAGGAAAGTGAAAAAATTCCAATAATGCTATTAAAACCCAAAGAGGGGGGAAGGGACCTAAAAAAAGGCAGGGAAAACCCCCCAAAAAAAAAAACAAACCCACCCCCCCCCCCAAAAAAAAAGAAAAAAAAAGGAAAAAAAAAACACCCCAGAAAAAAAAAACCCCCCCCCTCCACCAAAAAAAAAAAAAAAACACCCCCCCGCCCCCCCAAAAAACCCCCAAAAAAAAAAAAAAAAAAAAAAAAAAACCCCCCCCCCCCCCAAAAAGAAAAAAAAAAGAAGGAGAGAAACACCCCCCCCCCTTTTCCAACCAACAAAACCAAAAACCAAGCCACAAAAAAAAAACCACCACACCCCCTCCCCCCCCCCACACAAAAAAAAAGAACCCCCCCCCCCCCCCCCCACCAAAAAGAAACCCGAAAACCAAAAAGAAAAAAAAAAAACCACCCCACCCCCCCCCCCCCACACAAGAGCAAAAAAAAAAAAAAAAAAAACACCCCCCCGCCCCCCCCACAAAAAAAAAAAAAGGGGAACCGCCAAAAAAAGGGAAACCAACCCCCCACCAAAAAAAAATATATTTTAATCCTCCCTCCCCAAGAAAACAAGAAAGTATCACAAAGGGGAAGGGGGGTATAAGACATCCCCCAACCTACTTTCCTGGCAATGTAAGGAGGGAAAAATCGTTGACTTCCCTCTTATTATAAACCGCGAGGATGGATTATTATCATCTCCATTTTTCTTTAATCAACTGGAGATGAGAGGGAAGGGGAAAAAAAAAAAAAAAAAGGGAAAGATGAGGGAGAACATAAAGCATACCATCGAGCCCCTACTATCTCTTCGAAGAGAGAGGAAGAAAGAAGGAAGGGGAGGTCGCTGAAAAGGATTTTCTTCACAAGTTTTAACATGTAGGTAGGGGGGAAGGGAAAAGAAGGGTCAGGGAAATAAGGAAAAGACGCGAAACATTATCACGTTCAAGGGAAAGGGCAACAACTTTTATTTAAAGAAAGGGAAAAGAACCCCTCGGAGGAGGGGGGGGGAGAGGAGGCTTAATCCACCCGCCCATATAGGGAACAACAAATCAGTCACCACTGTTCTACAGGAAGGGGATCTAAGAAAAAAGGCACGATGCTTCCTTCACCGAGGACCGTGGCCCAATTTTCCTGAATACTTCGCTTTGTCTCTTGAGGAAAGGGCCTTATTCCTCAAACAGAGGGGGGAACTATCAACAGAAGATCCTCATTTTAATATATGGTAGAAAAAACAGATCGATCTTCCTGCCGGAAAAAAAAGAGGAAGGTAAAAATGCACGAAGACCAAGGAGACTTTTTCTTCTAACTATTGTTTGGGGAAGGGGGAAGAGGGAAAATGCACTTATCGAAACATAGAGAAGAGCGGCATTCTTATGTAAGGGATCAAAAAAAGGTGAAGAAAGCGAGGAACAGTTATTTAATCTCAAGTTTATTACGGGAGGAGTCCCAAGGGAAAGGGGGGGGGGGAAGATGGGAACACTAAACCTTTCTCCGCTGTAATATGGGGGGGAGGACGGCAAATTAAAATCGCTCATGGAAGGGGAGGCAAAAGTAATTTTAATCCTCTCCCGAAATGGGGAAGGGGGGAGGGGGGGGACGACCAAATGCTGCGATTAACTTCTCTTTATTTGATTTAAAAGGAAACCTTAAAGGAAGGAGGGAAAGAACAAGCGCACCTATAACTTTGACCGTTCAAGAAAAGGAGAAAAAAAAAGGTGGAAAGTCCTGCGCATCTTTTTAAAGTTCTACGCTCAATGATCGAGGGGAAAGGAAGGGGATTGCTATCGAGAGAAAAAAAGGTGGGAAATACCACTTAACGGGGGGGGAGGGAAAAGGTTCGGATATTCTATTTTCAGCGCTTCGAGTGGGGGAGGGGGGTTATCGGGGGGGGGGGGGGAGAAAAATGGACGTGGCTCCTCTCATCTTCATTGAGTGGAAAAAAGGGAAAAAAAAAGGAGAGATGAAAATTCAAAGAAGCAATTGCCCGTGTTTGCTGTACCAAGACAGAGGGAAGATTGGAAAGGGGGGAAAGAAGGGTTTTAACTTGAGGGGAGGAAAGGTCTCCCCCCCGTCGTTTTCTAAAGGGGGAAAAGAACGCGCACGGGAAAAAAGGGGGGGACTAAACTACAACCGGGGGGAGGGACGAAGTTGCGCCGCGGAAAAAAGGAGAAGTGCTTCTTTACTTTAATAGGAAAAGAAGGTGAAGTGAATATCAATTAGTCTACGTGATAGGGGAGTAACTGAAGAAGAAGGAAAAGGGTGAAGGCATTCCTTTCTAATGAAGTACCCGAAGGGGGTGAAAAGGATGGAAAGGGGGAGAGGAGTAAGCCTCTTGAAGGAGATACGGGATTACATCAAAATTCTACTCATGAAAAAAAGGAAGGGGGGGAAAGTCTTTAATCTCTATTGTTGGAGATTGTGAGCGAAAATCAACTTCGAAGAGAAAGGAACAAAAAAGAAAACTTAAAAGAACGCGCACGTGTTTTGTGATCGTTAGGAAAAAAAAACGAGAAGGGAATGAGCAAGCTTTGCCTTGAAAAAAAAGGGAACGCAGACCTTGCTCTAAAAAGTCCCCCTGAAGACAGTTTTTCCTCTACGAACCATCTAAGAGGGGGGAAAAGGGACTCTCTTCCTAGAGGAGAAGAGAAAGGGAGATGGTGAAGCTTCTCCATGAGGGAAAATTACTTAAAAAAAGTAAAAGTAAGACCTCGTATCTTCCAAATGTTGGGGGGGAGAAATGACGGGGGATGTTGATCGTTAAATTTGGACCTGAAGGGTCGTTGAGAAGAAGAAAGAAAAACAACCAAAGGAGGATTATAAAATAGATATATGCGCAAGAGGAAAAAAAGGAGAGAGGAAAAACCATGGCCAGAGCGGTCCTTTAGGCGAACATGGGGGGGGAGGAGAATGAGGTCTGCGGGAGGGGGGGGGGAAAAGCCTCCTTTTCTTCCTGGAGACTCTTCCATCTCCGGAGGAAGAGAGACGCGCGCTCGTATATTTATCGAGATGAAAATAGGGGAGGGGAGGATATTTCAGGGGAAAGGAAAGGATGACTGGACGCTGTGACGATAGAAGGCAAAGGGGATAAGAAGGAGGCTCTTCCCCAGAACGTCTCACAAACACTTGGAGGAGGGAGGGGGATGACAGGGACAACAATCCACGTGTTTGGGAGGAGAAAAAGGATTTCTCGCGCAACAATCGCGCTCAAAAAGGAGGAACAGGGATTAAAGGGAAAAAAGGACGGGGGTTGTGGTCATTATATCCTTTTGCTGGAAGAAAAAGAAAGAGTCCGAGGTATCCCGTGAATCATCGGGGGGGGGGAACTTGGAGAAAAAAGAAGACTGCCTTCACAAATTTTTGCGCGATGAGGGGAAGGTGTATAAAGAACCACTCATCAAGAGAAGTCACGAAATCCCCGAGTTTGATTCCGCAGGAAAAAACCCAGGATTGCAACGAAAAGAGGGGAACGCGCAACTGCAGGGGAAAAGAAAAAAGGGGGTCGTTTTACTTACCACGCGATCCCGTGAAGGGGGGAAGCAATGTCCAGGGGGGAAAGAAAGCCGGCCGACAATACCTTTTCTTAAGAGGAAAAAAAAAAGGGGAAGAAACGTTTCTCGAATGCTCGTGGTCCAGCAAAAAGAAAAGGAATCAGGTTATTGGGGAAGGGAAATGAATAGATGATTCTTTAAAAGTTTGACCTGAACGACAGGAGGAGAGGAAAAAAAAAAGGCAAATGTTCCCTCCACCTTTCAATTAAACCCGAGAAAAAAAAGAGAGGGCTGGGAAGAAGATCGACTCATGAATCTTTCCCAAAAAAAGGGAGAGAACGTTCTGCTCTCGATCTTTTTCATTTAAGGAGAACCTCCAAAAAAAGAGGAATAAAGCGAGCCTTTATCTTCGCACTTGAAAAAATGAGGAGGGGTCCACCTGTAGCTTCTACAGGCTTTTGAAAAGGGGAGAAATCAAGGGGGGGGAAACGTCAATTTATCGGTGCGAGGGGGGGGGAGTCTTCGATCAGGGTCTTTTTCGAAAAGAGAAGAACAGAATTTTAAGAGAAAGGGGGGGAGACACCTTGAAACCATCACCTGAAAAGGGGGAGGGGGGGGGGAGGAAGAGGGGTTTGCCGTCTTTCTTTCCATAGAGGAGGGGAAAAAGGGTGAAGCTTAAAGAAAAGAATGAAAGGAGGATTCCATTTCTTAAGTGGAAAAAGAAAAGGAGTGGGACCTCTCCCCGAAGAAAATGGCGGAGAAGAAAATGTGACTCGCTTTGTTGGTTTTGGGCGGTAGCAAGAAGGAAAAAAAAAAAGAAAAACGCGATCATCTCTAGCAGGTGGATAAAACGTGCCGGTGAAAGGGGGAAAAGGAAACGGGAACAAACAATACGGTGTCCGCCTCCCCAGTCTTTTCGGGGGAAGGGGAAAGGGAAGGGAGTCTTTTCTCTGTCGATGTTTGCCGAGGGAAGAAAGGGTTATCGAAAAAAAGGAGCGGTCACATTCGGTCGCTTCCTTTGCGTGATGAGCGATGAGAGGGGGGGGGGAAAAAAGGGGGGAAACACGAGCCCGGCGATGTCGGTACAGGGGAGCCCAGATCTCAGGGGGGAGGAAAAGAGGGGTGTGTCGTAAACTTTACTTTCTCCCCGGGGGGGGAAATAGGGAAGAGGGATGGGTGATTCCTCCCTCCTCGAACAAAATAGGGGGGAGTCTTCCTAATGGGGAGAAAAACAACGTTGTTTGAAAGGAGAGTGTCCCATTACTTGATAATTTTTGCGCGAGGGGGGGAGGGGAAAGGAAGGAACTTCTTTTCAATGACTGGCGGGGGGGAGGGGAAAAACAGGGCGAAGGGGAAAAGGTGGTGAACGCCCCCCCCATGGGGATATTTTTCCAGAACAAACCCGTTGATTCTCAGCGATCTTCGAAAGGGGGGGGACGAGGGGGAAAGGGGAAAAAAAAGGTTAGCGAGAATGTTTGTAATTCATTAGAGAAGGGGGGGAGGGGGGGAGGAATCCCAGCTCATTCTCCAGTTGCTTAATCGACAATGGAAAGGGCTTGTCTGGCGGAGGATCCTATCAGCGACTTCACGCTGTTGAATGGGGAGAAGCGCCGTGCAAACAGTTCCAGGAATGGGTGGGTCGGGAAAGGGAGAATTTGGAGACTTCTCTTGTGGGGGGGGGGGGAGGTATAAAGCGTAGGCCCTTATGCTTTTTAAAAGGGTAACGGCAAATTGGTTTTACCACCCTAGAAGGAGGAGGGGGGGGGAAAGGGTTTTCGATCAATCATCGAAATGCTCTCAAAGAGGCTGGGCGAAGGGAGGAAGAAGGGGAAGGAGCCGCGTTTTAATGTTTAGGGGTGCGCTACTTGGCCGAAGAAAAAGAAAGAAGGGGGAGGGGGAAGCTTTGCCTTGCCTTGGCCCGGCTGCTGGGGGAAAAAAATATTACCGCGGAGGAGGGGGGGTGAGCGTTTGCAGTTTTGCTGGCTCGTCCCAGTAGGGGGAAAGGGGAAAAAATTTTGCTTCAGTCTCGAGCTTCCCTAAACAAGAAAAGGGTTGTACAGTCGGAAAAAATCGTAAATCTCGAGAGCCTGGGGGGGGACAAAGTCGACTGTCGAGAAATCCACTAAAGAGGAAAGGAAAAGAAGTCCTTCCAGTTCTAAGAAGGGGGAGCTGGGGGTCCAGAGTAAAAGCTTCAGTACCTTTCTTTGGCAAAGAAGAAGGAAAGAGGGCGCTACCCTTTTCGGGGAAAAGGAAAACGGAAAAGGGGGGGACCTTGTCTGCCGATCTTGAATAGAAAAAAAGGAAGCAATCGCGCTTTTGTCCCTTCTTAAAGAGAAAGCTGGAGCTGAGACACGTAAATCTGCGCACTGGGGAGGAAAGGGGGGAACGAATTCTTAACATTCACCGTGGAGGGGAGTGAGCGCTTCCGAAACGTATTCAGGGAAGAAATGATATCGACCTTCTCGTTGTTCAAACTCGAGGAAAGGGTGGACCACAGCGCGAGCCGCTCCTGACCGAAAGGGGAAAAAAAAGGGGGGAGTTTGCCCCCCTTCTCCATACGGAGAAGGAAAGGGTGCTAAGGGAACAGATTATCCGCCGACGATGCCTCTAATCTCCACCCGGGGGGGGGGAGGGTCTCTTTAATAAACCTAAGGGAAAGGGAAGGCGTACAACATTTTTAGGCGAGGGGGGGATACTTTTGCCTCGATTCCATTGGGAAAATGAGGGAAAAAAGGAGAAATATCTCTCAAACAACACCACTTATTATTACTGACAATATAGAGAGGAGGAGGGAGAAGGAGGTCCGCGCCCCTACCTCCACTTTTATCGCTCAGAAAAAGAAAACTTTTGTAGCTCCGTCTTGGAGGGGGGGGGAGAAGGGTAACTGTGGATGAAAAAAAAGGACTCCGAAAAAAGGGAGGAGCACCAAAGATCTCATTCTTGAGCGCAAAAAAGAAAAGGGGGGAAGGGGGGAAGGGTCGGCATTCTCGTCTCTGTCTGGAACCAACCTAGGAGAGAACTGAACAACGATAATTTTCTATATAAGGAAGACCTCCGATCCAAAGGAATCTTCTGGGACATCAGGAAAAAGGAAGAAATCTCGTTTTCGATAAGAAAAGCGCAAAGATTTTAAGGGCCGAAACTTATCTCTCTCCAATAAGGGACATAACTCGAGGGTTAAGCGAATTGACTTCCGGGGGATATCAATATCGAAAACAGAGGGGGGAAAGACCTTGGGAAGAAGGGGATCTCACTCATAGAACTCCTCGCCTTCTCCCTCACCTTCCTTCCTCTCAGGCGCTGAAAGGCCAAGAGTAAAATCCTTCTTTACGACCCTTGAGGGGGGGGATGCGTGGGAAGGATTTCTTGGGGGGGAAAAGTCCTATTAAACAAAGGCGCCGAGGGAAAGGGGGGTCCGAGGAAGGAAATCGGCACGAATCTTACAATAACCTGGCGAGGGGGGGGAATCTCTAGCCGATTAGAAAAGAAGGGGGGCAACATGGAAAGAAAGGGAAGAGACAGCAAAACTTCAAACTCTCAAGAATAGGGGGGGAGGCTTCTGCTCTCACTCCAGCATCCGAGGCGAACATTCAAAGCAGAAAGAAAAAGTAGAAGGAGGATGTCGTGGCCGTCGTCCAATCTCTCACGCCAGAAAAAGGAAAGAAGGAAAAGAACCTTCGCCCCTCTAATCTAGTAGCATTTCTCTGAAGGGAGGTCCAAAATTCCGAGAAGAGGTAAAACCCAAGCTGTTTGGGAAGGTTACCGCGGGGAAAAACTCAAACGGGAATCTCTGTATACTCCCCAACTCCCCAAAAACAAGAGAGGGGGAGAAGAAGGGGGGGAAAGGGAAGATCCCCCAACCTAATTGTCCTGGAATGGTGGGAAAAAAAGTGAATAAATACTGAAAAGGGAAACAAACCGCGTTTCCTTCCTCTTATTAATAAACCGCGAAAGGAGATTGCAACTAAGACCAATTGTCCGTTAGCCAACTTTCTATTATCTTTTATAAGAAAAAAAGAAAAAGGAAGATTCGCGAACATCAATCATACATCTAGTCCATATAAGATCTTTAGAAAGGGGGGGTGTTCTGGAAAAGATCTTCTCCTAAAAAGGAAGGGGGGGAGGGAAGGGTATTCGTGGCTCCTCAAATAATTAAAAGAGAAAGGAAGGGAGAAAGCAGAGCGCACCCATTTTCACGTGCAAAATAAAGTCGATCATTTCAAACCCCGTTGAGGGAGGAAAGGCGATACCCAGAGGAGGCTGGCCGGGCTATTCGGCGGAGAAAAAAAAAAAAAAAAGGGGGGGCCTATAGCTGTCAGTCACACGGGAAAAGAAGTTGGAATCTACAAAAAGGGGGAACGCTGCCTTCACCGCTATGCGAGCGCTTGGAAAAGGAAGTCGGTCGAGGGGATCGTTGTCGCTGCAGGGGAAAGAGAAAAAAACGTATTGAGCTATCATCACGCAAGGAAAAAGCAGGTCCGAAGAAAAAAGAGATTCCTTCGTCAAACATCGAAGAGTAACGAAGCAACTCCAGGAAAAAGGGGGGAAAAAAGGAAAAACGATTGGTTTTGTCCGGTTTTCGGCAACGAGGAAGAAGAACCACAGAGAGGGAAAAGGATCAGCGCGTTTAAAAGGAAATGGGGGAAATCAAGGCTGTCGCTAAACAGAAAAAAAGGGAAGGGGAGGATGGGGGGCTGTGCGCGTCCCACTGCACGTTAGGTGCAGAGGGGGAAAAGGAAAAGGGAAGCTGTGGTATTACCCCAGCGTGCTAAATGGAAGTCGAATGGACACCGAAAAAGGGAAGGAAGCCTCTCCCCCCTCAGGATTATGGGAGGTTTTCACTTTGCTCCCAAATGGAGGAGGGAGGGGGGGGGGGTCCTAACTTTCTACAAATACCCTGAGCTAACGAAATCTCACCTATAAAAAAGGAAACAGAGAGACCCTTTAATCCTGCCGAAAGTCCGGAGGGAGGGGAGGGTGTTAAAGTGCGACTCTCAAGCTCGCGGGGGAAGGGGAGGAACAGATCGATATATCAATTCGATTTGGAAAGAAGAAGAGGTGGGACCGATTTCCGAGTCTGATATTCTATTGGAAGAAAGGGAGGGGAAGTTTAATTTGAATTGGGAATGGCCTGGGATCCGAGAAGGGAGGGAAGGGAAAGAAAAAAAAAGATATGAATTTCTCTATCAAATCAAAGAAAAAGATGTTTGCTGGGGAAACAGAGCATCTAAAACTTTTCAGGGGGGGGGAAAAAAATGATCATGTTTTTGAACTTAGCAAAGGGGGGAATAAATCTGGATCGTCACTAATTGCAGTATAAGAGGAAAGGATCGCGTGGGAAACCACCTGGGATGACGGTTGTATTCGAAGAAAAAAGAAAAAGACGACGTGAAAAGGTCGGATGGATGCGGACAGCAAAAAAGGAGGAAATCCGTAGTGTCGAAGGATGAGAAAGCAACGTGAAGCCAAGAGAAAAAAGGGAAAGGATCAGTGCGCCTGCGTGCGAGGAATCCGGGAGTTCTGGATCCTGAAGCCACGCTTTCCCTTGCGCTCTGATGACAGAAAAAAGGGAAGGAAAACCGCTTCTACGCGTTATCAAGGAGAATCGAGGGGAAGAGCCGATTGTTTCGGAAAGGAAGGCGCCCTTGTCATCATCACCACGGACGCATACGGAGGAACGCGCACTTGTTTTGTGAGAGGAAAAGGAGGGACCATATTCACTCTAGAGCTTAATATCAAGAGAAGGCGTCAATTACGGGAAAGAAAGTGCTCGTCACGTCCCACTTAATATACGAGAAAAGGGGGGGAAAAGAGGAGAGACGGGGCGGCTATTCTATATCTCATCAGAGGGGAAAAGGAAATGTCTGCGGAAAAAAAAAACGCTCAGTCCGACCGAAGGAGGGGGGGGGGAGAAGGATCTGCCTTGGATTTTAGCGTTGAAAGTGGGGGGAAGGTCAATTTCATATTGAGAAAGAGGCAAAAACAACACGGATGATGATGAAAGAAAAAGAAAGAGGGAGGGGGAAAAGAAAGGATAGCTTAAAAAGGGGGAAAAACAACTAGAAAAAAAAAGAAAAGGCGAGCGGGGCTCTTATCTAACTTGTTACGCTTCGAGGTAGGAAAGGGGGGGGGGTAAAGTCCTCACTTTCCTCGCCTGGAGACGCTGAAAAAGAAATGAATATTAAGAGGGAAACAGCGCAGCGATGAGTTTTATCTATATGTAACATAAGGGGAAAAAGGGGATGGTGACGTTTACTATCAAGTTTCGAAGGGGGTGAAGTTGCCAGAGGGAACAATGAACGCTCCTCGAGGGAAAGGGAAAAAAAAAAAAAAAAAAACTTCTCGTTCTGTAAGTCCTGAAGGAAAGTGTATGAAAAAAAAAAAGGCGCCCTTCGTAAGTTGATTGAAGGAAGAAAAAAAAAAAACACTCGCGCTTTCACGACTTTATTAAAAGCATTCGGGGGGGGGGCATGATAGCCTTTGGAGGGGAAGAAAAAAAGGGGGAGAAATGAATCATCTTTGTGTTTCGCCACGGGAGGAATTCGAAAATGACGGGGGAGGCACACATGTGTTGCGTCGATTTCTAAGGGGAAACTACACTCGCCTTACTTGATATTCACGGGGAAAAAACAATTTGATTCCGTCATGAAGGAAAAAAAAAGGAGGTCACTTCTTCTTGGAAGCGGCGCAAAAAAGCCAAGTCCAGCAAAAGGGTTGTCGTTTACGGACAAAAAAGGGAAGTGCCGCGCGCGTTATCCGGCCATTAGGAAAACCTGACAGAAGGGGATAAAGTGCAAAACCTGGCTTCACCTCGGCGTGGTGAAAGAAGGGGGAAAGAAAAGAAAAGGAAAAGGGGTCCCAGCAACCCGGCCATTTGCTTCTTTGATTGGGGAAGAAAAGATGTGCTTTAAAAGGGGACCTGACTCCATTCGCTCTTCGCTGCTTAAAAAAGGGGGGGGAAAAGAAGGAAACCTGATCACCACACACTCGAAGCGCTTAGTCCAGCTCAGGAAAGAGGGGGGGGGGTAAAACCTCTTCTTGAATGAATAGGAAAAAGAAGGATTGCTCTCTATCTTTTTCAACGCTCCAACCAGAGGACCCGGGGGAGCGGAGGAAAGGAACACGATGCGCATTACTTTTTTTCCACCTGTAAAAGAAAAAAAGGGCCAATTCAAGGGTACAGCCCGGGGTCATGGAACGACGGGGGTGTGCGCTTGGTCAGTAAAAGGGGGAAGGGACTCTCATTTTCTTTTCGAACGGAAAAACGAGGCAGTTCATCGCCCTCATTTGGTAGCCCTCGTGAAAAAAAAAAAAAAGGAAAAGAGCATTTCATGGATCGTCTTAAAAAGTAAGGGGGGGGGGCCTCTTGAAAGGGGGCCTGCCTATGGGGTAAGTGGCTCTTTACTCACCACAAAGGGGGAAGGGGGAGGGGGGAACCATCTGCACAATTAACGCTTGCAGTGGGCGACATAGACCACGTGCCCAAGGAAGACAACTGTTCCTCGCTGTTTTGTCTTTTATGCTACCCTGGAAAGGGGAAAGAAAACGCCAGAAAAGAAGAGAAGAAAGCTCGCTCTTTTTCTACGAAGAAGGGACTGACCTGAACAAAAGAGTTTCGCCTCCCCATCTATTCCGGGGTAAAAAGGAAGGGAGGGAAAGGGACTCTGTCGATTTTTGCCTCAGGAAGAGCGATCTTGTGGGGAATCTTCACATGAGGGGGAAGGGGAAGGGTGCGGAATTGATCTCTTGTCAATCTTTGGGGAGAAAGAGGGGGGGGCCGGCCTCTACACCGAGCACGAAAATCGTACAACATGGGGGAAGACACTTCGCGCGAGAGAAAGGGAGGGGAAAAGCGTGCCCTGGTTTTCTCTAAACGTGACTGGAAAAAGCTACTCTAGGGGGGACCCTCATAGAAAAGGGGGAAAAGCTCGCCGCACGACGCGGGTCTAAAGGAGGAAGTTTTGGCCATGATCGACGTGGAAAAAAGAGGAAACGCTGAGTTCTCTTCTTTTCAAAGGAAATGAGTCGAAAAAAGGACCTGTTCACTTTGTTTAACTCCCCCTCAGGGGGAAAAAAAAAGGAAAAAACACCTGATTCTCATCGATCTTCGAAGGGAAAGCGAATGTAGAGGGAATTTTCGCTAAGAAAGGGGGAAGGTAGTCAAGCGAAAGGAGTTGGTCGGCTTTGAGAAAAGGAGGAAAAAGAAAGCTTGATAACAGCATGAACTTTCTGCGAGGGTCCTTCAAAGTAAGAGGGACGGCAACGCTGTTGCATCCTCGGTTGGAAGAGGGGGAAAAAAAAAAGAAAAAAAAAGGCGGGTTCGGAAGAAGAAGCACGTTGGAGACGCGCTGGTTGGGGGGGGGGGGGAGGGGGAAGGGAATCTCCACTGTCCCGGATGCGTTAATTGGGGGGGGCTTGGGGGGAAAACTTACCTCGCCGGAGGGAAGGAAGATTTTTTTCGATCAATCAGCTGAAATGCTCGAAGTGCAAGGGGAGAGCATTTCCGGCTTCCGACGGGGGGGGGGGGGACGCCGACTTGGCCTCCGGCCGACAGGAAAAAAAATGTGAGGGGGAAGCGTTTCCTTGGAAGAAGGGGAGGGGCTTTACTATCCTCAGTAGTCCGAGCAGGGTTTTCGCTTTGAATTTTTCTGTCTTCGTTTCCAGGGGGGGGGGGGAGAAAGGGTGGTAAAGTGTATATCCTGGGAGACTTCCCTCAAGAACCAGATCCACGATGTTCTTTTACGAGGGAAAAGGGAAAAAAAGGGTACTGCCTCTTAAATCTCGCGGAAAGTTTCATCTACGGAATAAGACACTAAGAGAAAATCCGCATCTGTGCTCAATCCGGGAGGGAAGGGGACGATTGTCACGCCTGATAAAGTTTAACCTGTATTGGAAGCGAGGTCTTGAGCTGCTTGCGGAGTCTTTGACAAAGGGTCGCGCCCGATTTGTCCCTAATATCCCAGCCGGTCAATCGGGAAAAAACGTTCTGGAAGGAGAAAGAGGGCGAGCGAAAGCTTATCGAACAAAGAAGGGAGCACTTTTCTTCTAAGGGAATTGAATTCACTTTTGGAAGGCTTGAGCGCTTCCCTAACTTACAGGGGGGAAAGGAAGAGGATTATGACCTTCTCTATTGTTCAGAAAAGTTTTTGAAAGAGGGAAGGCCGCGCATTCCGACACACGCGCCCACCGGGAAGGGGGGGAAAGAGAAAGGCGATCTTTTTGCGATAGCCCGCTCGAAGAAAATCTCCACAGGAAAGCAGCGTTTCGTCTACCTCCAACTGAAAATCCGGCGGGGAAGAAGAGGAAAGGAGAGAGGGGGGCCTCTAATTCCTTTTCCACTGCGAAAGGGTCACAACAAAAAAGGGGGGGGGAGGAGGAAAGAGATAGATTTCTTACTCGTCGTCAGTGGAGGGGGGGAAAAATCATTGTATCGCTCATCCATCCCCAATTTTTGTAAGAAAAAAAGGTGGAATCGAAAGAGAGGAGGGGGTACGGTGGAGATTCTCTTGCATCTCTCTAGCAGCAGGGAGGAAAGGAAAGAAAGGAAAAAAGTTGACCCTTTGGTCGCGTTTTTCTGGCGCGGCGGCTCGCGGAGGGGGGCGAGCGAAAAAGAGAAGTCGATACTCATTCGCTTGAAAAGAAGGGAACGTTCTGGAATCGCTCAAGCCGAAAAAGTGAAGAATTGAGATACGGAAGAAAAAAGTGCGCGATTTCCTTTTATGAGGAAAAAGGGAAGAAAGCGGATAAGGGACATAACTGCTATTGACTTCTAGTGGAAGATAAGCAAGGGGAAAGAGCGACGTACGTGTTTGGAACAGAAGGGAAAAAAAACACTCCTTCTCACTAACCGGGGATGAGCTTACCAGATCGAATCCGGCTTTACGAACCTGGAAGGTTGAGAAAAAAAAAAAGGGAAGGGGGAAAAATATCTCTCATTCTATGAAACACAGGAATCGCAAGGCCGTCCAGAGGAAACGAACTCGACAATAACATTGCTCTGTTTTAGGGGGGAAGGAGAAGGATCAAAATTTAGACGAACAACAATGGCAAAGGAGCAGCTCAAAAAGAGGCGGAGCGGGACTACTGCGCTCTCAAGCCATCAGCGCGCCAGGGAAAGAAAAAAAGGGGGAGGATGTCTTCCTTCTTCCCAAGTCGAGCAAAAAAATCAAAAGCTTCGCAAGGAAAACTGCTCGACCTTCTCCCCGCTATCAGATAGATGTAGAAGGGGGGGAAAAAAGAGAAGAAAAGGCCTAATACTCTCTTTAAAACCCAAGCGGGCCAGGTCACGCGAAGGGAATCTCTGTAAATACTCCTCCAACTCCCCAAAAAAAAGAGGAAGGGAGAGAGAAAGGGAGAAGAACCTCCCCCACCTAAGTTCCTGGCACTGTGAAGTCGAAAAAATAACTGCAAAAGTTCAACCCTTTCCGGAAAAGGGAGTATTATCAATCCTCCAATTTTCCGTTAAGCACTGGCGAAGGACCAATGCATCTCGGAGGAGAAGTAAAGGACAAC
>Ga0179593_1310364_pt1 | contig 14119 bp, 13 predicted proteins | sample CZODoug2_1_08_16_FD_185931 | JGI IMG/M metagenome (GOLD analysis project Ga0179593, IMG submission 185931) | Vadose zone soil fungal communities from Angelo Coast Range Reserve, California, USA - CZODoug2_1_08_16fungal (PacBio error correction) | ecosystem: Environmental > Terrestrial > Soil >...
AGGAAGGAAGCGACAGAAGAAGGCGGTCGCAAAGGGGGGTTCGAAGAAAGAAAGCCTATCTCTACTGCGGGCTTAAAGAAAATGCTTAAGAACGAATGGGAAGGCAAAGAGGGAGAAAGAAGGCGAAAAATGGGAGGAAAATTTCTAAAACCGATATCCAATAAGAAGAAACTGGAACAATTTTTTGAAGGAACTCAACGACTAGGTAAGTGGGCCGGTCTCTACAGGCAGCTCTCTAGAAGGAGCTCAGTTGATTCATTTGAAAAGAGAAACGGAGGGGACAGACAGGCGGGCTGGGTCGAATCGAGGGCTGCTGCAGGGACGCCAGGGCAACATCCATTCTGGTGTCATTTTCGCATTCAGCACTAGGACTGAGCGTCTAAACCAAAGGAAAAAGCTTAAAAAAAAGGGAGAAGGACCTTGAGGTGGGCGTGGAAAAGCGTATCGGAGGACTGAGTGCCGGGAAAAAAATCATACAAATCCTAAACAGGTTCACAGCTGGTGAGTTGTAAGGTTTCACAAGGAACAGACGGAAGGCGGGGTACCGCAATCCAAAAGGGCCCAGGACAAGAATGGGGAAGAAAGAAACGAACGGGACCTCAAAAAGGGATAGGTGCGGAGCAAAGAGGGGGGAGGGATAAAAGTGGAGGTTCAGTAGCTAACAAGGTAGAACGGGTACGAACGCGACTCACGGGGGGAAGGATCCTCGACAAGCACGGACTGTAACAAAAGAAAGAAAAATGCGGGAGTAAGAGAATAAAAGGCGAAGCTCGGTCGGAGCAAAATGGGGGGGGGACTAACCTCATCCTTAGTCCAAAAGAAGGTGGGGTCCGAAATAGTGGACGATATTCACCTCCTATTAGGGAAAAAGAAATCCCGCATGCGTCACAAGGGCATTTCGCTAGCTTGATACCATGGGGGCATCCGACTTGACCCGCCCAAAGACCCCAATTTATCGAACATGAAAGGGGAAAAACAAAATTGCCTTTTTTAACATGAAAGGTCAGTCCTGGACCGAAGATGTGTGTTGTGTGGGTGTGTGGGTGCCCGACAAGTTTTCTCAAACGGAAAGGGTGGTGAAAAAAGAGAACCAAGGGGTGGGTCAAAAAACATCTCAAAAGGCGGGGGCGAAGGCGCTCGCTCGAAAATGACAAGAAGAGTGGAAATGTCAAAAGGCAAGAAAAGCGCGGCATACACGAAAAAGAGTCGGAGCGGAGGACAGAAATATTCCTTCAAGTGCGTGCAGCAGGGGGAAAGCGAACGAAACCCGGGAGACCTTGGGAGAAAACCCCAAAGAAACAGGGGGGCCGCCTGAAGCGTAAAAATCTGACTGGAGGCTACATATGCGCAGAACGTGGGAAGAAAGGGAGATTAGCAAGGAAATAAAGGGGGAGATCCACAGGATCAGGGGAATCCATCATTCAAATATTTCGGGTGGGAAGGAGACTGAGAGCCGTTCTCTATCCTAATTTGTTATGCTAAGGCCCGCTAACAACGCCCATAAAGGCCAGAGGGTGAAAAGAGGTGGAGGGGGAACTTGAAAGCGAGTCCACAGTTGAAATGTGCAAATGGGACCAATGCTCAGTCTCCTCACCTTGAAAAACGGCGGAAATTCCTCGAGCCCAAATAAATCAGAGAAGAGAGCGATCAAAAGGGGAAGAAGGAAGACTCCCATGACAGAAGAGGGAAATATGCAGAAAAGATCCGTTCCGGAGAAGGCGCGAAAAGCAAGTACGACATCAGCGTCATCGATGGTAGAGGGAGAGGGAAGCAGCTCAAACAACAGGGAATTAAAGGAAGTATTCTATTTGCCGAACCATCACGATGACGAGGATGGGGAGGGTATAAAGGCGGAGAAGACGGATGAAGGAACTATTAGAGGAAAGCAAGAGGGCAAGACTTAAGAAGAGCCCATAGTCGCATCAAAAAAAATCCATTCCTCTTACTATGATGAGTATGGGGGGGAAGAAAGACCTGGGGATAAGTTCTGCAATAGAAAAGTTGGAAAATTACAAAGGGAAAAGAAAGCCTCAAGAACCCAGAAAAACCATTTTCAAAAAAAGTTGACGCACAGGAACCTGTTTCGCTTCCAGAGATCAGAAAAAAAAGGGGAAAAGGAACAGCAGAAATATACCGCTTTTGCCATGAAAGGAACTGAAAGAGTCATCCGGTCTTAATGTAAACGCAGGCAGTGGGGAAGACCTTTGTGAAGTCAGGAAATAGAGAGGGTTCCAACCAGCGCGCGGCGCATAGGAAACGAACCTAAAAAAAAGAAGCGGAAAAGGCGGAAAGAGGGACGGGGGCTCTGTCCAAAGCGAAATTAAGATCCGCGCACGCAAAACACAAAATGAAACGACGTGGCAATGATGTCAAGGAGATAGCAGCACGGAAGGCGAGGCCTGGGAGGATCTCTAAGAGCTAGTCCGATTGCAACACCCCCAAGAAGGAAAAAAGAGGGCACGAGTCAAGACGCTCGAAAGCGAAGCACAAAATGGCGAGGAGTAAGAAAAAAACCAAATTTGGAGATCTTTCCAAGAGGCGGCAAAACGAGCCTCATGGCGCAGTCCAGTATTAAATATCCTTGGGTCTTAACACCAGGTAAAAGGGACTGGGAAAAAGGTAATGTCGCAGGGGACTCACTCGTTTCTGTTTTACGGGCGGCGCGGAAAGGGGGAGGAGTCACCAATGGTCCATCCAGCCTAGCGAAAAGACCTGTCCCTTTGTATCCATGAATTAATGGCATAGGGGGTGAATGCGACAAAAGAGGAACGGGGGCCGCCGGTGAGGAAGCATCAGCAAAGTGTTCCTCACGAACGTCTTGCCGACGGGGAAAGCCCTTCTCAAAAAATCGGGTGGGACTTTGGCGAAAAAAAGCGGAGGGGAGAAAAAACAGAAAGGGAGAATCAGGAAAGGGGGGGGGGTCAAAGCACGAATGGGCCGCCCTTACTCAAGGGATCCAAAAGAAGATCCCCCTCAATAAAACCGCGGACACGTCGAGGAGGGGGGGACAGGGACTGGGAAAGGCCCATATTGGAACAAACAACCGCCGCGCATGCACTGTTGGGTAGGGTATAGAGGGGGGTCACGCGAAAACAGAACCTATGTAACCCTTATCAACGAGTGTATTCAGAGGATCGGTGGACCTTGACGCAAACAGAAAACCGAAGATCACGCAAAAAACTAAGGGTAAAGTCCGAATCGTACACCAATGATGGGTGGAAGAAGACGAAGCCCTCAGGGAACACCCAATCAACACAAGCAGACATCTGGGGCGTAGATCATCATCCAAAGGCGATATGCGCTAAAGAAGCATGGATCGAAAAGTCTAAATAGGTCTCACCTGAAGAAACCGGAGCGCAGGAAAAATAAAGCCTGAACCGGAACCGTCCATAAGCTTCCGATCGGAACACCACTGGTTCAAAGGAGGATGAGGTCGATCTCCAAGAAAAATGAAAAAGGTCAAAAGTAAAGGGCGCAGAGGCAATGGACTGAGGGTGCAAAAGGAGAAAAGACCTCTCATGGGAGGGGGTCGGCATATTTCGGCAAAAAGGTAACATCCTGAATCGGGGGAAAGGGAAAACTTGGACTCTCCATCTCTACTAAACAACAACTGGGAAGAAGATAATGGTCGAAGGGGTTCAAGGACCGAGAAGAGGGTAAAATGGGTACTCGGAACGGGGATCGAAAAGTCGGGGAAAAGGGGGCTGCTGGGAGCCAAAAATTTGGCCCCAAAAATCGAGAGCCATGAGAAAAAAAGAAAAGGGAAGGTTAGGCCTGGGGGGGGGAGGGAAATAAGAAAGGCGCCCACGAGGGTTCTCTGAAAAAAACAGCTATGACGGGGAAGAGAAAGGAACGCTGCCTCTCTCCGGTTTTGATGAAGATGATACTCTGCAATGGTCGTCAAGCAGGCGTCTGGTGCGAAAAGTCGCAGTCGGCTGTCTGGGTGGAGGAAAACAGAGGCATGAGGGGGGGGGTCTGGGTCTTCATCTCCTCGAGGGCTGAGACGTCCTCCAAAAAAGAAAAACGCGGAAACCTCTTAGAGACTGAGTGTGCGTGACGGAGTATACGGTCTCTGCTTGAAGGGAATGCAAAAGATAAAAAAAACCCTGTTCTCAAGGGTTAAAGAGGGGGGGTCTTGAGCGGGGTGGAGAGGAAGAATCGCAGAAAACGGAGAGACAGAAAGGGAAAGGGGTGCAGAAAAGAAACAGGTCCTCTATCTCGATTAATTGCAGCCGCTAGAGTGGAGTATCCAGTGGAGGTAGCGGGCCCTGCTAAGGGAAAGAAACTCGACAAGGAAAAAAAAAAATGATAGAAACAAAAAGAAGAGGAAAGAAAAAAAGCTCAGAAAGGGGGGAGGAGTAGGTTTATTCCATAAATGAGAATATGAGGGATGGAAAATTTTGGGGGCTAATCACCTTCTCCGCGAAGTTGGGAGGGACAACCCCTATGCAAAACAGGGACAAAATTCATCACATGATGGGAAGAAAAGGGAACCAAGGTGAGCGATGGAAAAAGAACCGGCACCCGGAAAAAGAATGATCGCGAAAGACATTTTAAAGAAATCACGTTCCGTTGTGGGAGAAAAAAGGGAGAGGGGATAACTGGAAAACCCAGTTGCTGCCGAAGGAAAACATAGCTAACCCTGGTGGGTGAAGCAAGAAAAAGCGGAGCGCGCTAGAGAGGAAGAAAGACCGCAGGGAGGTGGCCCGCCTCGCGGATAAGCATCCTAAGAATCGCGCAGAAACGCAAGAAATCAAGGGCAACGTCACGGGAAAGGTTGTTTCCGGAGAGCATCAGCGTCGACCTTGACGATCAACAGAAAGGGATGGAAACAGAACAGGAAGCGGGAAGTGGGAGGGAGCACGACCGCCCGTAAGAAGTAGACCAAAAGCAGGAAAAACATGCACGTTAGGACAATTCAATGTTCAGCTGGAATACACGCGATTCGCCAGACTGGAGCCGAAAGGGGCAAGATAACAGGCCCGCGGCACAAACGCGGAGCACGACAATGGTGGGAAAATCAGGTGCAAAACTGAAAGGTTAAAGGTCCGCGGCGGGCTAGGAAAAGAAATGTGGAATGAAAACAAAAACAGTCCGAACGCCAACAGGCGCGAAACCGAAAACCATCAACAAAAAAAGACCGCGAAGGGAAAATGGAAACTCGGCAAAGGCTAAAACGGACATCAACCGCAAACGATCCTTTTCCAAAGACGGCGCCCGCCGAGAGAAAGGAAGCGGCAATGATTTTCTATAGGAAGAAATCACTCAAAAAACAAAACAAAGGGAGGAGAACGAATTTCAGCAGGGACCACTAAAGGAAAAGCTGATGATGGATCGGGGAGAGCGTACAGCGGACGTCGGAAGAAAAAATTCAGCCAAGAAAAACGAAAAAATTGTAACATTTGAAGGAGAGAACTCGGATCATCACTCCTCTTACTCTGATTGGATGGGCGTCTCCGGAACGCAGTACCGTGGAAACTTAAATCAGGGGGGGGGGAATGGGACAAGGAATGAGGAAAGCCTGTCATTCAACACAACAACAATGTGTCACAACACAGGGGGAAGACAGGAAGGAGGAGAAGTCCCCTCGCCAAACCATAGGGCATCAGAATAGCACTGCTATGAAAATTTTCCATGCCGGCGAAATCAGGGAAAACTGAGAAACTAAGCGTTGAGAGAATGGGGAATTAGATAAGAAGAAATAGGTAAAGAGGGAGGATCGAGAATCCACGTTCCAAGAAACGCGTAAGAAAACAAGCGGGGGAAGACAAGGGAGAATTAGATCTTCCTAGGAAAACACATAAACCGAGAAAAAACGTGAAGATTACCGAAAAAGGAAAGACGCAAGAGGAAGTGAGGTATTAGCTATCGTATTGAAGGGGAAACTGCCAGAGAGTACGAGCGAGAGAGCGGCCTCTCCGAATCCTTGGCGGGTGCACGAACCACGGAGGGGATAACCAAAAAGGAGAAACGGTGTGAGCAGTAAATCAAGGATCGAGTCATCTTGGAGTCAAACGGAAAGAAAAAGGCTGGAATTTATTTCTACAGAAAATCTTCGTTAGGTTTGACGTGGCGGGCTGGGAGAAGCGTAAACATGGAAAACCGAGAAAGCAAATGGTGGAGAACTGGGATTACAGGGGGGGAAGAAGGGGTTGAAAGGAGGATCTCACAAGACGCAGCGGGAAAGGGCCGGTGAGGGGATCCCACAGTTTCCCTCAACTATAGTCGACGGAATGGCTAGAAGTCAAAGGGTGTTAGTTTTAGGGGAAAAAAAGGCTTGGCGGTGAAGAAGGCAAAAAAGGAAGAGAGACCGTGGGCGTCCCGGAGCTTTAGAGCCTTGCAAGGGGAAGCCGCCAGATATAGCCTCGGGGAAACGAGATCGAGACGAAGGGAGCGGCTCGGCGAATGATTTTCATTCCTAAAGGGCGGTACAAAAAGGAAGGAGTCCTGTCCAAAGAACTCTACCCATTAACCTTCGAACGAAGGAGGCTAATCTTACCTTGAATTCAAAATGCAGACGCGCTCACAAAAAAACACAAGTCACGAGAGAGGTCCTACGATTTTTTAGAGTAGAAGCAAGCGAAAAAGCACGCCAACATCAACCTACCCGAGGTGCTTGTCTAAAGCGCTGTAGGAGGAGCAAACATCAAACTGATACGGAACACAGGAGGAGAAGAGGGACTCAAAAGGGAATATAACACGGCAGCCGCGAGCAATGCAGGAAACAGGTCCCCGTCCAGAAAGATGTGTTATCGCTAAAATGAAAAAAATATGGCGATCAAAGATATTAGGTGGGTTGCGATCAGAGGCACGAAAAAAACTCAAGCAGGGGTATTTCAGAAGGAGGGGGAACGAAACAATTGAGGGATAAGAAATCTTCTGGTCTTACGAAAGGGAGAGAGGCGGTCAATATTCTTAAAAGATAACACCTTGGTAGCTGACACCAGCAGAAATAGCCTGACAAGGAACGGAGCCAGAGGAAAGTAAAAAAACAACGGGGAGGGATGAAATAAGAGATTAAAACGTTACAGCGCCGATGAAGGCTTGGGTGAAGGAACAGTGAAAAAACAATAGGCAAGAAAAACGATCTCAATAATGGCGTCAATTCCCTAAGCCTGGGAGAAAAAAAGGAACAAACTAGCGCTCCAAGAAAGGGATTAAAACAGAAGTTGAGTGACGAGATAGCAATAGAAGAAAATCCCCTAAGGGGGTTCTAGCAAAAAAGGAAGGGAAGAAGTTAGACTCACATTAAGCTAGAGACCTCTCTCAATGTTGTGAGTCCATTTTGAGAATAGAACCGGCGATCCACGGAGGCAGGGGAGGAATCGCACCGGCAGGAGGGCGGCGAGAATAAATCGAAACTTGGGAGGTAGACATGCTCAACTTCGTAGACGAGACACAATCCGCGTGCAACTCTAGAAGTGAACTTGAGTGTTGGGGGTGGGGGATAAATTAAGGTTCTCAGGGGGCGTGCCGGCAGGACGATCGAGGGGAAGCAAGAGGAGAAGGGTTCAACACAGCTTCGATTTTCGCGTTTTGGGCAGGATCAGAGAGGAGGGGGGGAACGAAAGGGAAAGGACTCATTCATTTCTGCGAGAAACAGGGCCGCGAGCTAAGAGGGGGGAGAGAGAGGGCGGGATCAAATTTGTCTAAAAAAAAAAAAAGCGAGCGGGACTACCAAAAGAGAAAGAAGAAAAGGGAGGGAAGCCAAGAAGCAGGGGATGGACGAATCTCAACGGGTCTTAACGAGGCCATCAAAGGAAGGAAAAGTCCGGTAGGCCAAGTTTTATAAAACGAAAAAGGTCTGTCCGCGCCAGCTGTTAAAGGAAAAAAAAAAAAGTGAAGAAACAAGAGAGAAAACAGGCAGGGGAGATAGGATGTGAGTAAATGGGGCGAGGGGACCAAGGCCCCGTCACCAAAACGATGAAAAGCTTGTCCAAAAACCTCAGGGCATGTGTTGAAAGACAGGGCTATCAAGGGGCCGGACTTCGAAAACTTCTAACAGGGGGAGAAGAACAGGGGGGGAAAAGATCTCACACTTGGGAACAACATCGCCAAGGGAGGGCGAGAGAACTCTCTCTAGCGAATTAGACAAAAGGTCTGGTGGGAAATCGGAAAATAGAGCGATAGATCAGGAAAAAAAAAACGAGTCGGCGTGAGAGAGATAGAATGGCAGACAAAGAGGGGGAAGCGGGTGTTGAAGCGCGGCCCCGCTCTACGTCGAATGTAGAGCAACCGAACACGGAAAGAAGGACGTCAAATGGAAAAATCTTCACGCCCGGGAGGAAAAGATTATATAACGAGAAAACATAAAGTATATCCAAAGGCGCTTAAAAACGCGAATGCGGGGAAAAGGGAATAAGCATAAAAATCGAAAGAGGAATGTCTGAGGAAAAAAGAGAAAGCGCAGCAGGGGCCGAAAGAAAGGTTGTGAAAAAAGAAGTTTCTGGATGCAAGGGGAAGAGCAGGTTGGCCAACTGCGTAAAACGGCTCATTCTCTACAAACGCAAAGACCGGAGAAAAAAAGAAGAAAATCTGCAGAAGGAGGGGAGAAGAGCGCCCGAGCAACGAAAAGCATGTCTCCCCAATACCTCGGCAGAGAAAGAAGTGACTGAAGACGCGAACTCTCTATACAAGCCATCAACGGCAGAGGGGCGTGTCGGGGAAGATCGAATAGAGAGAAACACACTATGGAAGAGAGAGTTAAACAGGTCAAAGCCAAAAGGGAAAAGAAAAAAAAGTCCATGATGGAGGGGGTATACGCGGCGTGCGCGCACTTCTGCATAAGGAGTTCAAAGCAGGAAGAGAGGGGAAAGAGCAAGATCACGCAAATCTGCCGCTCTCCCAAAACTATTAGGTGATTACTTGGTCGAAAAAAAAGAGCATGGAAGGGGGGGGAGGGAAATTAGCAGTTAGGGAAGGGGTCAAGGCCACGAAAGCCGCCGCAAAAGCCAAACAAAAAGAAACAGGGGACCACACATTTGCTAAACGTCGAGAGTGAAGCTGTCCCCGCCCGAAAATATCTCGCTGGTAACAGGACGTGGGTAAAGGAAAACAAGAAACAGAAAAGCGGGTCGCCTAATGAATTTGGGGAACTCAGGTGGGAAGCTGAGGCAATGAAGAGAGGAGCCACGGGGGAGCAGCCTCTTTAAGCAAAGTACACATGTGACTCTTCAGAGCCAGCGTGCCGGTGCTCGCAAGGGGAGAAGGAGAAGCACAACTGGCGGGGGGCAGGAAAACAAAAAAGAAAAATTCAGCAAAAGGGCATGGAATGAAGGGCTGCACAGCAGCTAAAAATGAGGAAAATAGAAAATAGATGAGAAGGGACACACGAAACGCGGGCGGCAAAACATTGGACAATCGTCGAGCAAACGCCGCTAGAAGAAGGAGGGTCTTGAAAACAAAAGGGTTTCGCCTGGCCAAACCTGTCTTCGAAAATTGTTCGCAGCGCAAGTGGGACCGGATGCGATCATCCTGGTAAAATTCAACACCTGCCAAACCTGAGGGAACTTGGTGAAAACGGGGATGTCGGATCAAGTAGTCTGGGTGACGTGCTTGAGGGGGGGAGGGAAAAAAAAAAGAGAGGAAAAGGGGAGCAAACTGATCACCTACTGTCAAGACGCCTTTGGGATGAATTGTGAGAGGGAAGAATACTCATCTTGAGCGGCAGACTGGGTAGCAGAAAAGGGTCCATCCTACACTATCTTCAGAACTTGTATAATCATAAAAAGGCATCTGTGAGGAGATTGGACGTAAAGACAGACTGGCTGACCAAGGAGACTTACCCAAAACGTGGAGTCAAAGAGAAAGGGGCAACAAAAAATACTCCTTGACCCGAACCAAGCCGCAGGGCCACGCCAAGGCTCAGGATCAAGAGACCCATCTCTCGGACGAAAAGAAGGGGGAAGGCCTGAATTAGCACAAATTCGAAGAGATAGTGGCAGAAGCCTGAACCTCAGGAACAAGCCTGTTAAAACAAAAACTAGTAGGCGAGAGAGGTTTCCTTAAGGGAAAAAAGCCATACACAAACGAAAGAAAATCCCACCTACAGGACTGACAAAAAAAGACAGAAGGATTGGGTACGTCGGAAAATAAAAGGATAGTAGTCACTGCGCACAGAACCCCAAAAAGGTTGTTGAGGATAAAAAGAAGGGAAGGGGCTATAAAGGCGCGAAAAGACTGACGTCTCCAAATCTTCTAGAGTCGCAACTGGAATCAAACACGGAGCAGGCAGTTACGTCGAACCTTGGTCAAGAACCGAAGTCCATAAGCGGGATCGCTCATACTAAAGAACCCAGTCGGCCTCGTCAAACATTCTTCAAATGTGTATCCGGCACGAAAGGGACCAGAGGGACGGCCGGATGACTCTGAGGGGTTGCAGGACACCATAGAGATAGCACATTTGCAAAACGCCTCCTGACGGGGGGTCGTGGATTAGGAGAACAAACCTTGGGCTTACAGAAACATACGGCCGCGGACACATTCAGGAACTAAGATCACAACAACAACGGGGAAGAACAGTATAATATGAAGGGGATGTCACGAAATCAAATCTGGCAGCCCAAAGTACGAAAAGAAGGGGAAGGAAAAAAGATCGAGGAGGGATCAGGTCGGCCGGAATAGGACGGCTGGGATCCTCATGGCCGGCAAACGAAGCCACAGACCATCACTAATGAAAATAAAACTGAACTTTAAATCTGAATCGCCAAAAAGAAAAGGGAAAAGGCACAACTTTTCGGATGAACGACTCAACAGATGTCTTGTGCCGGGGAGACGAAAAGTGCCGCTAGCTAAAGGAGGAGAAGGGGTGAATTCCATGAGACATCGAAGCCTGGGCGTATAAGCGGCTGGGGGAGAGGAAATCGCCAAGGAGCTATAATCTCTCCCCACAGGCGGTGTCTTTTCAAACCTCTCGGGCTGAACTTCTCACCAGAAGCAGACTCGAGGAAGGACAGTTGAGTGGGGGAGTGAGAGAGAGGAAGATGGGGAGATCAAGGCAATGAAATTCAACAAAAGGTGAAGTCACCGGTGAGAAGGGAAAAAGGAAAAGGTAAGGGTATCATTAGCAGCAGGAGGGTGGTAACGAATCGAAAAAAAGGACATTTCCTAGGAAAAGGGCCAGAGCATAACGAGGAAATTGGAGGGGAGAGAGAACTACGGATCCAGTTTATTAGATTCGGGGACCCCGGCGATAAAACCAACGGGAGGAGCTCAAAACCTTCTTGAAGAAATCATTCTTTACCCAATCCAATACAACTGGATGAAGGACGAAAACATCCAAGATAGGGGACGGTGAAAAGGGGGGAGAATCCTAACCGGATCCCTAAAAAACGACGTAGGGCACACCCAGAAAGAAAAGGGGAAGCCAAAGGGCGGGAAAGTAGGACCAGGGACAATCACTTTCAGGAAGCGCCCCGAAAAAGAGAATCGAAAAATTTCCGCGCACGGTGGAGGGGGTGAAGAAACCAGGATGAATCGAAGAAGTGTGACCGTCGCTGCACAATTTTCGCAGACCCAGGGGAAAGAGACAAGGGGGCCATCACTCGCAAGGAGTGAGCTTCATCAGCTCTATCAGATGACTGAGCAAGAGGGGAGGCCAGGCCGAGAGGGAGGACAAACGCAAACAGGAAGAGGAGAGAGGCGCGCTAACAGAAGGTTCTGCCGTAGTGAGCGGGGGGGGGGGGGGAAGAGACCGCTTCAGAATCGGGGAGGCAAACAAATTGTCAAGAAGGAAACGAAGAGGAGTGGGGCGGAGAAAACAGAAGCCCGCGGAGAGAGATTAGAAAGCCATTAAAGAAAAGGAGACACGCAAGTAAATTCCGAAGGAAACCGATTGAGAAAAAGCAGGACAGCTGTACCTACCAGAAGGGGAGGCCTCCGGAACACGCTTAAAGAGGAAAACGAGCAGTTGTGGGGAAGCAGATGGGGGTCGGCTGCCGGAGGCGGACTTGGACTCCATATTCCAAATTAAATGAGGCAAGACGTCAAGCAAACGAAATTAACAGACAAAAATAAAAAAAAGCGTCATCGGCGGGATACAGCGCATATGGGCGATAGAAATGGAAAACCCAAGTAGAAAGAAAAGAAAAAAAAAGGGCACTACACGGTCCACATAAAGAGCACGCCACGAATACCGGGACTCAGCGGCATCGTTGGAGGCAGATCTACTCTCGCTCCAAAAAAAGAGGGAAAAAAGAGAAAGATCGCGAAAAGACCAGCGAGTATTTCTTATCGTGCAGGGGAGGGGAGCGCAGCTGCAAAAAATGCGGAAAGCCTGGAGAAGGGGAACGGGGGGATTACAAAGAGGACATAGGGCGAGAAAGCACTAGAGTAGGATTGGGGTTTCGCGCAGGAGCCGCAGGGTGCAGTGCACCTTAGCAATGTTACTCAGACAAAATGAGGAAAGACTCAGACGGAATCAGACATCACCACCCCAACCCTTAGGTGGAAAAAGGAGGAAACTGCTCCAAAAGGGGGGGGGGAAAAGCAAAGGCGAACAACTCAGCCCATGCGGGCTAAGCGAATAACAAAGTTGATTACCATGAAGGAAACGAAAAGACGAAAACTGAATTTCAAAACCCTAGAAAGGGTCTCGCATGAAGAGAATAATGAGCGAGCCACTGTCTGAGACAGGGTGCCAAAACGACCAAATAAAGCTTAATGGAAAAAGAGGTTCCGGGTTACACAAGGTCGACGGAAGAGAAAGATCTCCTTCAAAGACAAAACATCACTACGTTGCAAAATTCCTTATGCTCGGCGCACGCTAAGACGTGAAGGAATTAGGTCGAAAGGAGGGAAACGACAAGACAGGCGCGGCACTCTCTAGAGGGAGCGGACGGAACGCCAGTCCTTGGCTGAATGGCTTGCAACCAGTCGGCGCTTGGGTAAAACGGAGGAGAAAATAGGAGACAAAAAAGGAATGGCGAAATCAGAGGGGGACTTCAACACTGCAAAACAAAAAGGAAACGTATTTTCGTCACGAGTCTGGGTTCGGCAGGGAGGAGAAAGCGTGATTAAAGGCAAAATAAAAAGTAAGAGGGAAATGGGGAGCCGGTGGAGTACTTTGGGGGGTGCAGGTTGTATCGCGACGAGAGTCTTCAGAGGACATACTTTTAGGAAAAAAAAATGGGCAGAAAACAATCTCATAAGGGTGGACTCCGATCAACACTTTGGGACGGGAGTACAGCAAACTTTTTCTTCCAACATGCCAGCCCGTCGAAGTTGGAGGTACAGCAGCAAGCGGCCGAAGCCTGAATCAAAAAATGGGCCCCCGCAAATAGACGCACGAAACCTTATCTCAGAAAAAGGCAGGGGGAAAAAAAAGGGGAGTTTCAGGGAGCGACCCAGACCAGCACTGCTCCTTGCCCAACCAAGAAGCGGAAGAACAGAGGGAAACAAGGAGAAAAGGGGGGGGTGGAGCGATCAGTTTGATTGAACAAAAAGGGAAAACATCTCAAATAGTCATCAATCCTATCAGCCCAAAATAAGGGAAAGTGACTCGGGGAACCAGCGTGGGAGGGAGAGGGGCGAAGCACGGGGGAGGAGCACAAGGATCACAAGCCCACAACCTAACACCGAGCTTCTATCATAGCACGGAAGTTGATGTCTAACAGAAGGGCCGGATTTAGACTCAGGCTTCAATGGAGGGAGAAAGAAAATCAAAACGGCGAAGTCCGCGAGAGGCCTGTGAAGGAGAAAACTTCAAAGAAATAAGGGGGGGGAGTCTCTCAGGTGAAAACCCTGCGGCAGCATGTCTGGACTTCATTTTCGAGATCTAACAGGAAAATTGCAAGGGGGGGAAGCGACGGAACCAACTGCAGCAGCGGTCTCCGGCCGACACGGCTCGAAAGAGAGGGGGGACGGGAAAAATGTAAGGTGACAAACTGATCGGCCGGCTCGTCGCAAATAGAGAGAAAAAAAAAACGAGGAGGAGGAAAAGAAAGGGAAAAAGGGAGCTTGTCCAGCGAAAAAAAGAGGGTGAAGAAAAAAGGTGGGAAGAAAACGGACACCATCAAACTTTCTTCCGGACATACATGCTGATCCCCAGGGGAAGGAAACAGGACCAAGAAAAAAATAAGGATTTAGGCCGGAGATCAGAAAGGAAAGAAAGCTTCCCCGG
>Ga0179593_1501574_pt1 | contig 14119 bp, 10 predicted proteins | sample CZODoug2_1_08_16_FD_185931 | JGI IMG/M metagenome (GOLD analysis project Ga0179593, IMG submission 185931) | Vadose zone soil fungal communities from Angelo Coast Range Reserve, California, USA - CZODoug2_1_08_16fungal (PacBio error correction) | ecosystem: Environmental > Terrestrial > Soil >...
GGGCAAGAACCCGGGTGAGAGCCCTAGCATTAAGGGTCAGCAGGGGCGGAGGAGGCCTTGTTCACCTAAGACCTTTCCATGCAAAAAAAGGAGGATGAATCGGTCGCGTGTAGATTGCGACACGGGACTGTACCGCTGGTCTGCCGATGCTGGAAGGGGGGGAAAAAAAGGGGGCAAAAGATGGTGTTCCGAAGGGGCAAATACGTATTGCTCGAGGAAGAAAAGTGACGCCACCTCCTCAGCCAGTCCGCCGTTGGCGCCCGACAATAGGGGGGGTACTACACCTACAAGTGGGAACAAGGATGTCGGTGAAGGAAAAAAAGGGGGGGTCAAGACTTGAAAGGAGAAACGAGGCCGGTCCTGGGTGTGAAATCCGTCTTGTTTTAACCCCATACGAAGAAATTGTGGGGCTCGGGGAGGGGACCCCAGCAGGGGGTTAAAAGGAAGCGAAGCGAAAACAAGTCCTCCGTGTACAGTGAATACCAGTGGGTCTGGACCAATCGGGTAGGGGAGAGGTTCAGTAAGCCCCCAGGATTAAGATAAAAAGGCGAAGGTTGTCCCCTCCTGTCTGAATCTTAATAAAGTCAGGCTGGATTTTCTGAAGTTGGGGGGATCCTTCTTTCCGCATCTCGCGCGCTGACGCAAAGAGAAAATAACGCACCCCTCCTCCGAGTATAACCGAGCGCCCACGGTCAACTGCGTCATCGAAGGAAGAGTCCGTCGACTAAACCTCGCGGGACAGAAATATACCGATTATCGACTTAAGTCTGAGGGGGGAACGGGTTCAGAGAGAGCCTGAACTCCGTGGGGGGGGAGGAAATGGCTAGCCTCCTGATTGAGGCTTAGGGGAGGGGCTGGAGGGCCAAAGGGACGGGCATGAAGAAGAAAAAGGCGAAATCCAAATCCAAGATCCGAGACCTTGGATTAGCAAAAAGAATTTCAGTTCCTAATGATGTACCTGCGCTCGCACGATTGACACGTCGGGGGGGCCGGGGGTGCAGCTTAAACTCCCCGGAGTTGTCGTTAAAGAACTGGAACGGGGGAGCTTGTCAAAAATGGGAAGGAAAACAGTTCCTTGATGACTCGTCCGTCTTCCCGGTGGGGGGGAAGGGGAAGCGTCTTTTCGGGGATTTCAAAATCCGGGCAAATTTGAATTGAAAAAAAAACCGGTCACGGTGTAAAAGAGAGGACTCACCTAGTTTGATGAGGGGTTGGTCGACGTGCCAGGGGCAAGAATCGGCGTTTTTCTGGGCGGGTGGATGGAGTACAGAGAAAACCTTTCTCTCTATGCGGCCTGTTTGTCCGGCGAAAAGGAATGTGTACCATAGAAAAATTCCTGGCCCGACTCGCGTACATTTTTCCGGTAATAACGGAGGACGTCCACCTCCGGGGGGAGGAGTCGGCCGGGGGCTCAAACCCAGAAGAAAACTGGGGGTTGGAAGAAGTCGAACCAGCTCCACGAGCCCTTCGCCCTGCTCGCTACGAGCCGGGAGGATTCCAAGGAGGAAAAGCAGCTACGGCAAAAGAGTTTAGACTACAAACAACAACAAGGGAGAAGAGAAGCTCTACCTCTTACGTTTCTGGGTTCGGGTCGACATACCTCCGCCGAACCAGGGGGCGATCGTCGCTATGCAGGGCGAAGGGAGGATGGACGACTGTACCAGGTCGACTCACATTCTGAGAGGGGGCTTTTTCCTGAACGCCAGGTCAGGCGCGGGTACAGGGACTTTACCAACCTGCAAGGCCGGTACCTTCGGGAGACCCTGGGGCGGGAACCAATGGATAAGGGGGAGGGACCCATCACCGCGCGGGTCGAAGACCATCACCGTAAATTTACAGCAAGAGAAGGGGAGGGGACGGTAATAAATAAAAAAAAACCAAGCACTCAGGAGTATTGCAAAGCGGTCCAAACCCATCCTAACGGATGCGGCGAGAGGGGGAACGTTTTACCAATTTACCGGGGAAAAGTCCCTTCCCGGGGCACTTCTGCCGGCGGCGCTCCGCCCTCCTGCTAATTTCACCCCGGGAAAAAAGAGGGCGTGTATCATCAATTAAAAGGCAATTCCTTTTATAAGATGAATCCCAGCACGAAGACAGGACCTAGCACAATCTCTGTAGACGCACCTGGAAAAAATCGGTCAAAGAAAGGCAGATAACTTGGAAAAAAGAAAAAAAACGGTTTCTTAAGACGGGAATTTCGGAGCCAAAATCTTGAAAGGGAGGGGCTGGCAGAGGACGGTTCGCTTAGAGAGTGAATAAACATCATACCACGGGAAAAAAAAAGGAAATAAAGCTGCGGCAGCAGGGGGTCATTGTTCAAGAAAACCAGGAGATAGGATGAAACCTATACCATCGAAAAAATTCCTGCATCATCAGGTATATGGGGAGAGTTGTCACAAACGCGACTGCGGAGGTTCACATCTGACGACTTGCACGTCTAAAAAAGGCGCGAGTTTGAGCAAGGGGGGGGATTGCAGCTTCTACTAGGAAAGGGCATTGCGTTACCTTCTATAGGCATTGACCAGAAGTTGAATGGACTTCCTGGAAAGAATGTTTCCACACCCGAAGAGGATCTAAGACTGTGCCGTATACTGACAAATCCCCGCTACAAGGAAATGGAACGAAAGCCCCCTCTGGCGTAACACGGGGAATTCTGTTGTTAAAGGCCCCGAACCGTCACCAAGAGATAGAAGCCCCAAGGAAAACTAACGTAAACCGTTTGGGGTGGAAAGGACGCCGCCCCTCCTGCTGAAACCACGGACAGGAGCAGTTCATCAATTAAAAAAGAGGGTCACACAGAGGCATCCGTTGTGCAAAACTGGAGACACCCATAGCACCAGGTTGACTCCAAGAGGGGAGGAAATAAGTGTCGACGTGCCAGGAGCAATAAGGGGATTTAACACCATGTGGGCAACCGTTTCCGGAAAAGGAGCCAACGCGGTCACCACCGACAGTGCGGTCCAAGGGGGAAGGAGCGGAAACAAAAACAACATCCTCTCATCAATCCATCCAGGGAAGGAGACTGAACAATGAAAAAAAACTGTCTCGGGGCAGCACAAGGCGCTAAAAGGTTGAATCGAAGACCTGGGGATCCTTCAGTCACCATCTCTCTCAACACAAACAAAGGAGGATATATATATTTTGGGGGGAGCAGGCTGACCCGGAGGGAGAGGTGACGGGAGAATATCCTATTGGTCATGGCCAGCGAGACCGGCCCGGAGATGTGAAAACAAAGAGGAGGACATGCGCGGCAGGAGGGTTTTCAACGCAGGAGCAAGAAAAAGTGGAAAGTTTGGGGCCTGGATCCGGGAAGCGAAAGGGGGTTCAGCAAGGCTGTGTCCGAAGGGAGGGCACCGGAGAGGTGCGCCTACACTGCAGAGGTGGATCGCCACCGGACAGCCAAGCCCGACGTGCGCTCGAAAAGTGCATAGGATCATCCACTGCCCAAATACAGATGCCTCCAGGGGGAAAGGAGGGGTGGGAAAGGGCTTGATTCAGAAACTGCGCGTCCAGGGGGTTCCACGCTTCAAAGGTGGAACGTTTCGGCGGCATGGGTAAGGGGGTGAGGGCCGTAATCGTGCGGAGTTCAGTTTGCTCGTCAGAAAGAAAGGAGTCCAAAAAATACGGCAGGGGGCTTACAAGTCATACGCAAGTGTGGGTCCGCAGGAGCGGGATATTGTTGAGGGAAGCAAAGTAGATCACGGAAGGAGGGGCAGCGGACTGGGAAAGACGGACCGTCAGGCAGGCTATTGATTAAAGGGTCTGCTTTCAGCAACGCAAGGCCGGATTACTGACCGAACAAAGAAAAAAACCTTCGCGACGCTTCGGAAAGGGGCATTTTCCATAAAAAAAAACCATATCAGCCTCCGGCGGAGGGGGTGGATGCGACCCCTCTCGGGGGAAAGAAATACCGGCTTGCTACGGTCTGTCTGATGTGGTGTACATCCCTTTATCGGAACCGTGTTGGGGGAAAGGGCCAAAAAGAGAAAAGGGGCGAAGCCAAACTGCGGGACACGGTTAAGGGAGGGAGCATTCTGTCCAGTACTGAGGGTAACTAGAAAGACTTCATACACAAGATCTCCCAGACGACGCGGGATAGAGGATGGCAGTTAAGCTATAAATCCGGAGAAGCCTAGTTCCAGGGGGTTTTTCAACGTGAGAGACTCTAGTCGGTAAAGAAAGGCGGGGGCCGATAAGAGTGCAAGGGAAACCCCAACTAAAATGATTTGCAAGGATGCTTCCCAGTGCCGGAAGACGCGTGGACTGAAAAGAAGTTGATAAAGGCCTTATGACTGACCAACCGGGGAAGGAAGACGGCGGGGCGGGGGAAAAAAAAGCGGCCAGAAGGAAAAAAGGACGGGAATTTCCTAGACGGCAGCGTGTCAAGGGCCCGAAGAAGAAAGAAAAACATTTCAGTAGTTGGTGGTCCTGTCCGCGGAACAGGGGGGATTCGGCTTCAGGGGCTGTGGTGGATTTAGTACAGGGGGGGTCTCGAGTAAAACTTACTGTGACCGAAAAACAGTCCGGTATGTTTCCTAGAGTGGTCCATCTAAAGCTGGTCATCCAGGATCTCCACAGGAGGATGTTGGGGCCGGGTCAGACCGAAAAGTTCGAATCCCAAAAAAAAAAAATGTGCGAAGCAGCCAGTCAGGCACGAAGAGGAGCCCTGCCTCTACTAGACGGGGACGAGCGCCCTGGCCCTGGCGATGCCAGGGTGACACGCGACAGCCACATCGAAATTTGATCTCATCACAAACAGAGGGAAAGAGAAAGGAGACTAGGGCAGGGAGCTGGAGGGGGAAGACCTGGCAGAACAGAACTCTATGTGATCGGAGTCAAAACGACCGGAAAGGGGTCGACTTCGCACATTCTTGAACGGATTATTGAGACGTGTCCGGCGGAAGACCCGGAAGTTCAAAAACGCCCGGGGGCCGTGAAAAAAGGCTCAGAATTCGGGACAGAAGAGGGGGACAAAAAAGCACAGCTCGGTGGAGACGAAACGGCAAGGCCTGCGAGCGCGGGGCGCTGTGCCTTAAGCTCACACCAAAAAAGGAAGCAGAGGCACGGGCGGGAGGACCGCAAAACCGAAGGAACTGGGTGGGGGCTCAAAAGCGGGACCGCTTTTGGACCGCTTAGGTACCCGTCCCCGTCACAGGGTGGCGGAGGGGTTCGTCCCGCCACGCAAGAGATGCCCCAAGGACATAAGGAAAGGCGCAAAGGAGGGGAGGAAAGAAATAGAGTTAAGAGGAAGGCCTCGTCAGCACTAAAAAAAAAGAGAAAGAACCTCTTCGGAAACACGTCGGTCAGAAGAGCTGAGGGGGGAAAAAACAAATTAGGGACATCTTCCTGAAAAGAGGAAGAAACGCAGACGAGATCCTGTCTTGAATACCGCTTGTCGTCTTATCTTCCCTCATGGAAACCCCCATACGGGACGGAGCCTCAGCTGGCAGCGGAAAGAGACGTCGAGTGGAAACAGAAAAAAATGGTGGATCAGCGAGTAAAAACCGACCACCATCAAGAAAAGAGGAGGGGAAAAGGGGTAAGGGTTGCCAGGGTATCGAATGCCACAAAGTCTACGGAGAGGAAAGTTGGCCAGCACGTGACAAAAGGGGGCCAGGTCTGTAGGATTACGAAAACGACGCGTCCTTGTTGCGCAAGGTGGTGACGTCAGAAGCGCTCTGAATGGAAAAAAAGGGCAAGGCCGGGAGCCAAAATTGGGAAACGTCTCGATGCAGTCCTTAGGAAAAACCGACGGTAGTAACTTAGAGTGAAAACCTATCCTCACCGCTTAAAAGGAACCAAAACCTGGCTGAGACCGTCAAACAGCCGGAACTGTGGGCGCATTCTGAGATCTCTACTAGACACCTGAGCGGCGGATTCCCCAGCCCAAAAATACCCCTCAGCGGTGTAAATTCCGTTGGGTGTGAAAGTCTAAAACCGCCCTCAGCGTGCAGTACCGGCCTGAAGGGGAACTGGAGGTCACCTCGTGAACAGTTGGGGGGGGCGGAAAAGTACGAGCACCCATTCTAGATGCAGAGGTCGGGTGGCGAGCAAAAGGGCTGGTCCTGGGGGGTTTCCCCCGATGGGGAACACCAGACCTGACCTGAGGGACATCAGGAAAGCCAGCTTGTCAGGGGGGCCTTTCTTTCCAAGTGAATAAAAGTGAAAAGCCGCACTATTCCGCTCAGCTCCGGGGGGCCAGGTCTGTTCACGGGAAGGGATCGCTTAAAAAACCGAAAAAGCGTCTGCTAAAAGAGGGGAAAACGGGGAACAAGGCCAAGCCTCACCATCCTCGAAAAGAAAAACGGAGGATGAGAAGCTGCGGGAAAGACGGGGTAGCACCGCTATGAGAGTTGTAATCAAGGGCTTGCATCGAGATTCAGGAAATAGAAGACCTGGAAAAAGGGAGCGGAAGGGTCCACGGCATGGGGGGTTAAACACCGGTTATCGGCAAGCAGGGAAGAGGGGGTTACGGGGCTCCGATGCGGAAGGAAGACGTAAAATGGTGGGGGTGGCCGGCGGGCACGGGGAAAGGAGGGACCTAGACAGCGGTGGGTCTTCCACATTCCAGCAGCAAGGCAAGCCGGGTTGGCAGAGTGATATGGGAAGGGGGGGAACCGACACCACTGGAAAAAATCCTGGTGAACTGCAAAGGGGGGTGAACACTTTTCGGAACAAGACTTGCCGACTGGTTTCGACACTGCCTGCGGGGCGGTGATTCCAACGTCTAGGGCAGGATTTGGGGGAGGGTTTCTTTTTACTGGAAAATGTGCCGTCAAGAGAAGGCGAATGCGAAAGAGAAGTAGTGACCTTAATATCAAATGGTGGGTCAGCAGGGAACGGAGCGGGGAAGTGTACAGATAAGAAAAGGCTGACACACGTCGTTCGTAGACTCAATTGGATAGAAGCCTCTCAATGGCGGAGATGGAAATAGTATCCCTGCCGGGCCACATAAGGCAACAGAGAGGCGAGTCCGTTCAGGGGGGGGGAAAGAACACAATAAACGTCTCTAGAAACGAGACGTCACGAGTATCACTTTTTTGGCCGATGGCTCAAAAATCGACAGGCAGGTTTGGTCCCTTCTAGACTCGAATCCGGAAATACCTGCTTTCAGGGATGGTTCGCGGGGGGGGAAGGCTGAACTGGACCCGTGTTTGATTGCACCACGGAGAGCCTCCGGCCAACGGGGGAGGGAGAAAGGAATGGGTTCTGGTAGGAGATGGTCAGTAAAACAAAAAACTACAGCAGAAAAAAAGAATAGCGGTTGAAAGCGGAGAGAGACTGACTTTAAAAGACGGAAGCCTTCAAGTAAATGTGGCAGTGTATCTCCTCAGTAGGCGGAAGACGGCGGGATATAGTCAGCTGCCCTCTAGAGGGGAGAGGCCTATTGGCTTAGCCGTGGCCGAGGGAATCAGTAAGCCCATAATTGGAGGATGTTTATGAGATTCAACAATCTCAGCTGGGTTTCCTTAGGAAGAAGGGAAGGAGGAGCAGCCTTTCACGGCATACTGGCTAATAAGGAGGGGGGTTCAAGAGAGGTCGCTCTACAAAGTTTCCAGGATTGTGTGGAGGGGGTCCTCTCCAATTTTTAGTTTCCGTGGTCGAGGGGATTTTATTATGGAACCTGGAGACTCACTTACTTTGAGGATTCTGCTATGACCCGAACTAGGGAAGGACGACCGACGTGGGGGGTCAGCCTGACGAAGGAATTCAAAAAAAGAAAACCGGGGGGGACTAGGAACTCCTGCAAGGATCACTAAACGAAGACTGTGCCGAGGAGAACCCGGTCATCGACGATTCCGCCTTCGACCCGAAAGGACACCTCGATCGCCTGAGGCGATGGGAGGAACTCTACCGGCTACTTCCACTTAATATGTAGCAACCACAAAAGTAGTATAAAATAGATAACGACATTACCCGTATCTTGGCGCGTAACTGTCCGAAAAAAGCATCGTTTATATTCAAAATTCTAATGGAAGGTGCTAAATGGTACAATGGGCTTCAAGGTCTTCTTTCGGAGTAACGGAAGGGATTTTCACCCGAAGCCGGGTATGACTCCTTAAATTCCTTCTGCCGTCGGAGTCGGAAAATCGAAAGAACCCAAAAAGAGTACAGACCTCTTAAACGGACCAAGTAGAGCCGGAGGTGATGGCAATCCACCACAGTAAACTGAAGAATGTGGACAAAAGGGGACGGACAGGTCAAAAAAAACAAATGACGAGAGAGGTGGCCAGGCTTTGAAACTCTTCCTGGAGAACCCCGAACGGGGACCGGCTTTTGAACGAGCACAAAAATTTACATAAACCCACGGGGCGACTGAAAGAAGGGGACAGCAATGCGAGGACAAAATAAGCAATTCGAGAAACACTACGCACATCGAGGTAATTGCAGCAAATCCAAACTGGGGGCAAATGCGGGCGGGCGGGGCCCAAGGAACATTATAAGGGAAAGGAAGAAAACGATCATTCAATGAGAGCGCGCTACCTCGTGAAAGATTAGTGCGCGCGGCTTAGCAGAAACCTCCTTCAAGACCCCTTCCAAAAACCAAGGCGGCTAACTCGCTGAAGGATAAAGCAGCTGAGTGGGAAGAACACCACGGGTTCGGATCAAGGAAAGGAGAAACAACAACCAAATCAGCAGAAGAGGGTCGCAAAGCCTTTAGGGAGTTTAACACGAGTAGGCGAAGGAAACGAGCGGCGAGTGAGTGTCAACGATACAAAGGCGCTAATACAAAAAATTGTCTCGCCGTTTCTAAATTGGGCTCGCGGCGAAACAAGTGATTTGCAAAAAAAATTCGGCCTGACCAAAAGACACCGGAAGGCCGAGGTAAACGCACACTAACTTTTCAGCAAATGGCTGTAAAAGGCTACCAGAGTACAAGGGTCGGGGGAAAATCTGCTTGCGAAGGCACGCCGCCGGCTTGGGGGGGGGATACTGGAGATCTAAGACTGGAAGAACGAACCGTCCGAAAATGGACACACGAAGGTAAAAAGGGGGCCGGGTGGCCCCCGTCAAGCAAAGAGCACACCGAAACCACAGGACGATTTTCCGAAAGTCCGGTACAAAGGTGAAATTTCACCCGTATTCATCCTGGTTCGCATGTTTCGTATGTGCAGGAGCTGGTCTCGCGAAGGGAAGGGCTGGATGAAAAAGTGAAAGTGGGGGAAGCAACCCATGAAGATGAGGTGAAGGATAACCCCATCCAGGGGGAAGGGCCGCTTGACGTACGCGTCCAGTGTAACGTGCCACCACTGGTAACTATCACCGGTAAACTCCGACATCCTAACATGTAAGAAAGGGTGGCTGACTCGGGGGGTGCCCAGCCGTACTCAAAACTGGCCATCACCTGCATAGAGTCTATTAGGCTAGCTTTTCCTCAGAATCAGGTAAAGGAAACCCGACACAAAAGAGTAGAAAAAAAAAAGAGGAGAGGAAAAGAGGGAGTTGTAGCGGGCAGGCTGAACCAGGTTGAAGTGCACAGATATCACAATAGCGAGGTGCGCACAGCGGGATTGTCCAACTAAGACATGGCCCCGGACAGCGAAGAGGTTTAAAGGCGGTTGGGCTTATAACGTACAGCACTTAGGATGATGGACTCCGAGAGACGGAAGCGAGTTGTTCGTTTTTACAGCCTTCTTGAACCGGTCTCCTCTTGAAAAGGTGCGATCCCAAATTCCCCCAGCCGACTTGGCGCTCGAAAAGAGTGCTAGGGACCTACACCGCAAAAAAACAAAAGTCTGCCTAAGGGGAAATAAACGGTGGAATTACTTTGATTAGGGGACTGAGCCTTTTGTTTTGAAAAGAAGATTCTTTTATGGAAGAAACGGCTTTACGAGGGAGAAGTTGGGCCTAACCTGAGACTGGCGGGGGCTAATGAGAAATTCCTCCAACAAGAAGGGATTGGGCGGACCCGGGCGTATACGCAGCAGTTGTGCGGGCAATATAAAGCTCTGAGATTGGGTTACAAGTCAACGCCCATGTGACTAAGCAATAAGTCGGTTGGACAATTCCGCTTGAATGAACCTTCAAAATTTCGGTTGGATTTAAAGGCAGTGAAGGCAAAGCTCCCGCGCGTTCTACGCTCCAATTTCTACACCTTCTCTCAAGGGTTCTCCTCCAGCCTTGTGTACGATCCTTCCACTAGACCTCTGGGTGGCCGTAGGTTGAGCTTCGAGAAATCTTATCGCGTCAAACGATAGAAGAGTATCGTGAGGTGGTCGCGGGTTCATACGAAAAAAGGGGGGGGGGGGGGGGGGAACCACTAGACGCTGATGGATTCAGCCTTTGTTTAGAGGAATTTTGTGGGTGGACTTATTCAATATAACACTCACAGCCAGATAGCCAGCGGGGAGCAGGGAAAAAGGAGCTTTATACGGAGCCTCCTAGGCAATGTGGGTTGGAACGGGAGCATCTAGAGGACAGAGGTAGGGGTAGATGGCAGCTTCAAGAACTAGATAGAAGGGTGCTGAGTGGTCCGTGCCGGAAGCCGTGCCGAGGGAAGCCAAAGGAACCAAGTTTAGCCTTAAGTAATCCGAACAAGGGGGGAGGGAGGGAAGTGTCAAAAAGAAGGTCATCAAAACGTGACGGTACCGCAGAAAGGCACGGTCAAAGCGGGCAGAGCCATCACCCAGGGTATAGGTGGTTTGAAAGGGGGTTCACAAGAGAGACCGTTTTCGGGAGGGCAGGAGTGGAACCGTCCTCATCCGTGGGCGTAGTAAAACATCCTGGGTAGGAGGACTGAACCAGAGAGGGGGAATGGTGGGACAGGTTCCACTACTAAGGCAAAAAAAGAAGGGGGTCCTTAAACACGGAATTTCCGGTTTTAACGCCTTGTCGGAAAGTCACGTCCTCAAAAAATACAGAGGGGAGGCCGAAAAAAGACACTAAACCCTTCAGGGAGACGCGCACCTGGGTATGCAGAGGGGGAGAAAAAAGCTCAAGGCACTCTAATATCTTCTCTTAAAAAAACATGATTATTAAAATAATAAAGCATCTTCGAGTGAAGGATCTGGGGGGGCACGGGTAACTCCCGGACATTCTATAGGTATTCGGCGCCGGGGCGCGTGAGCTATACGAAAAAATGACGGGAAATCAGGGAATTGCTCGCCATGAAAGAGAAAACGGAGGCAACCCGCCATTAGGTGGACCTGCCCCCATAGTCGAGTCTTAGGACCCATAAAAAGGGACGGGTCGCAGCTGAAGGAAGAAGAGCGCTCCAGGTTCTGTAAACGGAATAACCCCAGGAACCGAATGGACCACAAAGGGCGCGGACAAAAACTCAGAACTTTGGAAAAAGAGCTAGAATGGTCCCGGACGTGACGGAGGGTCCAGGGGAAGCTGGGGGCCCGGCTTTTGCATAGAAAAACTGTCGTCATCCTTCCAAACGGGGGGTGGAAGAATCATGTCACGAGAACGTGGAGCAGACCGAGGATCCATACAGCGGAAGGGGGGAATCAGGAACTACGCAAGCGGGGAAGCACGGCCACGAAGGAGGTAGGACCGACTCGCGAGCGGGGGAAAGGCCAAACATTCAATAGTAATCCGGTACGAAGTATCTAAGGGAGAGAACCAGATCTGGACTGGCGCTGTTGCGTAGTACGCGGGCATTCCACGAAATTCACAGAGTCGAGACTAAGCCTGGAGGCAAAGGACGCGCCGTCTAGTTGACCAGTCCCACCACGGGTAATAAGGCGATGAAAGCCACCAGAACAAAATACGAAAAGAACCAGAGGGGGACCCTTCTGGGGTTGCTAATTCACCAGAAAGTCAGCATGATCGTGGCCATAGGGGGACATGTGGAGGCGTCAAGAAAAGCTGCGCAGTGGTCACTGGGTGAAGGTCAGCCAGGGGCTCCTCTGGAGTCGAAGTGTTCCCTTCCGGGAGGCATTAAACTAACATTGGTGCTGCGAAAAGTTGCAAGCAGAAGAGTGAAATCACTGTAAGGTAAAATATCCCAGAGAAAAACAGCGTACAGCCCACACATTGGAGGTAACGAAGCAGGACTTGGGGGTTGTAGTCCATAGAAGGGCGTACTAGCCCTAAGATTCGTCCAAGGATTAAGAAGACTGCGAAACGTTGGACCCTCCTCACCTCCTCCGCGTAGGGACCTGACCTTTTCCGGAGCAAGGAAGAAAAAGGTGAATTTACCCAGGAAATAATGTGACCATGGGTGGAGGGGAGAAACACCGAAGAACTCGGGGGGGGAGAGCGCCCAAAGGGAGGGCTGGGCGAAGGGGAACACACAGAGTATCGCAATACGATCGGAGAGGGGACTTGAACACCAACACAGGTGTTACTTCTCTTCGTGCATCCGGGACCCGCGGGGTCACAAAAAGACGGGGGTGCCGTATAAAAAAAAGTGAAACACTGACGACATCTGGAACCCAGGGGGAATGGCTTGACGGCGAACAAGGACAAAAGGGGGCCGGTCTCGCAAGGGCCAGCAAACAGAAGAGATATTGCTAGGGACCTCGAATCAGGTGAAGACCATCAAAGACAAAAACACAGGATATTAAAAAGGGGGGTTCTGGCCGGGAAGGATGAAACCTTGAGTGAACTCGTAGGCAGTCAGAAGCGTAGATTGCCAGGAGAAGGGCACGGGTCCTGACTAATACGGGAAAACCTTAGTGGAGGACATTCACAGGTGTAAAGAGTGAATCGGAAAAAGGGGAAAACACTTTCTTTGAAACGCGCTGGACTCACGTATTTTACAGCATGCGAAACTGGCTGGAAAAAAAAAAAGGGCCGTCTCCGTTCATCGGTCTTTCGAATCTTAGTTGCCACGCCAGGAGACTTTGTCTCTAAAAAGAAAGGTGCTATTGGGTGAAGAAAGGCCCGCACCTCATGGTCACAACGGTGAAGGACACTGGGGGGAAAGACTGAGGAAAAACGGCTCAGGCTGTGTTCCAGCGGGAGACGGGAACAAAAGGGGAGTTAACTAAAAAAGCATGGGGGTTTGTGGGCGTTACAAAGAGTGGAATACCGAGACGGTGCCGCGTCGACTTGACCGAACCGAAGTATGTACCGGGTCGGTATAGAAAGGTTGTTGAGGCACATAAAGCGGGAGAGTGTTAGGAAAAAACTCTTACTAGACTGCGCGGTCCGGACCGTTGAAGAGAATTAATACAAAACAATTGCTGTGGGGGGGTCTGGAAAAAGAAGACCGGAGGGCAAAGCATGCCCTCGCGCTTAGTAAAGAGGTAACGTGCTGGGAACAAAGGATCACGTTTGCATAAGGAGACCGACGTTGGTCCCCGATGAAGAATAGGCGTGTGGGGGGCCTTCGACTCCAAAAGGGTCAAAGAAATACCCTGAGGCAGAGGAGATGGGGGGGGGGGAGCGGGGTTTCTGCGCAAGGTCACTGACCCCAGGGGGAGCGACGGAAGCCCGGGACTTAAAGGAATCAGTCATGTCCACTGTATGAGGGAAAGGTTGGTCTGACACGAGAAAGAACGCCACAGTCCAGCCCGTAGCACAGCGATCGAGGACGCGGAGAAAGCCGTCCGTCTTAAATTCAGAAGGGGTCAGGTTGGACCGGTGCAGCTAAAGGGCGATTACCGACGTCGGAAGATAGGTGCAATTCCAAAGGAGAGCTGGGGCTAGTGTTTCAAATCCTTGAGTCCGTTCCGAGTGAATAAAAAGCAGGGCCTAACAAAAAAGTAAGCCGTGAGGAAGGGAAAAGAAATAACCAGGGGGGGGCAGGAATAGCGGGTGCGGGAATGTCAAAGTAAGGGGCAAAGAAGACCCGGACGTGAGGAATACCTGGCATCGGGGGGGGGTCCAGAGAAACTCGCGCATCACACATGTGTTTGCGGGAAGCGAAGGTTCGGACGGTTTACTTGGGGGAGATGTAGTACTCACAAGGGGATCGCGGAAAGCTCCGTACCAAAAAGTTTGGGGAAGAGATTCTCCGATCAGGTAGACTCAGGGCAGACGACAAGGGGCAGCCCACCGAAAATTTGTGACTGTTTTGAAAAGCCGGGGGGTCCGGGGAGAGCACGTCCTCAAGAATCCGGACGAATTTGAAGAAAGACCTGGTCCTCGCAAGCGCCGCCCTGCTCACCGAAAAGCCCGCTGGGCAGGAGGGGATTAGAGACCATCGAAGGGAAAAAATCGAAGG
>Ga0179593_1531405_pt1 | contig 14119 bp, 23 predicted proteins | sample CZODoug2_1_08_16_FD_185931 | JGI IMG/M metagenome (GOLD analysis project Ga0179593, IMG submission 185931) | Vadose zone soil fungal communities from Angelo Coast Range Reserve, California, USA - CZODoug2_1_08_16fungal (PacBio error correction) | ecosystem: Environmental > Terrestrial > Soil >...
AACGTTCACAAGTAATGGGGCGAGGGGAGAAACTTAAATCCAAGAGTGTCCAACATAACAGAAAAGGGTGGACGTACAGAACATGGATACGCCTTTGCGTTCGGGAAAGCGACACAGAAAATGAAAAAGAGGGGGAGGAAAAAAGGGGGTCTAGAAAAAGAATCATTGGGGGGGGGGAAAATTGCAATAAAAGAAAAGTTTGACTGAAGCACCATGTGTTGGGGGTGGGAGTCCTACTCCTTTTAAATGGGGGTAACAGGGGAAAAAAACCATAAAAGGAGACAACATTGGAAGAGTCTGACGTAAAAGAGGGGAGACTCTCTGGGTGAAAAAGGTGAATAAACATGGATTTTAGGTCGCGATCTTAGGGGGTGTTCTCTCAAAATTAGTGTTATTTGAATGGGGGCAAAATGTATAGTTTGGAGAGTGTTATAAGGGACTTCTTGGCATCCACGAAGATAAAAATTTGTGGGGACTATTAAGCCCAAGGATCCCCTTATTGGGGGGGGGGGATAAAAAGAGGATCCTCCTACGGAAGATTAGGAAAATGCACATAGTAGGAGAAACTATAGAAAAGAAAGGGAGTCCGCAAGAAAAAAGGAAGGTTTGGGGCGAAAAAACTTCAGCAATCTAAATATCATTGATAAAAGGGTTTCAAGTGGAGAACCGATAGTTCTATAAAATTTCCTGAAAATAGGTAATAAGAGTTCTGTGGAAAGAACTAAATAAGGAAAAAAAAAACAAAAACACAAAAAAAGAGAGGAAACACAAAAAAAAGAAAAAAAAAAAAAAAAAAACAAGAGGGGAAAAGAAAAAAATCTTACCGTCATAGAGAGGGGTGGGTGGAGGTTGTGTTTTCTTGGTGTTTGGGGATAGGCCAGACTCTTTGAGTCCAATTCTGAGAGGTTGGGAACTAATTTCAAGGGGGCCATCTTAGTTGGGGGGGAAGGACCCTGTCCCGAGAAGGTCTTCTATAATCGGAAGTTCATTTGGGGAAGGGGGGGACAAGAAATTTGATGTGCCGAGGGAGTGTAAGGAAAAGTTCTCGAGGTCCGGGTTGCCAGGGGAAGAACTCCAGGAAAGGCCGCCGAAGGCGGGGGGCACTCGAAACCTGCAGAGGGGGGGGGAAGATACACCTCGAGCTAGGGGAAGAGATCCTCTTGTAAAAAAAAATATACGAAAAAATTTTAAGAAAAAAAGGGGACCCCTCTGAAAACAGGTAGCATGGGGAAGGGGAAAAAAAGCACCGTTGGGCGAAAATTGTATTTTGGGGGGGATAGGAGGGAGAAGATTAGAAGAAGAAAAATCAGGAAGGACATAACTCCAATTGGGGACAACTAAGGAAAAATCCACAGCCATTAAAAGTGGTGGAAGCTGGATAAAAAAGAGTTTGGGAAGAAGGAGAGCTCATCTGAAACTTCTTTTTTTGAACCGTGCAAAGCCTCTCCTTAACCAAGGAAAAAACCAGAAAAAAGATATGGGATCCGTGAGCTGCAGGAAGAAAGGAAGATGGAGACTCATCCGGTAAGACTTTGTCGGGGAAATCCTCTTGTGAGATGGAAAAGTATCCAAATTTTCTTCTTTCCGGAATTCGCTCTTCTCACCCGAAAAAAGGGAGGAAAACTTAGAAAAAGTTTGGAGAGGGATTGCAGGGGGGGAGACGATTGCGCGATGAGAGAAGTTGTCGTGGGCCATAAAAAGGTGGTGGGACTTTCCCTTCAACAAGGAGAAGTAAGGGGAAATCCGGAAAAACTCGAAGGGGGGGGGCATTTGAGGGAGACATAGGGGGATGGAAAGCGATTGTGATCAATAAAGGGGAGAGCGAAATTTAGAAGGTTGAGAAGGGGGGAAAATAACTTCTCTAGAGTAGGCGTTGAGGGAATGCTTGGGTCATGAGGGAGAACTCGCTGGGGAGGGGGTCGCCATTTTGGTCGCAAACCAGGTCAGGGGAGGGTATTTTCTCCGGGGAGAAGCAGGAAGGGGGTTGGGAAAAAAAGAAGGGAGTCGTTGGTCTTGGCCGACGAAAACGCTGTCTGCTGGTGAGGTTTCAAAGCGGCAAGATTTCTTTACCTCAACACAGGCTGATCGAAAAAAAGGAGGGGAAGGGAATAAGGAAGGGGGCTTAAGCTCGATCAGCAGGGGTCCTGGAAGCGGGAGACGCACATGCATCATCCGGACGGTGCGCTGGGGAGAACGAAGGGGAAAGGAGACGGATCTCAGAAAAAGGAAAAAATGACAAAAAATGGTTTATCAGGGGGATTCCACCCGTTGAGGGGAAGGGGCCAGGTTCAAAGATACTTGCCTGGCGGGACAAAAAGAGTTCGGGAAGCGGAGAAAAACTTCACAGGAAGGGGGCGCAGAAAAAAAGAACTCACACCAAAAAGAATCGGGTTAGGCTAGAGGGAATTGAGCCCAATGAGAGTGGGGGGGAGGTGTTGCCAAGCCGGAGAAAAAGAGGCCAGGGAGAAAAAAGCCTGAAGTTTTCAAAAAAGCAACCGGGGGACTTCGGGGGATAAAACGTTTTTTGGTCAAAAAGGGGGGGGTCAGGTTATCACAAGGGTCGGGATATCCTAGCGAGAAAAAAAAGAAATCTTCCACAAAAAAAAAGAGGGATTAGGAAAAGAAAAGAAAAAATTCCTCTTCAGAAAAAGTCCGGTGGGAACGAGCGTACGGAAAATCTCAAGGGGGAGGTCCATCTTTCAAACGAAGGTGGGGAGTCCATCCGAGGAAAAAAAAATAGTACGCCAAAAAGCAAGAAAAAGGGAAGTCAAACCGCAAAGACTAAACTACTCCCAGGAAAGGGGAATTAAACAAATCAGAAAGAAGAAAGCATCCAGGGCCTCGTTTGGGAAGGAAATAACGACATGTTCAGCAGAAACCAGAGCCACAGAATATTGGGATTTGGGGGTTTTGTTGGGTGTGGGGGTATCACCAGCAACCCAATCAAGAAAGGAAAAGAGAAGATGCGAAGGGGTGACTTTCAGGATAGGTATGGGGGTCGGGGGGACCTGAGAAAGGAAATCTGGGGGAAAAAAGAAACGTTGGGGGAAATGCCAAATCTGGAAGAGAAAAGGCGGGCGCAAACGCGATTTAACTCAAATTTGAGCCATCGGGTTAAAAAAAGGGGAAGTCTTAGTATTAGGCTGAAGAATATCTCTCACGGGAAAAAAGTTACTGGCCACACCAGCCGAACTGATTTAGGAGGGGATGGGAAAGAGGAAGAGAAGCTTTGGAAAAACCGGGGTACGGTTAATAACTATAAAGAAAAGGTATGTGGAAAACCATCTTGGAAGCGACAAGAGGACGGAAAAGAAAGGTGAAAGAGGGCCCAGGAGGGATGTTCGCAAAACACTATTAGCTATGCAGCGCCCCTCAGGGAATGGGGAGGTCTGGGGGGGGGGGGGGGGGTGGAATCTAACTGGGGTTCTGATCCAAAACAATACTCCGGGGGGTCCAGATTGGGAAAGTAGAGGGCAGTGGGTAGGGACGAGTGGGGGAACATCTGGAAAACCAAAGATTTAACCAGGGGGGGAAAAGCGCGCAAAATGGCGTGAACACGAAGTAAAATCTTCCTCAGAGTGGATGAACAGAAAAGACGCTGAAGCAACTACGGAAGGGGAAGAGGGGAAGTGGGACCAAAAACCGGTGTCCGTGGTAATGTTATGCGAAGATAGGGGTCCATGTCTCTTGGGGAATATGGAGGAAAAAAGAAAACGTTCAAAAGGGAAATCTTTGGGGGGATGGCGGGAGAGCGTGTCAACTCGCCCTTAGCTTGTGGATAGTGATGGGGGGGGGCTCGTAGAATCCAATGCTGAAGATGATCCCTGGTATTTAGAGTGGGGGAGAACCGTATCTCCAAGGAAAAAAGAAACTTAGAAGGAAGAAAAGGCAGAAAGTCAACGTAAGAAAGGAGGAGTTCAGCAAAAAAGAAGATTCTGGAAAAACAGCAGGGACAAGAAGCCTAGAGCCATAGGAAAAGAAAATTTCAAAAAGCGGGGGGTGAGCTAAAGGGGGAACCCCTTCAGTCATGAGAAGGGGACGACCATCCAAAAAAAAAAGCTAACGCCAACCCAGAAAACTTAAAGGAAGCCTCGTCCAGGGGAGGGGTATTTTCGATGGGGAAGAAAGGTGGGGTTACGCAAGGTTCGGGGGGCGGCTAAAAGGGACCCAGATCCCGAGAGGGGTAAAGCGGAGATCAGACCGGCGCGGAGGAGAAAAAGTAATGGAAGAGAGGAGAAGTTGATTCGCCGTGGGGGAAAATAAATCCGAATGAAAGGTCGAGAAAGGGATTTTAAAAAGGGCAACGACTCTGGGTCCTGAAGAGGTCGGCAAAAGGAATCAATGTTGATGCAAACGAAAACTGACGGGAGGGTGATAGAATGTGAGACAAAAGCACCGTTTCTTAGAAACGCTCAAAATCTCATTACGGCAGGGCATCAAAGAAAGAAAGGTTTGATCATCAAAGGGAAAGGGCGAAAAAAAAGGGAATGTGGCCTGGGAAGGGTCAAACCGCGAAGGGAAACCGGACCTTTTGCTAATAAAAACGGAGCTCGTGAAGGTTTTTCCAAAGGGAAAGGGACCGGGCGGGAGAAAGAAACCCCAACATTTTCTTCACAAAGCTCGTGAAAGAGGCCGCGCTCCCAATGTGGAAGGGGGAAGGGAGGGATTATTCTCAAAGGAGAAATTTGAGGAGGTTTGGGAGGGAAAGAACAAGGCCTATCAGGCGAAGAACAACTAACCCGGTGAAGGGTGACAGGGGATGCGCTTCTATCATCCATAAAGCTGCTCTCTCAGGAGAAACATCTCGATAAAGGGGGGAAAGTGAGAAAGAAGAAAATAAATTTCGAAGGGGGGGGAACATAATTTGGGAGCACGTGAGGGAGGTAACGCAAAAGAAGAATTTCCACATCACCGCCAGTCGGATTATAAAAAAATTGCTAAAGCAGGACAAAAATCTTCGCAAAAGACCAGAAAAAGCAAGCGTTGAGAACCAGCCTGTTAACATATGGGTCAAGGGAAAAGTTTTTCTGAAGAAAGTGGGGTTGATGGAAAAAAGAATTTTGGGTCAAATTGGTAACGGAGAAGAGGGGTGTCGAAGAGAAGCATTCTCTTTCAGGGGGGGAGGAGATTGGGTCCGGGGCAAGGAAAAAGGGAAGGGTTCGCGAAGCCGGAAAACGAAGGTTGGAGGAGCAAAGGAAATGTGAAAGTCTTCGGAGAGGGGTTAAGAAACAGGGAAGGGGAGGTTGTACTCGCAGCAAGATGCGCGGGGTGTGTTTTACGGATGGAATCCGGGGGGAGCAGGGAGTCACCACATCGACGCAGAAAAAAGGCCGATGAAAACGTTGTCCCCCACCGTCGTGGAAAAGCATTGAATGGGGCCCTATCTGCATGAAGGGAGGGTTTACCCAGAGAAAAAGCAGGGCAACGGAAAGAGGAAAAGAGGATTTCCTAAGAGAAGAGTAGAGTCGAAATTGACCGATTGAAGTCAAACTGGGAGTCGGGGAGCCGCCCCTAACAAAGAAAAAAAAATCATCAGAAGGAGAAAAGATTAAAAGGAAAGTGGGGAAATGTAGGGGGGGGGGGTTGGTGCCCGATGACATAGGATAGACTTGTAAAAAAACTTCGGCAAAAGGGGGGGATAAGGAAGAACATTCTCAAGTCCATACGGGGGGATTCTCCAGAGGTAAAGGAATAACTGTCTCTATAAAGCGAAAAAAATGTCCGCTGCCAGGGTCGATTTAGGGTAAGTTAGGGGAAATTCATTCTTCGGAGTTAGTGGCTGGGGAAGAAAAGTGTACCGATCCCTCCAGGGGAAGGGGAGGTTGAAGGTGTTGCAGAAGGCATCGTACATATTGACCGAGAAGTGGGGTCTAAGTGACTACGCGGTAGCCGTGGAAAAAAGATAGCACAAGAGGAAAGAAGACAATACAAATCAATTTAAGCATTGGGGGGGGAAAGACGCGCGTGTTGGGGGGGAGAATTGGATGGAGTGTGTTAGCAAGGCTGAAATAAAAAAAAAAAAAAAGCTGTCGGACGTTCGAAAAGGTGTGTGGAACAAGTCAGGAACCGGAAAAGGGGAGGGATGAATTATCAAACTTTGGCAAAGTAGTAGAGGGAAATCTTCTACACAGAGGGGTTACCGGAAAGCAAAAATCAAAGGAAAAAAAAAAAAAGCAGAAGGAAGAGTCTCCTCGTGATCGGAGAAACATCTGAGATCAAATGGGGATTTCCCGAATATTTAAAAGGGGGAGACAGTCCTTCGGATTGGACAAAAGGCCCCCACAGCTCAAGGGGGGAGGAGGCTTACAGAGCCTGCGAAAAGGGAGAAGACCAGCGGGGGGTCGAATCAGTTTTGGCTTTATTTCGGCGGTGGTCCATTAAAAGAGGTATATATTCAAGAAAAAGAAGAAAGAATCAGCCAGGGGGGGGGGTCCCCAGGACTCAGGGGAGTTTAAAAGGAGGACTTTCGATTTTGCTTTAAAACAGGGGGGAAAAAGAGCGATTCATTAGGGGGAGGGAAGCGGGAGAAAATTCAAAAGGAAAATTTACGAAGGTGAGATGCCATGAAAAGAGGAAAAGCTTTTCTTTGGTTGGCAAGGGGGATTTTTGCCGTTACGAGGAGGACTCTGTGGCAACGAGTCTTGTATTCTTTGAGGGGGGGGGAAAAGAGAATTGGAAAAAGGGAATGTTGTGTCTCCAGTTGTTGAAGGAAAAAGGGATAGGGGGGAGGAGGACCTTCTGGGGGGGGGGGGACGTCTAATCAGGGGAAGGTTGCGTTTCGCGGGGGAAAGGATTTCTTAAAAAAAAGGCTGGAAAGCGGAAAGGGGGGAACGAGGCGAGGTCGGAAGAGAGTTTTCCTGAAAGCGATTGTAAGTTCGACATGAGGAAAGTGTGAGGGAGAGAAAAGGTTTCGTCGAAGGCAACATTGGGGAAAACTGCCAAAGAATCAAAGTTATCCGAAAGAGAAAAAAGAAGGTCGCCTGGCCGTCAGGAAAACACGGGAGGAACCCGAAAAGAGATCACAGCTTGCAAAAGAGGAAGGGGGGGGGGGAGGGGAGGGGGTAAACAAAAAAAAAGACCGTAGTTGTTAGCTAACCGAAAGAAAAAAAAACGGAGGAGAATCGCGAGTCTTTCGCTGCTCCTAAAATCTACAGAGGACGGGGGGGGGAAACCGACGCGGCGACAGGGTGTCTAAAGTAACTGTGGTCATGAGCCGGGGGGAAAGGGGGGGGGTGGTTGTAAACTTCCAAAAAGGGAGAAAGGGTGATAAAACCGGGGGGGGAAAAGGGGGTTTTCAATTGGCGACCAAATTTTTGGGTATAAAAGTCGCGAAAATCTTAGCGGAAAACTTGAAAAGAAAAAAAGGGACAGATCTCTAAGGGAGATAATCGAGACTTAAAGAAAAAAGGGTCATCTTCACAATACCGTTAGTTGCGTGGGCAGATAGGGCCTAATGTACAAGAAAGGAAAATCAAAAGAGAAAAAAAGAAAAAATAAGGAGGAGTTCCTTCAGGTTGGGGACTCAGAAACTACGGCGGAGAAAAGAAATCAATGACCGTTTGGGGAAAGACGGAGGAAGAAGAAAACTACCGAAAGGGAGAAGGGGTGAGACCCATAGCAAAAAGAGAGAAAATCAAACAACAAGCAAAAACCAGAGTCATATATGATAGAGAAGGTTCAGCCAAGGGTTCTGGCAACCTCGTAAAGGAGGAGGGACAGAAACTTAAAGAAAAGGTAATACTGATGCTCAAAAGTTCCGGAAAAATCCGACAAAATTCGAGGGCGAGCAGGCAAACTAGGAAAACATTGCGAGCAAGGTTGTAAGAGGAAGGATCAAGTAGGACTAATTGGGAAGTCTCAATAGGAGTTCCACACTCATAAAACAAGGCACAAACTTATTAAAGACGATGCTAATGCTCAGAGATTCGCAAAGAGACACCGAATCACATGGTAGTTGGGAAGCTCAAGCTCTAAAAAGAGGACTCGCCGCACAAAAGGATGTGAAGGGAGTCTAGAGAAGGAAAGAAGATGATACTCAGGCCAAGAAAAAAATGGCTGTCTGGTGTTGTTTGGGTCCGGGGGGAAGGAGCGTTGAGAAGGTAGATTTACAAAACAAGAGTCGCTTGCGAGGGGGGAAAAGGACAACTTTTTCATTCAGCAAGCTCAAAACGCCTTTCCTTGTGGGGAAAAGGGAGGAAGAGAAAAAGGGCCAGTGGAGCGATCTTTGGTGGGGATGTGGACGAAGAGGGGGAATCCGCCTGCTCAAAAAAAAGGGAAAGGGGAAGATTGAAAGTTGAATGAAGCTCATTGGGGGGAAAGCGGGGATGGGTAAGCGTGGAGGGGGATCAACCGTTTGGGGACGGAGTAGTTGCAAAAGGAGGGGAGATCGGGGAACCCCTGTATGGGGGGAGGGGCGATTAAGGGGAACACCATTTACATAAGGCACATTTACGAAAGATACTTGCAGGAAAGGGTTGTGGGAGGGGAAGTTTATAGGAAGCCAAGAGAAGAAGCCAGCGGGGGTTCCCCTTCAAGGAGGGGAAAGAAGGGTCAGCGAAAAAGAAAAAGCGGAACACACAATTTCACGAGAGACGCCAGCGATATACACTCGGAGACAGAAGGGGAATCGTTAAAGGAGGGGGAGGGAGATAGGGGGGGACGGATCCCACATCGAAATAAACGAAGAAAAACAGATACCAACAGAATAAGAAAACCAGAACCACAAACAATAAAATTGTTCAACCTGACTCGTTTGGTGGGTTTAATTGTCGAGGGGGAAGAGAGGGGGATGGGCTCCTGCCCAGAAGAAAGAGGAAGGGGTCATCCGGGGGAGAAAGATACCGGCAGATGAAGGAAATAATGAATGATGGGGACGACTTTGTTGATTGGAGAAGGGAAATAAATCCGAGGAAAGAGGGATTAAAGGAAAATTCGCTGTAAGGGTGACCAACAGAACGAGGGACAGCTTCGGATCAATCTATTTAAAGTCGCCAATACTGGGGGGAGGGTGGGCTCATGTACAAAAGGGAAGGAAGTTATTGCGTGACTCAAAAAAGTGTACTTAATTGGAAAGCCACCTGACCAAAGCAGGGAATGACCGTCCATTTCGGAAAACATCTCAAAAGGGGAAAAACTTTCGCAGGAGGAAATTTTGACTAAAGAAGAATCAAACAGCTACTCACCCTGAATAGTGGCCGTGGGAAAGCGCCCCAAGAAGGGGGAAGCACACTGATAAGTTTTACCCAAAGGAAAGGGGGGAGGGTCGGCTACAGAAAAGTGCGTCATCAAAACGGGACTCATGGAAAGGTCAGCTAGATTCCAGAGAAAGAGGGCTGATCTCAAGGTATCGCAAAAAGATCGATGGTCGAACGCAATGATCGAAGGGGGAAGTAATCATCCGACCCGAGTGAGGTTGGGGAGAGCTTCTATAAAAGGGGGCGACTCTCAAAAGGGGAAGTCTCATCGCAGATTAGAGGGGGGGTGATAAACTTGCAAAAGAATGCGAGTCTATTTTTGGGCTTGCTAGTAAAAAAGGAAGACATCTCCAAAATGTAAGAAAGAAAGGGGGGGTCGGGATAAAAAGGAAAAATTGAGATACAAGACGGGAAAGTTGTGAAAGGACCGTGAGATCAGAGAGGTAGAGGCAGCCTCAGGAGGGCAAGAGCGTTTTTGAGGAAGGGGGGGGTTGTATGGTGTGGGTCCAGGGATTAACGAGAGAAAAAGGAAAGGAGGGAAAGGGGAGGAGGGAGAGAAGGTGGCTCTCTTTTGGATTACCAAGGTTGAAGGGCACAGTGGAAAACAGGCGAAACGGGAATCCGAAAGGGACAAAAGTAGTGAGATTCACTTGGCATGAAAGGGATTGAGCGGTGGAGAAAAAAGGGGAATAACGGTCTGACGTGGCTCATCGCCGAGGGTTTTAAAGGAAAAAAAAAGATCCCAACTAGGAGGACGCCTAATGGGTCAAAGACGGAATTACGCTTCCAGGTGTCAAAAAAGAATTGAGGGAAAAAATGGATGGGAGCCTACTCGTAATCGTCCTAAGAGAAGGGAAAAAGGAGGTAGTTAGTGGAAAGGAACGAACCTGAAAGGGAGAAATTTCTCCCGGAAATATGCGGGGAACCTAAGCAATAGGGATTCGAATGTGAGTTGCAGGGGTGCGAAAAGACCCCAGTAAAAAAAAGAGAAGAAAAAAAAAAAAAAAAAACAAAAAAAACAAAAAAAAAAAACATCGCAATAAACCGGAACAGGGGAAAAAGCGAACTTTAGTGTTTGGGGTCGAAAGGCCGTCCAATTCTTCCGTATTGGAAGGTAGAAAAAAAGCAAGAATCTTCGCTTAACGATGAAACAGAGGTTGAGGGAAGGGGGGACTGCGCAAAAGAAGAAAAGGGGGGGGGGAAAGCTGGGTCAGAAGGGGAGGAGGGGGGGGGGACCTCTTAAAATTAATGAGTATGAATGGGAGGGGAAGAGGAAGTTCCCGGGTTGCTTTGGAAAGAAGGTTAAAAAATGATCAGTTAAGGCTAAGCTTAAGGGAGGAAAGGAACCGGACCAAGGACGCCTCTAAACCTGGGACACGAACTGGGAACTAGAGGCAGGCAAATATCACACAACGGGAGGGAATCCTACAAAGGGGAAAAAAAGAAAACAATTTGGGGGGGTTCGCGTTGGGCAGAAGGAAAAATGGGCTGTATTGGGGTTGTAGGAGGATTCAAGGGGGAGGAAACAAAGGAAATTTCAATTGGTGAAAAAAGGGAGCAGCGAAAAAAGAGGCTTTTTGGCAACGGGCGTAGGACAACTTTGGCGCCGAAAAACGCTCTAGTCAAAAGGGGAAAACCCGCACGGGGTGACTAGAGGAGAAGCAACCAGAGACGAAGCCCACGTAACAACCAAACGCAGGACAAGACTGGGATCGTTATCGCGGAAGTTAGAATCCTTGAAAAAAAGAGATTTCAAGAAGAGTTTCTCTTTCAAGAACGCCATACAGGGGGGTCGTTTTCCATTAACGAGAAAGAAAACTTCTTCATCAAGCCTCGATGCGGGTGATTGTCAGTAAGAGAGATATTTGGAATTCGTGCTAAAATCACCTTGTGAGGAAGCTGCGCTCGAGGGGGTTTTAAAAATGGAAAGGTACTCCCGCGTGTCAGTGGAAGGGTTTGAGAGAGAACATCGATGCAAGTCCATTGGAGAAGTTTTCTGCTCGAAAAAGAGGGAAAGGGGGGGGGAAATAAAGGAAAAAGCTATCGAAATTGGAGTTTGGGGGAAGGGTGGGCTGCTGTTTCCGTAAACTGGGAATCCTTAATGGGCAGAGAAGAATGTCGTTATTCGTTAGGAGGGGTCAGCCAACCGCTTCATTGGAGGGAAGTTTGTTCTGGATGGGGGGAGGACGAAGGGAGGGGGAAGTTCTGCCTTCACGTGGGTTGAGAGCTTTCTTGTTGTGAAAGGCGGGGGGGGGACATTAAGAAAACGTCAGACTCAATGTAAGGGAGGTGACAGAGGGGCGGGGAATTCGTAATCCTCGCTCTCAAGGGGTCCGGAAGGAAGAAAAAATGCATCATCCTGATTCAAGGTGGAGAGGGGAATATTCCCGAAACATTTACGCAAAAAGAAAAAGGAAGTTATCACGAAGGAACTAAGAAGTTCTCCTGGGGACCGGAGGGACACCAAAAGTCTAGGCCTTCTGGAAGATCGACGCTTGCGGGGAAGGAAGCGGATTGGTCAGACGAAAAAGACTGGTAGCCTAACAAAATAAAAACTCTCAACAACCAAAAGAAAGAGATATCAGGGGTTCGACGAGGACGTAGGCTTTCTCAGTCAGGACCGTTTCGGTGCGGTGAAACAGGCGGAGACAGCTGATCGGAACCTACGGGTTCACTACAATCTCCCTTCAATTGGATACGGGGATCACTTTGTATGAAAACGTTTTTGGTCTTGGGAGGGTAAAGAACAATGTTTGTCGGGGTGAAGAGCGTAAGCGAAAAGAAAAAAAACGGATGTAGGCTGGGGCCGAGTCAATGAAAAAAGGAAACTGAATAGATGAAAGCTTCAAAAAAGATCAGTATCATGCTAAAAAAGAAGTGCGGTCCGATCCAGCCGGAGGGTGAGGTAATAAATAGAAAGCGAACGCCACCATTTTTCAAACCAAAATCAAAAAAAAGAAAAAGACTCCCTTCGGGTGGGGGGGAAGAAGTACCTACTTGGCGTATCAATACCATCAGGGAAAGGGAAAGAGAGAACAATCGCGAACGAATAAAGGGAGAGCGTGATCGCAAAAATGTTTGGTGTTTGTTTGTTTTGGGGGTTTGTACGGCAAAAAAAAAAGAGGCCAAGGATCGAGAAAGGGGGAGCAAATCTTTAATTGAAGAAAAACGGGGGATTGGGAGAAGGAAGCCAATTGAATTTAATCGGGGACAGCCCAACGGGGGGGGAAAGGTCAGGTGGGGGAAGGGGGGGGAGAACTGCAAAAGGGAAACGATCGTCCATCTTTTTTCATTGACACCTGAAGGAGTGGTTCTGGCTGACGGAAAGGGGGGGAATAGAGAGAATCGAGAAAAAAACACAAGAAAAACTGATGAGGAAAGAGGGGGCCTTGACATTAATATGAGGAAGAAGTTAAATAACTAGAGGGAGGAGTCTCGGAGGAAAAGGCGAAAACAACTAAGAATCTTCTTTAAATCCGCCCCGGAAGGAAGAAAAAGGGATCAACTATGAAGAAAACTCGAAGCCAAGAGAATTTGTGGGGGTTTTGCACAGAAGGTTTGAGAGAAACAAAAGAAGGGGGGAGAAATTGCTTACTAGCTCTTTTAGAGAGGCCGAAGGGGGGAAAGGGGACAGGAGGTGTTCCAAATAAGCCTTTTTTGGGACCACACCAAGGTAAAAGAATTGAGGGGCGCGGCCAATAAGGGGAGGGAGAAAAGGCTCAAAAGTCCAATTGTCTTTATTTCGGAACAACTTGGAAATGTTCAAATGTTCAAGGAAGAGGGAAAGGGGGGACAGGTGTCTTTGAGGGGACGATCTTGTGAAAAGGCGAGAGGCATCTCTCTGCGGTAGGGATGCACCCCAGGTTCTTGAAAAAGATAAGCATTTCGGGAGAAGTAACCTTGGGAAAGAGTAATTTAACGAACCGAGAAAAAAAAGAAAGGAGAAAATTTGTAGGAACCTTAAAGGGAAGAGGGGGAGCTGGCACATAACCTTCTGGAACCCAGGAGAGACAACTGACGGAAAAGATTCTTCTCGGAGGGCCAGCGGGAAAAATCACCAGAGACTTCCAGGAAGAGGGTTGAGACTGGAAGGAAGGAGAATACCACGTCTCCCAATCTGCCCAGTTGGAAAACAGCAATAAAAACCCATTGAAACCAACAATGCCAACAGAAAAACAACAGGGCCTTGTGACGGGATGTTGCAGGCCTTTCGGAAGTGGAAGGGGAGGCTCGCCAGAAACCGCCCTGTCCACAAATCGAAACTCCCAAAAAGAAAAGGGGAGGAGGGCAAAAGTCGCACTCCGTAAATAACAGGGGGTCAGGTGGGAGAGGGGTAGCCGTTTCAAACGTTAAATAACGTCGGCCTTCATAGGCGATGAGGGCTACATCAGCGGGGTTTACAAAAAAGGGGAGCACTAGCGCTTTTGAAGAGGAGCTAATCTATTTGATGCTAACGCAATACTTAAAAAAGAATGTGTTAAGGGGGACAACACACACAGTCCGGGCGGGAAGGGGAAACGCTCAGGTAAAAGAAAATTCTTCAATCCCACCCAAAAAAAGATTATCTTCCTGCCCTGAAAAATAGGAACAGGAAAATAACAACTCAAAAAAGGAGTCTCCAAGGGAGGCCAAGTAAAAGTCAATGTTGCTCAAAGTCATGTGAAACACCCTGAGAAGGACTTTTTGGAGAAGACAGCTCGTTAGGCCAATGATGTGGGACCTGACCCAATGTTTAACAGGATCCAAAAACCATTTGAGAAGATCTTGCCAGCGTCAAAGGGGACGTATCTCAAGGTCTCAAAATTTTGAGGGGAGGGACAGCAGATTTGGCATTTAGACACGAAGCGTCAATCAATAAGTAATCATCTAGGAACCAGGGAAGGTTGTTAAGGGGGATATCTATCAGAGCTCCTAGACAGTAAGAC